>ERZ1066122.1976-NODE-1976-length-14634-cov-5.664243_pt1 | contig 14634 bp, 13 predicted proteins | sample MGYA00382769_ERZ1066122 | MGnify/ENA primary metagenome ERZ1066122 (study PRJEB33369, sample SAMEA5778352) | biofilm metagenome | biome: Industrial cooling water; feature: Water cooling tower basin; material: Biofilm | place: United Arab Emirates | collected...
GATCCACAGCGTCGTAATCGCCCCACCCGCGAGCAGGATCGCGACGCCTGTCGCGGCCAGTGCCACCGCGCTCCATTGCCGCCGATTGAGTTTTTCGCGAAGCAGCAGGGTGCCAAGCAGCACGTTGAACAGCGGATTGATGTAATAGCCCAGGCTGGCCGCGAGCACCTCACCCTGCTGGACCGCCCAGACGTAGACCAGCCAGTTCGTTGCGATTAACGCCGCGCTGCCGGTCAAGACCACGATACTGCGCCAATCGCCAAGCGCGGCGCGGACGTTCGGCCATTGTCGACGGAATGCCACGATAAGTAGGCAAAGCGGCAAGGTCCAAACAACGCGCCAGCCCACGAATTCCAGTGGCGGCACCTCGCTGACGAGCAGCAGATAAAGCGGCAGGAAGCCCCAGATTAGATAGGCGCCGATCGCGTGGGCGACGCCCGAGCGGACGTTCTCGGACGGAGGCTGGGCCATGACGCGGGCACGTATGCCGCCAGGAGCATGGCGACAAGTGGCAATTCACCGGTCGATTTGGCTCGCTTCGTCGCAAAATCGAATTCTGCACGCCGCGTTGCATCCTGTTCAGGAAAGGGCGCGTAACTATGAACGTGTTCGGACGGCACGACCAAGAGGCCCACCGCCCGATGGATAGAGAAAGGACGCTGAACATGACCTGGAACCTCAAGACCGCCGCGATCGCTCTCGCCGCCCCAAGCCTCATGCTCGCCGCCCCGGCCGCGGCTTTCGAGACCGCGCCAGTGGCTGCCGCACCCGCCTACGCGACGGCTTATGGTGATGTGAACGCCAATCAGTGGCGCGACCGTTACGATCGTCGCTATGACCGCCGCCATCATGGCCGCGGCTATGATCGTGGTTATTACGATGAGCCTGTCTATCGCGACACCCGCGTGTGGCGCGGCGACGATGGCCGCTATTACTGCCGCAAGAAGAACGGAACGACCGGCCTCATCATCGGCGGTGCCGCTGGTGCCCTGCTGGGTCGCGAGATCGCTGGTCGCGGTGACCGTACTCTTGGCGCAATCCTGGGCGCGGCGGGCGGTGCCCAGCTGGGCCGCGAGATCGACCGCGGCGGATCGCGCTGCCGCTAACCTCTAGCCTTCGGCCCGCACCCACCTGCGGGCCGTAGCGCGGCTTTTCACCGAGGCCGCGGAAGGCGCCTCGCCTCCACGGTGGCGAGGCGCCTTCGACCATGCGCGAAGCCGGTGTTAACCACGCATGTGCTAGTGCCCCCGCCATGTTACAGCGTTACGTGCCTGCTCTTGCTTGCCTTGCCCTGCTCGCCTGCGCGCAGGAAGGGGTCGATACCGATCCGCCCGAACGTGACCCCGCCGTCGCGCGGGCGCTGGCGGACCAGTTGATGGTCGATCCCGACCTGGTCGGCCAGAATGAAGCTCCGGCAGCGCTTACCGCCGACACCAACTTTTCGATACCGCTCGAGATTGCCACGCCAGAAGCGGTTCGCGACGCGCAGCGCGAGGCCGAGGAACTGGTCGGCAGGGCAGGGGCCGAATTGCCGCGCCCCGAACCGTTATCGCGGGGATCGCCATCCCCGCTCGCGCGCCTGTCCGACCAAGCCGCGCGAATGCCCGACGCCGCGGAGTGCCTGGGGCTCGCGACTCAGTCCGCAGTTTGGGCGGCCCGGCTACCCGCAGCGATGCCGGTCTATCCGCGCGGCGCGACACAGCAGGCGCTTGGCAGCGATGCGCCCCGGTGCGGCCTGCGGGTCGTGCGTTTCACCAGTCCAGTCCCTGTCAAGGACATCACGCGGTTCTATTTCGCCAAGGCGCGGGCGGCTGGACTGGCCCCCCGCTATAGCGCAGCAGGTGACGAGCACCGGATCGAAGGGAGACGGGGCACGATGCGTTTCTCGATGCATCTTCGCCCGCATCTTTCGGGCTCGAACGAAGTGGATCTGGTGGTGGTGACCGGTTAGCGTCCCTGACCTAGCTGTCGCGCAGGCCCACGCCGATGCTGGCGCGCGGCTGATCCATCTCGGTGCTCGCGACCGGATAGGCGCAATAGTCGGCTGCGTAATAGGCCGAGGCGCGATGATTGCCCGACAGCCCGACCCCCCCAAACGGAGCCTTCGACGAGGCGCCATTGGTTGGCCGGTTCCAGTTGATCACGCCCGCGCGGACGTTGGCCCAGAAACGATTATAATCTTGCGGGCTTCCGCCGAGTAAGGATGCCGAAAGACCGAACCGGGTCCGATTCGCCTCGGCAATGCCCGCGTCGAGGTCGGGCACGCGGATGACCTGCAAGAGTGGTCCAAACAATTCGACGTCCGGCCGTTCCGTGATTGCGGTGACGTCAATGATCGCGGGCGAGAGGAATGGCAGGCTGTCATCCGGGCGGGTCATGTGCCGGATCGCCTTGCCGCCGTGCGACAGCAGGTAAAGAAAACTCTCGACCATTTGGTCGGCCGCATCGTTATCGATCACTGGCCCCATGAAGGGGGCGGGATCGGCAAACGGTTCGCCGTAGATGATCCGCCCGGCCAACGCCTTCACTTCGGCCATCAGCGTGTCGTACATTGAATCAACGACGATCAGGCGGCGCGCGGCGGTGCAGCGTTGGCCCGCACTCGTGAATGCCGATTGGATTATCAGCACCGCGGCATCGGAAACCTTTGGCGTGTCAGTCACCACAATGGGGTTGTTCCCACCCATCTCCAGCGCGACGATTTTGCCTGGATTTGTCGCGAGCTTGCGGTTTATCGCGATCCCGACTCGCGCTGATCCTGTGAACAGCACACCGTCGACACCCGGATGCGCGACTAGGTCCTGCCCCTCTTGCGGTCCGCCGATCAGCAGCTGGACCACGGCCGCGGAAATACCAGCCCGGTGAAAGCAGCCGAGCAGCATTTCCGCAGTGGCGGGGGTTTTTTCGCTTGGCTTGAAGATGACAACGTTGCCCGCGATCAACGCTGGAACGATGTGCCCGTTGGGCAGATGCGCGGGGAAGTTGTAAGGGCCGAGCACCGCCATGACGCCATGTGGCTTGTGCCGCACCGCCGCCGTGCCCTGAAGCGCGCTGTCGAGCTTCTTCTGCCCAGTCCGCTCGGCATAGGCAGTGACCGAAATATCCACCTTGGCCACCACCGATTCGACTTCGGTGCGCGCTTCCCACAACGGCTTGCCGGTCTCGCGCGAGATTGTCTCGGCCAGACGCTCGGCGTCCTTGCGGACTTCGTTGGCGAAGCGGCGGACCAGCTCGATGCGCGTTGCCAGGGGCTGCGCGGCCCAGGCGGGCCAGGCGCGACGCGCGCGGTCGACCGTTTCGGCAACGTCGCCGATCTGGCCGCGCCACAGTTCCCTGCCGGTAGCTGGCTCGAAAGAGATGATGTCAGATTGCGACACTGCCAGTCCCTTAGGTGGCTGACCGGTGGCTGGCAACGCCCGTCACGACATGTCCGGCCGGGACGGGCGCCGGACCATGCGCCGCGCCCGCGCGCCGCATCGCGGCGATCTTGTTCGCGAGCGGTGTCCAGTCATCGTTCTGGTCGATTGCCGCCCAGATTTCCTCCACCTCGTCGATCAGCAGCGATTGCGGGGCGTCGTCGTGCCAATAGTTGTGATCACCGCCAAATCCCTGGTAGCCGGCCAGTGCCTCAGCAAATTGACCTTGCGCCCAGCGCCCCCCGCGATGGCGGTGGAAAAACCGATCCGGTCCAGTGCCCCCTTCGCGCATCTCGGCTTCGCTCGCGGCGACCACGCGGGCGTCGTTCTCGGCGCCTTGCGATATCACGCCCAGCCGCCAGCACCACCGGCGCGCGATCGCCGCCATGTAGAGTTCGCCGAACCGATCGAGCGCAGCGATCAGCGGGGCGCTGTCGGCCAACAGGCGCAACGCCACGGCTAATTGCGCGCAATTCCAGTGAAGCGCCTCGGGCTGACGGCCAAAGGCATATAGTCCCGCGTGGTCGAAATAGGCAGCGGTAAACCCCTGGTCCCATGCTGGCAGCCAGCGCCACGGACCGTAGTCGAAGCTTTCGCCAGAGATATTCATGTTGTCGGTATTGAGTACGCCATGCACGAACCCGGCAACCATCCAGCTCGCGGCAAGATCGGCCAGCCGCTCCACGACCTGATGAAGCAGGATCACTGCCGGTTCGCCGCTCCCAGGTGCGTCGTCTGGTGGCAGCGGGCCGGGGAATTGCGCGAGGCAATAGGCGACCAGTTCCTCCATGTGTGCGCGCTCTTCCAACGCCAGCAAGCGCTGGAAGGTGCCGATGCGAACATGCCCGTGGCTGAGCCGCGTCAGCACGGCAGAGCGAGTCGGCGACGGCTCGTCGCCCCGTTGCAGTGCCTCGCCCGTTTCGATGACCGAAAATGTCTTGGACGTGTTGACGCCAAGCGCCTCCAACCACTCGGTCGCGAGGATCTCGCGGACGGCGCCCTTCAGCGTCAACCGCCCGTCGCCGTCTCGGCTCCACGGAGTTCGGCCCGACCCCTTGGTGCCCAGATCGAGGAGGCGCCCGTCGCCATCGCGCATTTGGGCGTAAAGGAACCCGCGCCCATCGCCCAGGTCGGGATTATAGACCCGGAACTGATGTCCGTGATAACGCAGCGCAAGTGGCCGCGGCAGGTTATCCGGCAGTGGATGGAAGCGTCCGAACCGATTCGCCCATTCCGCATCGTTGAGCCGGGCAAGCCCGATCGCGGCCGCCCAGCGGTCGTTGCGGAAGCGGATGATGTGCTCGGGAAAGCTCGCCGGTTCGACCGCGTCGGCAAGCCAGTCGGCCAGCGGAAGGATGGCCGGATCGGCGCGATAGGCGGCGGCTTGCGGTTCGGGGCGCATCGGGCGATAGTGGGGTTCCCGATACGTGCTGGCAAGGCGCGGCCCTGAATGATCGAGATAGCTACCGCGCATGACCGCACTATTCGAGGATCGTCATTGGACCAGTCCGGACGGGCTGAGGCTGCATTTCCGCGACTATCCGGGCGATGGCGCCAGCTCGCCGGTCTTGTGCCTGCATGGCCTGACGCGCAACGCGCGTGATTTCGAGCGACTGGCGGAGAGAATCCAGGGAAGGCGCCGTATCCTTGTTCCCGACCTGCGCGGGCGGGGCGACAGCGATTACGCCAAGGACAGCGCGACCTACAATCCCGCGACTTATGTGGCCGATGTGCTGGCCTTGCTGGAGCAGGAGCGGATCGATCGCTTCGTCGCGATAGGCACCTCGCTGGGCGGGCTGATGACGATGATGCTGGCGGCGCACGATTCGGCCCGGATCGCAGGCTCGGTGATCAACGACATCGGTCCGGTTGTCGATCCAGCCGGGATCGCGCGGATTCGCGGCTACGTCGGCCAGTCGCGCAGCTTCGCCACGTGGATGCACGCCGCGCGCGCGCTGGAGGAAGTGCACGGCGCCGCGCATCCGGGATTCGTGATCGAGGATTGGCTTGTCATGGCCAAGCGCTGCATGGTCGTGCAGCAGAACGGACGCATCGCCTTCGATTACGATATGGCCATCGCCGACCCGTTTCGTGAGCCGACCGGCGCGGTTCCGCCCGACCTCTGGCCGGCGTTCGACGCGCTGGGCGCGGCGCCCTTGCTGATCGTGCGCGGGGCGCGGTCGGATCTGTTGTCCGCCGACACGCTCGCGGAAATGCTTCGCCGCCAACCTGACGCCGAAGCGGTTACCGTGCCGAATGTCGGCCACGCCCCGACGCTCGATGAGCCCGAAGCGCTGGCTGCGATCGAGCGCCTGTTCGCCCGCGTGGGCTAAGTCGCCGATGCGGACTGTCCCCAGCATCCTGCACCTTCATTCCACCTTTTCGGCGGGGGGGAAGGAACTACGCAGTGTGCGGCTGATCAACGCGTTTGGGAACGGCGCCCGTCATACGATCGTATCCGGCGCGCCAGATCACATGGAGGCCGCCCAGCATATCGCTCGCGGGATTGCAGTAACTTATCCGCGCGACTTCCCATCACTTCGAGGCAGACCCACGCCTGGCCGGTTACAGCGCCTGGCCAAGGCAATGGCCAGTCACGACCTGATCCTGACCTATAACTGGGGCGCGATGGACGCGGTCATGGCGCACACGCTGTTCGGCGAAGTGCACCGCCTGCCGCCACTCATCCATCACGAAGACGGCTTCAACGACGATGAGGCGTTGAAACTCAAGGCGTCGCGCAAATGGTATCGTAGGATCGCGCTGGGCAGGGCAAGCGGCCTGGTCGTGCCATCGGAAGCACTGGAGGCGATCGCGCTGGAAACCTGGCATCAGCCGATCGGCCGGGTGCGCAGGATCACCAATGGTATCGACACAGGCAAGTTCGCAGGCAAGGTGCGGGCCGATGCCTTGCGCGGGCTGGTGAAGCGCAAGGATGAATTCTGGGCCGGGACGCTGGCAGGTCTACGCGCGGTGAAGAACCTGCCGCGGCTGATCCGCGCATTCGCGCCGCTGCCGACCCAATGGCAACTGGTGATCGTGGGGGAGGGGCCCGAAAAGGCTGCGATCCGGGACGAGGCGATGCGGCTGGGCGTCGGCCACCGCGTCCATTTGCCTGGATTTGCGCCCGATCCCGCCCGGTTCGTCGGGCTTTTCGACGTGTTTGCTTTGTCATCGGACAGCGAACAGGCGCCGATCTCGCTGATCGAGGCGATGGCAGCCGGGCGCCCGGTTGCTGCGACGGACGTGGGCGATATCAGCGCCATGGTGTCCAATGAGAACCGCCCGTTGATCGGGCGCGGCGAAGAGGCGCTTGCCGGCGCGCTGCGGACCCTGGCGGGTGATGCACAGCTACGTGCCCGACTGGGCCAGGCAAACATGGCAAAGGCCCGCGCTTCGTTCGACGAGAAGACCATGATCGCGGCCTACCGTCGGCTTTATTCGTCCGCGCTCGGCGGCGCGGACCTCGTTTGAGTGGAGCGACCTTCACCGGTGGTTCACGCTGCGGGGGACAGGCACGCGCGTGCCGCGTAATGAAAGTTGAATTGACCCGCCCATCCGCTAAACACCGCGCCCGATCCGACCTGCCAACCAAGAAAGCCGCCGAGTGGCCCTGAGACCCAATTCAAGCCTGACGACCGATCAGAAAAAAGCCGTGCAGGACGAAGTCCTGATGCGCGAGATCGACGACGCCGTGCGGCAGGATGAATATGCCAGCCTGGCCAGCCGTTACGGCAAGCCCGCGCTGGCCGCTGTGGTCCTCGGGCTGGCTGCATTTGGTGGCTACCTGCTGTGGGACAATTACCGGGAGGGGCAGCGGGAGGAGCGATCCGAGCAATTCATCGCTGCCCTTGATCAGCTCGAAGCCGGCAATCTCGGTCCCGCTTCCGATGCCCTGGATCCGGTCATTGCCGACGGCGGCGGCGATGTCGCCGCGATCGCGCGAATGCTCAAGGCAGGGATCGCACTTGAACAGAATGATGCCGCTGGCGCTGCCCGGATGTTTGCTGCGGTCGCCGCGTCGTCCGACGCGCCACAGCCGCTGCGCGAGCTCGCCACGGTGCGCGAGGTCGCCGCGACCTATGACACGCTGCCGCCCGCGCAGGTGATTGCGCGGCTGCGATCCATCGCGGTTCCGGGCAACCAGTATTTTGGCAGCGCCGGCGAGCTTGTCGCGATGGCTCATCTCGAACAGGGCAACCGGCGAGAGGCTGGCGCGCTGTTCGCCGCCATTGCGAAGCACGAGGGCGTGCCCGAAACGTTGCGCGCGCGGACGCGTCAGATGGCTGGATTGCTGGGGGTGGACGCGATCGAGGATGTCGATGCATTGCTCGCGAATACTGGCGCGGGCGGTGGTGACGTTTCGGCTTCGTCCGCTCCAGTCCCCTCCGATGCTTCATCGGCCGAATAGATAGCAGGGAAGAACAATCACGATGATCGCCAATTCGATGCCCAGGTTCGGTCGGCTGGCAGGCACCGTGGTGCTGGCCGCGATACTCGGCGGCTGCGCGGGCGGTCTGTTCGGCGGCAAGGATGACAAGACCACGCCCACCGTCGGCGACAGGGTTCCAATTCTGTCACGCATCGAAAGCGGCGCCTCGGTCGATCCAGAGCTTGCCGGCGTGCAGGTCGTGCTGCCGCCTGCGCAGGTCAACGCAGCCTGGCCTCAAGCAGGCGGTACGGCCAACAAGGCCTATGGCCATCTCGCTCTGGCCGCTGCTCCCCAGCGTGCGTGGACGGCACAGATTACCGGCTCGACCGAGCGGCGGCGGCTGGCGGCGGCTCCGGTCGTTGGCGGTGGAATGGTGTTCGCGGTCGACACCGGCGGCACTGTTCATGCGTTCGACGAGGCGAGCGGCGGGCGTCGCTGGTCTTACCGGATGGAGGTCGCCAGCAACCTCGCAAACGCCGCTTTCGGGGGCGGCGCCAGCTTCGATGGCGGCCGGGTCTACGCCACCAATGGCGTCGGCGAGGTCGTTGCGCTCGATGCCGGCACCGGCACGCAGGTATGGAAGGTCAAGCCAGCCGGGCCACTACGCGGTTCGCCCACGGTTGCTTTTAATACCGTGTTTGTGATGACGCAGGACAACCAGATCCACGCCTTGTCCGCCAACGACGGCACGCCGGTCTGGAATGAATCCGGTTCGATCGCGCAAGCCGGCGTATTCGGCGTTGCCGCTCCGGCGGCGGGGCAGGGCACCGTGGTTGCAGGTTACAGCACCGGAGAACTCGTCGCCTATCGTTATGAAAACGGCCGCGTCCTGTGGTCCGACGCGCTTGCGCGCACATCGATCTCCACGCAGGTGGGCTCGCTCACCGATATCGACGCCGATCCGATTATTGCCGATGGCCGGGTCTACGCGCTGGGCCAGGGCGGCCGCATGGCGTCATACGAACTGGTGACCGGCCAGCGCATCTGGGAACTCAACGTTGGCGGCATTTCCACCCCGGCGATCGCGGGCGAATGGATTTTCGCATTGACCGACGATGCGCGCATGCTGGGCATCGCGCGGACAAGCGGCAAGGTCCGTTGGATTACGCAGTTACAACGCTTCCGGGACGAAGAAGATCGGGAAGGGCCGGTGTTTTGGACTGGTCCGGTCCTGGCCGGAGGTAGCCTGTGGGTCGCCAGCACGCGAGGCGCGGTTTATCGTCTCAGCACGGGCGAAGGATCGGCAAGCCTGTTCCTGGAACTGAACGCGCCGGTCAGCCTCCCGCCTGTGGTAGCGAACGAGACGCTGTATATCCTGGACGATAGCGGCCGCTTGCACGCGTTTCGCTAGGCGCGGTCCGGCAACTGCGGGCTGTCCCGGTTGGCCGGGCTTTACCGGGGCCTTAACCCTTTTCAGGTAGTCGCGTGCCCGCCATGAGTGCGCGTCAGACAACTCCCGGCCCCTTGCCGCGCAGCGACGTGTCGGCGGGCGTGGGCCTGGCCGGTCTGCTGGGTCTGTTCGCGTGGATCGCGTTCTGCCGGAATTACGCGCCCATCGCCGATTGGTTCGGTCTTCCGGGGCCGCGCGCGCCTCTGTCTGGACCGCACGCCGCGCTTGCCGCCATGGTATTTTCCAGCATTCCGATGATTCTGTGGTCGGTATGTGTGGACAAGGTCCATCGCAATCCTTCCACCGGGATCGATTGGAACAGGGCGCCACGGCCGATTGCGGCGGTCCTGCCCGTTGCGGCGATCAAGATTGCCGCCTTGTGGGCGACCTGGCTGATACTGGCGGGTCTCTATGGCCTGGCGCGGTGGTATTGGGACGGCCAATACCTTTTCGCGATGCAGGTGCTGGGCTATGCGATCGGACCCCTTGTCATCTTGTCCGTTCCCTATGTCATCTGGCTGGATCGGCGAATGATCGAACCGCGTGATCACGCCTGGCATTTTGGCATGCTGATACTGGGGCGCGGCGAGCATGATCCCGAAGCAGTAAGGAAGCATTGGCGAGCATGGCTCATCAAGGGCTTTTTCGGCGCGTTCATGATCTCGATCCTGCCCGGCGGCTTTGCGGCGGTTGTGGGCGCCGATCTCTCGGCGATTGCCAATGATCCGGTGCGCTGGGGCCTGCTGCTGATAGAGTTGCTGTTCGTAATCGACGTGCAGATCGGCACGGTCGGCTATCTCGTCACCATGCGTCCGCTCGACGCGCACATACGCAGCGGGAACCCGTTCCTGGGCGGGTGGCTGGCGGCGTTGGTGTGCTATCCGCCGGTCGCATGGGGCGTGCTGGGAACGATCCTGGCATACGAAGTGAACACGCCTGGCTGGACCATATGGTTCGCCGATTACCCCGCGCTGCTCTGGATTTGGGCGTGCTGGCTGGTATTTTTGACCGGGATCTACGCGTGGGCGACGGTGGCGTTCGGGCTGCGTTTTTCCAATCTCACGTATCGCGGTGTCGTGACCAATGGTCCCTACCGCTTCACCCGGCACCCGGCTTATCTGTCGAAGAACCTTTTCTGGTGGAGCGCGACCCTGCCGTTCCTCGTGAGCACCGGTTCACCGGTGGACGCGGTACGGAATGTATTCTTCTTGGGCTGCGTCAGCGCGATCTATTACTGGCGCGCACGCACGGAAGAGGCTCATTTGCTCGCGGAGGACGCGAAATATCGATCCTATCATGCGTGGATGACAACGAACGGCCCCGTTACTGCCACCTTCGCCAGGCTAGGTGATGCCGCCCGCGGATTGCGCCTGCCCATGCCACGCCAACCGGCGGAATGATCAGAAACTATACCGGTAAACCTGACTGACGTCGCCTGCCCATTCGCCGTGATACATGTCGAGCAGGCGCTGAGCGGGGACCTTGCCGCTGGCAACGATTTCGTCGAGCGTTTCGAGAAATCCGGTTTCGTTGTCGCCGCCGGTGTTCAGCCTTCCCCGCGCGGCGAGACCGGACCGGGCAATCGAGAGGACCTCGCGGGCAATATCGTGCAACCGCCCACCGCCCGGCAGGGGCGCATCAAGCGCCAGTTTCGGGACGGCGTCTCGCAGTGCCTCGCGTTCGTCCATTGTCCAGCTCTTGACCATGTCCCATGCCGCATCGAGCGCACTCTGATCGTACAGCAGGCCGACCCAGAACGCGGGGAGGGCGCAAATCCTGCTCCACGGGCCACCGTCCGCGCCGCGCATTTCGAGGAAGCTCTTGAGGCGCACTTCGGGGAACGCGGTCGACAGGTGATCGATCCAGTCGCTCGCGCGCGGCTTCTCGCCCGGCAGCGCGGGCAGCTCGCCGCGCAGAAAATCGCGGAAGCTCTGCCCGGCGGCATCAATGTAACGCCCTTCGCGGAACACGAAGTACATCGGCACATCCAGCATGTAGTCGACGTAGCGTTCATAGCCGAACCCATCCTCGAACACGAAAGGCAGCATCCCGGTTCGATGAGGATCGGTGTCTGACCAGATATGGCTGCGATAGCTGAGGAAACCGTTGGGCTTGCCCTCGGTGAATGGCGAATTGGCGAACAACGCGGTGGCAAGCGGTTGCAGCGCCAGCCCGACCCGGAACTTCTTCGCCATGTCGGCCTCACTCGAATAGTCCAGATTGACCTGGATCGTGCAGGTCCGCAGCATCATGTCGAGGCCGAGATTTCCGACTCGCGGCATATGGCGCAGCATGATGTCGTATCGCCCCTTGGGCATGATCGGCAGCTCTTCCCGGCGCTTGTCCGGCCACATTCCTAGACCCAGGAAGCCTACTCCGCACCGCGCGCCGATCGCCTTGACCTGTTCGAGGTGGCGGCCCGTTTCGGCGCAAGTCTGGTGCAGGTTCTCAAGTGGCGCGCCGGAAAGTTCGCGCGGGCCCGCAGGCTCCAGGCTGACCGTGCCATCGGCCCCGCGCATCGCGATGACATGGCCATTTTCCTCGATCGGTTCCCAGCCATATTCGCGCAAACTCAGCAAGATGTCGCGGATACCTGCGGGTTCATCATAACCGGGTGCACGGTGATCAGTGCGAAAGAACACCAGCTTTTCGTGCTCGGTCCCGATCCGCCAGTCAGCGGCGGGTTTCTCGCCGCGCTGCATCGGGGCGACGAGCTGGTCGCGCGACTCGATGATCGGATCGTCCTTGGCGGAGGTGTCGCGGGTGCTCATGGCGCGCTGCGATAGGCAACCGACGGGGCGAGGAAAAGCGCTATTTGCGCCAGTCCCCGGCGATGCCCATCCACAGCGCGGCGGCGGCGATGGCGGCGGTCTCGCCACGCAGTATCCGAGGGCCCAGGCTGATTGCGCGGGCCGCTGGATGCGCGCGGATTGCGGCGCGCTCGGTCTCGTCGAAGCCGCCCTCCGGGCCGGTCACGAGTGCGGCGCTCACGACGCCCACAAAGGCTGTCGCCGCGGGTTCGCCGCCTTGTTCGTCGGCGAAGAATAGCGTGCGACCGGCGGGCCAGTCGCGGAGCAGGGCATCGAGCGAGACCGGGGCAGCGATCGAGGGGAGCGCGGTCCGGGCGCATTGTTCGGCAGCGTCGACAACGATAGCTCGCGCGCGACCGGCGTTGAGCTTGTCCGCCACGCATCGCCGCGTCACGACCGGGCGGATCGCGGCGATGCCCAGTTCGGTCGCTTTTTCCAGCACGAGGTCGAAACGGTCCTTCTTGAGGAGCGCCGGACAGAGCCAGAAGTCGGGCACCGCTTCGCGCGCCCGCAGCCGTTCGACCGTTTCGAGCATGACCGTTCGCTTGTCCAGATCGATGACTCGCGTCGCCCATTCGCCGGTCATGTCATCGCACAGGACTACCACGTCGCCCGGCGCGGCGCGCATCACGCGGGTGAGGTAATGGGCCTGGTTGCCTGCCAGTGCGACGCGGGCACCCTCCGTCAACTCTTCGCCGACGAACAGCCGGGGGGCGCTTTTTGGAGGCCATGCGGGGGTGGCGGGCATGGCATTCCTAACCACATCCGTCATGCCAGCGAAAGCCGGGATCGCTCGGCAACCGTGCGGGGCCGACAACGATCCCGGCTTTCGTCGGCATGACGGGGGCGGTAGGGCGGGGCGATGACCGAAACCATCGTCCCCGACTCCGAGCATCGCGGGCTGGTCGCGCGGCTACCCCGGCTGCCGCGCGACCTGGCGCAGCTCGCACGTTTTGACCGCCCGATCGGGTGGTGGCTGCTGTTCTGGCCCTGTGCGTGGAGCGTGTGGCTGGCCGGTGCGGGCTGGCAATTCGAGCTGGTAGCCTGGCTGCTGCTCGGCGCAATCGCGATGCGCGGAGCTGGGTGTGTTTATAACGACCTTGTCGACGCCGACCTTGATCGCCAGGTCGCGCGCACGGCCGCGCGGCCGGTGGCGAGCGGGCGGATCTCAAAGAAACTTGCCTGGCTCTGGCTGGGGGCGCTGTGCACGGTCGGCCTCGTGGTGCTGCTGCAATTGCGCTGGCAGGCGCAGGCGATCGCGCTGGCCAGTATCGCGCTGGTCGCGGCCTATCCGTTCATGAAACGCATCACGTGGTGGCCGCAGGCCTGGCTCGGCCTCGTGTTCAGTTGGGGCACGCTGGTCGGTTGGGGGCAGCTTCGCGGCGACAATTGGGACGTGCTGGCGGCACTCTACGCCGGCAGCGCCGCGTGGGTGATGGGCTACGACACGATTTACGCGCTGCAGGACCGGGAGGATGACGCGCTCGTCGGCATCAGATCGTCGGCGCTGCGCCTGGGAACGCACGTGAAGGGAGGTGTTGCGCTGTTCTATGCCTTGGCGATCGCGCTGTGGGCGCTCGCATTCTGGCTGTACCGGGCGGACTGGATCGCGCTGCTTGCCCTGATCCCGGCGGCGGCGCACCTCGCCTGGCAAGTGACGACGCTCGATCCGGCCGACCCGGCCAATCCGCTCGACCGTTTCCGCGCCAATCGCTGGACCGGTGCGCTGATGGCCGCCGCCTGTATCGTGGTTGGCAACGCCTAGCCGCTGTCACTGCGGAACCGGTCGAAGGAACGGCGGCAGCACTGACGGACGTGGTCGTACTGTTCCCGAGCGGGGTTTTCGCGGACCAGCCCCAAATATGGGGCGGGTGGGCATCGGCTCATTCATAGCTGACCACCTCCCATTCGATCCCATCCCAATCGAAGAAGTAGAACCGACGCCCGGGCGCGTAGTCAGCATGGTTGAATGCGACGAGGCCCGCTGCGATCACTGTCTCCTCGGCCGCGTGGAGGTCGTCGACTGCCACGCCTATGTGGTTCATCGGCGTGCCCTTGGGGAAACAGCCACGCACTGCGGGGTTGGAATACAGCGCGACGTAAGTGGCGGCGTCGCCAAGGTGGATGGTATGGCCGCCGTTCATTGCCGCGCCTTCCCAGCGGCGGTGCCAACCGCACAGATCCCCAAGCAGCCGCGCGGTACGCTGCGGGTCGGTGACCGAAATGTTGACGTGTTCAAGGCGTCCCTTTGCCATGATGTGCCTCCTTGCATTCGAATCGGACGCACAAATCTATGCAACTTCAAGCCCGCTTGAGGTCAAGCGACTTTGTGCTAGAGCGCCGGGATGGACGCCAACGACCTGCTATCGATCGGAACGCTCGCCCGCCGCACCGGGCTCGCCGCCTCGGCCATCCGCTTCTACGAGGACAAGGGGCTGGTCACGGCGCATCGCACCGGTGGCAACCAGCGCCGGTTTCGGCGATCCGACATCCGGCGGCTGAGTTTCATCCTGATCGCACAAAAGCTGGGGCTGACGTTGGAGGAGATCGCGGAGCAACTGGCGCGGTTGCCGGCCGGTCGCAACC
>ERZ1066122.1982-NODE-1982-length-14603-cov-6.628059_pt1 | contig 14603 bp, 16 predicted proteins | sample MGYA00382769_ERZ1066122 | MGnify/ENA primary metagenome ERZ1066122 (study PRJEB33369, sample SAMEA5778352) | biofilm metagenome | biome: Industrial cooling water; feature: Water cooling tower basin; material: Biofilm | place: United Arab Emirates | collected...
CATCGAGATCGCCGGGATTGAGCCCGCGGTTCTTCCAGCGGTCGATCAGCCCGGCGAGCTGGCGCGCCGGCCAGCGCTTTTCGTCGAGGTCGTTTTCGGTGATCAGCGTCTTCAGCAATCGCAGCTGGTCGTCGGTGTCGAGGATGGTGAAGCGCGGGCTCAGCCCGACCAGTTCGGCATGGCGGCGCAGCATCTTCGCGCCGATCGAATGAAAGGTGCCGAGCCAGGGCATCCCCTCCACCGCCGGGCCGATATGGCGGCCGACCCGCTCGCGCATTTCGCGCGCGGCGCGATTGGTGAAGGTCACGCACAGGATTTCGGAGGGCCAGGCGCGGCGGGTTGCGATGAGATGTGCCAGCCGTGCGGTCAGCGCCGCCGTCTTGCCCGTACCCGCCCCGGCCAGCATCAGCACCGGACCTTCGGTGGTGATCACGGCCTCGCGCTGCGGCGGGTTCAGGCTCGCGGCATAGGGCGGCAGCGGGCCATCCGGGACGGCGTGCGAGGGCGGGGCAGGGAGGGTCATGCGCTCGGAACAGCTAGGGAACGCGGGCGGATAGCACAAGAGCGCCGCTCATGCGCGGTCCGGAACCGGCTTGCGGCAAGCGGCGTTGGGGTGGGGATCAGACATGGGAGATCGCCATGAAAACCTTGCTACTTACCGGCGCTGCGGCGCTGGCCGCCCTTACCGCCCCGCTCGCCGCGCAGGACACCGTCGCCGTCGATGCGGCAGGCAATGTCTACGTCCTTACCCCCGAGCAGGAGGCCATGGTCGTGTCCTGGCCGGCCGATCGCCAGAGCGTCTATCGCGCCTGGCCCTACAACCTGCAGGAATACTACTGGACGCTGGCGGAACCGCGCCAGGCCGGCTGGTGGTTGCTGACCGATGACCAGCGCGGCCAGGTCTATGCCATGACCCCCGAACAGCGCGAAGCCGCCTGGGCCAGCATCGTCGCGCAGGCCAATGCCGACATGACGGCGAGTGCAGCTGTCGCCGCCTCTGCCACCGCCGCGACCGCCGCACCGCGCTTCGTCGCCCGCGAAGTGGTCCAGAGCACTCCTGCGGCGACCACCGCCAATGTCGCCGCGGCGGACCTGCCTGTGTGCAAGCCCGGCCAGCAGGACGGCTGCATCAACGGCTGGGAAAAGAACCGCACCGGCAACCGCCCGCTCGAAAGCTGGCCCGGCAAGCCTGCCAGCGAGATGTAATCGCTTTCGTCAGCCTGCACCCGGAACCGGGTGCGAGCTTGGATTGGGCGGAGCCGCGTGCGGTTCCGCCCTTTTCCGTGGGCCAGCCTGTCTGCGGTCCGGCGCGTTTTGCCAACGGCTCGGGGCCAGCGGGCCCAGCCGAGCGACGAACGTCCCCGCCCGGGCTTGTCTCACCCGCCGGAAGGCCGCAGACCGTGCCCGGCCCATCGGGGGTGGGCGGGTCGCGTTCGTTGCGCATGTTCGACCGTGAAGGAAGACACATGCGAAAGACATTCTGCTATATCCTCGGCGGCCAGCTGGCGGCCATTTCCATTCCGGCCTTCGCGCAGGAAGCGGTGCCTGCCAGGGAACCCCCGGCGACCGCGACCCATGACCATTCGGCCATGAAGCCGCCGACTGCCGAACAGATGGCGGCTATCGGCAGCTGGCCGCCCGAACGCCAGGCGGCGTTCCGGCAGTGGCCGCACGAGGTCCAGTCCTATTACTGGCAGCTCTCGCCCGAACGGCAGGCGGTGTTCTGGCGCCTCCAGGACAAGGGCAGGCTGGCGATTGCCGCCATGGACGAGGCCGGGCGAACCGCCAGCTGGGCGCGCATCGACGCCCAGCTCGCCGCTGAGGGGGGCGCCGCCCCTGAATCCGGGGCGACGCCGCTGGCGGAGGAAGAAGCGCCCGAGGCGACCGAGCCAAAAGGCCGCACCTAGGGCGCTTCACGCCGCGTCGGGTGCGGGCCTCAGCAACCAGAGGCGTGCTTTCCCGACGCGGCGATCCGCGACGACGGCGAGGCCCTTGACGGCGACCGTTTCCTTGCCGCCTGTTTCGAGCGCGATCCAGGTGGCGGGGCCGATCCAGCCGAGCCGGAGCAGGCGGTCGAGCGCGACCGCGCCCGCGCCGGTATCATAGGGCGGATCGAGCAGGACGAGGTCGAGCGGCGCGCGCGCCGCCGCAAGCGCCATGACCGAGGCGTGTTGCACGCTGGTGCGAGAACCGGCTCCCAGGGTGCTGATATTGCTGCGAATCGCTTCGACCGCGGCTTTGTCCTGCTCCACGAACAGGCAACTTGCCGCGCCCCGCGACAGCGCCTCCAGCCCCAGCGCGCCCGAGCCCGCGAAGAGGTCCGCGAGTGCCAGTCCCTCGAAGCTGCCGAGGCGGCTGGCGAGCATGTTGAACAGCGTCTCGCGCGTGCGGTCGGCGGTGGGGCGGGTCGCGTCGCCTTTCGGCGCGAGGAGCTTGCGCCCGCGCCATTCGCCCGCGACGATCCTCACCGCCGCGCGCTCCGCGCCAGCTCCTTGCGGAAGCGTTCGACCTCGAGCTGGCGGATCTCGACCGCTTGCCCGCGCGGCAGGTCGGCAAGCTCGAAGGGGCCATAGGCGGTGCGCATCAGCCGGCTGACCTGCAGGCCGAGGTGTTCGAGCACGCGGCGCACTTCGCGGTTCTTGCCCTCGGTCAGCTTCAGCTCGATCCAGCGGTTGCGGCCCGAGGAGCGTTCGAGATCGGCCTCGATCCGCCCGTACCGCACGCCGTCGATCTCGACCCCCATCATCAGCTCGTCGAGCTGGGCCTGCGTGATGTCGCCGAAGGCGCGCGCGCGATAGGTGCGCGGGATGCCGCTGGCGGGCAGTTCCATCGCCCGCTTCAGCTCGCCGTCGTTGGTCAGCAGCAGCAGGCCTTCGGTGTTGAAGTCGAGCCGGCCGACCGGCATCAGCCGCGGCGCGCCCCTGGGCAGGGCGTTGCGCAGCGCGGTGTAGATCGTCGGGCGGTTCCTCGGATCGCGTTCGGCGGTGATGAGGCCCGACGGCTTGTGGAAGGCGAACAGCCGCGCCGCCTCGGCCCGGGCGACGGGCTGGCCGTCGACCGTCACGCCCTTGAGGCTGTCGAGCTTGACCGCCGGCGTGTCGAGCGGCTTGCCGTCCACCGCCACGCGGCCTTCGGCGATCATGCGTTCGACCTCGCGGCGGCTGGCGACGCCGGCACGCGCGAGCAGCTTGGCGATCCGCTCGCCCCCTTCGTCAAATCGCTTGTCGGCCATGGCCGCGCGCCTAGGCGGTCATGCGGTGGCGCGCAAGGCCTCGGCCACCGCCGCATGGTAGCGGGCGATCCCGCCTTCGAGCGTGCCCAGCGTCAATTCGCCGATCGCTCCGCTCGCCAGGCCCTGCTGGCCGAGCTCGGCGGCGCGGAAGTCCTCGGAGGCGAACACCCCGCCGTCGAGCAGGTCCCAGCTGCGTTCCCAGTGCGCGCGCGCCTTGTCGGTCGCGGGCGCTTCGGGAATGATCATGAAATCCTCGACCAGCGTGCGGTCGACCGCCTGCGGCATCATCACCATCAGGTTGATGTAGTCCGGGCTGGGAATGACCAGCGCGCCGGGCAGCAGCTGGTAGGCGAAGGTCACGCAGCGCCGCAGCATCGCCATGTCGGTCAGGTCGACGCCGGCCATGTCCTCGGCCCGGCCCACGCAGCTGCGCGCATGGGGGCCGATCAGGTCCCCGCTGGTCACCCCATCCTTGAAGAAAGGGCCGATGGTCTGCGCGTGCAGGCGCGTGACATGGTAGCTTTCGGAAAAGGCATCCATGATCAGCTTCCAGTTCGCCGCGACATTGTGGGTGCGGCGGCGGAACAGCACCCCTTCGTTCATGCCGAGCGCGGCGAAATCCTCGCCCAGCAGCGCAGCATCGGTGAAATCCGCGATCTCGGTCGGCGCGAACCAGATCGCCCCCCCGCTTTCGAAGCTGGGGAGTTCGACGAGGCCCATTGCGCTCTTGTCGAGGCCGGGAAAGCTGTCGGGTCGGGGCAGGGCAAGCAGGCGCCCGTCGGTGCTGTAGGTCCAGGCGTGATAGGGGCACACCAGCCGCTTCGTGCACAGGGCCTCGCTGCCTTCGACCAGCCGTGTGCCGCGATGGCGGCAGACGTTGAGGAAGACATGGGCGCGCCCCTCGCCATCGCGCGTCAGCAGCAGCGGCCGCCCGGTGCCGTCGTGCGGCACCGCCATGCCGGCGTCCGGCAGAAGCACCGAGGGAGCGACGAGCTGCGGCATGCGGTCGAAGATGGCCGCCTTCTCGGCCGCGAATACGTCGGGATCGGTATAGGCCGCGGCCGGGACGCCGGCGATGGCCTGCGACTGCCGCGGCGGCCCGTCCACCAATTGCCGCGCTAGCGCCAGTTGCCCTTCGGTGGGACGCAAACTGCGCAAACCTGTGTCGGCGATGTTCATCTGCGCTTTCCTAGACAGCCGGAGCGTGGCTAGTGTCGCGCAAAATCGGACGGGAGGGAAGCGAGGATGGCGACGACGGCAGCGGCGGTGGACGGGGCGCCAGCGCGTCCCAAGGGGCTGCGCCTGCTCGGCGCCGCCTTTACGAACCGCAAGACCGCGATCATGCTGGTCTACGGAATTGCCGCCGGACTGCCCTATGCGCTCCTCCTGGGCACGCTTTATGCCTGGCTGGGCGAAACCGGCGTCGACCTCGAGACGATGGGCGTGTTTTCGCTGATCGGGCTTGCCTATGCCTTCAAGTTCCTGTGGTCGCCCGCGGTCGACCGGCTGCGCATCCCCGGATTGTGGCGGCTGGGACGGCGCCGGGGCTGGCTGGTGCCGATCCAGGCGCTGGTCGGACTGGTGCTGATCGCGCTGTCGGCCCTGGACCCGGCCACATCGCTGGGAATGTTTTCGCTCCTGGCAGGGATTGCCGCCTTTGCGTCGGCGACGCAGGACATCGTCATCGATGCCTGGCGGGTCGAGGTGGCGGACGAGACCGCCACGCTCGATCTGCTGTCCGCCGTCTACCAGCTCGGCTATCGCATCGCCGCGCTGGCAGGCGGGGCGCTGGCGCTGGTGCTGGCGGCACGGATCGGGTGGCCTTCGGTCTATTTCTGGATGGGCGTGGTGATGCTGGGCGCGATGCTGGCCAGCTGGTTCGCACCCGACACCCAGTGGGAACGCGGCACCGGCGCGGAGGCGGATGCGAGCGGCCTGCCGTTTCGCGTCCGCGCGATCGCGCTGGCCATCGTCGGCGTGCTGTGGGGATGGGCGCTGGTGACGGTGATCGCCTTCATGGTCCAGTCGCTCGGCGCTTCGCCCGCCGATCGCCCCGATGCGACCGAGTTCACCAAGTTCTACGGCCCGCTGATCGTCATCGCGACCGTGATCGTCCCCGCGATCGTCGCCGCCGTGCTCGACGCCTGGCGCCGCGAGGGCCGTTACGCCGACGGCGAAAAGGCCCGCAGCGAACGGCGCATGGGCCTGGTCGATCATGCCTATCGCGCGCTGGTCGAACCGCTGTCCGAACTGATCGGGCGGCTCCGCTGGGCGGCGGTGCTGGTCCTTGCCATCATCCTGACCTACCGCCTGACCGACAGCATCTGGGGGCCGTTCGCGCTGCCGTTCTACCTGCAGGAGCTGAACTACACCAACGACGAGGTCGCGGTGGCCAGCAAGTTCTTCGGCGTCGGCATGACGATGGCGGGCATTGCCCTTGGCGCGATCAGCTTTGCGACCATCGGGCGCATGGCGACGCTGGTGTTCGCAGCCCTGATCGCGGCGGCAAGCAACTTGCTCTATGCCGACCTCGCGCTCGGCGGGGCGGGGCTCGACGTGTTCGGCAATGGCAGCGGCTTCTACTGGCTGACGAGCCAGTTCGGCGCCGACGCGCGCTTTTCCCGCCTGCTGCTGGCCATCACGGGCGAGAACATCTCGGGCGGCTTCGCGGGCGCGGCTTTCGTCGCCTATCTGTCCTCGATCACGTCGAAAAGCCACGCGGCGGTGCAATATGCGCTGCTGTCCTCGCTGACCTTCCTCGTCGGCTCGCTCGGCCGCGCGGCGCTGGGCGAGAAGATCGACAGCGGCGGCTATGCCCCGGTGTTCTTCATGACCGCCGCGCTCGGCATGGTGGCGGTGGTGCTGTGCGCCCTCGAATGGATCCGCACCTCGCGCCAGGCCCGCAGCCACGACCCGGAAGCATTAACGTCCCCATAACCCGCGTCCCCTAACCTGGGGTGCATGGGCGAGATCACCCCTTTCGGCACGCGCGATCCGCGGCGCCATTTCGGGCGCATGAAGCTGGGCATCCCGGCGCTGCTCGAAACGCTGTACGGGCGCAAGCACGTGCGCATGGTCGACCTGTCGCAGGGTGGGGCCTCGGTGATCCTGCCGCAGGAAATCCAGATGCGCGAATGCATTGCCCGCTGGCTCGATTTCGAGGTGTTCTGTTCGCGGGTGTGGCAGGACGGCACGCTGGTCGGCCTGACGTTCGAGCGGCCGCTGCCGCTCTCGACCCTGCTCGCCACCCGCAAGCTCGCGCCCGAGCTGATCCGCGACGAGGAGCTGGATGTCCACCGCGCAGCGCAAAGCTGGACCGCGGGCTGGATCAACTGACGCCCCGCTAGAAGGCGCTGCCCGCCAGCGCGTCGATGGCCCCCTGGAGGATCACCGCGGCCGCGTGGCTGTCGATGCGCTCGGCGCGTTTAGCCCGGCTCATGTCCTGCGCGATCATCGCGCCTTCCGCGCTCTGGGTCGACCAGCGTTCGTCCCACAGCAGCACCGGCAGGCCCAGCGCGGCGCTGCAATTGCGGGCATAGGCCCGGCTTGCCTGCGCGCGCGGCCCTTCGCTGCCGTCCATGTTGCGCGGCAGCCCGACCACCAGGCCGCGGGCGCCCCTTTCGGCGGCCAGTTCGCGCAGCCGCGCCGCATCGCGGGTGAACTTGCCGCGCTCCAGCGTCCTGCCGGCGGTGGCGAAGCGCCACCCGGCATCGCAGGTGGCAATCCCCACGGTCTTCGTGCCGACGTCGAGCGCGATCAGCGCGCCGCCCTCGGGCAGCGCATCGCGGAACGCCAGCGCGCTGTCGGTTACGAGCGGGCCTGCGCCGTCCATGCCCGTACCCGGCGCACGACGTCGTCCTGCAGGTTCTTCCAGAACAGCGGGATGTCGTAGACGTGGTAGTTCTCGACCGGCAGCACGCCCGGTCCGAGGTCGGGCGCGGGGCCGATCATCAGCAGGCCGCGGTCATCGCAGCTGGCCGGGACGGCGCCCGCCACCAGCTCGCCCGCCGTCAGGTCCCCGTTCGGGATCAGCGTGCCGAGATTGGCGCTTGCAGGCGCGCTGGCGCCCTGGGTCCCGGTCAGCGGATTGACGCACAGGATCGGGCCGTCGCCGCGCGGCTTGCCGTCGAAGCCGGGTATGGCTTCGTAGCGGGTCATCACCAGCGAGGGATCGCCGCCATCGGCGAAACTCGCCCAGGTGAGAAGGCAAGCCGGCTGGTCGGCGGCGCGGCAGGGCTGGAGCCCCAGCGCGGGCAGGTCGTGGACCGGCGAGACCGGCCAGCCCGGCGCATAGACCGCGGCCACGCGGGCGGCCAGCGGAGTGCCGGCCACCGCCTCGCGGTACAGGCGCAGGACATGGGCAGCGCCCTGGCTGTGCCCGACCAGGACGATGGGCTTGCCCTCGGGCGCGCTCGCAACGAAGAAGGCGAAGGCCTGGGCCACGTCGCGATAGGCAAGCGCGATGGCCTTGTCGGCTTCGGGCCGGGCGGTCAGGAACGCGCCGGCAACCGCCTGGCGGTATTTTGGCGCCCAGATCTCGTCCGCGCGATTGAAGGGGCTGGCGAGGCCCCTGATGAACAGCCGTGCCCGGTCTTCCGCTTCGGCATCGCCCAGCGCGGCGTTCCACTGCGCATCGGCGGCAGTGCGGATGTAGCTGGTGGGATGGACGAAGAAGACCGCAAAGGGCGGCGGGGCATCGGCTTCGGCGGGTTCGCCGGCGCGTGCCGGGCCGGTGGTGGCGAGGGGATCGGGCGAGGGCAGGCTGCGCTCGGCGGCCGGCGCGTCGGGCGCGGGCGCGAGAGTGGCCGGATCGGGTGCGGGCTGGGCCACGGCGGGCTGATAGCGGGCGGGATCGTCGATCCCGATGCCGGGGCGCGAATACCACATCACCGGGTCGTTGTAGGCATTGGCGTCGAGCGCGGCCTGGTCGACGAATTCGCCGCGCGGAACGAAGGCGATCTCGGTCGCCTCGCGCGACCAGATGGCAAGCGCGATCGCCCCGGCGAGAATCAGGACGATGACGAGCGCGACGAGGTAGAGAAACTTGCGTGCCATGTCAGGCCCGAACGCCCGACGCCCCGTCCGGCTCCGCATCCCCGTCGCCCAGCCGCTTCGAGCGCCGTTCCAGCGCGACCTTGATCATCGCCAGCAGCGGGTCGGCGAGCGCCAGCCCCATGATCCCGAACAGGACGCCGAAGATCAGCTGCGCGGCCAGTACCAGCGCCGGCGCGAGGTCGACCGTCTTCTTGGCGATCATCGGCACCAGCACATAGCCGTCGAAGTTCTGGATCAGGAAATAGACGAAGATGGTGTAGAGGCCCATGTCGACGCCGCCCGAAAAGCCCACCAGCACCATCAGCAGGCCCGATATGATCGCGCCGATGTTGGGAATGAAGGCCAGCAGCCCGGTCAACAGGCCGAGCAGCGCCGCCATCGGCACGCCGTAGACCGCCAGCAGAGCCCAGGTGAAAATCCCTTCCGCGAACATGCCGAGCAGCCGCCCGGCGAGCAGCCGGCGCAGCGTGTAGGCCTGGTGCGAGAGCGTGTCGTAGAGCGCGGCGCGGCGTTCCTCGGGCACCATCCACACCACCCCGCGCTCGTAGACACGCGGATCGATGGCGAGGTAGATGCCGATGATGGCGATCAGGAAGCCCGTCGTCAGCGCGCCGAGGATGCCCCCGATGGCGCGGGTGACCGTGCCGACCCCGCTGACGAGGTTGCTGGCGATGTTCTGGACATCGGCCGGGTTGATGGCAAAGCCGCGCGCCTGGAGATAACCGATCAGCCGGCCGATCTGTTCGGAGACGATCGCCGGGAACTGCGCCGCCTGCTGCGAGATCTGCGAGCCCGCGAAATAGCCCAGCCAGGCGAAGAACGCGACCGTGAGGAGCAGAACGATGGTCACGCGCCAGCCCCGGCCGATGGGCAGGACGCGGCCGAGCAGGCGCGCGCCGCCGTCGATCATGCTGGCAAAGACCGCCGCGGCGAACAGCACCAGCAGCGACTGCGACAGGTGCACCGCCAGCCAGATCGACCCGATGACGAGGCCCCAGACCAAGGCCTTCTGCGCTTCGAAGCGCAGTTTCGGGCTCTCGATGCGGGTCGGGCTGGTCCCCGGCTCGCGGGCGGTGGCGTCGTCGGTCATGGTGCGGGCGCAGTTTCCGTAAGGGCGGGCCGCAAGGTGGTCCAGGCCCGTCCGGATCGCAAGGACTTAAACCAGCTCAAGGGGTTGAGGCTGGTTGTTCCGTCGAGCGAGAAGGTGATGAACTCGGCGCGCCCGCCGATGTTCTCGAGCGGTACGGGGCCTTGCAGCCCGCTCGGATCGTCGGCCCGGCTGTCGGAGGAATGGTCGCGGTTGTCGCCCATCACGAAGACGTGGCCGGCCGGCACGCGAATCTCGGGATAATCGTCGAGAAACTGCTTCTGGTGGTCGATGACCAGATAGGTCGCGCCATTGGGCAGGGTCTCGCGATAGACCGGCACCCGGCACACCAGCGCCCCGTCCGTTCGGGCGACCCGGAAATTCTCCAGCCCGAAGCCGTCGCAGCGCGAATTCTCGTCGACCGGCAGGTCGAGCGCCGGCTCGACCGCTTGCGGCACCGGCTTGCCGTTGAGAACGATCTGCCCGTTGCGCACCGCGATCCGATCGCCGGGCAGGGCGACGACGCGCTTGATGTAGTCCTCGTCGCGCTGGGGGTGCACGGGGATGACGATATCGCCGTATTCCGGGGTTGCGCCCCACACCCGCCAGCCGCCGCGCGGGGCGAGATGGAAGCTGACCGAGGACCAGTTCCAGCCATAGGGATACTTGCTCACCACCAGCCGGTCGCCGACGAGCAGATTGGGCATCATCGATTCGGACGGGATGTAGAAAGGCTTGGCGATCACGCTGTGAAAGGCGAGCACGGCCAGCAGCATCAGCACCAGGCCGCGCAGTTCGGCGCCCCAGTCGACGCTGTCGCCTGCTTCGCTGTCGGTCACTGTGGCTTTGCCGGTGGTCATCGGGTCCTGGCGTTCAACGGGGGGCGGCAATCACTGGGCGATGGCCTCGATGATGACGAAGGCCTGCGCCCAGGGGTGATCGTCGGTAAGGGTGAGGTGTATGCGCGCCTCATGGCCCGGCGGGATCAGTTCCGCAAGCCGTTCCGCCGCCCCGCCGCTCAGCGCCAGCGTCGGCGCGCCCGAGGGGGCGTTGACCACCCCGATGTCCTTGTGGAAGACGCCGCGGCGAAAGCCCGTGCCGACCGCCTTGGCAAAGGCTTCCTTGGCCGCCCAGCGCTTGGCGTAGGTGCCGACGCGGGTGAAGGGGCGTTTCGCCGCCTTGGCGCGCTCGACATCGGTGAAGCAGCGGGCCTCGAACTTCTCGCCCCAGCGGTCGAGCGACTTCGCGATCCGGTCCATGTTGGTGAGGTCGCTGCCCATGCCCACGATCATGGCTCAGACGGCCCCTGCGGCCATGAAGCCGACCAGCGCGAGCGGGAAGGGCAAGATCGCCGCGATCACCGCGGCCTGCCGGCGTCCCCGGCGCCACAGGCGCAGGGCCAGCGTCGCGCAGGCCAGTACCAAGAGGGCGGGCATCGCCAAGCCGACGAGGTCCTGCCAGCTGGCCGCCCGGCCGCGCGCCAGCGATACCGTCTGGCTCCAGAAGAAAAAGAAGAACAGCACCGCCACCGCCAGCTGCGCGCCCAGCAGCAGCTTCAGCCGCAGCGGAAGGTGCACGGGCGCGGTCACCGCGCCGCGTCCATCAGCTCGCGCATCCGCCGCACCGCCGCTTCCAGCCCGACGAAGACCGCCTCGCCGACGAGGTAGTGGCCGATGTTCAGTTCCGCCAGTTCGGGAATGGCGGCGATCGGCTGGACGTTGTCGTAGGTCAGGCCGTGCCCGGCGTGCGGTTCGATCCCCATGTCGCGGGCGAGACGGGCCATCGCCCTGATGCGGGCGAGCTCGCGTGCCTCGCGTTCCGCATCGCCGTCGAGGCCGGCATGGGCATATTCGCCGGTATGGAACTCGACCACCGGCGCGCCGAGGCGGAGCGCGGCTTCGAGCTGGCGCTCGGACGCCTCGATGAACAGGCTGGTGCGGATCCCGGCATCCGCGAGGCGGGCGCAGATCGGGGCCAGCTGGTTGTGGCGGCCGGCGGCATCGAGGCCGCCCTCGGTGGTCCGCTCCTCGCGCTTTTCGGGGACGATACAGGCCGCGTGCGGGCGGTGGGCCAGCGCGATGGCGAGCATGTCCTCGGTCGCGGCCATCTCGAGGTTGAGCGGCAGGTCGGTCGCTTCCTGGATGCGGCGCAAATCGGCATCGCGGATATGGCGGCGATCCTCGCGCAGGTGCGCGGTGATCCCGTCGCCGCCGACCCGGGCGACGATCTCGGCCGCGCGCACGGGATCGGGATGATCGCCCCCGCGCGCGTTGCGGATGGTGGCGACGTGGTCGATGTTGACGCCGAGGCGCAAAGCTGCGGGCTTGACGGGCTTTGTCATGGTGCTTCCTCGGGGCATGCTGCCGCCGAAAGCAGATCGTGGGAGAAGCCTCCCCCTCTCCAGACTTCCCCGAATTCGAAGGGCTTGGACTGGGAGAATGCGACCACTGCGATCTGCTTGTCGGGAAGCATGAAGTTTCGCACCTGTATTGCTCCGATATCACCGCGCCGTTCGACGATGAGCACCGGCGACTTGCAGCCCTTCAGCGGCGCCTCGAATACCCATTGCCCCAGCGCCATGTATCCCAGGGCGGGGTCGCTCCTCCACATTTCGGCGAGTGCGTCCGGACCCAGCAGATCCCCTCTCATCAGAGCCTTGTCTATGGCAATGAGGTCTTCAGGTGTGCCGTACAGCCCGGCCGATGCACCATAGGCAGAAAGTTCGAGGCCCGGTTCGCGCACATCGTCTATGAGACCCCAGCGAGTGTATTTCTCGCCAGGATATGCGCCTGTGCCCGTGAGCCCGAGGGGCCGGGCAATATCGCGCACGAAAAGCTCCCCCCACGCAAGTCCGGTGACCTTCTCCAGCACGGCCCCGAGAACCATGTAGTCGCAGTTGTTGTAGGACCATTCGCCACCGGGTTGCCCGATTACGGGGCCGGCACAGAAGCCGGTCAGCGGATCGCGGTCGCCTGCAAAATCAGCCCTGTAGTAAGCTCCCGGGAATTCACCGGCGGTATCCGGATTGGGCAGCCCGGAGCGATGTTGCAGGAGCTGGCGAATCGTCACAGAAGTCGCATTCGGGCTTTTGAAACCCGGCAGGTATTCGGATGCGGCCTTGTCGAGATCGATGGCGCCACGTTCGACCTGCTGCATCACCAGTATGGCGACCATCTGTTTGGTCACCGAGGCCCAGCGCCAGCTGAGGCCGTCGTCCCCCCCGCGAAAAGGCTCCGGAAGTGTCCCGATAAATGCGTATCCCGGGCCGTGACTGCTCGACAGCTCCGTCGAGATGGCGATGTCGCCATCGAAATCCGCTGCCTCGATGACCGCCGAAATCCGGTCTTTCGCGAGTTGACCCGCGGATGCGCCGGCGGGATGGACCAGCGCTAGGAAGAAGGCGGCGGCGCGTATCATGTGCCCCTAGACCCTGCGGCTCCCCGGCTTGGTCAGGGGGATGGCCGCCAGATCGGCGGGCAGCTCGTCCTCGGCATAGGTGGGAAAGGTGATCGCCAGCAGCGGGAAGAAGGGCACGCCCAGGTCCACCTCGCCCCCGGACCGGTCGACCAGCGCGGCTTCGGCGACGACTTCGCCGCCGGCCCGTTCGACCGCCGCGATCGCCTCGCGGCTGGAAAGGCCGGTGGTCACCACGTCCTCGACCATCAGGCATTTCTGGCCGGGTTCGATGCGGAACCCGCGGCGGGCCTCGAAGATGCCTTCGGGCCGCTCGAGGAAGATCGCGTCCTTGCCGAGCGCGCGGCCCATCTCGTGGCCGATGATCAGCCCCCCCATCGCCGGGCTGACGACGAGGTCGATCTGGCTGCGCAGCTCGCGGGGCAGCTTCATCGCCAGGGCGCGAGCGATGCGGTCGGCGCGGTCCGGGTTCATCAGCACCCGGGCGCATTGCAGGTAATGCCCGCTGTGGCGGCCGCTCGACAGGCGGAAATGGCCTTCCAGCAGCGCTTCGCTGGCGCGGAACTCGAACAGGACGTCTTCTTCGGTCATGGTTCGGCGGGCCAAAGCGCTTTCATCTGTGCGGTGCAAGTGCAAAGCTTGCAGGACCGCTTGTAAAGCTTGCGCGGCCGAAGGGCGGAGATTTTTTGCCGCGGCGCTTGAGGCGGGCGGAAAGCCTGCTTATAGGGGCGCCGAACCGGGCCCCGCGACGGGTGCGAACCTGTCTGCCCGGCTGGCGGTCACGCGCGATCACGATGCGCGCGGCGAAGATGATAAACGGGAAAGCGTCCAGACGATGAACCTCCTTGGCCCACTCACCGGTTTCCAGCCTCGCAAGGCCGGCCTTTCGCTGGCCCTGGCCCTGGCATTCGGCGCCGCGCCGCTCGCCGCGCAGGAACCGGTCGCACCGGCCCCGGTCGCCGCCGCGCCGGCAGGCGAGGTCGCTCCCGCCGCTGCGCAGGAAACCGCCGCCCAGGCCGCCGATGGCTCGACCGCCACGCCCGCGCCGGGTGCTGACGCGGGCTCCTACACCCCGATGAAGCCGGTCCCCGGCGTCGGCCAGCCGGTTCCCGCCGGTCTCGACGTGCAGGACCAGTTCTCGCCGATCGGCCATTATGCCCGCGGCCTGCACACCGGGCTGATCTGGGTCATGGCGATCATCAGCGCCTTCGTGCTGGCGCTGCTGCTCTACACCATGTTCCGCTTCCGCCGGAGCGCCAACCCGACGCCTTCGCGCACCAGCCACAACACGCTGATCGAGGTGATCTGGACCGTGGTCCCGGCGCTGATCCTGCTCGGCATCGCCGTGCCCTCGATCACCCTGCTGGCCAAGCAGTACCAGAGCCCGCCCAAGGACGCGCTGACCATCAAGGTCACCGGCTATCAGTGGTACTGGGGCTATACCTATCCCGACAACGGCGAGTTCGAGGTGATCTCGAACATGCTGAGCAAGGAAGACGCCGAGAAGGCCGGCGAACCGCACCAGCTCGCCGTCGACAACCGCATGGTCGTGCCCGCCGGCGTGCCGCTTCGCATCCAGGTCACCGCCGCCGACGTGATCCATTCCTTCGCCGTGCCGAGCCTGTGGTTCAAGCTCGACGCCGTCCCGGGCCGTCTCAACGAGAAACAGCTGATCATCGAGAAACCGGGCGTCTACTACGGCCAGTGCTCGGAGCTGTGCGGTGCCCGCCACGGGTACATGCCCATCGCGGTCGAGGCGCTGCCGATGGACAAGTACAACGCCTGGGTGCTGGCGCAGGGCGGCACCGTCAAGGG
>ERZ1066122.1985-NODE-1985-length-14588-cov-9.632354_pt1 | contig 14588 bp, 13 predicted proteins | sample MGYA00382769_ERZ1066122 | MGnify/ENA primary metagenome ERZ1066122 (study PRJEB33369, sample SAMEA5778352) | biofilm metagenome | biome: Industrial cooling water; feature: Water cooling tower basin; material: Biofilm | place: United Arab Emirates | collected...
TCGCAACACTAGCGGTAATCCGACTCGATGCCGCGATTACCCGAGGTCCACAGATTGGAGTTGGATGGCGGGTCTGATCGATCCGATGCGGGCGTGCCTCGAAAATGATCAGCCTTGCCGAGGGCGTTCAGGTGTCCACCAAAGCGCGCCTGAGAAATGCGATGACCCGCGGCCAGCTGTCGGCCCGCGCAGCGGCATTGCCTTCCACGCTGCCGCCATATTCTCCGAGCCGCGGGTAGAAGGGATTGCCCCGCGGGATCGGCGGTCCGAACACGAAATGGCCTGCATCGCGGTAGGCGAGCACGGTAACGGGCGGACCGGAACGGGCTTTGCTGCGGGCAGCGACTTGGCGCGACATCGGACAGGCAGGCCACATCGTTTCCGCTTCGCCGCACACCAGCAGCACTTCGGCCCGGCCGTGTTCGATTGGGATCGCGGCGCGTTCCGCTTCGGCCTGACGGGACGGGTCCATGATCGTGCGATAGACGCTGATCACACCCTCGGCCTGGTCCCAGTCGCCAAAGAGCATGGCGGGAAACTCCCTGCCGCCCGCACTCCACGATGAGCGCTTGCTCTGCCCGCCGCTCGCCCAGTTGACCCCGTTCCAGACGACGCTTGACGGCATCCCGGCGACCACGGCGGCAAGATCGGGGCGGCGCGCGGCGACCAGCAGCGTGGCTTCCGCGCCCTTGGACGCGCCCATCACCGCGAGACGCGCAGGATCGACGCCGGGCTGGGCCTTGAGCCAGTCGAGCCCCCGGTCGAACAGTTCCAGCGGCACGGCTTCCAGCGCATCGCTCTGCCCTGGCGCGCCAAAATAGGCGAGCTGGAACACTGCAAAACCCTCCCGCTGGAGCGCCAGCGCGGTGTGATGCGTCGCGCGTCCGAGCCCGCCCTCAGACCCGCCGAGCAGCAGCACCGCCGGATGTGGGCCATCACCGGGAACGGGGTAGAAATTGCCGAAAAGCCCCTCGCGCACGATCCGCTGGCCCGCCGGGCCGGGGTCGATCACTTCGATTTCGGGCAGGCCATAACGCTCCGGCGCCAGCCCCCGGAACAGCGCCGCCCCGGCCAGCAATGCGGCCAGCGCGGCGGTCACCATGGCTGCGTTCTTCCACCTCATGCGCAAACTCCCTCGTTGCCTGAGGGAGTGCCAATTCAGCGGCGCGCGCGGCAGTGCCCGGTGTCAGCGTGCCGGGGTGACAAGCGTCATGGCGCACCTCACAACCAGCCCTTCTCGCGCGCGATCCGCCCGGCTTCGATGCGGCTCGCGGCAAACAGCTTGGCCGATGCTTCGGAGAGGTAATTGCGCACCGTGCCGGGCGACAGGTCGAGCAGGCGGGCGATCTCCTTGTTCGAGCGGCCTTCCTCTGCGAGGCGCAGCACGTCGCGCTCGCGCTCTGTCAGGGGGTTGGCAGGGGCATCCCATGCAAGCTCGGCAAGTTCAGGTGCAATCGCGCGGCCGCCTGCGGCAACCTTGCGGATCGCGGCGGCGAGGGCATCGGCGGGCGTATCCTTGAGCAGATATCCGCGCACGCCCGCATCCATCGCCCGCCTGAGATACCCGGCGCGGCCAAAGGTGGTGACGATCAGCACCCGCGCCGCCAGCCCCTCGCGGGCGATGGCTTCGGCGACGTCGAGGCCGGTCATGTTCGGCATTTCAATGTCGGAGAGCAGCACGTCGGGCTTATGCTGGCGCACCGCATCGAGCGCTGCTGCGCCGTCACCCACACAGGCGATGATCTCGATGTCGCCCTCCAGCCCAAGCAGCGTCGCCAGTGCCCCCAGCACCAGCGCCTGATCCTCGGCGATCACAAGGCGGATCATGCGAGCGCCCCCTGCGGCACACGCGCCGTCAGCTGTGTGCCGCGCGTATTGCCCTCGATGGCCAGCTCGCCCCCTGCTGCCGTGAGGCGCGAGGTCAGCCCTGCGAGCCCTCCGCCGGGACGGACTGCCTGCCCATCACCATCGTCGCTGACCTTCAGTTCGAGGCCACCCGACTGCTGGATCAGCGCGATTCGGCAGGTGCGTGCGCCCGAGTGACGGATCACGTTGGTCACCGCCTCGCGCAGCGCCATAGCGAGCACCGCGCCGGTGCCGGGGTCGATCGCCTCGGCCTCGCCTTCGACCTCGCATGCGATCCCGGCGGCGGCGAGCGCGCTGTGCGAGGCGGTGATTTCGCGCGCGAGGCTCGCGCCCGTCATCCCGCTAACGGCGGCGCGCACTTCGGCCAGACCTTCGCGCGCGGCTGCGGCGATGTCGTGCATTTCGGCAGCGGCCTTGTCGGGGGCGGTGTCTGCAAGGCGCGCGGCGAGATCGGCCTTGATCGCGATCAGCGTCAGCGTGCGGCCCAGAAGGTCATGCAGATCGCGCCCGATCCGCTCTCGCTCGGCAGCGGCGGCAAACTGGCGCACCTCCCCCTGCGCGGCGGCAAGCGCGGCGTTCTTGTCCTGCAAGGCCGCGCGCGAGATATTGCCGATACCGACCATGATCATCAGGAACACCCCCAAGACCCAGAAGACGGCGGGCTGCCCGGTCGCCAACGCCAGCCCGGCGCTGGCAGCGGCAAAGACGCCCACCCCCAGGCCCGCCCGCCAAGCGGGGCGCAGTTCGGCGATCATGGCAGCGGCATAGACCGCAATCACCGTCCAGTTGCTGTTCGTGAATGCCAGCGCGAAGGACAGCAGCAGCGCCGCCACCGCCAGCGCGATCAGCCGCCACTCCGCCGCTTTCAATGACAGGAAATAAACCCCGAGAAACATCGCAAGACCCACCAGGGCGGCGATCATTTGCACCGGGCTAGGCAGCTCGATGGCCCACGGAAAGAAGAACAGAGGCAGATAAGCAAGCCAGATGGCCGGATGATCGATGGCTTCCCATCCGAGCATCCGGCTCCCGGGCTTCGCAGTTTGCTCGGCCTTGTCCATCGCTACCGCGCCTGCGCCTTCTCGCCCGTCCAGGCGAAAAGCGCGGCGGCGAGCGTGATCAGCGCCAGCGGTCCGGCGTGGAGCCACAGGTTGGACGCCTCGCGCTGGCCCGCTGCCATCAGCGCCATTTCACCGAGGTGATAGGACGGCAGGGCCCAAGCGATGGTCTTCATTGCCTCGGGCAAGACGGCAATCGGCATCCACAGCCCCCCCAGCACGGCCATCGCCAGAAACACGATATTGGCCACCGCAATCGCGCCTTTCTGGCCAAGCCGGTAGCCGATGCCAAGTCCGATCAGCGCGAAGGGGATGATCGCGAGCGTGTGGACCCCCACCAGCATCGCCCATTGCGCAGGCGTCAGCGCGACACCTCCGGCAATGCCCAGCGCATAGAGCAGCATGAAGGCTATCATGCTGAACACCGTGGTCGCGGCGACCTTGGCGACGATCTGCGCCCCGGCGGGCATGGGTGAGAGGCGCTTCAGCTCCAGCTGGCCGCTCTCGCGCTCGGCGGCGATGTTCGCGCCGAAGCCGAACAGCGCCGGGCCCATCACCGCGAACACGCCGAAGGTCGCCAGCGTGCGGGTCGCGGCCTCGGCGCTGCCCTGCCCCATGGCGAGTGCAAACAGCGCATAGAAGGCGGGCGGCAGGGCAATCGTCGGAATGATGAATTGCGGCATGCGCGCCGACTTGACGATCTCGGCCCAGCTTTCGCGGGCATATACGGGCATGGGCGAAGGGATCAGAGCGGTGGTCATCATGCGGCCTCCTTCAGGGCAGCGGTGCGGTTGGACTGGACGAGATTGGCGAGCGCCTCTTCAAGGCTCGCTCCGGTGACCCCGAAATCCTGGATCGCCGGGTCGAGCGCCAAGGCGGCCTCAAGGCTGGCGCGCGGGGCGGTGGTGAGCAGGGCGAGGTCAGCGCCCACGGTCTCGACCTTGACCACGCCGGGCAGGGCGCGGAAACGGTCGGCGGGCTGGCGGGTGCGCAGGCGGATGACAGTGGCTGCGACTGCGGCCTTGATTGCGAAAGGCGAGCCATCGGCGATGATCCGCCCGCCCGCGATCACCACAATCCGGTCAGCCAGCGCCTCGGCCTCGTCCATGTGGTGGGTGGCGAGCAGGACAGCCGCGCCCGCCTCGGCCTTGCCGCGGACAACGTCCCACATCGCGCGGCGCGAGTCCGGGTCGAAGCCGGTGGTGGGCTCGTCGAGCACCAGCAGATCGGGCGCTCCGGCGATGGCGAGGGCGAACTGCACCTTGCGCGCCTCGCCGCCCGAAAGCCGGTCGCAGCGCCGCCCCGCCAGCGCGGAAAGGCCCGCCTGTTCGAGCACGGCGGCGGTCGGCAGGCGGCGGGCGAAGTAGCCGGCGTGGAGATCGAGCGCCTCCGCCACGGTCAGCGTCTCGGGCAAACCGCCTGCCTGCAGCATGATGCCCATGCGCGCCCGGGCCCGCTGGTCGGCGGGGTCGAGCCCGAACAGCTGCACCCGTCCGGCATCGGCGCACAGCCGCCCGGTGAGCAGCCCGGCGACGGTCGACTTGCCCGCGCCATTGGGCCCCAGCAGCGCGGTGATGCTGCCCGCCTCCAGCGCAAAGTCGAACCCGTCGAGCACCCGGTGTGCGCCGTAAGCCTTGGTCGCGCCTTCGAGCGCGGCGATGATCGGGGAAGCGGTGGTCGGCATGGTCGTTCTCCTGACTGTGCCGCCCGGTCTATCCCCCCGCAGCGCGCCCTGGCAGTGCCCGGCGTCAGCCTGCCGAAATGACGGATGTCACCCCTGACGGCCCGTATTGCTTGCGCGTGGGCAGGACCGCTTTGGGGTCGATTGCTGAACGGCAGCAATTTTCCAGAAGCGGGGCAAAGCCGCCATCAGCGACCTGATCTCAGCGGTGACGGCTGTCGATCCAGAGCAGGTCGTTCACTATTACAAGCGTGAACGTCCGGTTCCAACGAAAGCTGCCAGCAACCTGACTTTCAAGGCCTGATCAACTCCCCGGACAGCGTCCACCCGGCAAGCCCAGAAACGCGCCGAGCAGGGCATTGGCAGCTTGCGGGTCCTCGAAAGGGGTCCAGTGGCCCACCCCCTGGAGCATTGCTGTGGTGAGGTTTTCTGCCTTGGCGCGGGCCCGCTTGGCGAGGGTGGGAGCAAAAGTCTTGTCCTCGCTTCCCTCGATCAACAGCACCGGCATGGTTATGGAGCCGGCGCGCCTTGGCCACCCGCTGCGGAGACTTATGGCATCAAAGGGCGGGATATTGGCACGGTACCAGGCAATCCCGGCGTCCATTGCTGCCGGGTTTGAGAGCGCGTCGCGGAACAGTTCGCCTTCCTTGGCTGTCAACACGCCTTCCTTTATTGCGCGGCCATAGGCGGTCTCGAACAGGGTCGAGGGTGCCTTCAGCCGCTCGATGCTCTCGCGGTTGAGTGCCTGGAGGCGCGGCACGTAAGCCGAGGCTGCCCGCTGCGCTGGATCGTCAGCCAGCATTTCAAGAAACAGGTCATAGGGAGGCGCGCTGAAAACGGCGAGCCGGTCAAGCTGCTGCGGTTTCCACTGTGCGTAGGACCACGCCAGCGCGCCTCCCCAGTCATGGCCCACCAGCGTGACCTTTTCACCCGGTGCCAGCGCCGCAATCGTGCGGTCAAGCTGTCGTGCGAGGCGTGCCACCCGGTAGTCACCATCGCGCGCCGGACGGCCCGAAAGGCCTGCTCCCGGCGCATCGATGGCGATCATTCTCCGGCACGCGCCGAAGGCCTCCATCTGGTCAAACCATACGTACCAGAAGCTGGGAAAGCCGTGGACGAGGATCACGGTCGGCCCCTCACCCGTCAAGACATAGTGAATCCGGTCATCGCCCTTGCCGATGAAACCTTCGGTATAGGGGTGGCTGCCGACGCGGTTGGCATGAATGACTGCGGGGTCTGTGGCAGCCGCCGCTGCTGACAGTCCTGCGACTATAGCGGCCATCAAGTGCCGCGCCAGCCCAATGATCCGCATTGACACCCCCTTTTTATTGCAATATTCGTCAATAACAGAGGGAGGGGTCGATGTCACTAAGGTTTGCAGGGGCTTTGGCTGCAAGTCTCCTGATCGCCGGCTGCGCGCCGTCGGAAACCGAAACCAAGCCCGATGCCGCATCCTCACTCAGCGGGCAGGCCGAGCTTGGCGAAAGCCTTTATCTCACCCATTGCAGCAGCTGTCATGACAATGCCACGGGCGGCGCCCCGGTTCGGGCAGCCATCGAAAAACGCAGCGCGGCCTATATCAAACAGGCTCTCACGACCGGGGTGATGAAGGCGCAGGGCTCTGCGCTCAATCCCTATGAAATCGCGATCCTCGCAGACCATCTCGGGACTGATGCCCCGCCGCAGGTAGTGGCGGGAAAACGCTGCGAAGGTCGTCTGGCGGTGTCTGGCGCGCCGCTCTGGAGCCGCTGGGGCAACGGCCTGTCCAACGCGCGTTATCAGCGCCAGACTGCGATCACGCCCGCCAATGTCGGGCGACTTGAGCTTGCCTGGGCCTTCGGCTTTCCTGAAGCGCAGCGCGCCCGTTCGCAACCTGCAGTAACCGAAAAGGCGGTATTCACCGGCAGCCAATCGGGCCGGGTCTATGCGCTTGACCGGATGACGGGGTGCATCTGGTGGACGTTCGATGCCAAGGCCGAAGTGCGCAATGCGCCCGTCCTCGACCTCGATGCCGCCGCTGGCCCGACGCTGTATTTCGGGGACTTCGACGCGCGCGTCTATGCGGTCGATGCCGAAACCGGCAAACTGCGCTGGACCACAACGGTGCGCGACCATCCTGACGGCACGATCACGGGCAGCCTCGCCCTCCATGGCGGTCGGTTATTCGTGCCAATGTCCTCGACCGAAGTTCTCAGCGCCTTCAATGAGGATTACGAGTGCTGCACGTTCCGCGGCGGTGTGACGGCACTTGATGCGTCGGATGGCAGCCGGGTTTGGCGCTGGTATTCGGTCGACAAGCCCGTCAGGCACAAGGGCGGCGAGACGGCGCCGAGCGGGGCACCGGTTTGGGGCACCCCCACCGTCGATCCGGCCCGCGGGCTGCTCTATGTCGGCACGGGCGAAAACTACTCCTCCCCCGCCAATGACCAAAGCGATGCGATCATCGCGATCGAACTTGCCACCGGTCGTCGCAAGTGGGTGATGCAGGCCACCGCCGGAGACGCGTGGAATGCAGCTTGCGGCACAAAGCAAAGCGCCAATTGCCCGGCCGAGGATGGACCCGACTTCGATTTCGGTGCGCCCCCGATGCTGGTGAAGGTGGGCGATCGCGACATCCTGCTCGCAGGGCAGAAATCCGGCGAGATCTTTGCGATCGATCCGGACCGGGGAAGCGTGCTTTGGCGCCAGCGGGTCGGGCGCGGCGGGTTCAACGGCGGCATCCACTGGGGGATGGCAAGCGATGGCACAAAGCTCTTCGTGCCGATTGCCGACACCCCCGGCAGCCGTTTCGCCAAGGGCGACCCGCGTCCCGGCATCCATGCATTCGACGTCACAACGGGGCGCCCGCTGTGGTCGCGGATCGAAGAGCTGCGCTGTCCGGAATTCTCCTTCGCCTGCATCACGGCGCTGTCCGCTCCGGTCACACTGATCCCCGGCGTGGTGTTTGCCGGAGGGCATGACGGGCGGTTGGTCGCCTACGCCGCAAAGGATGGCGCGGTGCTGTGGAAGACAGACACCAACCGCGCCTTTGCGACCGTCAACGGGGTCGAGGCCAAGGGCGGCACGATCGACGGTCAAGGCCCGGTGGTGGCCGGGGACATGGTGATTGTGAATTCGGGATACGACAAGTTCGGCGAGATCGCGGGCAATGTTTTGCTGGTCTATCGCCTCAAGGGAGCCAAGTGATGATGCGACCTGTCTTGACCGCACTGGCCTGCGGATTGCTTGCAAGCTGCGCAGCGACCACCGGCACGGCCGCGCCGGGTGCCGCGGCAGCCGCACCTGTCCCGGTGATTGCAGGGCCGATCAAGGGCGTTCATCACGTCGGCATCACTGTCAGCGACATCGACGACACGCTCGCCTTTTACAGCCGGTCTGTGCCTTACGAACTGGTCGATCGGCGGATGGTCGATGCTGATGTTTTTCCCGCTGACGTCTTGAACAAGCGCCAAGGCAAGATCGAGATCGCGCTGGTGCGCACGCCCACCGTCTTCCTGCAGCTGATCGATATCGATCCCGAAGCCAAGGCCGCGCCTGAGCGCCGCCCGGTGATCGGGCCGGGCTATACCCATATCTGCTTCCAGTCGCCTTCGACTGCGCCGAAATACGACGTGTTCAAGTCCAATGGCCTCGCCATGCTGTCGCGCGGAGACGGGCCTGTCGATCTGGGCGGATACGGAGTGACCTATGCCTATGGCTTCGATCCTGACGGCATCATGATCGAGATGGAGCAGCTGACGCCAGAGGTGATTGCTGCGCACGGCGAGCTTGGAACCAAGCGGATGCGCTTTCCTGCCTGGGCAACGCATATCGGCAATGTCACCGGCGACAAGGAGCAGATGGTGGCGTTCTACGCCAAGGTCCTCGGCCATGGCCCCCGCCGCGAACTGCCGCCGACCCGGCGCCAGACCTTCGATGAGATCGCCGATATCGACGGCATTGTTGCCGCTGCGAGCTGGTTCGACGTCGGCAATTTCGAGCTCGAGTTCTGGCAATATGTCGAACCGCGCACGCCAAAGGGCACAGCGGCGCAAATGATCGACGCGATCGGTTACAATGCCATCGTCTTCGAGACCGACGATCTTGCCGCCACGCTCGAGCGGCTGGAACGCGTGGGCGTGCGTTTTGCCGGCAAGACGTTCGAACTGGATGGCTGGCGGGTGCGCTATGCCCGCGACCCGGAAGGCAATCTCATCGCTTTCCAGCAGAACATCGGCGCGGGTGCGGCCCGTTCGATTGACGACATGCTGTGGTTGAAGGACCGGGCGCCGCAGTAAGTTGCCATCTGGATTGGTGCGGCCAGTCTGCTAGGCTTGGCCCATGACTGTTGTCGCCACCAAGCGCAGGACCCGGCTCGCCCCGGAAGAGCGGCGTTCGCTGATCCTTGATCACGCAGCCGACATGATTGCGCGCGAAGGGATCGCCGAGCTGTCGATGGAGGCCATAGGGCGCGCGGCTGGGGTGAGCAAATCGCTGGTCTACAACTACTTCCCCAACCTCCAGATGTTACTGAGCGAGCTGCTCGAACGTGAGCTCAAACGGCTGCGGCGGCTCCAGAGCGAGGCGGTCAATGGCGCAGAGACTTTCGAGGGCATGGTGCGCGCCACCACCCACGTCTACCTCACCTATATCGAGGAGCGAGGGCTGATCATCGAGCGGCTCCAACAGGAACCCTCGATCAGCGATTTTCACGATCCGACCGAGTATGGTCGCGATACAGCGGTGGAATATCTCGCCGCCATCATCGAGCGCCATTTTGACCTGCCGCCGGACGTTGCACGGGCGGCGACCGACATCAGCTTCGGCCTCCCTGCCTCGGCTGGAGCTTACCTGCTGCGCACCGGAGTGGACCGTCAGCAACTTGAGGACATCACCGTCTCCATGATCCTGGGATCGGTGACGTCGCTCAAGACCGATTTTGCCGCGCGCCGCAAACCGTTGTGGGATGGCCGACCCGCAGGTTAGCCGGCGCCGCGGCCTACATCGGGAAGATCGACTGTCCCCCGTCGATCACCAGCGAGTGACCGGTCATATAGCTGCTGGCAGGCCCAGCGAGGAATACGGCCGCCCCGGCCATGTCGTCGACTGTGCCGAGCTTGCCGGAGGGGGTTCGCCGCAAGCACGCATCCTGAAACGCCTTGGGCGTGTTGAGGCTCATTTCGGTTGCAATGAACCCCGGCAGGATCGCATTGGCGCGGATGCCGGCAGGGGCCAGCTCGACCGCGAGCGAGCGCACCAGCCCCGACACGGCAGCCTTGGTGGCGGAATAGCCGCCCCCCGGCACGCCCAGCAGCGCCGCGACCGACGATGTGACGACAAGACTGCCGCCGCTCCCTTGCGCGATGAACTGCCGGGTCGCCGACTGAAAGGTGTAGACCACGCTGTTGAGGTTGAGGTCGAGCGTGCTTTGCCAGTCCCCGGGAGAGAGCTGGGTGAACGGCTTTCGCACGCCCGACCCACCCGCATTGGCAAAGCAGCTGTCAAGCCGGCCAAAGCGAGCGATCGTCATTTCCATTGTCTCTGAGACCTGTTCCGGGTCGGTAACGTCACAGGCGAAATCCGCTACGTCTGCCCCGGTGGCCTTCAGCGCTTCACTCGCCGCCCGATTGCGATCGGCGTTGCGCCCCCAGATCGCAACGCTCGCCCCCGCATTCGCAAGGCCTCGTGCCATCCCGATGCCGAGGCCGCCATTGCCGCCAGTGACTAGTGCGACATGCCCGGTCAGATCGAACAGCTGTGGCATGGCGTTTGAGTTGTTGGTGGTCGTGTCCATCAGAAGCCCGCCCGCAGGTTGACACCATAAACACGGGGATCGAGCAGGAAGGCGCTGCGGAAGCTGCCGACGAGGTTGGAGTTCACTTCGAGGAACGTGATGTCGTCGTTGTTCTGGACGTTCTTCACAAAGAAGATCAGCGCCAGATCGCGTTCGTCATGCGCAACCTGCAGCTGCAGGTCGAGCTGTTCCCAGCTGCCCACACGGTCTGCCGCTACATTGAATTCCCGCGCCCAGAAGCCGGTTTGCGAGTAGTAATCGACACGCGGCTTGAGTGACCAGCTTCCCGCAACAGGGATGTTGTATTCCGCTGCCAGCTTCAGGGTGCGACGCGGCGCGTTGGGCAGTTCGTTGCCCTGGATCTGGAAGAATGCTCCCCCGCGCGACGGATCGGACGACAGGAAATCGCTGCGAATATCGGTCTTGAGCAGGCCCAGCGCGCCTTCCAGACGCAATCCCTCGATCGGGGTGAAGACGGTCTCGAGTTCGAAGCCTCGCACGCGTGTTTCGGGAATGTTGACGTTCGTGGCCAAGGTGCCGACGATGTTGCCGACGATCAGATTGCTGTAATCGTACTGGAACAGCGCCCCGTTGAGGGTCAGCCTGGAATCAAGCAGCGTGTTCTTCGAACCGAGTTCCCACGCGTTGATGAATTCGGAATCGAAGGTTGGCGTGCCGACGTTGCCGGGATTGAATCCGCCCGATTTAAACCCGCGCGAGAAGGTCAGATAAAGATTGTTGTCCGGCGTTGGCTGCCAGGTCACGCTGCCGCGTCCGGTCCATGCATCGAAGCTGGCCTCGCCCTCGAAGAACGGGCCAAGCGCGAAGGTGCCGCTGGCGGTGCGGATCGACTTGTCATCCTTGGTGTATCGGATGCCGCCCAGCACGCTCAGTTCAGGCGTGATGTCGAAATAGACCTCACCGAACACCGCGTGCGATGTAACGCTGGCATCGGTGGTCACGCCGGCTGCGATGAAACCGGCCGTGCGATTGGCGGGCATATAGGTGATCACATCGCCGGCGCTGTTGGCCTTCAGGTAATAGCCACCGATCAGGAAGTTGAACGGCCCGGAAAAGTCCGAAGCCAGACGCAGTTCCTGGCTGACCTGATCGCGCTCTCCCGAACCATATTGGGCCGAACGCCAATCGGGCGACGAAATCACCTGACCCGGACCAAGCAGATAGGTCAGCACCCCATTGCCCGCGCTATTTGCGGGCGAAATCGCGCTGGGATTGAAGGCGTTGGGCCGCGTGCCCTGATCGAAGTCACGGACGGAATCATTGCTGCCGTCCCGGAAACCGGTGACCGAAGTCAGGCGCAGCGAGTCTCCGATGTCCTGATTGATCTCGAAGGTGGCAAGCAGGTCCTTGGCCCGCTGTTCGGGCAAAACGTCGATGCGAACTTCACGCAGATCGGCCGGATTGGCGCTGAAGGTATCGGCGCGCACGATCCCGGGAAGCAGGAAGCGATCGATCGGGAAGTTCACGGCAGGGAAATCATTGGTAACGGAGTCAGGTGAGCAGCCCAAAGTGGGATCGGGTGTGCACAGCGTCTTCACCGCATTGGCGCGGTTGCTGTCTTCTTCGAAGTACGTGACCACGAAGTCGACCGTTGTGCCTGAGCCGGTGTCGAGCCGTGCGCTGCCGCGCAGCGTGAACTGGTCACAGCCGTCGATGCGCGAGCCATCCTCGAGGTTGCGGGTATAGCCGTCGCGCTTGAGGTAGTGACCAGCAAACCGCAAGCCGAAGCCCTCGGTAACCGGCACGTTCACCGCACCTTCGATGCGACGACCGTCAAAGTTCTCGACCTGCGCGCTCAAATAGCCTTCGAAATCATCGGTGGGCTTGCGCGTCACGAAATTGATCAAGCCGCCCGTGGTGTTGCGGCCGAATAGGGTGCCCTGCGGACCGCGCAGCACTTCGACCCGTTCGAGGTCGAAGAATTCACCAAAGGTGCTCCCCTGCTGCAGGAAAACGCCGTTGATGAGGACGCCGATGTTGGTGTCGTTGGATCCGCCGAATGACTGGGACCCGACCCCGCGGATCGTCAGGTTGCGGTTGGCCGAGAGGATGACATTGGGTGAATTGAACTGAAGATCCAGCGCGTCCTCGATACGGGCATTGCGGATGTTCTCGCCGGTGAGAGCGGTGATCGCGATGGGAACGTCCTGGACGTTTTCCTCGCGCAGCTGCGCGGTCACGATGATGACGTTTTCGCTTTGCTCAGCCGACTCGTCCGCGCCTTGCGCAAGCACCGGTTGGCTGCACAGCGCAGCAAGCGGCAGGGCCGAGATGGCCGGGAACAGCTTCTTCATTGGTATCCTCCCCTGATTATGGGGATGAGATGCCACTTAATGTACTAAACGTCAATATAATGGCCGAATCGAGTGCATAATCGCGTGTTCCTGGTGCCAGGATGGGGGTTTGCGGCATCATTCGTCATTATACCCAAATTCCCTTCCCCGCTGATGGAGCGCGCCACATGGCCCCCCGCAAGTGGCCCGCGAGCACTGCACAACGTTTTCTGATCAGGCGGTGATACTCGGTTCGACCATACCGGCATTGCCAAGCCAAGCGAGACCACCTCGCACAGCGCGGAACGCAATACGGGCGGCCCAGCCTTCGGCCCGTTCCCCGCGATTCGATTGACCGATCGGACGAACGAAGATTGTCGGCTTCTATCAAAACCAGACATCTGAAACATCTTGGGGAAGGGCCGTTTCGTTCCAGAACGAGTCACTCCGACCTGTCGAATGCCGTGTCCGTTTTCAGGATATCGTAAGGCCACTCACGATGTTGGGGATGAGGGCAATAAACTGAAGTTTGATTGCACGCCTCGGATGCGAACTCGCTAACCCAGAGGTAAGCGTCCCTTCGAAACTATTGTCGGCAATGGCCGGTTTTGGGATGCGTGCGGAGGCACCGGAATGACGAGGTCTGGCTGGATTGCTGCCATGCGCAACGACGGGCCTACCTGTGCGAGATAATCTGCTCGCTTTCAGGGTGGGCGGGCACAAAAACTTCTATCCGTAAACGGTCCAGCTCAATTTCTCCCGGTGATGCGAGATGGGAGACCACCGGAATGACGCAAATCAGGCGCTCGCCGATCCGATATCGTTCGATCAGCACTGACGGCGGCAATGTTTCGCTTTGGCTTGCTTCCTTCGCCGCAGGGTAGGCTTCGACCCGCTTGACGACCGGCATGATCGTGGGATCGTTGGCGGCCTCGATCCTCAAGCGCCTGATGGTTTCAGGCACGACCTCTCCGGGGTTATCCATCCAGCGCACCAAGCCATCGGGGTGAAGCGCAAGATCGTAAACATTGGCCCCCTCCGGCGGGGCTGTGATCTGCCAAAGGTTTTCGCCGGGTGCCGCCCACCTAAACAGGTCGGTCATGGCACGATTGGCAAACAACAAGGTCCCATCCGGCCGAAACGCATAAGCTGGCCATGGTGACAGCTGCTCGGTGAGATATTCGATCATAGCGCCGTCCGGGGCGGGCGCGGAGATTGGCAATGGTGATGGCGCAAGGGCCTCGAGCAAGGATCGCTGCTCCCACCCTCGCAGAGCCAAGGCTTCGATCAGGCGCCGCAGGCTTCGCTGCCCCGGAAGTGAGCGCCCCGTTTCCAGAAAGCTGAGATGGCGCTGCGAAACGCCTGCACGGTGCGCAAGCTCTTCCTGCGACCAACTGCGGCTGCGCCTGAGGCGGGCGAGAGCGGAGCCGAATGCCATGGCAGGCGAATATGACGTGGAGGTAATTGAGTCCATTACTTTATCGCGCCATCCCGCAGTGGAAGGAGGACGCGTTTATGATTGAACTTTGGCAAAACTGGATTTCCGCTTTCGATGCTGCGGTGGCGAGTGATGACTGGGGCCCGCTTCGGCCGTTGCTGGCCGATGATGTCACCTACACGGTTTCAGGAGCACCCTTTGCGTGCCACCTCGTTGGCGTGGACGAGGTTCTTGCCGGATTTCGCAGGTCGATCAGCGGTTTCGATCGACAATTCGATCAACGCTGGTGGCTTGGTGTCGGGGTCCGCGAGTTCTCTCCTGATGTCGTGTGTGCCCGTGCAATGGGTGTTTACAGGCTCGCAGATAAGCCGCTGCTGCACTTCTCGGCACATAGCCTCTGGCGCTTCCGCGATGGCAAGGTGGGTTAGCGTCCGCGTTCGTGGTGTAATTTCTGGTGTAGATTGAGGTGATCGCATGG
>ERZ1066122.1987-NODE-1987-length-14582-cov-34.523439_pt1 | contig 14582 bp, 7 predicted proteins | sample MGYA00382769_ERZ1066122 | MGnify/ENA primary metagenome ERZ1066122 (study PRJEB33369, sample SAMEA5778352) | biofilm metagenome | biome: Industrial cooling water; feature: Water cooling tower basin; material: Biofilm | place: United Arab Emirates | collected...
CCGCGAACGACATCACCGAAACGATGACCACGATCCAGTCGATCACCGCGCAGACTTCGCAGGGCGCGAACCAGACCGCCGAGTCGATCGGAAACCTGGCGCAACTGGCGGCCGATCTGCGCCGTTCGGTCGCCGACTTCAAGCTGCCGGCCTGATCGGGCCGGGACGCGGAGACGTTAAGAAATGGTCATCTCGAACGGTCGCAGGAGCGTCGTGGCGCGGGCTGGAATGCCCGGGATGCGTGTCGGCGCTGACCGCGGTCGTATTGCGGGGCGCGTCCGCGCGTCTGGGGGAAGTCGATGAGCGCATTGCATCAGGCGATCGAATACAGCGCGCTGGGCTGGGTCAAACCGGAACTGGACGAGACCCTGCGCCTGGCGCGGATGGAGATCGAGGGCTTCGTCGACGATCCGTCCGACACCAGTCGCATGCGGGTCTGCGCGGGGTTCCTGCATCAGGTGCAGGGCACGCTGCGCATGGTCGAGCTCTATGCGCCGGCGATGGTGGCCGAGGAAATGGAGCGTCTGTCCGAAGCCCTGGAACAGGGCAGGGTGGACGATCTGGAAGGCGCCTGTTCCGCGCTGCTGCGCGGTGTGGTGCTGCTGCCCGACTATCTGGAGCGGCTGCAGAGCGGGCACAAGGAAATCTCCATCGTGCTGCTGCCGGTGCTCAACGAACTGCGCGCCGCGCGCGGTGAGATCGGCCTCAACGAAAGCGTCCTGTTCAATCCGGATCTCGACCGCGTGCTGCCGGCCTCGCTGCCGCAGGTCGCGGCTCTGCCGGCTTCCGCGCGCGCGGCCGAAGTCACGCCGTTCCTGGTGCGCCTGCGCGAGGCGCTGCAGACCTGGCCCGAGGAGGGCGCCCCCGCCGATACCGACGGCCTGCATTTCGCGGTCGAATCGCTGCTTGCGCGTACGCCCGAGGAGCCGCAGCGGCGCATGCTGTGGGTGGCCTCGATGGTCGCCACTGCGCTGCACGACAAGGCGCTGGCCGCCAATGCCGGCCTCCGCCAGGCCTTCTCCAGTGTCGAACGCGAGGCCCGTCGTCCGTTCGAGAACGATGGTTTCGGCACGCCGCGTGCCGATGGGACGCTTGAGCCCACCCGCCAGCTGCTGTACCACGTCTCGCACAGCGACAGCGCGCATCCGGCGCTGGTGAAGCTGCGCGATGTGTTCGATCTGGACGCGCTCAAGCCCACCGAATCCGAGCTCGACCACGCCCGCGGCAGCGTCGCCGGGCGCAATCGCGCGCTGCTGGACACGGTGTCCGCGGCGGTGAAGGAGGATCTGCTGCGCGTCAAGGACGCGCTGGACCTCTACCTGCGCACCGGGCGCAGCGACCCCGACAGCCTGAAGCCGCAGGTCGATGCACTGACCCGCGTGTCCGATACGCTCGGCATGCTCGGTCTGGGACTGGCGCGCAGCCTGGTACAGCAGCAGCGCGACGAGATGGCCGAGATCGTGGACGGCCGCCGCGCCGCCGACGAGGGGGCACTGCTCGAAATCGCCGGAGCGCTGCTCTATGTCGACGCTTCGCTCGACGCACAGGTCGAGCGCCTGGCCAGCGGCGACGACAGCGGCGATTCCGAAGATCTGTCCGCGTCCGAGGCGCGGAAGGTGCTGGACGTGCTGCTGCGCGAAGCCATCACCAATTTCGCCGCGGCCCGTCAGGCCTTCGTCGCGTTCGTCGAGACCGCCTGGAACCACCAGGAACTGGAGCCGGTGCCGAAGCTGCTGGAGGACGTCTCCGGCGCACTGCGCATCCTGGAGCTGCCGCAGCCGGCCTCCTATCTGGATGCGGCCCGCGCCTATACCGAAACCGAACTGCTTGGTCGCCGCCGCATCCCCAACAGCCGCCAGCTCGACACCGTGGCCGATGCGCTGGCCAGCATCGAGTACTACCTCGAAGCGCTCGGCGAGCACCGCGCCAACCGCGACGACATCCTCGACATCGCCCGCAACAGTCTCGAAGCCCTCGGCTACTGGCCGATCCCGGCGCGCGACATGGCGGGTGCACAGGCCGGTCAAGCGGCTCCGATCGATCTGCAGGCCGCTGCGATGGCCGATGCCGCCGTGCGCGAAGCGCAGGCCCAGGCGGCCGCCGAGCGTGCAGCGGAAGAACGCGCCGCGCGCGAACGTGCCGACACCGAGCGCCGCGAGGCGGCCGAGCGCGCCGCGCAGGAGCGTGCCGAGGCGGAGCGTGCAGAACTCGAACGCGCAGAAGCAGAGCGCGCAGAGGCCGAGCGCGCAGAGGCCGAGCGCATGGCCGTCCAGCGCGCGCAGCAGGAGCGCGACGAGGCCGAGCGTGCCGAAGCGGCGCGTCTGGAAGCGGAACGTCTCGAAGCGGCGCGTCTGGAAGCGGAACGTCTCGAAGCGGAACGTCTCGAAGCGCAGCGTCTCGAGTCCGAGCGAGCCGACATGCATCGCCTCGACATGGAGCGTGCCGAGGCAGAACGCGTCGAAGCAGAACGCCTCGAAGCAGAACGGCTCGAAGCAGAACGCCTCGAAGCAGAACGCCTTGCCTTGGTTCAAGCTGAAGCCGAACGCGCTCAAGCCGCGCGTGCCGAAGCAGAACGTCTCGAAGCAGAGCGTCTCGAAGCAGAGCGTCTTGAAGCCGAGCGCGCCGAGGCCGCACGTCTGGCCGCCGAGCGCGAAGCGCAGGCGCACGCTGCGGCACTGGCCGAGCAGGAAGCCGAGGCCGCGATGCGTGCCCTGGCCGCAGCGGCGCCCGCCGCCATGCCCGTCCTGCCTGTCGCATCTGGTTTCGACGCCACCAGCGACGACATCGACGACGAGATCCGCGAAATCTTCCTCGAAGAATTCGGCGAGGAGATCTCCAACCTGGGCGAGTTGCTGCCGGCCTGGCGCGCCGAGCCCGAGAACCTGGAGCGGATGTATCCGGTCCGTCGCGTCTTCCATACCCTGAAGGGCAGCGGGCGCCTGGTCGGCGCCAAGGTGCTCGGCGAGTTCAGCTGGAAGATCGAGAACATGCTGAACCGGGTCCGCGACGGCCTGCGCGGCCCGTCGCCGGCCGTCCTGTCGATGACCGAACTGGCGGCCGGCGTGCTGCCGCAGCTGCATGGCGCACTCAGCGGAGGCGGTGCGGTCACCGCCAATCTCGCCGGCATCGAAGCCCTCGCCGAGCGCATCGCCGACGGTGAGGAAATCATGCCCGGCGCGGATCTGCTGTCCGCTCCCGCCGCTGCTCCTGCGGCGCATGTGGAGGATCGTGCCGCCACGGCACCGGCCGCCTCTGCCTCCGGCGTGGCGTTCAGCGTCGACCCGCTGTTGCTGGACATCCTCCAGGCCGAGGTCGGCGGGCATCTGCTTCGCATCGACCAGTGGCTCGCGGTCGCGCGTGTCTCCCCCGCGCCTGCGGACGATGGCCTGGTGCGCGCCATCCACACCATGAACGGCGCCTTCGCGATGACCGAAGTGCCGTCGATCACCGATGCACTGACGCCTGCAGAGGCGTACGTCCGCCGTCTGCTGTTGTCCGGCGCCGTGGCCGACGCGGCGGGCGTCGAAGCCATCGCCGACCTTGCCGCCCGGGTGCGCACCACCCTCGATGCGCTGTCATCGCCCGGGGTCATGGTCCCGGACTGCAGCGTTCTCACCGCACGTCTGGTCGCGCTGCGCGACAGCCTGCCGGATCTGAAGCCGCAGATGCCGCTGGAGCCGGAGGCGATCGACGTCAGGACGGGCGACGACGCGCTGCAGGCGCTTGAACTGACCGACCTGGACATGAGCGCGTTCGCCGGTTTCGATGGCGTCGCGATCCCCGTGCAGGAAACGCCCGCGTCGTCCGGGCGCACGGCCGCGGGTCTCGACCTCATCGACCTGGATGGCGGCGCCGAGATCGATCTCAGCCGCATGCTGGCCGAGTCGATGTCCGATGCCGGCAATGCCCCGCTTGCAGTGCAGGAAGAGGACTCCTTTACCCAGGCCGCAGAGCGTTTCGAAGCCGAGCGCGTCGAAGCGGAGCGTGTCGAAGCCGAACGCCTCGAAGCCGAGCGTCTTGAAGCAGAACGTGCCGAAGCGGAGCGCCTCGAAGCCGAACGTCTCGAAGCGGAACGCCTCGAAGCGGAGCGTCTCGAAGCCGAACGCGTCGAAGCCGAACGTCTCGAAGCGGAACGTCTCGAAGCAGAGCGTGCCGAAGCGGAGCGCCTGGAGGCAGAGCGCCTCGAAGCAGAACGCCTCGAAGCGGAGCGTCTCGAAGCAGAGCGTGCCGAAGCGGAGCGCCTGGAATCAGAGCGCCTCGAAGCAGAACGTCTGGCAGCCAGTGCCGCCGAGCGCGAGGCCGCCGAGCGCGCCGAGCTGGATCGGCTGGAAGCGGCCTTGCTGGAGTCCGAGCGTGCCGATGCGGAGCGACTGGCGGAGCTGGAGGCACAGCGGCTCGCCGAGGCGCGTCAGCCGGTGGTCGACGATATCGTGGTCGACGAAGTCCACGACGAGGTCCCCGCCGAGCGCGTGGACGCGGTGGACAGCGATGCCCTCTTCGCGGACAGCGCGCAGATGCAGGCGCCCGAGGTGGAGTTGCCGGCGTTCTTCGACATGTCGGAGCTTCCGCCGCCAGCCGCCGAAGTCCAGGCGCCGGCCGCCGAGCCGCTGCTCGCCTTCAACGAGGACCCCGACGCGCCGCTGGATCTGAGCGAGCTGGACGAAGAGCTGGTCGAGATCTTCGTCGAGGAAGCCCAGGACCTGCTGGATCATTCCGACAAGCTGCTGGTGCGGCTGCGCGAAATGGGTGAAGACCGCGAGTCGGTCGTCGGCCTGCAGCGCGACCTGCACACGCTCAAGGGCGGTGCGCGCATGGCCGGCATCATGCCGGTGGGCGAGCTCGGCCACACGATGGAATCGCTGCTCGAAGCCGTGGCCGAGCAGCGCACCAGCCTCGGCGGCGGCGACGTGCCGCTGCTCGAGCGCGGTTTCGACCGCCTGCATGCGATGGTCACCCGTGTCGGTGCCGGCCGTGCCGTCGGCATGCCGTCCGCACTGATCGCCGAATTCGAGGCGCGCGTCGAAGGCCGTGTTTACGTGCCCGCGCCGGTCGTCCAGCCCGAGCCTCAACCGGATGCCTTGGTCGCACCTGCAGCCGATCAGCTTGCGGTCGAGGCAGATGCGCTCGAGTCGCATGCTTTCGAGTTGCATGCCTCCGAGCGGCATGCCTCCGAGCCGCGTGCCGTCGAACTCGACATCGTGCGGGAGCCCGCTGCCGACGCTCCGGCCTTTGCCGACGAGATCGCGTCGCACACCGGCGAGGCGATTGCCGATGGCGTGTCCGATGCCGGCACCGCGGATGTCCTCCCCGCCGATGTTCTGGAGCCCGAAACGGCGTCTGCCGATGCCATCGTCCCGTCCAAACCGGTCGATGTCGCGCGCCCCTCGGCCCTCGCGCCGCTGTCCGCTCCGGTGGAGACCGCGCAGCCGTTCGACGACGATGTGGCGCTGCGCGGCAATCAGGAGCAGGTGCGCGTCCGCGCCGATCTGCTCGACAGGCTGGTGAACTACGCCGGTGAGGTCGCGATCTATCGCTCGCGTCTGGAGCAGCAGCTGGGTGCGTTCCGCGCCGCCACTGCGGAAATGGAGCAGACCAACATCCGTCTGCGCGACCAGCTGCGTCGTCTCGAGATCGAGACCGAAGCCCAGATCATCGCCCGCTACCAGCGCGAAGGCGAGGTGCGCGACGACAACTTCGACCCGCTGGAACTCGACCGCTTCTCGACCGTACAGCAGCTCTCGCGCGCGCTGGCCGAGACCGCGACCGACCTGACCAGCCTGCAGTCCACGCTGGAAGACCTCACCCAGCAGTACGAAACCCTACTGCTGCAGCAGTCGCGCGTGAGCTCGGAGCTGCAGGAAGGTCTCATGCGGACCCGCATGTTGCCCTTCGACACCGTGGTGCCGCGTCTGCGCCGCGTGCTGCGTCAGGCGGCTTCGGAGACCGGCAAGCAGGTCCAGCTCAAGCTCGATGGTGCCCAGGGCGAGCTCGACCGCAACGTGTTGGAGCGGATGACCGCTCCGCTGGAGCACATGCTCCGCAACTCGGTCGCGCACGGCTTCGAGAAGCCCGACCAGCGCGTCGCGCTCGGCAAGACGGCCGAGGGTACGGTGCGCATCGCCATCCGTAAGGAAGGCTCGGAAGTGGTGCTGCAGATCTCCGACGACGGCCGCGGCCTGGATCGCGATGCGATCCGCGAGCGCGCGATCGCACGCGGCCTGCTGCGTGCCGATGCGCTGGTCTCCAGCGCCCAGCTCGACGCGATGATCCTGCAGCCCGGCTTCTCCACCGCCAGCGAAGTCAGCCGGCTCGCCGGTCGCGGCGTGGGCATGGACGTGGTCGCCAGCGAAGTGCGCCAGCTCGGCGGCACGCTGGACATCCAGTCCGACAAGGGCGTGGGCACGACCTTCACCCTGCGCCTGCCGCAGACGCTTGCGGTCACCCAGGCGGCGTTCGTGCGCATCGGCGAAACGATGTTCGCGGTGCCGATCGCCTCGGTCCGCGGCGTCGGTCGCATCCCGCGCGAGGAACTCGACCGCGATGGCCTGACCTACCGCTACGGCAGCGACGAATATGTGCTGCACGACCTCGGCAAGCTCATCGGGCAGGCGCCGGCCAAGGCCGAAGGCCAGCTGCAGATGCCGGTGCTGCTGACCCGCTCCGGCGACCTGCACGCCGCGGTGACCGTGGACCAGATCGTCGGCAACCGCGAAATCGTGGTGAAGCCGATCGGCCCGCAGGTCGCCTCCATCCCCGGCATCTTCGGTGCCACGGTGATGGGTGACGGCTCGGTCGTGGTGATTCTGGACGTCGCGCCGCTGGTGCGCCGCCAGGCCGCGATCGCCGCGGAGCAGGCCGAACTGGCCGCGCTCGGCGAGGCCGCTCCGGAAGCCCAGGCTCCCGCCGAGGCGCGTGCGGTCCCGCTGGTCATGGTGGTCGACGATTCGATCACCATGCGCAAGGTCACCGGCCGCGTGCTGGAGCGCAACAACTTCGAGGTGATGACCGCGAAGGACGGCCTCGATGCGCTCGAGCGCATGGCCGACCGCGTGCCGGACCTGATGCTGCTCGACATCGAAATGCCGCGCATGGACGGCTACGAGCTGGCCACGGCGATGAAGGCCGAACCGCGCCTGGCCAAGGTGCCGATCATCATGATCACCTCGCGCACCGGCGACAAACATCGTCAGCGCGCGCTGGACATCGGCGTGGACCGCTATCTGGGCAAGCCGTATCAGGAGAACGAGCTCATGCGCAACGTGTTCGCCCTGCTGGAATCGGTGCAGGCGCATGGCTGAGACCACACCACGAGTGGTGGTGCTGGCCCGACCCGGCAAGGCCGCCGACAATCTGGCCGACGCCCTGCGTCAGGCCGGCGCCGATCTGGTCGCCGTGCTCGACCCGTCGGGCCTCGACCATGACGGCCTGCTGGCGCATCGCCCGCAGGCCGTGCTGGTGGCGCTGGAGCCGGGCATCGAGGCTGCGGTGGAGGCGCTGGACGATGTCCTGTCCTCGCCCGAGCTGACCGTGATCTTCGACGAGGCCGACATCGCGGCGCAGCGGGCCGGCTGGGATGCCGCGCGCTGGGTGCGGCATCTGTCCGCCAAGCTGCACCGGCACAGCGATGTGCTGCCCCCGGGCGCCGAGCCCGAGCCCGACATGATGCCGATGCCGGGGTCTCCGCCCACGCCGGCTTCGATCCATGCCGCGGGTCTCGACATCGCGCCGTTCGCCCGCGAGGCGGAGGGCAGGGCGGGCAGTGTGCCCGCCGACGAACTGCGCCAGGAACGCGGAAGCGAGTCCGCGCCGCCGGTGCCTGCATCGCCGGCTGCGACGGCTTTCGCTGCTCCCGAAACGTTCCGGCTGGATGACGTCGCCGCCGAGCCGGCGCTGGCCATGCCGACGTCCGCCGTGTCTTCGCCCGACTCCGTCGCGCCTACCTCCGCGCTCGCGCTCGACGACGACGCGTTTTTCCTGGAGACGCTGTCCAGTTCCGCCGCCCCGGCGGGCGACGCCCCGGTGGATTTCGGCGATTCCGGTCTCTCGCTCGAGCCGATGTCCGGCGAGACCGGCGTCGGCAGCGGTCTGGGTCTCGATCTCGATGACGGGTCCGGATTTGCCGAGGAAATCGACGCCGGCGAACTCAACGAGGACGAGCTGCGCGCGTTCGAGCAGGCCATGCGCGCGTCGGCAGGCGGCGATGCGGATGCGCAGAGCGAGGACGAGCCGCCTGCGTTCGACACCTCGATGCTGCAGGACCTGGGCTTCGACCCCGCGCTGCTGGAGCCGATCCAGCCCGATGCCCCGGCGGCGCCGTCGCTGTCCGTGGGCGAGTCCTTGCACGATTTCGACTTCACCCGCGCCGAGCCGCCCGCGCCGGCCGAGCCTGCGCCGGCACGCGCCCCGTCGCCGCCGGGCATTCCGGATTTCTCCTCGCTCAGCCTGGCCGAGGACGATGCCGGCCCGCTGCAGCCGTCCGTGGCCGCAGCGCCCGCACCGCGCCACGATTTGGGCGAGCTCGAACGGCGCATTTCGGGCCTGTCGCTCGTCGATATCGAACCCAGCGTCGACGAGAGCGAGCCCGTCGCGCCGCCGGTGTCCGAGATGACGGCGCTGCGCAGCGACGACATCGGAGAGATCGGCGGGTCGCGATCCCCTGTCGCGCCCATGCCCCCGGCTGCGTCTGAAGCCGCCCCGGCCTACGAGGCCTACGCACCTGCGCCGGCTGCGCCGCCGTTCTTCGCGCCGCCCGCCGCGCCGCCCCCGGTCCTGCCGCCGCCGCTTCCCGTGTACGAGGCGCCGCCGGTTGCAGCCGCGCCAGTGACCGCAGCGCCGGTGACAGCCGCGCCGGTAGCGTCCGCAGAGCCGGTCGGCACGTTCGTACTGGTGGAAGCCGGGCTCGGAGGCCCCGACCCGGTGCGTCAGCTGCTTGCCGGTCTGCCCGCTCATTTCCGCATTCCGATCGTGGTCCGTCTGCAGCTGCAGGGCGGCCGCTACGACCGCCTGGTGACGCAGATGGAGCGTGCTGCGGCATTGCCGGTGTCTCTGGCCACCCCCGATCAGCCGCTGGTGCCCGGCCGGATTCACTTCCTGCCCGACGGCGTCGGCCTGCGCAACGAGGCAGGCGGCATGCGCTTCGATGTCGCCTTCACCGGCTCCGACAGCCTGTACGACACGCTGGCGGCGCTCGACGACGGTGCGCTGGTGTTCCTCAGCGGCAGCGATCCGGGTCTGGTCGACCGCGCCGCGTCGCTTGCGGCCGCCGGCACGCTGGTTGTCGCCCAGTCGCCCGAAGACTGCTACGACGGCGTCGCGTGCGCCCAGCTCCGCGGCCGCGGGGTGCCGGTGGCCGCCGCGCCCGAACTGGCGGCGCGTCTTGCCCAGCATTGGCCCCACTGATACGGCCACCACAAGAGCCGACACTCCACATGAACACCAGCATCGTCAACGAAGTCCGCGGGGTCCTCATCCAGGTGGCCGGTCATCCGCTGCTGCTGCCCAACGCCGCCACGGTCGAGGTGCTGTCCTACGGCGAGCCCGAGCGCATCGAACATGCGCCGGAATGGCTGCTCGGCCGTATCCGCTGGCGCGGCTGGCGGCTCCCGCTGATCGGCTTCTCCAGCCTCAGCGGCGCCGCTCCCGACCGCCCCGGCGTCGGCAGCAAGGTGGTGGTGTTGAAGGCGCTGGGTGGCGATCCGGCCCTGTCCTACTTCGCGCTGGTGGCCCAGGGCTTCCCGCGTCTGGTCACGGTGAGCCGCGACAACATGATCGCCGACACCGAATACGGCGAAACTCTGCCGCAGGTGGTCCGCGCGCGCGTGCTCTTCAACTACGACGTGGCCCTGGTGCCCGATCTGGATGCGACCGAGCGCTGCATCGCTGAAGCGTTGCAGGAGGCCTCGCGCCGCGCCGCGGAACTGGCCGAGGAAGCCGCGCAGCACGCAGCGGAGCACGCGGAACACTCGCTCGACTGAGTCCTTCCGGTCCGGTTCGGTCCAGCTCTGTTCTGTTCGGTTCGGCTCTGTTCGGCTCGGTCGCTCACGGCACCGCGCATCGCCGCGCACGCCGCTTCGCCCCCGCTTGCACTGCCTCTCGCTGCTCGCGAGCTTCGCGCGTGCGCGTACCCGCAGGGGAGCGCGCGCGTGCCTGCGTGCCTGCGTGCCTGCGCTATGCTCGCGGGCCCGCATCGTGCGCGCCATTGCGCTCGCGCACCGCCACCGTCATCGACGAATTCTTCCACCTGCGATCCCCACATGACTTCCACGGACGACACCGCCAAGCCCCAGATCAAACAGCCGCCGGTCCTCTTCAAGAAGACCCAGGGCCTGCTCACCCGTATTTCCGAGCGCCTCGGCGCGCCGGTGCTGGCCTACTGGAACTCGCCGCGCGGCTCGATCTGCCACAGCGACGTGGTCGCCGCCTACGCGCTGCTGGAGCGCCTGGGCAAGCACGACCTGATCTATCTGTTCGTGAAGTCCGACGGCGGCAATGGTCAAGCCTCGCTGCGGCTGATGAACCTGATCCGCCAGTACGCCGCGCACGTGCGCCTGCTGGCGCCGCTGGAGTGCTCCTCGGCCGCCACCATGCTCGCGCTCGGCACCGACGAGATCCACATGGGGCCGATGGCCTACCTGAGCGCGGTCGACACCTCGCTGACCCATGACCTCTCGCCGCTGGACCGCGACAACGACCGCGTGCGCGTGAGTCTGGACGAACTCAGCAGGGTGATCCGCCGCTGGAATTCGGAGAACCGCGACGCGCATCTGAACCCGTACCAGTCGCTGTTCCAGTATGTGCACCCGCTGGTGATCGGCGCCGTGGACCGCGCCGACAGCCTCAGCATCATGCTGTGCAAGGAGCTGCTGTCCTATCACCTGGACGATGAGGCGCAGATCCTCGAGATCGCCGAGACCCTCAACTCCAAATACCCCTCGCACGGCTACCCGATCATGCTCGACGAGGCCGCGCGCATCGGGCTGAAGGTCAAGGCGATGGACAAGGCGGTCAACGACGACCTGCTGGCGCTGAATTCGCTCTACAGCGAGATGGGCCAGCGCGCCACCACCGACTTCGACGAGATCCGCTCGCACAGCAACGAGATCCTCAACATCCTCGAAGCCCCCGACCTGCAGATCTATTTCCAGAACGACAAGGACTGGTTCTACCGCAGCGAGGAGCGGCGCTGGATCACGCTCAACGACAACTCGAACTGGCGCTCGATCCGCCGCGTCGACGGCAAGCTGCGGCGCGAGATCTTCCATATCTCCTGAGGACGGCTGTCTCCTGAGTCCTTCGCGGGCGCCGCGTCGCGCCCGCCTCTGCTCCGTCGGCATCGCGCGCGCGAGCGCGGCCGCCCCGCCGATCGCGGAGCGGCCGTCGGCCGTCACTCCTGTGGCGGCTCGACTGCGCGGATCGCCTCCAGCAGCAAGTCGTGTTCCTGCGCGAATTCGGCGATGCGATAGCGCTCGCGCAGCTCGCGCAGGCCCTCGTGGTAGAGCACTTCGCCGGCTTCCGAAAGCGGCGCCTCGCCGAGCGGGCCGCCCTGGTCTCCGGTTATGGTCATGAAGCCGAAGAAGCCGCCGGTGCAGGCGCAGAGCGGGCGCCCGGGATTCGGGTTGTGGCTCCAGCCCTGTTGCGCGGACATCATGTTGACCTGTGCCAGACACGCGGCGGTGCTGTTGGCGGACACGGTGTGGAATTCCCAGGTGGAGGTGCCCGTGGTGCTCGGGCGGCGAAGATGCGCGGTGCAGACGGTGTAGCCGCCTGTGGGGTCCTGCTGCCAGGGGCCGACACCGACGACGCTGATGTCGCCGAGCTGGCGGGCGTGTGCGTTATCCGCCGGGGCGAGCGCGAAGGCGCAGGCGAGGGCAGCCAGGGACAGGGCGGACAACGAGCGGATGGAAAGGGTCTGGATATGGCGCGACATGACGATCACTCCTTCGATGCGTACGGTTTGGATGGGTGTGACGCAAGCGGGTCGCCCCGGCCGTCAGGGCCGACACGGACCCGGTGCCGGCCCGATGCCGGCGGTCGTCGCAATGCGGTCCCGCGCGCGACGACAGCGACAGCCCAACACCCCGACGCGTGCGTGTCGAGCGCCGGCAGAAGGGGCTGCCATTTTCTTGCGGGTAGTCACGGGCGGGATGAGGCCTTGGCCGCGATCCGGCTGACTGAACCCTGAATGCATCCCCGGGCAATAACGTCCCGCAGGCCCTTGAAAGCGCGCCGCCGCCGCCCCACGTTGCGTGCCGTCCCGGATCGCCGGGCGTATTTTCGCCACGGTTTTGGCACTCTCGGGTCGAGACTGCTAAAATCGCCGGCCTTTCCATTTCCAATCAACCACTTGCGAGGGTCATCATGAATCTCAAGCCGCTCCACGACCGTCTGGTCGTCAAGCCGATCGAAGCCGAGGAAAAGACCGCCGGCGGCATCCTGATCCCCGACAACGCCAAGGAAAAGCCCACCAAGGGTGAAGTGCTGGCGGTGGGCGAGGGCAAGCCCCTGGACAACGGCAGCGTGCGCGCGCCGAAGGTCAAGGTCGGCGACAAGGTGATCTACGGCCAGTACGCCGGCTCGTCCTACAAGCAGGACGGCGTCGAGTACAAGATCATCCGCGAAGACGACGTGCTGGCGGTGATCGCTTAAGCGATCACCAGCGGGATTCGGGATTGGGGGATTCGGGATTCGCTGAGCGTCCTCCGCTCGCCGACCGATCTTCCATCCGACTCCCGCACCTGCCTTTTCGAATCCCCAATCCCCTCATCCCGAATCCCGGAGTCCCACACAATGGCTGCCAAAGACATTCGTTTCGGTGAAGATGCCCGCGCCCGCATGGTGCGCGGCGTCAACGTCCTCGCCAACGCCGTAAAGGCCACCCTCGGCCCGAAGGGCCGCAACGTCGTGCTCGAGAAGAGCTTCGGCGCCCCCACGATCACCAAGGACGGCGTGTCCGTCGCCAAGGAGATCGAGCTGGCCGACAAGTTCGAGAACATGGGCGCGCAGATGGTGAAGGAAGTCGCCTCCAAGACCTCCGACATCGCCGGTGACGGCACCACCACCGCCACCGTGCTGGCGCAGGCGCTGATCCGCGAGGGCATGAAGGCGGTCGCCGCCGGCATGAACCCGATGGACCTCAAGCGCGGCATCGACAAGGCGGTCATCGCCGCCGTCGCCGAGCTGAAGGCCATGAGCAAGCCCACCGCCGACGACAAGGCCATCGCCCAGGTCGGCACCATCTCGGCCAACTCCGACGAGTCGATCGGCACCATCATCGCCGACGCGATGAAGAAGGTCGGCAAGGAAGGCGTGATCACGGTCGAGGAAGGCTCGGGCCTGGACAATGAACTCGACGTGGTCGAGGGCATGCAGTTCGACCGCGGCTACCTCTCGCCGTACTTCGTCAACAACCAGCAGTCGATGTCGGCCGAGCTGGACGACCCCTTCGTCCTGCTGTACGACAAGAAGATCTCCAACGTGCGTGACCTGCTGCCCGTCCTCGAGGGCGTGGCCAAGGCCGGCAAGCCGCTGCTGATCGTCGCCGAGGAAGTCGAGGGCGAAGCCCTGGCGACTCTGGTGGTCAACACCATCCGCGGCATCGTGAAGGTCTGCGCCGTGAAGGCCCCGGGCTTCGGCGACCGCCGCAAGGCGATGCTGGAAGACATGGCCATCCTGACCGGTGGCACCGTGATCTCCGAGGAAATCGGCCTGACGCTTGAGAAGGCGACCATCGCCGACCTCGGCCGCGCCAAGAAGATCCAGGTCTCCAAGGAAAACACCACCATCATCGACGGCGCCGGCGAGACCTCGGGTATCGAAGCCCGGATCAAGCAGATCAAGGCCCAGATCGAGGAGACCAGCTCCGACTACGACCGCGAGAAGCTGCAGGAGCGCGTCGCTAAGCTGGCCGGCGGCGTGGCCGTGATCAAGGTGGGCGCCTCCACCGAGATCGAGATGAAGGAAAAGAAAGCGCGTGTTGAAGATGCGTTGCACGCCACCCGCGCTGCGGTGGAAGAGGGCATCGTCCCCGGCGGCGGCGTGGCGCTGATCCGCGCCAAGACCGCGGTCGAAGGCCTGAAGGGCATCAACGAAGACCAGAACCACGGTATCGCCATCGCCCTGCGCGCGATGGAAGCCCCGCTGCGCGAGATCGTCTCCAACGCCGGCGACGAGCCCTCCGTGGTCGTCAACAAGGTGAAGGAAGGCAAGGGCAACTTCGGCTACAACGCCGCCACCGGCGAGTTCGTCGACATGGTGGACGCCGGCATCCTCGACCCGACCAAGGTCACCCGCACCGCGCTGCAGAACGCGGCCTCCATCGCCGGCCTGATGATCACCACCGAAGCCATGGTGGCCGAAGCGCCGAAGAAGGACGACGCTGGCGCCGGCATGGGCGGCGGCATGGGTGGCATGGGCGGCATGGATTTCTGATCCGGCGTTTCCCCGTTCGCTTGATGCATGCGACACGAAAAACCCCGCCGCGAGGCGGGGTTTTTCTTTGCGTCGACGCCTGCGCAGCCCGGCGATACCGACGACCAACGACCAACGACCAACGACCAACGACCAACGACCAACGACCAACGACC
>ERZ1066122.1988-NODE-1988-length-14582-cov-29.750120_pt1 | contig 14582 bp, 13 predicted proteins | sample MGYA00382769_ERZ1066122 | MGnify/ENA primary metagenome ERZ1066122 (study PRJEB33369, sample SAMEA5778352) | biofilm metagenome | biome: Industrial cooling water; feature: Water cooling tower basin; material: Biofilm | place: United Arab Emirates | collected...
GCCGCCGGGCGGCGTCGCGCAGCGGCAGCCCCTCCAGCATGGGCACGGGCACGGGCGGGCGCGCCGCGGGCGGGGTGGCGGCCGGCGAGTCAACCCGCAGCACGTACGGCCCGTCGGCCGGTGGCGGCAGCTCGGCGCGGCGCGCGCGGGCGCGCAGCGGCAGCGAGTCCGGCAGGCGCGTCGCCAGCAGGCGCGCGCCGGCGAGCGGCGCCGCATGCGCGGCCAGGATGGCGTGCAGCGCCTCGCGGCTGACCGGCGCGGCGGTCAGCCCACCGTAGTAGGCGCCCTGCGGCTGGTCTAGCTTGACGTAGAGCGTGAGCTGCGGGTCGGGCGCGGGGAAGAAGCCGACGAAGCTGGAGGTGTAGCTGCCGGCCTCGTAGCGGCCGCCGGCGCCGGTGCGCCGCGCGGTGCCGGTCTTGCCCGCCACCGCGAACGAGGCGAGCTGCGCCTGGCTGGCGGTGCCCTGCTGCACCACCGCCGTCAGCATCGCGGTGAGCTGCCGCGCCACCGCCGGTGAGACGACGCGGCGCACCGCCTGCGGCCGCACGCGGTAGAGCACGCGCCCGTCGCGGCCGCGCACCTCGCGCACCAGCCGCGGCTCCATCAGCACGCCGCCGTTGGCGAGCGCGCCGTAGGCCATCAGCAGTTGCAGCGGCGTCACCGCCACCTCGTAGCCGATGGAGATGCTCACCGCGCTCAGCGCCGACCACTGCGCCGGTCGCCGCAGCCGCCCCGCCGACTCCGCCGGGTACTCCACGCCGGTCGCGGTGCCGAAGCCGAAGTCGCGCAGCGCCTGGTACTGCTCCGCCGGCGTCAGCCGCTGGGCGAACTTGGCGATGCCGATGTTGCTGGAGACCTTGAGCGCCTCGAAGAGCGTCAGCTCCGCCGAGGGGTGCACGTCCGAGAGCACGCGCCGGCCGAGCTGCCAGCGGCCGTTCTCTCCGCTGACCACCTCGCTCGGCAGCACGCGCGCGTGCTGCAGCAGCGCGGCGACGGCGAACGGCTTGAGCGTGGAGCCGGGCTCGTAGGGCTCGGTGATCGCCGCCAGCGTGGTGGCACCGCGGCGGCGCGAGACGGCGGCCAGCAGCTCGCCGCTGTGCGGGTCGCCGATGAGCAGGTCGCCGCCGCTGGCGCCGGTGGCACGGATCGCCTCGCGCAGCGCGTCGTCCGCGATCTCCTGCAGGTCGGCATCCAGCGTGAGCACCACGTCGGCGCCGTCGCGCGGCGGCACGGCCGGCAGCGAGAGCGCGGGCAGCGCCTGGCCGCGCGCGTCGCGTCGCAGCACGGCGTAGCCGGGCTCGCCGCGCAGCACGGCGTCGAGCTGCTGCTCCACGCCGCCGAGCGCGCGCGCGTCGGCCGAGACGACGCCGATCACCTCGCGCGCCAGGTTGCCCTGCGGGTAGAAGCGCTCCAGCCGCCGCTCGAAGTGCAGCCCGCGCGTGCCCGCGAGCTGCTCGCGCTGCTCGGCGCTGACGCCGGCGGCGAGCACCACCCAGCGGCGCCCGCGGCTGGTGACGCGCTTGGCCTCGGCGCGCGAGAGGCCGAGCACGCGCCGCAGCGCGGCGGCGGCGGCGGCGGGGTCGCGCAGCTCGCGCGGCGCCACGGCCAGGCGGAAGGTCTCGTGGCTGAGCGCGAGCGGTAGGCCGTCGCGGTCGTAGAGCGCGCCGCGGCGCGGCGGCAGCGGCGTGCGCTCGCGCTGCTGCGCCTCCGCGGCCTGCCGCCACTTCTCGCCGTCGAGCGCCTGCAGTTGGAAGGCGCGGCCGAGCACCAGCGCGCCGCCGGCGAGGAAGGCGAGCAGCAGCAGCGTCCAGCGCAGGCGCAGGCGTTCGGGCGTGGGCGCGTAGGCGCCGCGCCCGGGTTGGGCGCGGCTCATGGCCCGGCCTGCGCGCCGAGCGCGGCGCTGTCGCCGGGCTCGGCCACGGGGATGAAGACGATCTCGCGGTCGCTCGGCAGGTGCATGCCCAGGCGCTCGCGCGCCAGGCGCACCACGCGCGCGCGGCTGCTCAGCTCCTGGATGCGGCGGACCTCGGCCAGCCGCTCGGCCTCGGCGACGGCGCGCTCGTTCTGCACGGCGCGCAGCGCGCGCTCCAGCTCCAGCCCGCGCGTCTGCCGCCAGACGACCAGCGCCAGCGCGCCCAGCAGCAGCAGCAGCCAGCCGAAGACGGGCAGCAGCCGCGACGGCGGGCGCTGGCGGCGGATGCGGCGCGCGCCGCGCGCCGCGGCGGGCTCGCGCCGGGCCGGGCGGCTCACGCCTTCCTCCACAGGCGCAGCCGCGCGCTGCGCGCGCGCGAGTTCGCCACGACCTCCGCCGCGTCCGCGAAGACGGGCTTGCGCGTCAGCGTCTCGCCGAGCGCGACACCGCCGCACGCACAGATGGGCAACCGCGGCGGGCAGGTGCACGCTCGGCTCCACTCGCGAAACGCCTCCTTCACCACGCGATCTTCCAGAGAATGGTACGCCAGCACCGCGAGCACGCCGCCCGCCGCGAGCGCGTCGCGCAGCCGCGGCAGCGCCGCCTCCAGCACTTCCAGCTCGCGGTTGACCGCGATGCGCAGCGCCTGGAAGAGCCGCGCCTTGTCCTGCGCTTCCAGCCGCGGGCCGAGCGCGCGCTGCAGCGCGGCGAGCAGGTCGTCGCTGGTGGCGAACGGCCGCTCGGCGCGGCGCGCGACGAGCGCGCGCGCCAGCCGCCGCGCGCGGCGCTCCTCGCCGTAGCGCCAGAAGATGTCGGCCAGCTCCGCCTCGTCCAGCCCGTTGAGCAGCTCGGCGGCGGTGGGGCCGGCGGCGGCGTGCATGCGCATGTCCAGCGGCGCGCCGCTGCGGAAGCTGAAGCCCCGCTCCAGCCGGTCGATCTGGTGCGACGAGACGCCCAGGTCCAGCAGCGCGCCGGCGAGCGAGCCCGGCGCCACCCCGGCCGCGGCGACGGCGTCGGCGAAGTTCGCGGCCACCAGCCGCACCCGCTCGCCGAAGCGCGCCAGCCGCTCGCCGGCCGCGCGCAGCGCGTCGGCGTCCTGGTCCACGCCGAGCAGCCGCGCCGCGGGGCCGCGCTCCAGCAGCGCCTCGGCGTGGCCGCCGCCGCCGAGCGTGCCGTCGAGGTAGACGCCGCCGCGCTCCGGGCACAGCCCGTCCAGCACCGCGTCCACCAGGACGGGCGCGTGGTAGCTGGACGCGTAGCGGAGTGACGGCTCGGGCACGGCTCGTTCCTTCCACCGGCGGGGCGAATCGCCCGCCCTACCGGCGAGCCCCCGGGGCGGCCGAGCGGCCGAGGAACCCGAAGTCGGGCGGCTGGGGCGGGAAAAGCTATGGCGGCTCCGGGCCAAGTCAAGGGCGCCCCGACGGGCCGCGATCTTGCGTTCCGCGCGCGGCGGAAGGCCGGGTTCATCCTCACCGGGGAGACGACGCATGCGAATCAGCGTGATCGCCAACGCCGCCGCGGCCGAGGCCGGCGAGCTGCTGCGGCCCGAGGTGGAGCGGCTGCGGGAGGAGGGCCACGAGGTGCAGGTGCGGCTGACCTTCGAGAAGGGCGACGCCGAGCGCTTCGCCAGCGAGGCGGCCGAGCAGGGCGCGGAGCTGCTGGTCGCCGGCGGCGGCGACGGCACCATCCACGAGGTCGTCAACGGCATCGTCGCCTGGCTGGAGGACGGCGGCGCCGCGGCGCCGCGCCTGGGCGTGCTGCCGCTCGGCACCGGCAACGACCTCGCCGCCGGGCTGGAGCTGCCCACCGAGCCCGGCGCCGCGTTCGACGTGGCGCTCGCCGGCCGGGTGCAGCCGCTGGACGTGGGCTGCGTCAACGGCCGCTGCTTCCTCAACGTCTCCACCGGCGGCTTCGGCGCCGAGGCCACCGACGAGACTTCGCCCGAGGCCAAGCGCGCGCTCGGCGCGCTCGCCTACGTGGTGACCGGCGTGAAGAAGTTCGTGGGGCTGGACCTCTCGTCCGCGCGCTTCCGCGCCGGCGACGAGCTGCTCTACGACGGGCCGTTCTTCGTCTTTGCGGTGGGCAACGCGCGCCGCACCGGCGGCGGCAACTGGCTGACGCCGCGCGCCGACCCCGCCGACGGCCTGCTCGACGTCTGTATCGTCGGCGAGATGCCGCGCCTCGACTTCGTCCGCCTGCTGCCGGAGCTGCGCGCCGGCAACCACCTGGAGCACCCCGCCGTCGTCTACCGCCAGGTCGCGCGGCTGGAGATCGAGGCCGACCGCCCGCTGAGCGTCAACGCCGACGGCGAGGCGTTGCCGAGCGGCGAGCGCTTCGTCTACACGCTCGCGCCCTGGCGCCTGCCGACGGGGTTGCCGCGCCCGCTGGCGCCGCACGGCGCGAACCCGCCTGGCGGCTGAGCGCGCCCGGGCCGGACCGCAGTGGCGCACCGGCCCTACGCCGCCCGCGACAGCGCCGTCGGCACCAGCACGTGCTCCGGCCGCGCGGCCTCCGGCAGCAGCGCCAGGTTGCCGCGCAGCCACTCGGCCACCGGCACCCCGAGCGGGACCTGTGCGTCCAGCGCGAGGAACGAGCGGCGGATCGCGAGGTTCGGCAGGAAGCGCTCGCCGCCGGGGCCGATCTGCCGCGCCTCGGCCAGCGCGATGAACTCGCCGTCGCGGTGCAGCTTCGTGTGCAGCCCCTGCGAGCGACCGAGCAGCAGGTGCCCCTCCACGGTGCGGAAGACGTGCGCCTCGCTCACCGCGCTGCGCCCGGCGCCGGGCAGCGACTCGGAGGGGTTGTCCAGCCGGAAGTCGAAGGCGAGCTGGATGCTGTTCACGTCCACGAAGATGGCGTGCCCGCGCTCGCCGCGGCGGTCGCGCCGCAAGAACTCCGGGATCGGCTCGCCCGGCTCCGGCAGGCGGACCTCCAGCAGGTGCTCGGGCCGCGCGGCGCTGTTGATGCCCAGCTCCTTCGGCGGCTGGTTCAGGTAGTTGACCAGCGAGCGGCGCGCGTGCGCCTGCCGCACGCTCGGCTGGCGCCGGAACTGGAAGAGCCCGACGAGCAGCGTGGGGCAGCCGCGCAGCCGGAAGGCGACCAGCTCCCGGAACGCCTCCGGGCGGTCCTCGCCGAGGAAGTAGTCGAGCGGGATCTCCGCGCGCTGGGCGGCCGGGCGCTGCCGCTCGGCGCGCAGCACCTGCAGGTATGCCTGGACGTGCGCGATGTGAGAGGAAACCGAAGTCGAAGGTGGCGTCATACCGGTAGAGGTCCACTGCGTCGCGCCCGCAGGCGGCCGGGCTGACCGCCGTGGGTGGTGCAGCAGAGTGCAGGAAGCAGGCACAACGCGCGCGGGCGGCACGCGCCGTGCTGCACACCGTCGGCCCGGCGGGGGCATCTTCGTAGCGGGCTGAGGCTTACGCCCGTGGAGCGCGGAGCCGCTGCGGCGCGCGAGGCGGCGCCGGAGGCAGGGCGATCCGGGCGCCGAGCGGCAGAACCCGCCGGGCCGGGCCCGGCAGAACGCGCCGCGGCGGAGAGGCCGCGTCGCGCGGCCGAGGGGTGGGAACGGCAACGTTGTGCCCGGCTGGCGCCGAGCGCACCTTTTCGCGGAAGGGTGGGCGCCCCGCTGCCGGGGCGGGCTGGGGACCTCGGGCCGCGAGGGCCTATGTTCCAGCGTCTGGGTCCGGTGCCGGTGGCGCGTACCGCGGCGGTCAGCTGCAGCGCCGTGATGCTCTCGGCGGCGGCGCACCTGGCGGCGCTCGCCGGCGCCGCGCAGCTCGCGGGCAGCGCCCGTCGCGCGCCACCGCTGCCGACCGCCGAGCAGGTCACCTATCTGGCGCTCACCGCCGGCGCGGCGGGCGCGTCGCTCCTGGCGAGCGGCGCCGCTGACCGCCGCACCGGCCCGGCCCCACCCCGCCGCCCCGCGCGCGCCACCGTCGCCCTGCCGTACGCGCCGCCCGCCGAGCCCGCGTTCCTGAGCGGCGTGCCCGTCCCCACCGCCGAGCTTGCCGCGCCCGGGCCCGGCACCCTCAGCGACGCGGAGGCCGACGCGGGCGCCGCGGCGGGCGCGGACGGCGCGGGCATGCGGCTCGACAGCGTCGCGCCGCCACCGCCCCTGCTCTTCGCCTTCGACTACGGCGGCGCGGGGCCGGTGCGGCCGCCGCGGCTGCGCAACCTCGCCGAGGTGCAGGAGCTCTTCGGGCGCCTCTACCCCAGCCGCCTGCTCGCCCGCGGCATCGGCGGCGAGGTGCACCTGCGCTTCGTCATCGACGCGAACGGCCGTGTCGACCCGTTCTCCATCAAGGTGCTGTACGTCACGCAGCGCGAGTTCGGGCTCGTCGTGCTGCGCATGCTCGGCCGCCTCCGCTTCTCGCCCGCGCGCCACCAGGGCCGCGACGTGCCGATCGTCATCGAGATGCCGGTCAGCTTCCGGCCCGGCGACGCGCCTTAGTTAGCGCGGGCCGCTGCCCTGCGGCCGGTGCTGCTGCCCGCCGTGCCCGCCGTGCCCGCCGTGCCCCGCGCCCGGCCCGCCCATCGCACCGGCGCCGCTCTCCCAGACGAAGAAGGCGACCGCCTGCAACTGCTCCTCCGGCAGCGGCAGCGGCGGCATCACGCCGAAGCGCTCGATGGCGTGCGCCGGCAGCTTGCTCTTCTCGGCCGCCGGCTGCTTCACGTAGTCGACGACGTGCGCGACGGCCGCCGCGCGCTCGCTGAACGCCTGGCGGTAGTGCCGGCCGACGTGCGTGATCGGCGGCGCGGCCTTCGGCGGCGCGGCCAGGCTGTGGCACGCCGCACAGGTGCTCGCGAAGACCTGCTGCCCGCGCGCGAAGAGCGCGCTGTCGGCCGCGCTGAGCGGCGCGCGCGCCGCGGCCGCGGCGCCCGGGCCCATGCCGCCGCCGTGGCCGTGCTGATGGCCCATCCCGGCCTCCATCCCGCCGCGCATGCCGCCGCGCCCGCGCCCGGCGGCGGCATGCGCGCCCGGCTCCGGCGCGGAGGCGGGGGCGGGCGTCTCCGCGGAGCGGGTGCAGCCCACGGCCAGCAGCAGGGCGGCCACAGTCCATCCGGTCGTCCGGCCGCCGGCCCAGCGGCAGCCACGGTGTCAGTCGCCGTCCGGCCGGGCGGGGTGCAGCACCAGCAGGTGCCCGCCGGTGACGAGGTCGCGCACCTGCGCCTCACCCCAGCCGGCACGGCGGTAGCGTGCGGCGAGCGCCGCCTTCATCGCCGGCGTCAGCCCCTGGTGGATGCCGTGCACGAAGCCGGCGCCGCCGCGCGGCCTGGCGAGCACCTGGTCGATGATGCCCTCGACGCCGGAGAGGAAGGCGAGCTGATCCGCCGAGAGGTCGGGCTCCGATGCCGCGCTGGCGGCGAGCGTTCCGTCGGGTCCTCGGGCCATGCGAACGATACGCGCGGTGCGGGGGGGAGGTGAACGGCGCGGGCGTGACGATGGCGCCGCCGGGCGCGACATGATAGCCTTCCGGGGGCATCGGCGCACGTGGGTTCTCCCGACGCGGCCTGCCCGGAATGCCCCGACCGCGGCCGGGGAGCGCCGCCTACAGACACCGCCGCTGGCGCGTGCCATGTTGTCGGGGCGTGGGCTCGCGCGCCCGACCGCACCCCGCGGCGGCGCCGCCCCGGCAGTGCCCGCACCCCTGGCTGGCGTGGTCCCACCCTTTCCACGGAGCAGCGTATGGAGCGAACGCGCACCCTCATCCTCGGCGCGGCCGGCCGCGACTTCCACAACTTCAACCTCGTCTACCGGCACGACGAGCGCTTCGAGGTCGTGGCCTTCACCGCCGAGCAGATCCCGCACATCACCAACCGCCGCTACCCGCCGGTCCTCGCCGGCGCGCTCTACCCGCACGGCATCCCGATCTTCCCGGAGTCGCGCCTGGAGTCGCTGATCCAGGAGCAGGACGTGGAGCTGGTGGTGATGGCCTATTCCGACGTCTCGCACGAGCACGTCATGCACCTGGCCAGCCGCGCCAACGCCGCGGGCGCCGACTTCCAACTGCTCGGCGCGCGCCGCACCATGCTGCGCTCGCGGCGGCCGGTCGTCGCCATCTGCGCCTCGCGCACCGGCGCGGGCAAGAGCCAGACGAGCCGCGCCGTGGTGCGTGCGCTGCGCGCCGCGGGCAAGCGCGTCGCCTCGCTGCGCCACCCGATGCCCTACGGCGACCTCGCCGCGCAGGTGGTGCAGCGCTTCGCCAGCATCGACGACCTGGTGCACCACAAGGTCACCATCGAGGAGCGCGAGGAGTACGAGCCGCACATCGCCATCGGCTCCATCATCTACGCCGGCGTCGACTACGCCGCCATCCTCGCCGAGGCCGAGCAGGAGGCCGACGTCATCGTCTGGGACGGCGGCAACAACGACACCTCGTTCCTGCAGGCCGACGTCTACCTCGTCGTCGTCGACCCGCACCGCCCCGGCCACGAGCTGCGCTATCACCCGGGCGAGACGAACCTGCGCCTGGCCGACGTGGTCGTCATCAACAAGGTCGACACGGCGCCGGCCGAGGCGCTGGAGCAGGTGCGCGCCAACGTGCGCGCCGCCAACCCACGCGCCGTGATCCTGGAGGCCGAGTCGCCGCTGAGCGTCGACCAGCCGGAGCTGCTGCGCGGCCGGCGCGTGCTCGCCATCGAGGACGGCCCCACCGTCACGCACGGCGGCGTGCCATTCGGCGCTGCCACCCTCGCCGCGCGCCAGCTCGGCGCCGAGCTGGTGGACGCGCGGCCGTTCGCCGTCGGCGAGATCGCCGAGACCTTCGCGCGCTACCCCGCCATCGGCCCGCTGCTGCCTGCCATGGGCTACGGCGACCAGCAGGTGCGCGACCTGGAGGCGACGCTGGAGCGTGCCGCCCGCGACGGCGTGGAGGCGGTCGCGGTCGGCACGCCGATCGACCTGGCGCGCATCGTCCACATCCCGCTGCCGCACACGCGCGTACGCTACGAGCTGAACGTCGTCCGCGGCCCCGCGCTGGAGGAGGTGCTGGCGCCCGTGCTCGCCGGCGGCCACCGCGGCTGAGTGCGGAGTGCGGAGTGAACTGCGCCCCACCCCTCCCCACCGCCAGGGCGGCGGTGGGGAGGGGTGGGGTTCTGTTCAATCTGCAATCCGCACTCCCCCTACAGCCTCGCCCCCACGATGTAGGCCTGGAGCTGACGGTTCTCCGTCTCGATGACGTCGCGCAGCGCGTTGACGACGTCGCCGATGGAGACGATGCCGGCGAGCTGCCCGCCCTGCAGCACCGGCAGGTGCCGGATGCGGCGCTCCGTAATGGTGTCCATCACCTGGTGGATCTCGGCATCCAGCGTAGTGGTGACGACGTCCGTGGTCATGAGGTCGCGCACCGTCGCCGTCTCCAGGCGCCGCGGGTCGTCCGCGGCGGCGCGCAGGATGTCGCGCTCGGTGATGATGCCCTCCAGCCCCTGCTCCATCACCAGCAGCGCGCCGATGTTGTGCTGCACCAGCAGCCGCAGTGCTTCGCGCACCGGCTGACCGGGTGTGGTGCTGACCACGTTCGGTCCCTTCACGCGCAGGATGTCGCGGATCGTCATGCTCGCCTCCAGGCTCACGAAGGTGGGCGCGGCTCTGCGGCGGCCGCGTTCGCAACCGCCGGCCTGGAATAGAGTAAGTCGCGGCGCGCCCGGCGCAAAGGAAACAGATTGCGGACCGGCCTCGTTACCCCGGCTGTCGGCTGTCGATCAACGTCCACAGAAGCCCTCACCCCCGGCTCGCTCGTGCCTCGCTCGCCACCCCCTCTCCCAAGTCTGGGAGAGGGGGCCGGGGGTGAGGGCCGCAGTTGCCGGCAGCCGGCAGCCGGTAGCCGGCAGCTCCCTCATCTCACGGGAAGGCGAAGCTCCCGCCCCAGGGGCCGTAGTTGCTGCTGGTGATGCCGTTGCGAGTGGAACCGATGTACGCGTTCTGGCCCGGCCGGATCTCGAACGTCACCGCGCCGCCGTCCTTGAGCGTGATCTTGCCCGCATGCACCGCGGCCGTGCAGACCGAGGAGTCGTCGGTGTAGACGTCCGTGCCCCAGGCGCGGTACTCGGCGCCGTTGGGCGGGCAGAGGTAGGTGAAGCGCTCGCCGTTGCGGCCGCGGTAGCGGCCCGCGCCGTCCGTCCACCGGGCGCCGCCGACCGCGACCTGCTTGCGCGCACGCGCCGTGGCGAGGTAGCCCGGGCCGGAGGCCGCCACCAGCGTGGTGCCCATCGCCTCGGCGCGAAAGACGACGCCGCCGGCCGCCGGGGTCCCCGGCGATTCGGAGCTGCCGGGCTGCACGCGCGCGGTCGCGGTCGCGCCGCTGCCCGCGCTGGAGACCAGCCGCCCGACGCTCGGGTTGCTGCTGGTCAGCGAGAGGGCGAGCGCGGCGCCGCCGACGCGTACGCGCTGCGGCAGGCGCAACCCGGAGCTGTCGTCCGCGGCGACGCCGACGCGCACGGCGAAGCTCTGCTCCGGCGCGGTGAGCGCGCCGTCGCCGAGGTTGACGATCTCCAGCGCCGGCCGCACGACGGTGGCCGTGAACGTCGCGGGCGCCAGCCCCGGCGCGCTCAGCGTCACGGTGGCGGTGCCGCTCGCGCCCTCCAGCGCCTGCACGTAGTAGTGGATGCGGGTGCTGGTCTCCGGCACGACCACATCGATCGCGCCGGCGCCGGCGCTGCCGTTCTCCGCGCGCAGCAGCACGAGCGCCGGGTTGGAGCTCTGCAGCCGCACGGTGATGCCGCCGGGCTGCGCGTTCGGCAGCCACCCGGTCTGCTGCCCGCTCTCCAGCCCCGCACCGACCGTCACGTCGCCGGCGGCCTCGATGCCCGGAGTCGCCGTGATCTTGAGCGCCTGCGTGGCGGGCGCCTCGGCGCCGGGCGCCGCCGCCTGGATCGTCGTGGTGCCCGGCGCCTGCGGGTCCACCGCCACGCCGCCGGCCGCCAGTGTGGCGGCGCTCTGCACGGCGCCTTCCGGAATGCGCACCACCAGCGGGCCGCCGCCGGCACCGCCCACCAGCCGCGCCACCGTGGGCGCCTGGCTGCTCAGCGTCACCGGCAGCCCGCCGCCGCCCGTGCGCACCACCTGCTCCGGCGCCACGCCGGGCAGGGCGACGCGCACGCGGAAGACCTGGTCCGCCGCGTCGCTGCGCAGCTCGGCGGGCAGCAGTTCCAGCGTCAACCGCGTCGGCGCCAGCGTGGCGCTCGCGGTGCCGGACGTCATCCCCGCGGCGCTGCCGGTGAGCGTCACCGTGCCCGTCTGCCCTTCCACCGCCTGCACGTAATAGCCGATGACGGTGCTGCCGGCCGGCACCGCAATCTCGACCGCCGCGGCACCGGCGCTCTGTGCGTCCTTCGCGACGAGCAGCTTGCCCGGGTCCGCGCTCTGGATACGGACGCTGGTGCCGCCGGGCGCCGGGCCGCTCAACGAGCCGGAGGCCGCGGTCATCAGGCCGCTGCCGACCGTCACGCTCTCCAGCGCGATGCGGATGCTCGGCGGCGGCGGCGGCGCCGGCTCGGTCGGCTTGTCGCCGCTGCAGGCGGCGAACGCGGACGCCAGCGCGAGCGGCGTCAGCCCTCGGGTCGTGCTTCGCATCGTCCAGTACATGCTCGTTCTCCGCGATCGGGGTCACCCCGGCCGCGCCGGGGAGGGAGTGGGCGAGCGTTCCCGCCCGCGCGTCGGCAACAGTGCCATCGGCTCCGCTCGTCCGCATGAGCCGCTTGACCCAGGGCGCCGCCGCGGGACGGCTCTTGCGTGCTCTGCGCGCGGAACCGGCCGGAGGAAGGCATGGACGAACCCGTCGAGATCGCGCCCGGCGTGCGCGCGCTGGACCACACCGCGGACGTGGGCATCGAGGTGCGCGCCGCCTCGCCCGCGCAGCTCTTCCATCGCGCTGCGCTCGGCATGCTCGCGCTGCTGGAGGATGCGGAGGCGGCGGCGGCGGAGCCGGGCGCGAGCGCGGAGCCGGCAGCCGGCGAGGCGCACGCGCGCGAGCTGGCGCTCGACGCCGAGGACCTGGCGATGCTGCTGGTGCTCTGGCTGCGCGAGCTGCTCTACCTCTACGAGGTGGAGCGCTTCCGCTACCGCGCGGCCGAGTTCGCGCGGCTCGACGAGCGCGGTCTGCAGGCGCGCGTGCGCGGCGAGCCCGCGCGCGCCGCCATGCTCGGCGAGCTGAAGGCCGTCACCTACCACGGCCTGGCCGTGGAGCGGGACGGCGGCGGCTGGTACGCGCGCGTCATCTTCGACGTCTAACGGGAAGGAGGAACGCCGATGCCGGAGCAGAGCGAGCGGCTGCGCGTGGAGCCGCTGGACGAGTACCGCTGGCTCATCCCGCGCCAGGGCAGGATGAACGTGGAGGGGATGATCTACGCCGACCGCACGCTGATGGAGGACATTCGCGGCGATGAAGCGGTGCAGCAGGTGGCCAACGTGGCCTGCTTGCCCGGCATCGTGGGGCGCTCCATCGGCATGCCGGACATCCACTGGGGCTACGGCTTCGCCATCGGCGGCGTCGCGGCGTTCGACCCGGAGCAGGGCGGCGTCGTCAGCCCCGGCGGCGTCGGCTACGACATCAACTGCGGCGTGCGGCTGCTGCGCTCGGACGTGAGCGCCGAGGAGCTGCGCCCGCGGCTGGCGACGCTGATGGACCAGCTCTACCGCGACGTGCCGGCCGGCGTGGGCGCCGGCTACAAGTCCGCCAAGCTGAGCGACGCCGAGGTGCGGCAGGTGCTGGAGCGCGGTGCCGGCTGGGCGGTGGCGCAGGGCTACGGCAGCGAGGCGGACCTGGAGCACATCGAGAGCCGCGGCGCGCTGCCCGGCGCCGAGCCGGAGCGCGTCGGCGAGCGCGCCGTCGCGCGCGGGCGCGACCAGCTCGGCACCGTCGGCTCGGGCAATCACTTCATCGAGGTCGGCTACGTGGACGAGGTCTTCGACGCCGCCACCGCCGAGCGTTTCGGGCTGGTGCCGGGCATGGTCACGGTCATCGTCCACTCCGGCTCGCGCGGGCTGGGCTATCAGGTCTGCGACGACTTCATCCAGGTGATGCTGCGCGCTGCGGCGAAGTACGGCATCGAGCTGCCCGACCGCCAGCTCGCCTGCGCGCCGCTGGACTCGCCCGAGGCGCGCGCCTACGTCGGCGCGATGTACGCCGCCGCCAACTTCGCCTTCGCCAACCGCCAGGTGATGACGCACCGCGTGCGCGACGCCTTCGCGCGCACGCTCGGCCGCGGCGGCGAGGAGCCGAGCCTCGGCGTCGTCTACGACGTGGCGCACAACATCGCCAAGTGGGAGGAGCACGAGGTGGCGGGCGAGCGCCGGCGCGTCTGCGTGCACCGCAAGGGCGCCACGCGCGCCTTCCCGCCCGGGCACCCGGAGCTGGGCGCAGCGTACCGCGACGTCGGCCAGCCGGTGCTGATCCCCGGCGACATGGGCCGCTACTCGTACGTGCTGGTCGGCACCGACGGCGCCTATCGCGAGAGCTTCGGCAGCACCTGCCACGGCGCGGGCCGCAAGCTGAGCCGCACGAAGGCGAAGAAGGCGATGGCCGGGCGCGACCTGCGGCAGGAGTTCGCTGAGCGCGGCATCGAGGTGCGCGCCTCGTCCTACGGCACCATCGCCGAGGAGGTGCCCGAGGCGTACAAGGACGTGGCCGAGGTAGTGGAGGTGGTGCACCGCGCGGGCATCGGCCGCAAGGTCGCGCGGCTGAAGCCGCTGGGGGTGTTGAAGGGGTGAGCGCGCGCACGCTGCTGCTCCTGCTCGCGCTCGCGGCGCTGCCCGGCCGCACGGGCGCGCAGGAGTTCCACGAGAACCTCGCGCACCCCTGCCAGGACTACTGGATGCTCACGCGCGCCGAGATCCTGGCCTGCCTGCAGCGCGACCTGCACGCCGCGGACGCGGAGCTGAACCGCGTCTACCGCGAGGTGATGAACGGGCTGAGCCCCGAGCGGCAGCGCGCGCTGCGCGCCGAGCAGCGCGCGTGGCTGCGGCGCTACGACGAGACGCTCACCTCGTACTACGCGCGGCCCTGGGCCCACCGCTCGCGCGTGAAGGTGCTGCCGTCGCAGATTCGGGCGCTGCGCGACCGCACCGGCTACCTGCGCCGCTTCGCCGCGGCGCCGTAGCCGGGGCTGATACCGGATGCGGGTGATCCGTTCACGCAGGGGTGCCTCGCAGGAAGCCGGTAAACTCGCTTCGCTCAGACAAACCGGCTTCCTGCGAGGCACCCCTACGCTCACTACTCACCCGCATCCGGTATCAGCCGCGCAGGCGGCGCAGCTTGTCGCGCGCGATCTGCGCGCGGCGCGGGTCGGTGTTCAGCTCCAGGAAGCGCTCGTAGGCGGCGATCGCGCCGGCGGTGTCGCCGCGCGCCGCGCGCACCTCGCCGAGGTTGGCGTGCGCGATGGCGCGGCGCGGCTCCAGCCGCAGCGTCTCCTCCAGCTCGCGCGTGGCGCCCTGCAGGTCGCCCGCCTGGTAGAGCGCCCAGCCCAGGTTGTTGCGGTAGTAGGCGTTGGCCGGCGCGGCCTCGACGGCGCGGCGGAACTGCGCGACGGCGGCGGTGTTCTCGCCGCGCTCGAAGAGCGCCTCGCCCTGCGCGTTCAGTGCGGCGGCGCCGCCGGCCGCCGGCGGCGCGGGGCGCGGCGGCATCCCCTGCGCAGCCGGCGTGTCGGCGCGCGTGGCCTGCGCCGGCCGGGTGCGCAC
>ERZ1066122.1989-NODE-1989-length-14582-cov-29.275212_pt1 | contig 14582 bp, 11 predicted proteins | sample MGYA00382769_ERZ1066122 | MGnify/ENA primary metagenome ERZ1066122 (study PRJEB33369, sample SAMEA5778352) | biofilm metagenome | biome: Industrial cooling water; feature: Water cooling tower basin; material: Biofilm | place: United Arab Emirates | collected...
ATGACCGTCTTCAGCAGGTCGCCGATCGAGATCACGCCCATCACGGTGCCGTCCTCCACTACGGGCAGATGGCGGAACCGGTGGTCGCTCATCATCTGCATGCATTCGCGGGCCCGATGCTCCGGCGTCACCGTCTTGACCGGGCTGGTCATGATGGTGCGCACCGGGGTGGTGGCCGAGGCGCGCCCCTGCAGCACGATTTTCCGCGCGTAGTCGCGCTCGGTGAGGATGCCGACGAGGTCGCCGCGCTCCATCACCAGCACGGCGCCGACCCCACCCTCCGCCATGCGCTTCAGCGCGTCGAGGACCGGATCGTCCGGACCGATCGTGACCAGCGGAGTGTCCTTGCCTTCGAGGATCTGACGCACGCTGCGCATGGGTGGCTCCCGTGGGTGGTGCTCCTTCGATCATACGCCCGGCGCGGCGGGCCTCAAGCCCCGGGACGTGGAGGCGCCCCGGCCCCTCACCCCAGCGGCAGGCGGGCTTCGTCGACCAGGTACAGCGGCCGCTGCTTCGCCTCGATGTACAGGCGCCCGAGGTACTCGCCGATGACGCCCAGCGCCATCAGCTGCAGCCCGCCGAGGAAGGCGATGACGACCATCAGGCTGGGCCAGCCGGCCACCGGGTCGCCCCACAGCAGCGTCCGGGCGATGACCCACAGGCCGCCGAGGAAGGCCGCCAGCGCGCTGGCGAGGCCGACGTAGGTCGCCACGCGCAGGGGCACGGTGGAGAACCCCGTGATGCCTTCGAGCGCGAGGTTCCACAGCCGCCAGTAGTTGAACTTGCTCGCTCCGGCGACGCGCGGCGCGCGCTCGTAATCGAACGCCTCCGCGCGATAGCCCACCCAGGCGAAGAGCCCTTTCATGAAACGCTGGCGCTCGCGCAGGCCGCGAAGCGCCTCGACCGCGCGAGGACCGATCAGGCGGAAGTCGCCGGTGTCGCGCGGGATCGGCGTATCGGACAGTGCGTTGATGACGCGATAGAACGCCGCCGCCGTGGCGCGCTTGAGCAGCGGCTCGCCGTGCCGCTCGGTCCGGCGGCCGAACACCACCTCGGCGCCGGCACGCCAGCGCGCCACCAGCGCGGGGATCAGCTCCGGCGGATCTTGGCCGTCGGCGTCCAGCACGACCACGGCCGCCCCGGGCGGCACGTGGTCGAGCCCCGCGGTGAGCGCCAGCTCCTTGCCGAAGTTCCGCGACAGGCGGATCGCGCCCACCCGCGCCGGCTGCGCTTCCGCGAAGCCCGAAAGCAGCGTCCAGGTGCCGTCGCGGCTGCCGTCGTCGACGTAGACGATCCGCGCGCCGGGGCCGTGCGCCTCCGCCACGGCGAGCAGGCGCGGATGCAGCACCGGCAGCGCGGCTTCTTCGTTGTGGGCCGCGATGAGCAGCACGAGGTCGACCGTGGGCGTCATGGCTCGAGCTTAGCCGGATCGGCGCCGGGAACGCCGCAGCACGCCGCGAGGTACGCGGGACCGCCAAGATTCCGCACCTGCCGCTCGATCCAGGCGGCGCGACGCTGCACGTAGGGACCTGGTGCCCGCGCGCTGTAGCGCTTCGGGCTGGGCAGCACCGCCGCCAGGCGCGCGCTTTCCGCGGCCGTCAAGCGCTTCGCGGGCTTCCCGAAAAACGCCTGCGCTGCGGCCTCCGCGCCGTAGACGCCGTCGCCGAACTCGGCGACGTTGGCGTACACCTCGAGCACGCGGCGCTTCGGCCACAGGGCTTCGATCAGCACCGTGTACCAGGCCTCGAGGCCCTTTCGCAGCCAGCTGCGGCCGTCCCACAGGAACAGGTTCTTCGCGACCTGCTGCGTGATCGTGCTCGCGCCGCGAACGCGCCCGCCCTTCGCGTTGCTCTCGATTGCCCGGTCGATGGCCTCAAGATCGAATCCGGCATGGACCGGAAAGCGCTGGTCCTCCGCCGCGACCAGCGCGATCGGCAGCGCCGGCGACAGCGTGTCCCAGTCCACCCACGCGTAGCGCATCTCCAGCGCCTCGCCGGCACGGAACGCCTGCCATTGGCGGTCGAGCATGAAGGCGCTGGTCGGGGGATCGACCACGCGCAGCGCGAGCACCTGCAGGGTGGTCACCAGCACGAACAGCAGCGGCACGCCCCAAGCCGCGCGCCAGAGCCAACGCCGCAGCCGCGAGCGTCCGCCGCGCCGCGCGGTGCGCCTCACCATCGGAGCGCCCTCGCGGCGAGCCGTACGCCTGCCGTCGTCGATCCTCGTCGCCGCTGCCGCGCTACCATTCGCGTCCTTCCCGTTTCCGAGCGCGAAGCGTGGCGTCCCGACGCCGCGCTGTCCATGCACCATGGCGAATCCCGACACCCTCACCCGCTTCCTGATCGAGAACACCGGCGTCCGCGGCGTGCTCGTCAGCCTCGACGACGCGTGGCGCGAGATCCGCCATCGCGCGGCGTATCCGGACGCCGTCGCCCACCTCCTCGGCGAGGCAGCCGCGGCCGCCGCCCTGTTCTGCGGCCACGTCAAGGTCGATGGTCGCCTGAGCCTGCAACTGCGCGGCACTGGCGCGCTGCGCACGCTGTTCGCGGAGTGCACGTCGCAGGGCACGCTGCGCGGCCTGGCCCGATTCGAAGGCGAGCTGCCCTCCAGCCTCGGCCCCCGCGATTTCGGCGATGGCTCCATGCTCGCGATCACCATCGAGACGCTTCCGCCCGGCCAGCGCGAGGTGCAGCGCTACCAAGGCCTCGTGGGCCTGCACGAGGACACGCTGTCGGAGGCGCTCACGGGCTACTTCCGCCAGTCCGAGCAGCTGCCCACCGCCCTGCTGCTCGCCGCCAACGGCGAGCGCGCCGCCGGCCTGCTCCTGCAGCTTCTCCCCGAGGCCGAGCGGTCCGGCGACGGCCAACCCGACCGTGACGGCTGGACCCGCGTCGAAGCCCTGTTCGGGACGCTCGGCGCCGCCGAGCTGCTGGCTGGCCCCGACACCGACCTGCTGTGGCGGCTGTTCCACGAGGACGGCGTGCGCATCCTTCCCGCCCAACCGCTGCGCTTCGCGTGCTCATGCTCGCGCGCCCGGGTCGAGGACATGCTGCGCGGGCTCGGGGAGACGGAAGCGATGGCGGCCTTGCAGGACGGCGAGGCGCGCATCCACTGCGAGTTCTGCGGCAAGGAGTACCGGCTCGACGCCACCGCCGTCTCCAGGCTCTTCTCCACCCCCCGGCCGAACACCCCGGGGGCGCCCGGACTCCACTGAGACCGGCGACGCTGGCGTTAAATCAACGTAAAGTGATAACCTGCGGGGCCGGGAACTCCCTTCCCGGCGATCAGTCCCACACGCCGATGCGCTCCGTCCTCGCCCTTGCCGTTGCCACCGCCCTCGCGCTCTCCAGCGCGGGGCTGTCGGCGCAGCCGAGCCTCGGCAGCGCGCTGACCCCTGCGGACGGTGCCGAGGCCGGATCGATGCCCGTGCCGGTGTGGAACCGCGACAGTGGTGAGCTGCAGGCCGTGCTGTGGATCGACACGTCGACCCTCCCGGGCTCGACCAGCCCCACGCCGGCCTTGGGCACCCGCTGGTCCCGTCGCGACCTCGGGCTGGCCGCAGGCGTCTCGGCGTCGCTCGAACCCCGCTACGGGCTGCTCTGCAGCGACCGGGCCAGCGACGCCGTCCCGGTGGGAGACCACTGCCTGGTGACGCAGCTCGGTCGCCCGGCGGCGCCGGTCAACGGCCAGCTGACGGCCCAGGCGAGCGCGCGCATCGGCCGCAGCGAATGGACGGGATTCAGCTCGGCCCGACGCAGCGCCACGGACAGCCTGCTGCCGGGCACGACCCTGTCGCTGCACACCCCGGAACTGGCGCCGCTGGCCGGCCTGCCCGGCCTCGGCTTCGAACAGAACGACCTGGGCATCGTCGGCGAACTGAAAATCGGCGAGCAGGGCTGGATCCGCTTGGGCGGAAGCGTCGCGCGCGCTCGGCTGCTGCCGGCCACGAGCATGCTCCCCGGCAGCGTCGCGCCGCGCTGGAACAGCCGCACGCTCAGCGTCGGCGGCGGCTACGGCGCGATCGGCGGCGAGGTGGTTGGCCGCGTCGTCCGCGTGCCCGGCGACCCCGACGGCTATGGAACGCTGGGCCTTGGCCTCACCTGGCGCACGCCGTGGTCGGGTCGGCTGACCGTCGGGGCGCAGAACCTGATGAGCACCGGCGAGAATCCCGTGGCCCCGCGGGCCAAAGTGGAAGATCGCGAAGAGGGCCGCGTGCCCTACGTCCGCTACCAGCAGGACCTCTGACGCCCGCCGTCCCCCCGCCGCAACGGCGTGGGGCACCCTCCGGCTCCGCGTTCCGCCCATCGCGCCTTGGCGCCCCTCCAGGGATGCACATCGGCCCGCCCTTGGCCGTGGGGCTGCGCCGGCCCCCGTTTCCTTTCCCTGTGCCGGCCCGGCCTCCGCGGCCTCCAGCGCGTCGATGCCGCACCAGGCCCGCGTACCGGCCTGCCAACGACCGGAAAAAACTACGGCCCCTTTCGGGGCCGTAGGGGTGACGCGAACCTCGAAGCCGACGCTTAGAAGTTCTGGCTGTAGCGGACGTACGTGAAGCGGCCGATGTCGAAGCCGCCGTAGTACGGCGAGTTCGCGCTCGGCTGCGTGTACAGCTGCGGCCCTTCACGCTCGAACACGTTGTTGGCGCCGACCGAGATGGTGCCATTCCACGGCGCGTTCCAGCGGACCTGCAGATCGTGGAAGGTGTTCGAACCCACGATGTTGATCGGACGCGTCTGCGCCGGGTTGCCGGCGATATAGCCCGGGTTCGAGCACTGCTGCGGGAACGACACCACGCTGAGGCAGGTTTCCTTGATCTTCGAGAAGTAACGCGCGTTCCACGTCACGCCGAAGTCGCCGTACGTCCAGTCGAGGCCAAGGTTGCTGCGGACGCGGAAGTTGCTGCCGAAGCTGACCGCCTGCGAAACCGGCACGTTCGGGTCGTTCGTCGACTTGAACTCCGACAGGCTCGTGTAGGTGGTCTGCAGGTTGATGCCGAAGTCACCGAAGCCGGTGCTGAAGCGGTAGGCCGCGCCGATGTCCCAGCCCTCGTCGTTCGAGAAGCCGGCGTTGCGGTTGCCGAAGTTCATCGTGTTGACGATGCCCAGCACCGGGTCACGCGTGAACAGGCCGCAGCGCGAGGTGATGCCGTCGACGTAGCAGTCGCTCAGGATCTGCCCGGGGGTGTCCGCGACGATCGTGTTGTCCAGCTCGATGCGCCACCAGTCGAGGCTCAGGCTGAGGCCTTCGACGAAGCTCGGGCTGTACACCAGGCCCACCGTGGTCGAGACCGACTCTTCCGGCGTGAGGTTCGGGTTGGCCGCGCCGCTGAAGAAGGCGAGCGGGGTCTGGGCGTTGGGGCCCGTCGCCGGCACGAAGCCCTGCTGGAGCTGGCGGAAGTTCGCGTAGTTGGCGATGTCCGCGGCGCAGCGCGTGCGGGTCGCCGCCGAGTTGCGGGCCGCGCCGAACAGCGGGTCGCAGGGGTCGGTGTAGAACGAGAAGGTCTGCGAGCCGCCGGCGAACAGGTTGTTGATCGTCGGGGCGCGGAAGCCTTCCGCCCAGGTGCCGCGGACCAGCAGGTCATCGGTCGGACGCCACTGGAAGCTGGCCTTGCTGTTGGTGGTGTCGCCGAAGGTGTTGTAGTCCGAGTAGCGCGAGGCGAGGTTGATCGACAGCGCCTGCGCGAACGCGACGTCCGCGAGGAGCGGGATGTCGACTTCGAGGTAGGCCTCGTTCAGGTCATAGCCACCGCGCGTGGGCAGCGCACCGAGGTTGGTCGAGAAGCCCGACACCGACAGCGCGTCCGGAACGAACTCGCCCTGCTCCTTGCGACGCTCGACGCCGGCCGCGAACTGCATGTCACCCGCGGGCAGCGTGAACAGCAGACCCGACACGTTGGCGCTGACGACCTGCGTGGAGGTCTCGCCCACCGAGTGCTCGCGCTGGAACAGGTAGTTCTGCAGGGCGGTGTTGCCGGTGAGGCCGCCCGGGGCGACGGTGCCGGCCGGGATGAAGGGGTTCCACGGCACGCAGCCGGCGACGATGGCGGTCGGCGTGCCGCACAGCAGCTGGCCCGCGGCGTTGCGGAAGGACGGGCCGACCGCGTTGCGCACGTTGATCAGGTTGAAGTTGCCGATGCTCGACTGCACGACGCGCTGGTCACCGTAGTTCCAGCTCACGTCCCAGTCGAAGTAGCGCTCGCCGATGTCGAAGCTGCCCTCGAGGCCGAGAACGATGCGGAAGGCTTCCAGATCGCTGTCCGAGACGCGCGGGACGTCCCAGCCGCGGTGCCACCAGTTGTTGATCGGCGTCGCGAGCGGGTTGAACAGGCTGCCCACGGCCAGCGGGATCGGGGTGGCCGTCGTGGCGTACGACGCAGCCTGCAGCGGGAAGCCCGCCACCTGGCGGCTCGCCTCGCGGTGCGAGTAGCTGATCTCCGAGAAGAAGCGCGCGCTGTCGTTCAGGTCGTAGGCGCCGTTGACGAAGATCTGGCGCGTTTCGATGGGCGTGCGCAGGTCGGTCTGCTGCAGCGTGTTGTTGACCTGGCCGTTCGGGGCCGTCTGGTCCTGACGGACGAAATCGTTGATGTTCGCCGGATTGCCGCCCGGACGCAGCACGACGCGCGTGCCCGACGGCAGGCCCGGGACCACCTGCGTGGCCGACGTGACGAAACCGCCCCACTGCGAGACCGGGGTCCAGCCGAGGTTCGGGAAGAACTGGCCGTTCGGGAACGACGAGAACGCGCGGTCGGTGGCCTTGACGCGGTTTTCCTTGCGGTACTCGACGGCGAGCGTGAGCGAGCCGCGGTCGCTGCTGACGCCGGTCACGAAGTCGAGGACTTCGGTCTCGCCGTCGCCTTCGTCGTACTGGCCGTAGTAGGCGCTCGCGCGCATGCCTTCGAAGCTCGAGCGGGTGACGATGTTCACCACGCCGGCGATGGCGTCGGAGCCGTAGATGGTCGAGGCGCTGTCCTTCAGCACTTCGATGCGCTCGACGGCGGCGGCCGGGATCGACGAGAGGTCCTGGATACCGGTCGTCGTCGACGGCAGGCGGCGGCCGTTGACGAGGATCAGGGTGCGCGCGGCGCCGAGGTTGCGGAGGCTGATGTACTGGCCGCCAACCGCTTCACCGGCCGACAGCGGCGAGGCGCGGCTGATCGGCGGGGTGCCCACGGCGGGGACGTTCTGAAGGATGTCGGCGACCGAGGCGAAGCCCTGCTTCTCGATTTCGGCGCGGGTGATCGTCAGCACCGGCTGGGCGGTTTCCGTCTCGACCTGGCGGATGCGCGAACCGGTGACTTCGATGCGCTCGAGAACCTGCTCGGCCTGGGGGGCGGAGGCCTGCGGCGCCTGGGCGACGGCCGGGGCGGCCAGCACCGTCGCGGCACCCGTGAGAAGCGCGTAACGAATCGCGCCAGACAGCTGCTTGATGTTCGACATTAATAACTCTCCAACATGCTCTAGAGGGACTCGGGGTAAGCCGCGCAGAACGCGCTTGGAGGCATCGCCAACCCACGAACCCCGAGAGTAACGCAAACTTTACGTCGCGAGAATGCTCGATCCGAGCCGCGCAGCGTGCACACGCCCCTCACGCACAGCGAGCGGCTCGCCGCCGGGGGAATCGCTGCGCCGCGTCATTCCGGAGGCTCGGCTTCGCCGGGCTCGGCGGATGGCGGCGGCGCCGCGATCGCCGAGAGCCGGGCGTTTCCGAAGGGGCTCCGGAGCACCAGACGCCCGCCCTCGCCCAAGGCATCCGCCGACGGCACCACGCGCGACGCGATCACGGCAGGGATCTCGATGTCCCCGCGGCCCAGCCGCGGCACGATGACGCCCGGCCAAGTGCCGGCCAAGTCGACGCGGAGATCCCCCGACAGACTGTCAATCAGCACGTCCGCGCCGGACGCCTCGCCCAGGCGGAGGCTGATCGGCGCAGAAACGGTCGCCACGCGCACGCGTCGCGCCACGTCCAGCGCCAGCGTGGCCGGTCCACGCCGCGCGTCGACGGCGATCGAACCGACGGTTCCGCGGGCCGTCAGGCGGATTTCCGAGCCCTCCGCTCGGACGGCATCCGCCGCCCCATCGAGGCGGAGGTCCACCGGTCCGTCGACCGCAAGATCCACGTCGCCGAAGTCGCCGGCCACGCGCACCTTTGCGCCGCCTCGCACCACGAGCCGCTCGGCCGCCACGCCCTGGACATCGAGCGCGGCCCGGCCGAGGTGCAGGACCAGCCGCGCGGCCCTCGGCACCGCGACCCTCAAGGCCGAAGGCCGAGCCGAAAAGCGCTCGGAATCATCGATCACGACGACGGCTCGATCCGCCGATTCGCGCCAGAGAACGCGCTGCCCGGGCGCCAGGTCGGCCTCGACGCGAACCTGCCCCGCCGCCCCGGGGCGCAGCTGCACTGAACCGGCCTCGACGCGGAGGTGGAACGCCTGCCCGGCCACGAGCGGCCGCTCGTCCACCACGCCGACCGTCACGGCCGCCAGCGGCGCGGCGTGCAGCAGGGACAGCCCGAGGGTCAGGACGAGAGGGCGCACGTCGCGATCGCAACACACGCGGCGCGCGCTGCCAAGCGCACGGTCTCGGCGTGGATGTCGACGATGTCGTCGACGTCCGGCGCGTAGCCACCCGCCATGGCGACCGAGAGCGGGAGGCCGTGGCGACGGCAGGCCTCGAACACGACGCGGTCGCGCTGCGCGAGGCCGGCCTTGGAGAGGGCGAGCTGCCCCAGCCGATCACCGATGAACGGGTCGGCGCCGGCCAGGTAGATCACCGCCTCGGGGCGAGCAGCGTCGATGGCGCGCGGCAGGTGGGCGGCCAGCAGGTCGAGGTAGCGCGCGTCGTCGGTGCCGGGCGGCAGCGGCACGTCGAGGTCGGAGGCCGGCTTGATCGCCGGGTAGTTCTTGGCGTCGTGCATGGAGAACGCGAACAGGGTGTCGTCGCCGGCCACGAGCTCGGCGGTGCCGTTGCCGTGGTGCACGTCGAGATCGACGACCAGCAAGCGTCGCGCGAGGCCCTCGGCCTGCACGTGGCGCGCGGCGACTACGGCGTCGTTGAAGATGCAGTAGCCGCCGCCGCGGTCATAGGCGGCATGGTGCGTGCCGCCGGCGAGGTTCACCGCGATGCCGTCGCCGCGCATCGCGGCCTCCAGCGCCGCGATGGTGCCGCCCACCGTGCGTCGCGCGCGCTTCGCCATCGCCTCCGACCACGGGAAGCCGATGCGCCGCTGTTCCTGCGGGCTCAACGTGCCGCGGCGGACGCGATCGATGTAGTCGGGGCAATGGACGCGCCGGAGGGCCTCGTCGCTGGCGGACACCGGCTCGTGCAGCGTCACGCCCCACCGATCAGCGTGGTCGCGGACGCGCTCGTAGAGGCGGCGGTACTTGGCCATCGGGAAGGCGTGGCCTTCCGGCAGCGGCAGCTCGAACGTCGGGCAGAAAAAAACCTTCATGATCGGGCCTGACTGCCGCGCCGTCCCGTCCGCTTATCGCGAACTCGGGGCTGTCCTGCCCCGAGTCGCGCGCTCGACATCCTGTTTCGCTTGCGCTGGACGGAACGTCGCAGCGTCGCGGCCCATCACGCCGCGGCCTTCTTGGCTTCCGCTTCCAACGCCGCCGCCACGCGCTGGCGCTCCGCCTCGAGCGCGGCCGGCAGGCGCGGGCCGAACTCGGCGAGGTATTCGCCGATCGAGGCCATCTCGGCCTTCCAGCCTTCGCGATCAAAGCCGAACAGCACGTCGCGCGCTTCGTCGCTCAAGCGCAGGCCGTCGAGGTTCATGTCCTCGCGCTTCGGGAACAGGCCCACCGGCGTTTCCACCGCGCCCGCCTTGCCCTCGCAGCGCTTCAGCATCCACTCGAGCACGCGCAGGTTGTCGCCGAAGCCTGGCCACAGGAACTTGCCGTCGCTGCCCTTGCGGAACCAGTTGACGTGGAAGACCTTCGGCAGCTTGTCGGCCGCGCTCGCGGGGTTGTTGCCGAAGCTGAGCCAGTGGCTGAAGTAGTCGGCGAAGTTGTAGCCGCAGAAGGGCTTCATCGCCATCGAGTCGCGGCGCACCACACCGACCGCGCCGGTGGCGGCCGCCGTGGTCTCCGAAGCCATGCCGGCGCCGACCAGCACGCCGTGCGTCCAGTCGCGGGCTTCGAACACCAGCGGCACCAGCGACGCGCGGCGACCGCCGAAGACGATGGCCGAGATCGGCACGCCCTGCGGGTCTTCGGCCTTCGGCGAGTAGGACGGGCACTGCTTGGCCGACACGGTGAAGCGGGCATTCGGGTGCGCGGCCGGGCCCTTGGCCGGATCGAAGGGCTGGCCCTTCCAGTCGGTGACCGGCGTGCCGGTGTCGAGCCCTTCCCACCAGGGCGTGTTTTCCGCCGTGACACCCACATTCGTGAAGATCGCATCGCGGTCGAGCATGGCCAGCGCGTTCGGATTGCTCTTGGCACCCGTGCCCGGGGCCACGCCGAAGTAGCCGGCTTCCGGGTTGATGGCGTACAGGCGGCCGTCGGCGCCGGGGCGCATCCAGCAGATGTCGTCGCCGACCGTCCACACCTTCCAGCCTTTCTCGCGATAGCCCTCCGGCGGGATCAGCATCGCGAGGTTGGTCTTGCCGCAGGCGCTCGGGAACGCGGCGGCGACGTAGTGCGTCTCGCCCTGCGGGTTCTCGATGCCGACGATCAGCATGTGCTCGGCCAGCCAGCCCTCGGTGCGGGCCTGGTAGCTGGCGATGCGCAGCGCGTGGCACTTCTTGCCCAGCAGCGCGTTGCCGCCGTAGCCCGAGCCGTAGCTCTTGATCGCCAGCTCCTCGGGGAAATGCATGATGAAGCGCCGGTCCGGGTCGAGCTCGCCGGTGGAGTGCAGGCCGCGCACGAACGTGTCGCCCCGCTCCCCGCGAGCGGCCCGCTCAAGGCCCTCGCGCTCGATGCGGGCGAGTGCGGCCGCACCCATACGGGTCATGATCCGCATGTTGGCGACGACGTAGGGCGAGTCGGTGATCTCGACGCCGCAGCGGGCCAGCGGCGAATCGATCGGGCCCATGCAGTACGGGATGACGTAGAGCGTTCGGCCTTTCATGCAGCCGGCGAACAGCGCGTCCATCTTGGCGTGGCCCTCGGCGGGCGACATCCAGTGGTTGTTCGGGCCGGCATCGTCCTTGTCGGTGGTGCAGACGAAGGTCAGGTGCTCCACGCGCGCGACGTCGCCGGGGTGCGAGCGGTGCAGCGTGCAGCCCGGGTGCGTGTCCGGGTTCAGCGCATGCAGCGTGCCGTCGGCGAGCATCGCGCGTTTGAGCGCGGCGTCCTCGGCCTCGGAGCCGTCGCACCAGTGGATGCGGTCCGGCGTGGTGAGGGCGGCGACGGACGCGACCCAATCGTTCAGGGCCGGCAGGCGGCTGGGCGGGCGGCTGCTCATCTTGAGGGAACTCCAAAAGGGAAACCGTCGAGAGGCCGGGACCGCTTCCGTGACGCTCGCCGCCGGGAAGAGCGGGACCCGCCTCAATGCATACGTATGCTAACCGGTCGGACCGGCGTCCGACGATGCCTTTCGAAGCGGATCGAAGAGCGCAAGGCTCCAAGGCCGTTGGGCGAGGACGAGGCTCACGCCCACCCGGTCCTTGGCCGGCAGATGGGCGTCTTGCGCAAGCATGAGATCGAACTGCCGCGCCGCTTCGCCCAGCTTTTCGCGAATGGTCGCCGCCGAGCGCCGGGACACCATGCCGGACAGCAGCAGCAGCGTCTCGTCAGGGCCGGCGAACCGGCTGCGGAAGAACTCGGGCAGCAGGCGCTGCTGGAAGAAGCGCTGCATCGGCCCGTCGGTGCGCCAGCGGAAGTTGCGCGCGGTCAGCACGCGGGCCCGGTTGCCGGGCAGCAGCTCTATGATGCCAAGGCGATCGAGCTTGACCATCCGCGCTGTCCATTCGGGCAGGCCAATCTGGTACTTCGCCAGCACCTCCTCCTGCGTCCAGCGGTTCACCGCAAGGTACAGCGCCAGCATCAGCAGCGGATCGTCGACCAGCGCCTGCTCCTGCGCTTCCGAGAGCTCCGCCAGCGCCGGGCGGCGCTGCTCGGCCTCGGCAGCAAGTTCGGCAAGCCCCATGTCGAGCGCCTCGCAGATCTGCTCGAGGCGCTCGAGACGGATCGACTGCTCGGAGAACATGCGTTTCACCGAGGCCTCGGACATGCCGATGCGCTCGGCGAGCATCGCGTAAGTCAGGCCCTGCGCCTTGAGCGCACGCTTCAGCGCTTCGATCAGCTGGACGCGGAGGGTCATCGGCTCTTCGAGGGGCGGCGACGCCGGGCTCAGGGGATCAGTGCACCCATGACGTGGGTGACGTAGGCCTCGAACTCGTCGTGGTGCAGGCGCGGTTGGCCCAGCTGCAGCGACAGCTGCAGAAAGCCGACGTAGGCGGCGTAGGTGAGCCGCGCCCGGTTGATCGCGTCAAGCCGCGGCAGGCCCGCCTGGCGGAAGCTGGCGGCGAGATAGTCCATCCGGCGCTGCGAGACGCGCGCCAGCACGGGCTGCACCACCGGGTGGTCGAGCGCCTTGAGCAGTTCGCTGTAGATGCGGTGCGGCTTCAGCTCGTGGGCGACCAGCTGGAACAGCGCGCGCAGGCGCTCGCGCGGCTCGGGGAAGGCCTCGAGCTTGCCGAACACCGTTTCCTGCTCCATCGCCTCCCAGCGCTCGAGCGCGGCAGCCAGCAGCGCCTCGCGCGACGGGAAATGCCAGTAGAAGCTGCCCTTGGTGACGCCGAGGCGGCGCGCCAGCGGTTCGACCGCCACGGCGGCGACGCCCTCCTCCGCGATGACGTCGAGCGCGGCGTTGGCCCAGTCCACCGCGGACAGGCGCGTGGGGCGTTCGGCGGATTTGGCGGCGGCGGCGGGCATGGCGGATGGGGCGGGCATCGACGGAGCCGACACAATAATGTCTCGATCCTCGTTTCACCATACGCATACGTATTGACAAGCGCGAATGGCGCTCAACATACTCGCCCGTATGGTCAAGTCCTCGCCCGCACCCCTTGCGCCGATCCCGCCGACCCGCGACGCGGCCGCGGGCCGCACGTGGCGCGGCGCGCACGGCCTGCCGCTGGCCGTCAGCCTGTACGGGCCCGCCGATGCTGCGCCGGTCGCGGTCTTCGCGCACGGCTTCGGGCAGACGCGACACGCCTGGACGCGGACGATGCGGGCCCTCGCCGAGCGCGGCCTTGCGAGCGCGGCCTACGACCTCCGCGGTCACGGCGGCTCCGGCCGCAACGCCGGCGACACGCGCTACGACGTGGCGCAGTTCATCGACGACGCGCTGGCCGTCCGCGCCCAGATCGCGGGTTCACCGGTCCTCGTGGGCGCATCGATGGGCGGGCTGGTCGGCCTCGCCGCGCAGGCGCGCGGCGCCGCGTTCGCAGGGCTGGTGCTGGTCGACGTGACCCCGCGCTGGGAGATCGCCGGCATGCAGCGCATCCTCGCCTTCATGGGCGCACATGCCGACGGGTTCGAAGACCACGAGCACGCGGCGCGCGAGATCGCGGCCTACCTGCCGCACCGTCGCGAGAAGAAGACGCCCGCGGACCTCGCCCATCTGCTCGTCACGGGCGACGACGGGCGGCTGCGCTGGCACTGGGATCCGAGGCTGCTCGAGGATCTGGCCGATTCGGCCAAGCACCAGCATGCGCTCAGCGAGGCCGCGCGCGGCATCGACGTGCCGGTGCTGCTCGTCAGCGGCGGCCGCAGCGACCTCGTCTCGCGGGAGTCCGTCGAACACTTCCTGTCGCTCGTGCCGCACGCCGCGCACGTGCAGCTCCCCGAGGCCACCCACATGGTGGCGGGCGACGACAACGGCGCTTTCACCCGCGCCGTCGTCGACTTCCTTGCCGCCCTGCGCCTCGCCGATCCAGAAACCCCCACCCCCTCCACCCTTCGCGGAGCTTCGCCATGACCGCCCTGATCCCCTTCCTCGTCCTGCTGCTGGTGGTCGCCGTCGCGGCCTACCACCGCTGGTCGCTCGCGGTGTTCACCGCGGTGGCCGGCGCCGGCCTCGTGCTGGTCGGCCTGACCGGCGTGTCGCCGATCGCCACGATCGTCGCCGGCGCGCTGCTCGCCCTCGTGGCGCTGCCGCTGCTGGTCACGCCGATCCGGCAGAACCTGATCACCGCGCCGCTGCTGAAGTTCTACACGAAGATCCTTCCGCCGCTTTCGGAGACCGAGAAGACCGCGCTGGAGGCGGGCACGGTGGGCTTCGAGGGCGAGCTGTTCTCCGGCGCGCCGAAGTGGAGCGAGCTGCTCTCGCAGCCGAAGCCGACGCTGACCGCCGAAGAGCAGGCTTTCCTCGACGGCCCGGTGGAGCAGGTGTGCCGAATGACCAACGACTGGGAGACGACGCACGTGCGCGCCGACCTGTCGCCGGAGGTCTGGGAGTTCCTGAAGAAGAACAAGTTCTTCGGGATGATCATCCCGAAGGAGTACGGCGGCCTCGGCTTCTCGGCCCTGGCCCACCACAAGGTGATCCAGAAGCTCGCGTCGATCTCGTCGGTGCTCTCCTCGACGGTCGGCGTGCCGAACTCGCTGGGCCCGGCCGAGCTGCTGCTGCACTACGGCACCG
>ERZ1066122.1993-NODE-1993-length-14571-cov-5.501584_pt1 | contig 14571 bp, 12 predicted proteins | sample MGYA00382769_ERZ1066122 | MGnify/ENA primary metagenome ERZ1066122 (study PRJEB33369, sample SAMEA5778352) | biofilm metagenome | biome: Industrial cooling water; feature: Water cooling tower basin; material: Biofilm | place: United Arab Emirates | collected...
ACCACGACGCGCGGCAAGGGGAACACCGGAAGCTCCCGAAGCTCATCCTCACGAAGGGGGGCATCGTCGTCCACAGGGGCAATGTAGAGAAAGGTCGGCGGCATGGGAAGGGGTCAAATGCCTTTCTTCTCGCTGAGCTCGCCCCGAAGGCCTCGAACTCGACCGTAAAACGCGGCCTTTGCCAAGCGCTGGCTTCGCATTATCTTGCGCCTCAACCCGGGCGCTCTAGCCCTGGCATACGCTTCGCTTAGAACCTTCGCGCGGAGGAGGAATCCGATGAACAGTCCCCAACAACGAACCTGGCGCAGGAACGCGCTCTTGGGCTTGAGCTTGCTCGCTGCGGCATGCGGCGGCTCCAAACCTCCGGCGACCCAATCGGAGACCTCCTTCGCGCCCAGCGCGCCCAGCAAGGCGCCGACCGAGCCCCTGAGCGATCGCGAGGTCATCGACGAGGTCAACACCCGCGTCGACCCCGTATGGAAGTGCTACCACAAACGCCTCAAGGAGCGCCCGGAGCTCGACGGTACGGTCGCGGTGCGGCTGGTGATCCAAGTGGACGGCAACTTGGACAAAGAGCAGGTCGAGCTCATGGCCCCTGGCGCCTTCGACGAGCAGGTCGAGGCCTGCATCATGGAGGTCGTGCGCTCTTGGCGTTTTCGCGCCCATCCCGGGCCGCAGCCTTTTCGCGTCGTGATTCCTTTCGGACTGCGCCGCACCCCGCCGCCCGAAGGGGGGAACCCGGACGAGGGCGCACCCTCGGAGTCGGAAGGCAAAGAGACCAAGCCGCGCAAAAAGCGCAAAGGCAAGGCGGGCGAGGCGCCCTGAAACAACCCCGCTCGGTGGAGTTGCGGGGAGCGTACTCGTACCCGCTCCCCTAACCTTATCGGCAGATTCGACGCAGCCGCAGTCGGGCGAGGTCGCTCCGGCTGCGGTTTGCGATCAGATAGCCGCCCCCTTGCACAAAAAGCCGCGCTTGGTCCTCAAGGAGGTTGCCCTCGCTGAGCTCACGTCGCTCGACGAGCACGCCCTCCGCATCGAGGCGCGCGAACACGAGCTTACGCTCTCCCGCGGGGTTCGAACCTTCGCGAACCCAGAGGAGCGTGAAACCCGTCGCTTCTACGATAAGGGCGATGTCGATGACCTTGCCCTCCTGCGCGAAAGGCGAGGTGTTGGGATTTTCGAGCAGACCCGCCTCGTCGATGCGCGAAAAACGCAAATCGCCAGCGACCGACCACGCAAAGGCCAATCGACGACCTTCGCCGAGCGCTCGAAGGGCCGACGCCTCGACCGCCAGACGTACCCCCGAGCTCTGGTTGCCCACGCTGTCGAAGAACTCGAGTTCGCGTGCCGCGCCGCGCGTCGCCATGAAGGCATACGACGTGGGCGTCGCCACCACGTGCGCCATGCCCGGGTTGGAAACACGGGCAGGAAAACAGGTTGGTGGAAGGCGCTCCCCTCCAGAGAGGCTCCGGCTCGCGTACACTACGCTGGCGCCGCAAGTCCAAGCGAAACCCACTTCGTTCGGCGTGAGGGCATGCTCGTAGGCGAGCAGGTTGAAATTATCGCAAGCTCTGGTGGCCAAGCTCCAGGGCGCATTGCCGGCGTACCATCCTTCGCTCCGACGGATGGGTTGAGCGTACACCCGATGCCAGCCATCGAAGGAAAAGTTCTGAAAAGTTAAGAGGAAACCGTCGCGCGTGGCCGCGAAACGGAGCTGCCAAATCCCGAAATCGTTGGAGGGGGTAAGCGATTGTCGCGGCAGGCGCGGGTTGCCTTCGGGATCACCGATGTAAGCGAAGTTGTTCTCTCCTTCGCCCCATATCCAGCCAAGGTCATCGCCGCTCAGCGCCACGTCGTGGAGTTCGAGATCGTCTGCCTCGGCGATCGTCTTGTCGAGGGCTGAGCAAGGTGCGCCGCTCTGAGCATTGCCCTCGCCGCCGCCTAGGTTACCCTCTGCAGCGATACGCTCGTAGCCGATGCGACCACACGAGGAAGACAGTGTAAGAGAAAGAGCGCCGATGTAGAGTGCCACTCGCTGGATTCGACGCACACGCGCTTCCTTTCTACACTGCCATCTCACGTATGCGTTTGGCGTGTATCTTGACGCTATCAAAGCCTGAGAACGGATGACAAGCCAACCTTCTGCCGACCTCTCTCACCGCCTCCTCGAGCAGGGTAGCCCGAGCGCTCCTGTGCTCTTCACCTGCGAACATGCCTCGCAGGCCCTGCCGCCGGGCTGGACCTGGCCCGAGGAAGACGCCTGGATCGTCGATACCCATTGGGCCTACGATCTCGGCGCTGCCGAGCTGAGCGAGGAGCTGGCCCGCGCCCTCCGCGCACCGGCGCTTTTGGCCGCCTTTTCCCGCCTGTTGGCCGATCCGAACCGCCCCGAGCATTCGGAGGAGCTCTTTCGTCAGAAGGCCGAAGGCCGCCTGGTCCACCTCAATCGCGCCATCGACGAAGAGGAGCGCCAGCGCCGCCTCGAGGGTTATTACCGGCGCTACCATCAGGCTCTCGATGCCCTCGTCGCGCGCTCGAGCGCCGAACTGCTCTTTTCGGTGCATACCTTTACGCCGGTCTACGAAGGACAGGTTCGCGAGGTGGAGCTGGGCGTGCTCTTCGATCGCGAAGAAGCGTGGGCCGAAAAGCTGGCCAAGGTGCTCACGCGGGCCGGCTTCCGCGTCGGTTTGAACGAACCCTATTCCGGCAAAGAGGGCCTGAGTTATTCGGTCGATCGCCACGCCTGGACGCATAGCCGGCGTTCGCTGGAGATCGAGGTGCGTCAGGATTTGGCGGTCGATGCCGTCAAACGGGCGGCCATCGTCGAAGCCTTGATGGAGTTTTTCGTCACCCTTTGAGGGTCTTCGAGAGGTCGAAGGAAATGCAGACGATGCCCTCGCCGATTGTATGGTCCTCATGGAGGACGACCCGAACGCTCGCGCTGCTCTGGCTCGCGTTTCCCTGCTCCGGATGTGGCTCGACTTCGCCGCGCAGCGAAACCTCTTCCGAGCCGAGCTCGCGCGTGGATGCCGCGACGGAGTCGAGCGCGAGCGCCGACGGCGGAATGAGCGCCAGCGCAACCCAAGCAAGCGAATCCGCCAAAACACGCCATAAGGCCTCTTCGCTTTTCCTGCGCTGGGAGGTTTCTCATCCGCATTGGGGTCACGAGAAGATCGAGGTCATGCAAGACGGCGAAGCGCGTTACTGGCTTCAAGCACCGAAGACGCAAGGAGGACGTTCGCAGCGCGGCGCGTTGAAGTTGAGCCCTGAAGACCTCGAAGCACTGCAAGGAACTTTCAAAGAGCAGAAACTCTGCGCGCTCAGCTCGACACGCGAGGCCGCGGACGCAAACGAGAGCAAACCCACCCTCGAGGTGCACGCCGGCTCACTGGAATGCAGTGTCAGTCTCTGGTTCGGCGAATGGAAAGAGGCCGGCGCCGCGGCCGCCTGCCTGCAAGCCGTCGCGGCCTTGCGCACGCGTTTGCAAGCCACAGTGCTCTAGAGTCTTTTTCCAAACGAGGGCATCTCAGCTCTCTTGGAGGGTCTCGCTCACTTCGGCGCTCGTGGCCGGCGCACGTTCGAGCGGCTTGGTTGAAACGGGCTCCCAGCCGGCGGAGGAGGCGCTAGGGTCGTTGAGCGGCTCCCAACGAAAGCGCTCGAAACCCGTGCAACTCAAGCCCTGGCCGGGGGCGTGCTCGATCCACGTTGCGCAGCGGAGTAGCCAATGCCGCGGCATCATGCTGGCGCGACGCGAGGCGCGGACGTCCACCTTGTAGAGCGCTCGGGAGCGGAGACCCGCGGGCGGCTCTTCAATATACCTTCCGACGATCTGAGGGATCTCGTCTTTCTTTTTGGCGAAGGGTTTGGCGTTGTGGCCAAAGACGATGTCGTCGACGCCTAAGCTCGCGAAATAATGAGGCAGCCAGTTGCCCTGGCGCGCCTGCGTCGACGGTTGACCGAGGGGCGTCCATTCCGTCCGCGTATTCCACCAGTAGGCTTCGACCAACACACCGCTGCCTGCGGCCTTGCTGCCTTCGATCGGCTTTCCGTCGTCGCCGATGCGGCCGAGCGCCATGTCGTGGATCAGGAAACCATCGCGGTTGGGCAGCAAGGCCAGACTTTTCTCGAGGCGCTCGGAGTAGCGAGCCCAGAGCTCGCCCTCGGCCTGTGCGGACGCGCAGGGGCCCTCGTGAGGATCGTAGAGCGCGTCACCCACATATCCGGTATGCGTCAGGGCGACGCGATTGATGAGCACCACTCCATAGGCCGAGCGGAGAAAGCCGCCGAAGGTCGTGTCGTTGGGGAAAAGCTTGTCGCAGACTCCCTCATCGCCATAGCGCTGCCTTAAGGCAGGAAAGAGCTTGAGCTGCGGCACCGGGAAAAACGAGGCTTCGTGATTGCCCAGGATCGAGAGATGGTTCCCCGAGCGCGCTTGGATGGCGTTGCGGAGAGCGATCGAGGCGTGGACGACGCCGACATCGTCCGAGCCTCCTTTGGTCTCGTCGCTGCCGTGGATTAGATCTCCGATTTGAACGTAGGTCGTATTCCCTTCGAGCCACTCGAAACTCCAGTTTTCGATGGGAAAGGGCGTCTGCATGGCGAGGAGGGCGCCCGCTTCGATTTCCGCGCCGCTTTCGGGCGGGGCTTCGGCGTTTCCAACGGCCTCTCCTTGCGCAGCGCTGGGCGCCGTCGCGAGCGGACGCAGGCGCAGGAGTTTGGCCGCGACCAGCGGCGCCAAGAGCGCACCGGGATCGCCTTGGATGTCTCCTTGCACCACGAGGGTCGTTTCCCCGGCGAAACGATAGGTCGTCTGCGGGTTGAGATAACGCTGTCGCGAGCTTTCGATTCCGCAGGCGAGAGGCCCGTCGAGCTTTTCTCTCGAGGGCTTCGCTCCGCCTGCCGCTTCCGCCTCACATCCTCCCGCAGAGAGGCTGCAGGCGAGCAGAAGACGAAGCGCGTCGAGACGCCAGGGGAGTCGAAAGGGTGAATGCGCCAAGACTGGGCGCCGTAGGGGCTTCGCGCCCCTCATGCCTTCTCGTTGTGCGACATGGTCCTCAGGCGTATCGAAGAAGTTACCCGGCTGTCAACGGGGGTCGAGGCTCGGTCTTGGCGTCGGAAGGTGGCCGGGTGCTCGAAGGCAGGGGACAGGTGTCCCCTACTGCTCGCCTGTGAGGGCCTTATGTTTGGGATATGCGCTTGAAACACTTGAGTTTGCCGAGCGTCCGCGCCGAGACGAACGCCTGGGCGCCCTTGCGCATCGGCGTCTACCGCGCGCTCTGGACCGCCAGCCTCGTCTCCAACTTGGGCACGTGGATGCAAAACGTGGCCGGGTCTTGGCTCATGACCTCGCTCAGCAGCTCGCCGGCGATGGTGGCGTTGATGCAGACGGCGACCAGCTTGCCCGTGCTGCTGCTGGGCGTGCCGGCGGCGACCCTCGGCGACCTCTTCGACCGCCGCAAGCTCCTGCTTTTCGCTCAGCTTTGGGCGCTCTCGGCCGCGGCGGCGCTGGCGGCCTTCACCTATTCGGGACAGATGAGTGCCTGGTCGCTTTTGGGGCTGACTTTCGCCATCGGTCTCGGCGCAGCGCTGGGCGCACCCCTTTGGCAAGCCGTGGTGGCCGAACTCGTGCCGCGGCGCGAACTCCCCGCAGCGGTCGCTCTCTCCGGCGTCTCGGTGAACCTGGCCCGCGCCTTGGGCCCGGCGCTGGCCGGCTTGCTCTTCGCCGCCGCTGGGCCGGCGCTGGTCTTCGTCCTCAATGCCCTCTCTTTCATTGGCGTCAGCCTCGTTCTCTGGAGCTGGAAACGCGAGGTCCGCGAGCGCAGCTTGCCGGTCGAACCCTTTGTTCACGCCATCGCCGCGGGCTTTCGCTTCACGCGTTATTCGAGCGAGCTGCGTACCGTTCTGCTCCGCGCCTTCGCTTTCGTCGTCTTCGCCAGCGCGTTATGGGCACTATTGCCCGTGGTAGCGCGTTCGCGCGCCGGGATGGGCGCCAGCGGCTACGGCGCCCTGCTCGGTTGCTTGGGCAGCGGCGCGCTCGCCGGAGCCCTCCTCTTGCCCCGAATCCGCCAGCGCTTCGACATCGACCGCTCCCTCACGCTCGCCACCTGCGTCTTTGCCTTCGCTAGCCTGGTGTTGGGCTGGTCGACGCAAGCCCTCGTGCTCGGCGGGGCGCTTTTCGTCGCGGGCATCGCGTGGATCACCTTTATGTCGAGCATGAACGTTTCGGCCCAGTGGTCGGCGCCTTCCTGGGTGCAGGGCCGCGCCTTAGGGCTTTACATGTTCGTCTTTCAGGGCGGCATGGCCATCGCGAGCGCCTTTTGGGGTGTGCTCGCCGAGCAAATGGGGCTGACCCTCGCCTTGAGCGCCGCCGCCCTCGCCTTGCTCTCGACGCTGGTGCTCGGCTCGAAGTTCCGCCTCGCCGGCATCGCCCAACAAGAGCTCGAGCCGGCACACCACTGGCCCGAACCTCATGTCGTGCTCGACTTCGATCCGCACAAACGCCCCGTGCACGTGCAGATCGAATACCGCGTCGAAGATCACCTCGCCTCACGCTTTTTGCAGTCCATCCGGGAGCTCGGACGCGTCCGCCGCCGCGACGGTGCGACGCACTGGACGGTGCTGCGCGACGTCGGCGACCCGGAGCGCTTCGTCGAATCCTTTTACCATCCCTCCTGGGACGACCACCTGCGCCTGCACAGTCGCATGCTGACGCGCGATCTCGAGATCGAAGACAAGGTGCGCGCCTTCCACCGCCCCGGCTTCGAGCTGCGTGTGGTGCACCTCGTCGACGCCTTTGAGCGCTGAGGGGGTAGAAGGTCTGCGCGGCAGATGGTAGTCGAGCTCTGTGCGCTCACGTGATCTCTCTTGCCTGTACCCGACCCTCTTCCTCGCCCTACTCGGCTGTCAAGGCGATGCGACCCTGCCGGCCTCACCGGCGTTCAAAGCACACCAAGATTCCTTCAAGCCACCGCGCGCATTTTTCGAGGTCGACTGCTCCTACTATCGCGAGGAAGTTTTCTGGCGACTGCCGAAAGCCAAAGTCGTATGGGCGAACTACGCGCTCTTGCTGCACGACTTTCCGCGCACCCTCGCTTCCCTAGCGGGCGGCAAATCGCCGGATGTCCACGACCCTGCGTTTCGTCGCGCCGTCGATGACTGGCTGATACGTGAGTTCGCGCGCATCTCCCAGACGCAAGCGCAGGGCAACGCCATCAACGACGAGGTCGAGGTTGTACGAGACGCGGAGGGCGAGGTCGACGAACGCACCGGCTGCCGGCCAGAAAGCTATGGTCGAGCTGCCCTCTTTGTCGCAGAAATCCCGGACACACGAGAAGTCGAAGGTTTGCTCGACGTAAAAGGTCTGGGCGTAGAAGAGGGCGTCACACCTCGGCAAGCATGGAGCGGCGTGCTTACCCTGGCTGGAGCATTGAGAGAGCTTGCCTGGCAGCAGGCGATCGAGATGACGGCCCGGCGCGAGCTTGCAAAGCGCCACTCCCCTGGCTGCGAACGCCAAGACGCGCCTTATGAAAGTTCGACCTTGGAAAGCTACGCGGTCATCGACTCTGGATTCGACGTTCGGCTCTCGGGAGGAGAACGAGCGCGCGCAGGAATGGCGATTCGGCGTGCTCAAAGCCGGCCCGAGATCGAGTCGAAGTATTTTTGCCCCGAAGCGCACAAGGAGAAAACCAAACTTTTCCTCGACCTTCTCTTGCGCTACGGCCTGACCACCTGGTGGCAAAACGCGCAGAGCGCGCCGACTCCCTCGATGCGCCTCAGCAACTGGCAAACGACCTCCGACTGCCGCACCCTCGATTTCGGCGCGTTTGCATGCCTCCACCCCGACGAAGCGGGTCGTACCGGCGCGCAGGAAGATGCTCTGCGCTTCCCCTTCGAGGTCTGGGGCCATACGATCACCGGCACGGGCATCGTCGATCATGCAAACGAGAAGGCAGAGGAGGCCGTACGCCTTTACGAGACGCGGGAGGAGGATCGCAGTGCGCTTGAAGCTTATGTCGAAGCCATGCTGAACTCCTTGCAAAGCCGGCCCGCATGGTAGAGCGATCGAGAGGGCGAGAAGAAGCGACAATCACTGCCGCTTTTTTCTTCGACCCCCCGTTGACGTCGAGGCCCACTCTTTGTTAGCAGGGTCACTAAAGTCGGCGTGAGGCGGCAGAGGCGATTCCTGTAGCGCAGGAGCGGTTCGTTTCTTTCGACACACCTCGTCAAGGAGCGAAGCCATGCCTGTGCAAGTCAGCTATCCCGGCGTGTATATCCAAGAGCTTCCATCCGGTGCGCGGACCCTCTCCGGGGTGTCGACGTCGGTGGCGCTCTTCGTTGGCCAAACCCTGCGTGGCCCTTTGGGTGTGCCGCGACGTGTGCTCGGTTTCACCGAATTCCAGCGGGTTTACGGCAGTGAGACGCGCCTCGGTGAGCTCAGCGACCAGGTGCGGCAGTTCTTCCTCAACGGTGGCGGCGAGGCCTTCGTCGTGCGCATCGCCAACGGTGCGACACAGGCGCGTGTCGATCTGCGCGCGAGCGCCTCGGGCCCGGTGGTGCTGCGTCTGCGAGCCAAAGATTACGGCGTCGATGGCAACATGCTGCGCGCCGAGGTCGATTACGCCACGGCCAGCCCGGAGTCGACCTTCAACCTCCGCGTATCGCGGCTCCGCCTAGGTGTGGGCGGGCGCATCGAGGTCGAGAGCAGCGAGCGCTTCGACAACCTCAGCATGAACCCCAGCGACGGGCGCTATGCCGGCACTTACGTCAGCCAACGTTCGAGCTTGGTGGAGACCGAGGTTCCCGCCGGCCTCGATGCGGCGCTCGTTCCCTTCAAAGGTTACGCGCTCTCGGGCTGGCTTTTCGATGGCGCTGCCGCGCTGCCCGCGCTCTCGAGCGCCGTGGCGACGGCCTTCCGCACGGCGACGCAGAACTCACTGCAGATCAGCGTCGACGACAGCCCCTTCGTCACGGTGACGCTGCCGGCGACCTTCGGCGATTGGGCGAGCGCGATCAATACCGCGCTCAATCCTTACGGGGTGTCGCTCACGATCCAGTGGGTCAACGCGGTGGGTGGGGCGGGCTTCCGCTATTTGCTCTTCCAAAGCGCAACGGCGGGAAGCGGCGGACGCGTACGCATCGCGCCGGCGCCAAACAACGACATCGCGCTGGCTCTGCGCCTGGGCAGCGCGCAGGGCGGACTCGAGGTCGACGGCCGTGCGCAGCAGCGGCCCGCTCCCATGGGGATCACCTCGAGTCTAGGCGACCTCGATCCGAGCGACACCGATTTTTTGCGCGCACTGACGACGCTGGCCGATGCCGCCAAAAGCGATTTGGCAACCTGGACGCTCACCGAAGGGGCGAGCCTAACGCATACGCAAACTATCGCCTTCCCGGGCGCTGCGAGCGATGCACTCTCGGTAGGCCTCGCAGCGCCGGCCGCCCCGCGCCTCGGCTCGCTCCTGGATCTACGCGCCAATCTGGCGCTCCTGAGCGAGTCCATCCGCTCGAATACGGGCGGACGCTGGAGCGCCGCGCTCGTCGAAAACGGCCTCCGCTTGCAGCTCCTTCCCAACTACGGCGAAGACAACGGCGACATCGGCGCTCGCTTCACCTCGGGCCCAACCCTCAACTTGGGCGCCGCTGGCCAAGCGCTGAGCGGCGACAGCAATGTGAGCCGCTACGCTTTGGGGTTGGGCGCGGCGGCCCTCGGGGCCTATCAGGTCTCCGGCGCCGCAGCCCTCAACGGCGGCACGCCGACGCGGGCGGATTACGAGGCCGTTTTGCCCACCATCGATCGCGAGATCGATCTCTTCAACCTGCTGATCTTGCCGCGCGCCGATGCGCAGACCGATCTGCAGCGCGCCGAGCTCTGGGGAATGATGAGCAGCTTCTGTCAGCAGAAGCGCGCCTTTTTGCTCATCGATCCGCCGGCCGATTGGAGCGATCGCGACCTGGCGCGCAGCGGCATCGCCAACGTCCGCATCGGCTTGACCAAAGACCACGCGGCGATCTATTGGCCGCGGCTTTTGCTGCGTGAAAACGGCGTCGAGCGCGCCATCGACCCTTCCGGTTCGGTGGCCGGCATCATGGCGCGCACCGACGCCAACCGCGGCGTATGGAAGGCGCCCGCAGGTCTCGAAGCGGATGTGCGTGGCGTCTCCGGGGTCGAGGTGCCGCTCAGCGATCCGGACAACGGCGTAGTCAACCCGCAGGCGATCAACGCGATCCGCGCCTTCGTCAATGGCATCATCGTCTGGGGCGCGCGCACCCTCGATGGCTACGACAACACCAACAACGAAGACTACCGTTACGTCCCCGTGCGGCGCCTGGCGCTCTTTATCGAAGAGAGCCTCTACCGCGGCCTGAAGTTCGCCGTCTTCGAGCCCAACGACGAGCCACTCTGGGCGCAGATCCGCCTCGCCGCCGGTGCCTTCATGAACAACCTCTTCCGCCGCGGCGCCTTCCAGGGGCAAAAGGCGAGTGAGGCTTATTTCGTCAAATGCGACGCCGAAACGACGACGCAGAACGATATTAACTTGGGCATCGTGAACGTCGTGGTCGGCTTCGCGGCGCTCAAGCCTGCGGAGTTTGTCGTGGTGACGGTGCGTCAGATCGCGGGCCAGGTCCAGGTCTGAGGATTTCTACGGAATGGGCCGTGCGTGAATCGACGCGCGCTCGAGCTCGATCAACGCAAGGAAAGGATCAAGGCGCATGGCTTCGTTTACGGTCAACACCTCGCGGCGCGACCCCTACAAGAACTTCAAGTTCTTGGTGCGCTGGGACAATCAAGTGGTCGCCGGTGTCAGCAAGGTCAGCGCCCTCAAGCGCACGACCGAGGTGGTCAGTCACCGCGAAGGCGGCGACGTCAGCACGCCGCGGCATTCGCCGGGCGCGTCGAAGTTCGAGGCGGTGACCCTCGAGCGCGGCATCACCTTCGCGCCGGAGTTCGAGCAGTGGGCGAACCTCGTGCACAACGTCGAGGGCGATGCGGCGATGTCCTTGCGCGACTTTCGCAAGAACATCCGCATCGAGATGCTCAACCTGCAGGGGACGGTGGTGCGCGCCTACAACCTCTTTCGTTGCTGGGTTTCGGAGTACACCGCCCTGCCCGAGCTCGACGCCAACGCCAATGCCATCGCTTTCGAGAGCATCGTGATCCAAAACGAGGGCTTCGAGCGCGACGCGAACGTCGTCGAAGTCGCAGAGACCTGAGGCGCGTATGGCGAGCGAGGTGCGCTTGGATCCCGGACTGGTCGAGGGCCGCTGGGCGTTTCTGCGCGAGATGAACGGCCAGGACGAGATGGCTCTGCAGGGCGAGAGCCGCCTCGACGCCTTGCTGCTGCTCGATCGCCTACTGCTCGCGATGCCCGGCACGTCGGTGGGGCCGGGCTCGACCGCCGCCCTGAGTTTGAGCGACCGGGACCGCTTGCTGGCGGCAGTCTACCGCGCGCATTTCGGCGATCGCGTCGAGGGCAGCGGGAGCTGCCAAAGCTGCCAGGGCGCCTTCGAGCTGAGCTTCTCGCTCGATGCGCTCATGGCGGCCATCTTCGAAGAGGCGGAGACGCGCCGGGGCGCGAAACAAGGGCAGCGACCTGCGATCACGGGGCCCGACGCGCGAGGCGTCTACCAAAGCCACGACGGCATGCGTTTTCGCCCACCCACCTCGCTCGACCTCGATGCGCTGCGCGGCTTGCCGCGACGAGAGGCTCGGGAGGCGCTCGCCAAAGCTTGCTTGATCGAGGCTCCGGCCGAAGCCGACCTCGCCTCGCTGGCCGGTGCGCTTTCGGCGGTCGCGCCGCTGATCGATCGCGAGCTCGATGCCGCCTGCAGCGAATGCGGTGCCCACAACACCGTGCACTTCGACATCCAAAGCCACTTGCTACGTAGCCTGCGCCTCGAGCGGCGTTTTCTGAGCCGCGAGGTGCATTGCCTGGCGCGCGCTTACGGCTGGAGCCTGGGCGATATCCTCTCCCTGCCGCGGCGCGAGCGCGCCACCTATGTGCGTTTGGTCTTGCGCGAACGTGACGCGCGTGAGGCGAGGCACTGATGGTTTACTTCGACCGTCTGCTGACGCGGGAAGGCTTGGGCGAGGCCTCGGCGGGGGATGAGCTGCGCGAGGCGCGCGGCGCTGCAGCAGGAAGCGCACCCTCTCCAGGCGCTGCCGCACTCCGCGTTGAGGGCGAAGCGCCGCGGAAGATCAGCGAGCTGCGGCCTTTCGTACCGACGCTCTCTCCCATTGCCGAGGAAGACAGCCGGCTGACCTTCGAAGGTTTTGGCGAGAACGATGTAGCTGCGCTTCCGCTTACAGAATCCCTCACCCGTGCACCCCGGGCCGAGCAAACTCCACCGACGATTTCGGCGGCCGCGCCGCCCGGGTCACGAAGCGGCTCCAGCAGTGCGCAAGGTGTGCAGCGCTTTTCTCAAGCGGGCGCATTGAGTACCCCAGCTGCAGCGCCCGCAGCCGCAGCACCTTTGCCGGACGCACCGGCACAGCCTGCTCAAGCTTTCGCGATACCTCCGGTGAGGAGCGAGTCGCCTCAAGCCCTGGTGCCGGCAGAGAGCCCCGCGCACAGCCCTCTCGCTCGCGAAGAGCCGCTTCCCTTTCTGCCCGCGAGAAGCCTGGAAGAGATGCTCCGCGCGCCACGCGAAGCCTCGCCGCTCGTCGATTCTCCTCGAGAGCTCCCTCCGGCGCCGCGTTCTCTCGAAGGCGCTCAGCGACGCAGCGAGTCCGGTGCCCAGCAGCGGCCCTTGGAGCTCCATCCGCAGATCCGGTGGCTGGAGGCGCGCTCTCTCCACATCTCCCCTCAGGGAAAGGCAGCGCAGAGTCGCGACGCCGATCTCGAATCACTCGAGGTCGCGACGCGGCATATTGTGGACGAGCGGAGCCCTCGCTCGGTCGAGAGGCAGAGATCTTCGCCGACCTCGTCTCCGGAATACCGCAACGAGACCGCGTCTCGCCCAGCGCCGCAAAGCACTCGAGCGGCATCGAGCAAGGTGGTGACAGCCGAGTCGATGTCGATGATCGGGCCGCTCCGCGCCTCCTTCGCTTCGCCTCATCTCTGGACCTTGAGGAGGCGTTAGATGAGCACCCTCGACCTCTCGAGTGTCACCCAATCGCTGATGACCCTCCTGCAGGAGAACATCAATCGGCGCTTGGAACCCGGCTTGGGGGTGAGCGTGACGCCGCAGGCGCCTGACAGCCTCAGCGGGCAGACCAACCGTATTTCCCTTTACCTCTATCACAGCGCCGAAGAGCCCTCCTTCAAGAACGCTCCGGTACAGGGCAGCGGGCGTCATCAGGTCGCCAGCACACCGCTGGCTCTTTGCCTCTATTACATCCTGACGGCGCATCACGACGCCTCGACGCCCGAAACCGACACCCTGCAGCAGCAAAAGATCTTCGGCTACGCGCTCAAGACCCTGCACGACTTTCCGCTCGTCGACGAGCGCACCGAAGTCGCGCCCCTCGTTCCCGTCCTCCACCCTAACTTGCGTGGACGCGACAATCGCCTGGAGATCATCCACCGCCCCGTCACTCCAGAGGAGGCGCTGGCGTTTTGGTCTTCCGAGGAAAACACCACGCGCCTCTCCGCCTATTACGAGGTTCGGGTCGTGCTCCTCGACCCCGAGCCCCTGCGCTTCCTTCCCGGCATCGTGCTCTCTTTGGGCGCCTACCCCATCCCGCGGGGCGCGCCGCACCTGGAGCGCAGCGGCAGTGTATTGGCCTTCGACCTCCCCGCGCGCGCTTCGGGGCTGTCGCGGCGTTTGAGCTTGAGTCCGGCACGCGTCGCGGCGCTAGCGGGGGGGCCGAGCGATGCGCCCTTCAACCGCGTCGAGCTACGCGGCGAGCACCTTCAGGGGCGACGCGCTTCGCTCTGGCTGCGTCATTCCCTCTGGGCTCGCCGAAGCCCTCCTCTCGATCGGATGGAGGCCAGCGCCGATCCCACATGGAACGTGGAGATCGCGTCCGATCGCGTCCGCTTCGAGGTGCAGCCCACCCTCGCGTCGACGAGCGGCAGTTTGCCGGTCTTGCCGGGGATCTACAGCGCCTACGTCCGCGTCGTGCATGAGGAGCGCGCCCTCCTGAACAGCGTCGAAGAGATCGCCGCCAGCTCCAATGAAATCGTCTTCGCGATCGCGCCCCGCATCCTCTCGCACGACCCTCCCGACCTCGCGAATGCGCGCATCACCTTACGCCTGGCGCCGAGCTTCGCGCTCGATGCGCCCGAGCTCGACGAAGCCGTGCAGCTCTCCGTCATGGGCAGAGCCTACCGCCGCGTCCCCTCTTTCGGCGGCGGCGCGGCGGATGCCGGCAGCTTCGTGGTCGCGAGCCACAGCCTCACCTTTCAAAGCGACGCGCCGCTCCTCAGCGGCGATCTCGCCATTCGCTTGATGGTCTCGGGCGTCGACGCGCAGCCTTTTTGGGTCGAGGTGCCATGAAGCGAGCGCAGGGAACGATCGCAAGTCTTCGTGCCGAGGAGCCGGCACCGCTGCCCATGTTGCCGGCGCGGATCGTCGAGCGCCTTCGCTTGCTCTGCGAGCGGCGCTCTCTTTGGCTGCAGCACGCTGCAG
>ERZ1066122.1998-NODE-1998-length-14554-cov-14.992275_pt1 | contig 14554 bp, 16 predicted proteins | sample MGYA00382769_ERZ1066122 | MGnify/ENA primary metagenome ERZ1066122 (study PRJEB33369, sample SAMEA5778352) | biofilm metagenome | biome: Industrial cooling water; feature: Water cooling tower basin; material: Biofilm | place: United Arab Emirates | collected...
AGGAAAGAGCGCAGGACTGAGACATCAACCTGTCCACGAAAGCGGGTCAACTCCAATATGTCGCGAAACGTAACGTTCGTGAATGGTTCATTGGTGAATTCGCTTAGCCAAATACGTTGCGGCTTCTTCGCCGCCCGAGTTGCTTGGAGGCTTGTCGTATTCGCACTACGGATCCATCTGCGCACTTGTAACTCTCGAGGCCCTCGCCGGTAGGCATCCACCTTATCTGCCACGTCCAGAGACAGGGAAACTTCGCGGCCACGAACAGCTACGGTCGATGTTGGCTTGAGTTTCGCCCCTTTTACGCCACGATTGATTCTGAAGTGGACTCTTCCTCCAACCGGCATCCATTGCGAACGCTCAGGTAGGTCGTCCAAAAGCATTTGATTGGCTTCACTGATCCTCATCCCGCTGTCCATGATCACCAGCGCCATCAGCGCCTTGACCTCGGAACGTACGAGCATTCGCTTCAGCCAAAGAGCGACAGCCGGATCGGAGGGCAGGACTATTGGGCGCCGATAGGGCTGCTTTACACCGGCGAGCGCTGACCGCAGATCGTGACTCCGCCCGGCCTTGGAGCCTGGCGCCCGTTGGTTCTCGTACTCGCGGAAAATGGGCTCGAACGCAGGACGAATCGGGCGTCCGTCACTTCCAACCGGAACCTTCCCTAGCCAAGTCAAGTACAGGCATGCTTCCGAGATGTACGAGTGGATCGTGTTCTCTGACTTTTCCTTCGCGACCATCTCAACCTGCCAGTCAAGCAGATTCTCATAGGTCACATTCACGACGTCGATTTTTCCTCGCTTCGTTTCCAACCACGCAAAGAAGCGACTCAGCTTGTAGACGACTGTCTCAATGCTTTTTTCCGTGAGCGCAACGTAGTTTCGTTTGCGGACTTGCGCACCGCCTTCGAGGCGTGGGGGCCACTCGCCCATAGCTCTCGCTCTGACGTAGCGATTGACGACTGCCGGATAGCTTCCGTCCTCGGCGAGAAAGAAGGGCACGTGAGCAACGGAGGCATAACCACTCCCTCTCAGCTTCTTCTCGGACTCACTTGTTGGTTTGACTAGCCTTAGGTTCACCTTGGCCACCACCTGAGGGGTAGCTATAGGTTACTTGACCCCATCTCCTACGCAACCATCATGGAGATACGTTTACAGGCCCCTTCCTTAACACGAAGTACTGGCAGAGGTAGAACAGGAAGCCCACCACCGCGCCCAGCGGCCCGATCTCGCCGCCCTCGAACAGGCGCAGGCCGATCACCGGCACCGCGAACGAGGCCGCGACCAGCAGGGTGGCGAAGCCCGAGATCACCGGGAACAGCAGCAGCTCCTTGTCGGAGCGCAGCACGGCGGCGCTGGCCTTGACCAGGGTCCAGCTGCGGGCGAGACGGTCGAACATGGCGGTGGCCTCCGGTGGGATGGCCGCGATTATGGGCCGGCCCCGCGGGGACGCAAGGCCGGACGTCACCCCAGGACGAGCGTGTCCACCGCCGGCGGCGCCGCCGCGTCCGGATGAGCGGCCCAGAGCGCCGCCAGCGTGGCCTCGCCGCCCGGCACCCGCAGGCCAGGCGACAGGTCGGCCAGCGGCTTGAGCACGAACGCGTGCTTGAGCTCCGGCCGCGGCAGCTCGAGGTTGCCCGGGCCCTTCAGCACGAGCTCGTCGTAGAACACGATGTCGATGTCGAGCGTGCGGCTGGAGAAGCGCGGCACGTCGCGGCGCCGCCCCTGGCGGTCCTCCAGGGCGTGCAGCCAGTCGTTGAGCGCGAACGGGTCGAGGTCGCTCTCGATCACCGCGGCGGCGTTGAGGAAATCCGGCCCCTCGAAGCCCACCGCCGGCGTGCGGTACACCGGCGAGAAGCGCACCACGCCGAAGCGTTCGCGCAGGGCGTCGGCCGCGGCCAGCAGGTTGGCCTCGGCGTCCTGATTGCTGCCCAGGCTCAGCCAGGCCGTGCCCATCAGGCCTGGCCGCGCTCGATGATCACGCCCACCGCCTTCGAGCCGCGCACCGCGCCGGGCTTGCTCAGCTTCAGGCGCACGTGCTTCACGCCGAACTCGCCGGTGATGATGGCGGCGCAGCGCTCGGCCAGCGTCTCCACCAGCCCGAAATCAGACTCGGACACGTACTGGATCAGGCGCTTGCTGACCGCCTTGTAGTCGAGCGTGTGCTCGATGTTGTCGGTGGCGGCCGGCACGGTGTTGTCGAACGCCATCTCGATGTCGAGCACCACCGGCTGGCGGATCTTGCGCTCCCAGTCGTAGATGCCGATCACGCACTCGATCTCGAGCGCCTCGATGAAAACCTTGTCCATGCCAGGTCCGCGGTTGGGTTACAGGGGCGGCAAGCTTGCCATGTCCCAGCGTGGCGCCACGGTGACGGCCGGGGCCTCGTGCTGGCCGGCCTGCAGCCGCAGGGCGCCCGCAAAGGCGATCATGGCGCCGTTGTCGGTGCAGAAGGCCGGCCGCGGGAAGCACACCCTTCCCGTGCGAGGGACTGTAGGAGGGACTTCAGTCCCGAAGCCCTTCGCCAGAAGCTTCGGGACTGAAGTCCCTCCTGCAGGCTCTGCCACAAGGGCTTGCAGGCGCTCGCGCAGGCGCCTGTTGGCGCCCACCCCGCCGGCCACCACCAGCGTGCGGGCACCCGTCTGCCGGAGGGCGCGCTCGCACTTGATGGCCAGGGTCTCGACCACCGCGTCCTCGAAGCCGCGGGCGATGTCGGCGCGGGTCTGCGGCGACTGGTCCGAGGCCTGCCAGGCCAGCAGCACCTGGGTCTTGAGCCCGGAGAAACTGAAGTCGAGGCCGGGCCGGTCGGTCATGGGCCGGGAGAACTTGAACAGCCCGGGCCGACCGGACTCGGCCAGCCGGGCCAGCTCCGGGCCGCCCGGGTAGGGCAGGCCCATGAGCTTGGCGGTCTTGTCGAAGGCCTCGCCGGCGGCGTCGTCCAGCGTTTCGCCCAGCAGGCGGTAGACGCCGATGGCCGAGACCTCGACCAACTGGGTGTGGCCGCCCGAGACCAGCAGGGCCACGAAGGGCGGGGCCAGGCCCGGGTCCTCGAGCAGCGGGGCCAGCAGGTGGCCCTCCATGTGGTGCACGCCCACCGCCGGCACGTCCAGGGCCCAGGCCAGGGCCCGGCCCGCGGCGGCGCCCACCATCAGCGCGCCCACCAGGCCGGGGCCGGCCGTGTAGGCCACCCCGTCCAGGTCCTCGACGCCCAGGCCGGCCTCGGCCAGGACCTGGCGGACCAGGGGCAGCAGCTTGCGCACGTGGTCGCGGCTGGCCAGTTCGGGCACCACCCCGCCGTACCCGGCGTGCAGGTCGACCTGGCTGAACAGGGCGTGCGAGCGCAGGCCGCGGTCGGTGTCGTACACCGCCACGCCGGTCTCGTCACAGCTGGTTTCGATGCCCAGGACGCGCATGTGCCTGTTTCTTGGGGGTAAACCGCGGGAATCAAGGGAAAATCCGGGGTCAGGCTTGCCTGCGGCCCCGGGGTCCGCGTATCATACGCGGCTCGCCGGCCGTGCCGGGCGAAATCCACGACTCCAGGAATTCCACATGCCGTCTGTCAAAGTCCGCGAAAACGAGCCGTTTGAGTTTGCGCTGCGTCGCTTCAAGCGCACCTGCGAGAAGGCCGGCGTCCTCGCCGAGACCCGCAAGCGCGAGTTCTACGAGAAGCCGACCCAGGAGCGCAAGCGCAAGGCCGCCGCCGCGGTGAAGCGCCAGCTGCGCCGCAGCTCGCGCGACGTCACCAAGCGCCAGCGCCTGTACTGAGCCGCTGTGCCCTGCAAGAAGCCGGCGCGCGCGAGCGTTGCCGGCTTTTTGTGTTTCTGATGCCCGGAGAAAACCATGAGCATGAAAGCCCAGCTGGTTGAAGACATGAAGGCCGCGATGAAGTCCGGCGAGAAGGATCGCCTCGGCGTCATCCGCCTGATCAACGCCGCGATCAAGCAGAAGGAAGTGGACGAGCGGGTCGAGATGACCGACGCCCTGGTGCTGGCCGTGCTGGAAAAGATGGTCAAGCAGCGCAAGGACTCGATCAGCCAGTACGACGCCGCCGGCCGCGACGACCTCGCCGCGATCGAGCGCTACGAGCTCGGCGTGCTCGAGGCCTACCTGCCCGCGAAGATGGACGAGGCCGCGATCCAGGCCGCCATCGACGCCGCCAAGGCCGAGACCGGCGCCACCGGCCCGGCCGACATGGGCAAGCTGATGGGCGTGCTCAAGCCCAGGCTCGCGGGCCAGGCCGACATGGGCCTGGTGTCCCAGCTGGTCAAGAAAGCCCTCGCGGGCTGAGCCCCTGTAGGAGGGCCTTCAGGCCCGAAGCTCTCCGCGAACAGCTTCGGGCCTGAAGGCCCTCCTGCATGGCATCCTGACGGCCATGGCCCGACTGCCCGACGCCTTCATCGACGACCTGCTGGCCCGCACCGACATCGTCGAGGTGGTCGGCTCGCGGGTGCCGCTCAAGCGCCAGGGCCGGGAATATTCGGCGCGCTGCCCCTTCCACGACGAGCGCTCGCCCTCGTTCACGGTGTCGCCGACCAAGCAGTTCTACCACTGCTTCGGCTGCGGCGCGCACGGCACCGCCATCAGCTTCCTGATGAACTACGACCGCCTCGAGTTCCTCGACGCGGTGGAGGAGCTGGCCAAGCGCGCCGGCCTCGAGGTGCCGCGCGACACGCGCCAGGCGCACCAGGGCAACGAGTCGCGCGAGCTGTACGCGGCGCTGGAAGCCGCGGCGAAGTTCTTCGTGCAGCAGCTGGCGGGCAGCGCGAAGGCGCGCGATTACCTGGCCAAGCGCGGCGTGGATGCCGAGAACCAGGCCCGCTTCGGCATTGGCTACGCGCCCGATGGCTTCAATGGGCTGAAGGACGCGCTGGGCACCGACGAGCGCCGGCTGACCCTGCTCGACAAGACCGGCATGCTCTCGCGCAGCGACAGCGGCCGCGTGTACGACAAGTTCCGCGACCGCGTGATGTTCCCGATCCACGACCGCCGCGGCCGCGTCATCGCCTTCGGCGGCCGCGTGCTCGACAAGGACGACGGCCCGAAGTACCTCAACTCGCCCGAGACCGCGCTCTTCCACAAGGGCCGCGAACTCTACGGACTGTGGCAGGTGCGGCAGGCGCACTCGAAGATCCCGCGGCTGGTGGTGGTCGAGGGCTACATGGACGTGGTGGCGCTGTTCCAGTTCGGCGTGAACACCGCGGTGGCCACGCTGGGCACGGCCACCACGCCCGACCACGCCGAGCTGCTGTTCCGCAACGCCGCCGACGTGTACTTCTGCTTCGACGGCGACCGCGCCGGCCGCGGCGCCGCGTGGAAGGCGCTCGAATCGGTGCTGCCGCGCATGCGCGACGGCCGCCAGGCCTTCTTCCTGTTCCTGCCCGAAGGCGAGGACCCGGATTCGATCGTGCGCAAGGAAGGCGCCGCCGGCTTCGACGCGCGCCTGGCCGCCGCGACGCCGCTGAGCGAGTTCTTCTACGCCGAGCTGTCCAAGGACGTGAACCTGGCCGGCATGGAGGGCAAGGCGCGCCTGGCCGAGCGCGCCAAGCCGCTGCTGGCCGGCATTCCCGACGGCGCCTTCCGCGACCTGATGCAGCAGCGCCTGACCGAACTCACCGGCGTCGGCCAGCGCGCCGCGGTCGCGCCCTCGCCGACGCCCACGCCTTCGATGCGCGGCCGCGGCGGCGCGCCGGCGCCGAAACGCAGCCTGGTGCGCCTCGCGATCTCACTGTTGCTTCAGAAGCCATCCTTGGCGTCAGCACTTGAGCCTCCGTACTTGTTTGGCGTACTGCGGCAGCCCGGTATTCCACTTCTGATGGAAGTGCTTGAGCTAGCTCGCGAACGTCCAGGCATTAGCACCGGCGCACTGCTCGAGCATTTCAATGACCGGGAGGAAGCTGCGCCGCTGCAGAAGTTGGCACTCGCCAGCGAACCTGGGACCGACAGCGAGCTTCTGGAGGTTTTCGTCGGCGCGATCCGCCAACTCAACGACCAGACAAAGCTGCAGCGGCGCGATGAACTCAACGAGAAGGAAAGTCGCGAGGGCTTGAGCGCAGAAGAGCAACGCGAGCGTTGGAGCCTCGTCATGGAGATCAAGTCGATCAAGGCCTGAGCCATAGGGCTGGCGGGTCCGGCTTTTGATCTCGCTCCGGTGTCCGACTGGCGCCGGGGGCGACGTCGCACGCACACAGGGGTCTTCCGAAGTGGAGGCAGGAGGCCGGAACGGCCGACATCGGTGGTCAGGACGACGCTTCCGAGTCGGGCGGAAGACCCCTGTGTGTGGGCGGCGGCGCTGCCGTGATGACACGGTGTGGCGCGTTTCGGGACTGAAGTCCTTCCTACAAGGGGCGGCGTTGGCGGTATGCTCGGGCTTTCGTCCAAAGCCCGGGGGGGCCGTACACATGCGCTTCACACCCTTGATCCTGTCGCTGGCGCTGGTGGCGCCGTCGTTCGCGGCGACGCCGCCCGCCGTCGTGCGCGAGGAAGTCGGCAACCGCGTCAGCGAGAACGTGCCGGCCGTGCCCGCCGAACTCGTCGAGCGCCTGAACCGCTACCAGAACACGCGCGGCGCCAGCTTCAACGGCTGGCTGCCCGACGGCAGCCTGGTGGTCAGCACGCGCTTCGGCGAAACCAACCAGGCGCACCGCGTGCGCATGCCGATGGGCGCGCGCGAGCAGCTCACCTTCTATCCCGAGCCGATCAGCGCCGTCAGCCCGGCGCCCGGCAAGAACGGCTTCGTGTTCGGTAAGGACGTCGGCGGCTCGGAGTTCTGGCAGCTGCACTGGTTCGACCTCGACACCCGCGAGGTGACGATGCTCACCGACGGCAAGCGCAGCCAGAACTCGGCCCCGCTGTGGTCGGAAGACGGCAAGCAGCTGGCGTGGTCCAGCACGGCGCGCAACGGCACCGACTACGACCTGTGGATCCGCGACATGGCCACCGGCGAGTCGCGCATGGTGCTCAGCGAGGGCGGCCTGTGGAACGCCACCGGTTTCTCGCCTGACGGCGGCAAGCTGCTGGTGAACCGCTACGTCTCGATCAACGAGTCCTACCCGGGCGAGCTCGACCTGGCCACCGGCAAGCTCGAGATGTTCCCGGTGGACGGCGGCCGCGCCGCGTTCGGCGGCTTCCAGTACGCGCCGGACGGCAAGGGCGTGTACTTCATCTCCGACGAAGAGCGCCAGTTCCGCACCCTGCGCTTCCATGACCCGGACAGCGGCCGCACCGAACTGCTCAGCGGCAACATCCCGTGGGACGTCGAGGGCTTCGACATCAGCGCCGACGGCAAGCACCTGGCCTTCTCCACCAACGAGGACGGCATCGGCAAGCTGCACGTCATCACCCTGCCCGCCCACCAGCCGGTGGCCCTGCCGGAACTGCCGGTCGGCGTGATCGGCAACTTCGGCTTCTCGCCCGACGGCCAGCGCCTGGCGGTGACGCTCAACAGCGCCACCTCGCCCAGCGACGTGCACGTGGTAGAACTGGGCAGCCAGCGCCTGGTGCAGTGGACCGCCAGCGAAGTCGGCGGCCTGGACGTGGCCAAGTTCCGCGCCCCGACCCTGGTGCGCTACGAGACCTTCGACCAGGTCGACGGCAAGCCGCGCACCATCCCGGCGTTCTACTACCGTCCGGCCGGCGACGGCCCGTTCCCGGTGGTGATCAACATCCACGGCGGCCCCGAGGCGCAGTCGCTGCCCAGCTTCAACCCGACCGTGCAGTTCATGCTCGAGGAGCTGAAGGTGGCGGTGCTGGTGCCGAACGTGCGCGGCTCGGCCGGCTACGGCAAGGACTACCTGCAGCTCGACAACGGCATGCTGCGCGAGGACTCGGTCAAGGACATCGGCGCGCTGCTGGACTGGATCGCGAAGCAGCCCGAGCTCGACGCCAACCGCGTCGGCGTCTCCGGCGGCAGCTACGGCGGCTACATGGTGCTGGCCAGCATGACCCACTACAACGAGCGCATCCGCGCCGGCATCGACGTGGTGGGCATCTCCGACTTCGGCACCTTCCTCAAGAACACCGAGAGCTACCGCCGCGACCTGCGCCGCGCCGAATACGGCGACGAGCGCATCCCGGAGATGAAGGCCTTCCACGACCGCATCGCGCCGCTGAACAACGCGCACAAGATCACCCGCCCGCTGTTCGTGGCCCAGGGCCTGAACGACCCGCGCGTGCCGTGGACGGAAGCCGAGCAGATCGTGAAGGCGGTCCGCGGCAACGGCGGCGACGTCTGGTACCTGCTGTACAAGGACGAGGGGCATGGCTTCCGAAAGAAGACCAATTCGGACTACTTCGGCGCCGCCAGCGTCCTCTTCTGGCAGCAACACCTCATCAACGCCAAGTAACCCTGCGCCGGGGCTTCTACATCGGGGGCTCCGAGCGTGTTGACGGAAGTGCGATTTTTGACGCGGATTGACGCGGATGAACGCGGATAGGGCAAAAGCGGTTTGATTGGATCGTCGCGCGGTCGGTACCGATCGCGAAGAGCAAGAAAAAGGGGTCAGAGTAATTATTCGTTTGAAACGAATAATTACTCTGACCCCTTTTTCATTGGGTCGCGTTCTGGCCAGCAACCACTTCAGCCTTTGCTCTATCCGCGTTCATCCGCGTCAATCTGCGTCTGAAAAGGCTCCCAGAACGCTCACCCGGACGTTGGCAGGAACTCCAGCGCAGGACCCGCGACGGCGGTCGGGAGGAGCCAGTGGTCGGCGAGGAGGAAGGCGAACAACGCCATCAGGTACACGATGGAGTAGTTGAAGACCTTCATCGCGTACAGTTCGCCGGGCGGGTTGAGCAGGCGGATCGCGTAGTACAGGAACACGCCGCCCAGCACCAGCGCGCCGCCCAGGTAGAAGACCCCGGCCATCTTGGTGGCCCAGGGCAGCACGGTCACCGCCAGCAGCAGCACGGTGTAGAACAGGATCTGCCAGCGGGTGTAGGTGACGCCGTAGACCACCGGCAGCATCGGGATCAGGGCCTTGGCGTAGTCGTCGCGGCGGAAGATGGCCAGCGCCCAGAAATGCGGCGGGGTCCAGACGTAGATGATGAGCACCAGCAGCAGCGCGTGGTCGTAGTGCAGCGGCGCGCCGGCCAGGCCGAGGAAGGGCGTGCCGGCCGGCCAGCCCTTCACCGCGGCCCAGCCCAGCAGCGGCGGCGCCGCGCCGGCGAGGCCGCCGATGACGATGTTCTGCGGCGTCGCCCGCTTGAGCCAGCCGGTGTAGACGATGGCGTAGCCGATCAGCGACGCGAAGGTGAGCGCGGCGGTGAAGCCATTCACCCGCCACGACAGCAGGGCCATCGACAGCGCGCCCAGCACGATGGCGAAGGCCAGCACCTGCACCGGCCGCAGCGAGCCGGTGGCCAGCGGGCGGTGCTGGGTGCGGGCCATCAGCACGTCGATGCGCTGGTCGAGCAGGTGGTTGATGGCCGCCGCCGAGGACGCCGCCAGCCAGATGCCCAGCGCGCCCAGCACCATGCGCGCCCACGGATACGCCTCGCCCGGTTCGACCGCCAGGAACATGCCGATGATCGCGGTGAACACGATCAGCGCGACCACGCGCGGCTTGGTCAGCTCCCAGTAGGCGGCGAAGGGAACGCTCACTCCGGGGCCCGCAGGCGGGCCAGCAGGCCCACGACGGTGAACAGCAGCAGGGCGGCGCCGGCGTTGTGCGCGGTGGCGACCCACAGCGGCAGGCCCAGCACCACGTTGCTGATGCCCAGCGCGACCTGCGCCGACAGCAGCACCAGCAGCACCCCGCCCCAGAACACCAGGCCCGGCGTGCGCACCATACGGATCCCGACCACCAGCAGGTGGCCGACGACCAGCAGCGCCATGAGGCGGTGGCTCATCTGGATGGCCACGCGCGCGGCGCCGTCGAGCACGCCGCCCTCGTAGTCCACGCCGATGCCGCGCCAAAGCACGAAGCCCTCGCGGTAGTCCTGCTCCGGCCACCATTGGCCCAGGCAGGTCGGGAAATCGGTGCCGCAGGCCAGCGCCGCGTAGTTCGCGCTGGTCCAGCCGCCGAGCGCGATCTGCACCACCAGCAGCACCAGGCCGATCCACAGCAGGCGGCGCAGGCGCGGCGCCTCGGCCAGCACCAGCGGGCTGCCCGGCGTGGTCTTGAACGCCAGCCAGGTGAGCATGGACAGCGTGAGCAGGCCGCCCAGCAGGTGCGCCATCACGATCACCGGCTTCACCAGCCAGATCACGGTCCACATGCCCAGCACGGCCTGGAAGATGATCACGGCCAGCAGCAGGCTGGAGAAACGCGCGGCATCGGCATTCGAGCCGCGCCACGCGTGCGCGATCAATATCAGCTCGGCGACGATGAACAGCGCCACCGAGAACGCGTGGTTGCCCGCGAACTGCCCCTCGACGCCGGTGTAGATCGGGATCGACAGCGCCACCAGCGCGGCGGCCGCCAGCACGCTGGCGATGCCGTGGCGGTAGCGGCGCGCGCCCAGCAGCGCCAGCACCAGCACGAAAACGCCCAGCAGCGCGGCGATGTGGCGGTGGAACTGTTCGCGCCAGGCCTTGCTGACCTCGACGGCGCGCTCATAGCTTTCGTTCGCCGCGGCGATCTCGTGGTCGAGCTTGGGCCAGGTGGCCTTGCCGTAGCAGGTGGGCCAGTCCGGGCAGCTCAGGCCGGCATTGGAGAGGCGGACGAAGCCGCCGAACACGATCACGCACAGGGCCAGCAGCACGGCGGCCCAGGCGAGGCGGTGGTAGTGGCGATGAGGGCTGTTCATGGGGGTCCTACTTCAACACACGTCCGAGGTCCTTGCGCAGGCCCGAGGGATTGAAGCCCGGGGCGTAGCGCAGGACGAGGTAACCATTGGGATCGGCGAGGTACACCGGCAGCGCGTCGGCGCGGGCCAGGTCGGGCAGCTTCGCCTGCAGCGCGGCGCTGGGCTGCATCGGCACCAGGCCGCTGAACGCCGGGGCGCCCGGCGGCAGTTCGCCGAACCACAGCACCTCGAGCTTCTCGGCGTGGCGGCCTTCCGAGTACCAGACCCGGTGCAGGGCGTTCAGCAGCTGGGTGCAGGGCTCGCCGCAGCCGGCCGGCGGGGCGACGATGACGTGCCAGTGGCGCTCGGCCGGCTGCCACTGCCAGGGCTGCCCGTCGGCGCGCACCAGGGCGACGTCGCGCAGGTCCGGGTAGGGCGACAGCATCTCGCCGATGTTGCGGGTGCTGGTCGGCTTCCAGCCACCGAAGAACAGCATGGCCGCCACGCCGAAGCTGCCCAGGAACATCGCGGCCACCAGCAGCAGCGAGAGGCGCGAGCGGGTCTGGTTGGGTGTTCGTTGGTTTTCGGCGGTCATCGGCGTCGGCGCAGGTTGAGTACGATCAGGATCACGAGGGTGGCCACGGCCAGTCCGAACCACTGGACGGCGTAGCCGCGGTGTTTTTCCGGCGGCAGGGTGTTGCCCAGCAGCGCCAGGTCGCGGGCGTGGCCGAGCGGGAGCGCAGGATCCAGCCGCAGCACGCGCGGCGCCAGTGCCGGCGTGGCGGCCCAGGCCGCGCTGACTTCGGCCGGGTCGAGCCGCGTCGCCAGCCAGGCGCCGTCCTGCTCCACCAGCCCCGGGCCCAGCCGCAGGCCCACCGACGGCGGCGCCACCAGCAGGCCCGCCAGCGCATGCTCGCCTTCCGGGCAGCCCACCGCCGGCAGCACGCGGTCGGGCGCCACGGGCAGCCAGCCCAGGTCGACCAGCAGCGTCGCGCCGCCTTCCACGGGGGTGGCCGCGCAGTACAGGCGCATGCCCACCTGCTGGCCCCGGCGCTGATTGTCCAGCCACAGGCGCGGCGTCGCCGTGAAGCGGGCGCGGCCGGCGACCTTGTCGATCGCCTCGACCGGGCCGGCCAGGGCCGGCGCCAGGGCGCGAGGCGGTGCAGCCAGGGCGGCCTCGGCGGCGGCCAGCTGGGCCCGCTTCACGTCCTCGCGGGAGAGCTGCCAGCGGCCCAGCTGCGCGAAGCCAAAGGCAAGGCACAGGCCGAGAACGCTGAGGACCAGGCGGCGATTCACGCGTCCCGCGCCCCGCGGGCGGATAATGCGGTCTTCCCCAGACACCCGGCGGTCGTCGTGCAGAAACTCCTCATCATCGCTGTCCTGATCCTGATCCTCTGGAACCTCGGCGCGGGCCTGTATTACATGATGGTCGACAAGGGCAGGACCGACCGCACCGTGAAGTCGCTGACCTGGCGCATCGGCCTGTCGGTCGGCCTGATCCTGCTGGTCATCGCCGGCATCTTCACCGGCGTCATCAAGCCGCACGGCATCGGCGGCTGATGCCCAAACAGAAGGGCCGGCACGACGGCCGGCCCTTCTTCGTTTCTGTAGGGGGGCCTTCAGGCCCGAAGCACTTGGACCGAAAGCTTCGGGCCTGAAGACCCTCCTACATTTCCCGGTTCGTCAGAGCACGTAAACGAACAGGAACAGGCCGAGCCAGACCACGTCCACGAAGTGCCAGTACCAGGCCACGGCCTCGAAGGCGAAGTGGTGGTCCTTGCTGAAGTGGCCCTTCAGGCAGCGCAGCCAGATGATGGCCAGCATCAGCGTGCCCAGGAACACGTGCATGCCGTGGAAGCCGGTGAGCATGAAGAAGGTGGAGCCGTAGATGCCCGAGCCCAGCGTGAGGTTCAGGTCACGGTAGGCGTGGATGTACTCCTCCGCCTGGTAGAACAGGAAGACCGAGCCCAGCAGCACGGTGGCGCCCAGCCAGACCAGCAGCGAGGTGCGGTGGCCGGCCTTGAGCGCGTGGTGCGCGATGGTGATGGTGACGCCGGACGCCAGCAGGATCAGCGTATTGATCAGCGGCAGGCCCCAGGCCGGGATGGTCTGGAAGGCGCCGCCCAGCTGCTCCGGGCCCGCGGTCGGCCAGCCGGCCACGAAGCCTTCCCACAGGAACTGGTTGGTGAGCGCACCGTCGCCCTCGCCCGACAGCCACGGCAGCGCGAACTGGCGCGCGTAGAACAGGGCGCCGAAGAAGGCCGCGAAGAACATCACCTCCGAGAAGATGAACCACATCATGCCCATGCGGAACGATGCGTCGACCTTGTCGTTGTACTTGCCCGCCAGCGACTCGCTGATCACGTTGCCGAACCAGCCGAACAGCACCGCCAGCGTGGCCACCAGGCCGACGAAGAACACCGGCTGGCCCCAGGCCTGGCCGTTGAGCCAGTTGGCCACGCCGATCATGGTGATGAACAGCGTGATCGAGCCCACGAAGGGCCACGGGCTGTGGTGCGGAACGTAGTAGATGTTCGGATCGTCGTGGGTCTGTGCCATGGGATTCCCCGGTATTCCTGTAAGGCGTTCGATCAGGGCGCGCTGCGGGCGGCGGACGGCGCGTGGCCGGCCTCACCCACCAGGCGCGCCGTGGCCGGCTCGTTGCTGAAGAAAGTGTAGGACAAGGTGATGGTGCTGATGTGCTCCGGCAGGTCGGGGTCGACCACGAAGCGCACCGGCATCAGCTTCTCCTCGCCGGCGTGCAGCAGCTGTTCGGTGAAGCAGAAGCACTCGGTCTTGTTGAAGAACGTGGACGCCGTGGACGGCGCCACCGACGGGGCGGCGTTGCCCACGATCGCGTGGTCCGAGGTGTTGCGGGCGATGTAGTTCGCCTCGTAGGTGCGACCCGGGTGCACCTGCATGCTCAGCACCTGCGGCTTGAAGGCCCAGGGCAGCTTGGAGTTGACGGTGCCGTCGAACTCGACCGTGATGGTGCGCGACTCGTCGACCACCAGGCCGGCGATGTGCTCTTCGCCGGCCGGGCCCTGCTCGAGCTTGATGCCGAACACCTTCTCGCAGGCGATGCGGTACAGCGGCACCAGCGAGAACGCGCCGACGAAGGACAGCGCCGAGACCAGCGCGATGGTGCGCAGGCTGGACTTGACCGACGGCCGGGCCGCTTCGTTGCCGGCGCTCATGGCAGCATCACCGAGAGCAGGAAGGCGGCGTAGATGCCGACCGCGACCAGGCCGATTGCCCACGCGGTGAGGCGCGTGCCGCGGCGGCGCTTCTCCTGGTCGGCCTTGTCGGTGGGCAGGGTCATGGCGGGCGCGTCCTCAGGCGGGCGACGTCAGTGGGTGACGTCGCCGTGGGCCAGGTCGCCGTCCTTGATGACCGGCGGCACGGTGAAGGTGTGGTGCGGCGCCGGCGAGGCGACGGTCCACTCCAGGCCCTTGGCGCCTTCCCACGAGCGCGCCTCGGCCTTCACGCCGCCACGGGCGGCCTTCCAGACGATGTAGGCGAACAGCAGCTGGCTGATGCCGAAGCCGAAGCCGCCGATGGTCGACCACTGGTTGAAGTCGGCGAAGGCCACGTTGTAGTCCGGGACGCGGCGCTGCATGCCGGCCAGGCCCAGGAAGTGCTGCGGGAAGAACAGCAGGTTCACGAAGAACGTGGACAGCCAGAAGTGCCACTTGCCCAGGGTCTCGTTGTACATGTGGCCGGTCCACTTCGGCAGCCAGTAGTACACGCCGGCCATGATGCCGAACACGGCGCCGGTCACCAGCACGTAGTGGAAGTGCGCCACCACGAAGTAGGTGTCGTGGTAC
>ERZ1066122.1999-NODE-1999-length-14550-cov-39.830838_pt1 | contig 14550 bp, 13 predicted proteins | sample MGYA00382769_ERZ1066122 | MGnify/ENA primary metagenome ERZ1066122 (study PRJEB33369, sample SAMEA5778352) | biofilm metagenome | biome: Industrial cooling water; feature: Water cooling tower basin; material: Biofilm | place: United Arab Emirates | collected...
GCGGCGACCTCGGCGTGGAGATCGGCTACGCCGAGCTGCCCGGCCTGCAGAAGACCATCATCCGCGAGTCGGTCAGCCGCAACCGCATCGTCATCACCGCCACGCAGATGCTGCAGTCGATGGTCGACAACCCGATCCCGACGCGCGCCGAGGTGCTGGACGTCGCCAACTCGGTCATCGACGGCACCGACACGGTGATGCTGTCGGCCGAGACCGCCAGCGGCCTCTACCCGGTGAAGGCGGTCGAGGCGATGGCCAGCATCTGCCTCGGCGCGGAGCGCCAGTTCCGCCACGACACCGATTTCGAGGCGGCCAAGCGCGGTCTGCAGCGCGCCGATGAGGCCATCGCGATGGCGACGATGTTCCTCACCGAGCACATCGAGCTGAAGGGCATCGTCGCGCTGACCGAATCCGGCGGTACGGCGCGGCACCTGTCGCGCTTCCGCTCGCAGGTGCCGGTGTTCGCGCTGTCCCGTTTCGACGAGGCGCGCCGCAAGATGTCGCTGATGCGCGATGTGTTCCCGATCCACTTCGACACCCGCGGCCTGTCGCCGGGCGTGGCGGCGCGCTCGGCGGCGAAGCAGCTGCACGACCTCGGCCTGCTCGACGCCGGCGACCGCATCATCGTCACCAACGGCGATTCGATGGAGCGCCGCGGCGCGACCAACACGCTGCGCCTGCTGGAAATCGGCGTCGGCGGCCACGTCGAGGGGCTGGGCGAGCTTTGAGCCGGCGCGGTTCGGCCCCCGCGCGCCGGGGCGTGGGAGCGGGTCCGCAGCGCGGGTAGGGGCGGGGCCCTCGGCTATAATCGCGCGCTCCCAACCCCGCCGAGCCCCCGCCAATGAGCATCGAAGACCTCGCCGATATCGCCCTCGCCATGGTTGCCCCGGGCAAGGGCATCATCGCCATCGACGAATCCACCGCCACCATCGGCAAGCGCTTCGACTCGGTCGGCATCGCCAACACCGAAGAAAATCGCCGCGCCTACCGCGAGATGCTGCTCACCACGCCGAACCTCGGCGACCACATCTCCGGCGCGATCCTCTACGACGAAACCCTGCGCCAGAAGACCAAGGACGGCGTGCCGTTCACCAAGGTCATGATGGACGCCGGCATCCTGCCCGGCATCAAAGTCGACACCGGCGCCAAGCCGCTGGCCGGCTGCCCGGGCGAGCTCGTCACCGAGGGCCTCGACGGCCTGCGCGAGCGCCTGCAGGAGTACGCCAAGCTCGGTGCCAAGTTCGCCAAGTGGCGCGCCGTGATCACCATCGGCGAGGACATCCCGACCGGAACCTGCATCGAGTCGAACGCCCACGCGCTGGCGCGCTATGCGGCGCTGTGCCAGGAAGCCGGCATCGTGCCGATGGTCGAGCCGGAGGTGCTGATGGACGGCGACCACGACATCGACACCTGCTACGACGTCACCGAGGCCGTGCTGCGCAGCCTTTTCTCGGCACTTTACGAGCACAACGTGATGCTCGAAGGCACCATCCTGAAGGCCAGCATGGTGCTGTCGGGCAAGGACTGCGAAGACCAGGCCGACGCCGAGGAAGTCGCCGCGCAGACGGTGCACTGCCTGAAGGCGACCGTGCCGGCCACGCTCGCCGGCATCGTGTTCCTGTCGGGCGGCCAGAGCGACGAGCAGGCCACGCGCCACCTCAACGAGATGAACCAGCTCGAGGGCAACCCGTGGCCGCTGTCCTTCAGCTACGGCCGCGCGATGCAGGCCGCCGCGCTGAAGATCTGGGCGAAGGACCCGGCCAACAGCGTCGCCGAGGCGCAGAAGGCCGTCTACGCCCGCGCCAAGGAGAACGGCCTGGCCGCGCTCGGCGAGTGGGACGCCTGAGTCGCGCGTTCCGCACGATGCTGTCCCGGCCGGAGGCATGACTTCCGGCCTACGACGCCGGCCCCTGCGCCGGCGTCATTCTTTCAGCGGCTGGAAAGCTGCGTTGCGGCCGGGGCGTGCCGCGTCGATATCGCGATGACGAACGCTGGCCCATGCTCGCGCGCTGTGCGTCCCGGGATGGTGGCGCCTCCCCATTCCAAGGATTCCCGATGACTGTTCGATCCGCCTTCGTTCCCGCCTTTGCCCTGCTGCTCGCCGCCTGCGGCGGCGACGCTGGTCCCGGTGGGCCCGGCGCGGGCGGCGGGCCGCCGGCAGTCGTTACCACGCAGGCCGTCGCGCCGCAGCCGTGGGTCGACCGCACGCAGGCCATCGGCACGGCGCGCGCCAGCGAGTCGATCGCCATCACGTCGAAGCTCGCCGAGCGCGTGGAGCGCGTGCGTTTCGAAAGCGGGCAGCGCGTCGAGGCCGGGCAGGTGCTCGTCGACCTCGACGTGGGCGGCGACGTGGCCGATCTCGACGCGGCGCGGACGGCCGCGCGCGAGGCCCAGCGCCAGTTCGAGCGCCAGCGCGAGCTGGCCGAGCGCCAGCTCATCCCGACGAGCCAGCTCGACGCGCAGCGCGCGGCTCGCGACGCGGCGCAGGCGGCCGTCCAGCAGGCGTCCGCGCGCGTGGCCGACCGCGTCATCGTCGCTCCCTTCGCGGGCGTCCTCGGCTTGCGCGAGGTCTCGCCCGGCCAGCTCCTGCAGCCCGGTACGCCGATCACCACGCTCGATGCCGTCGACACCATGGAGGTCGATTTCGCGATCCCGGAAGTGCAGCTGCGGCGAATCGCGGCGGGTCAGGCCGTCGAGGCCCGCAGCGACGCATGGCCCGGGGAAACCTTCCGCGGCCGCGTGCTCAGCGTGGATTCGCGCGTCGACGTGGCCACGCGCTCGGTCACCGTCCGCGCGGCGGTCGACAACCCGGAGGGACGGCTGCTGCCCGGCATGCTGCTGACGCTGACGGTGCTGCAGCCGGAGCGGCAGGCCCTTGCGGTGCCGGAGATCGCCGTGCAGCAGAACGGCACGCAGAGCTTCGTGTTCCGGGTCGATGCCGAAGGCAAGGCGCAGATGGCGCCGGTGCGGCTTGGCGCCCGGGAAGCCGGGCGGGTCGAGGTGCTGGAGGGTCTCGCCGAAGGCGACCGCATCGTCGTCGACGGCGCGGTGAAGCTGCGTCCGGGCCTCGCGGTCGTCGAGGCCGGGGCGCCGCGCGGCGCGACGACCGGTGGCGGCGCCCCTGCCGCCGCGCGCGGCTGAGGGCGCGACGATGGTTCTTTCCGACCTGTCCATCCGTCGCCCCGTGCTGGCGACGGTGATGAGCCTGCTGCTGATCGTCATCGGCGTCATCGCGTTCTCGCAGCTGACGCTGCGCGAGCTCCCGGACATCGATCCACCGGTGGTGTCGGTGCAGGTCAGCTATCCCGGCGCGTCGGCCGCGGTCGTGGAAAGCCGCATCACGCAGGTCCTCGAGGATGCGGTGGCCGGCATCGAGGGCGTGGACCTGATCGAGAGCTCGTCGCGCAACGGCCGCGCCGACGTCAGCCTCGAGTTCACGCTCGACCGCGACATCGAGTCGGCCGCCAACGACGTTCGGGACGCGGTGAGCCGCGTGGTCGACCGCCTGCCCGACGAGGCGGAGGCCCCGCAGGTGGCCAAGGTGTCGGCCGACGCCGAGCCGATCATGTTCCTGTTCATCGCTTCGCCGCAGCGCGACATCCTCGCGCTCACCGACTACGCCGAGCGCTTCATCCTCGACCGCCTGTCGAGCATCCCCGGCGTCGCCAGTGCGCGGCTCGGCGGCGGTCAGCGCTACGCCATGCGCATCTGGCTCGACCGCGACGCGCTGGCCGCCCGCGGCCTCACCGTCAACGACGTCGAGGCCGCGCTGCGGCGCGAGAACGTCGAGCTGCCGGCTGGCCAGCTGGAGTCGGCCACGCGCGATTTCGTGCTGCGGGTTTCGCGCGCCTACGAGACGCCGGAGCAGTTCGCCGCGCTGGTGCTGGCCAGCGGCGACGCCGGGCAGCCCGTCCGCCTCGGCGACGTGGCGCGCGTGGCGCGCGAGGCCGCCGAACGCCGCGCGTGGTTCCGCGGCAACGGCGAGACCCAGGTCGGGTTCCAGATCATCAAGACCTCCACCGCCAACTCGATCGACGTGGCGCGGGCGGTCCGCGAGGAGCTCGACGCCATCCGCGCCACGCTGCCCGCGGACATGCAGATCGGCGTCGGCTTCGACTCCACCGAGTTCATCGAGGTGGCCGTGTGGCAGGTCTGGAAGACGCTCGGCGAGGCGCTGCTGCTCGTGCTCGTGGTCATCGCGCTGTTCCTCGGCAGCCTGCGCGCCGCGCTCGTCCCCGCCGTCACCCTGCCGGTGTGCCTCACTGCCGCCTTCATCGCGCTGTGGCTGTTCGGGTTCTCGATCAACCTGCTGACGCTGCTGGCCATCGTGCTGTCGATCGGCCTCGTGGTCGACGACGCCATCGTGGTGCTCGAGAACTGCCAGCGCCGCATCGACCTTGGCGAGCCGCGGCTTGTCGCCGCCCGCCGCGGCACGCGCCAGGTGGCCTTCGCGGTCATCGCCACCACCGCGGTGCTGATCGCCGTGTTCGTTCCCGTGGCGTTCCTTGAAGGCAACAACGGCCGGCTGTTCCGCGAGCTCGCTGTGGCGCTGGCCGGCGCCATCGCCATCTCGGCGTTCGTGGCCCTGACGCTGACGCCGATGATGTGCTCGCTGCTGCTCGAGCCGCACCGGCCCGCGTCGGGCAGCCTGTCGGCGCGCATCGACGCCGCCCTCGGCCGCCTGACGGCCGCCTACCGGCGATCGCTCGAGCGCCACGTGGATCGCACGGCGGTGTTCGGCGCCGTCGCGCTGGCCGCCGTCGCCCTGAGCGTCGTGCTGTTCCGGATCGTGCCGGCGGAGCTGGCGCCGCCCGAGGACCGCGGCTCGTTCTTCGTGTCGGTGGCTGGCCCGGAAGGCGCGGGCTTCGACTACACGGTCGAGCAGATGGAGCAGGTCGAATCGATCCTGCTTGCCAACGCCGGCGAGAGCGGCGCCATCCACCGGGTGATCGCGCGCGTGCCGGGCGGATTCGGCGGCGGCCAGCAGGACATGCACACCGGCAACGCCATCGTGCTGATGCGCCCGTGGGACGAGCGCGACGTGACCACCAACGACGTGGTCAACCAGGTGCGCCGGGAGCTCGCCGTCGTGCCCGGCGTCGTGTCGCGGCCGATCGCCCGCTCCGGTCTCACGCGCTCGCGCGGCGGCCAGCAGTTCCAGGTGGTGCTGGGCGGCCCCGACTTCGCCGAGCTGGCGCGCTGGCGCGACGCGCTGATGGCCGAGATGGAGTCCAACCCGTCGATCTTCGGCGCCGATTCCGATTTCCGCGAGACGCGCCCGCAGCTGCGCATCGACATCAATCGCGAGCGCGCCGCGGCGCTGGGCGTGTCGGTGCAGGACATCGGCCGCACGCTGGAGACCATGATGGGGTCGCGCGTCGTCGGCACTTTCGTCGACGGCGGCGAGGAGTACGACGTGATCGTGCAGGCGCGCCCCGACGACCGCGCCACCCCGCAGGACCTCGAGGGCCTGTTCGTCCGCGCGGGCAGCGGACAGCTGGTGCCGCTGGCGTCTCTGGTGACGCTGCGCGAACTTGCCGAGCCCGGCAGCCTCAACCGGTTCAACCGGCTCCGCGCCATCACCATCTCGGCCTCGCTCGCGCCCGGCTATACGCTCGGCGAGGCCACGGCCTGGGTCGAGGCGGCCGCCGCGCGCGTGCTCCCGCCGGAGGCGCAGCTCGGCTGGAAGGGCGAGGCGCGCGAGCAGCAGCAGAGCGCCGCCGCGATCTACTTCGCCTTCGCGATGGCCCTGCTGATCGTCTACCTCGTGCTGGCCGCCCAGTTCGAAAGCTTCGCGCACCCCTTCGTGATCATGCTGACCGTGCCGCTGGCGGTGCTCGGGGCGCTGTTCGGCCTGTGGTCGATGGGGCTGCTCGCGGCGGTCGGGCTCTGGGGGCCTGGCGCCAGCCTGAACCTCTTCAGCCAGATCGGCCTGATCATGCTCGTCGGCCTCGCGGCCAAGAACGGCATCCTCATCGTCGAGTTCGCCAACCAGCTGCGCGACGAAGGTCGCAGCGTCCGCGAGGCCATCATCGAGGCGTCGGCCGTTCGACTCCGGCCGATCCTGATGACGTCGATCGCCACGGTGGCGGGCGCGCTGCCGCTGATGTTCGGCGACGGCGCCGGATCGGCTTCGCGCAACGCGATCGGCATCGTGATCGTGTTCGGCGTCTCGCTGTCCACCTTCCTGACGCTCTACGTGATCCCGGCGCTGTACCAGCGCGTGGCGCCTTACACCACGGCGCCGGAGTCGCGCGGCCGCGAGCTGGATCGCCTCGAGTCGATGCACGCCGACGGCGAGGCGCGGGCGTGACGCGAGCGGTGCGCGCCGATGACGAGCTGCGGCTGTTCGGCCTGAACGCGGTGCGGGCCGCGTTCGCCGCCCGCCCCGACGACCTGCGCAAGCTGTGGCTGGTGGCCGGGCGGATGGCTGACCTGCGCGAGCTGCTCGCCTTCTGCGTCGCCAACCGCCGCGGCTACAGCGTCGTCGAACCCGAGGAGCTCGCGCGCATCGCCGGCACCCAGCACCACGAGGGTGTCGTGATGGCCGCACGGCGCGTGGAGGAGCGTCCGCTCTCGGTCTTCCTGCGCGACCTGCCGCAGGGTCCCTGCCAGCTGCTGTGGCTCGAAGGCATCGGCAATCCCCACAACTTCGGCGCCATCCTGCGCGCCGGCGCGCACTTCGGCGCTGCCGCGGTGCTGCTGCCCAAAACCTCGCCGCTGGCGCTCTCGGGTGCGGCCGCGCGGGTCGCGGAGGGCGGCGCCGAGGCGCTGCCCGTGGTGCGGCTCGGCCGCGGCGACAACGCCGTGCAGCAGCTGCAGGGCCTCGGCTTCGAACTGCTCGCCACCGTGGTGCGCGACGGCGAGGACGTGTACGCCCGACCGCTGCCGGCGCGCTGCGTCTGGGTGCTCGGCGCGGAGGGCGAGGGCCTCGATCCGGCGCTCGCCGCGGCCTGCGCGCGGCGCGTCGGGATCCCGGGCAGCGGTGCGGTCGAGAGCCTGAACGTCGCCTCGGCCGCGGCCGTGCTGCTCGCCGAGTGGGCCCGCCAGCGCCGCTGAGCCTTGGGCATACTCGCGGCCGGTCCCTCCGTCCGCCTCCCCATGATCCTCCGCACCGCTGCCGCCCTGCTGGCCGTCCTGCTGCTCTCCGGCGCCGCGCTGGCCGGCCCCCGCACCGAATACGACGTCGATTACCGGGTGGTCTTCAAGCCGGCCGAGGGCGTGGCCGAGGTGTCGATGACGCATACGCCGGACAGCGGTCGCGCAACGCGGCTGAGCCTGCGCTTCGATCCCCAGCGCCACTCGCAGGTCCGCGCCGAGGGCGGGACGCTCACCCGCGAGGACGGTCGCCACGTCTGGATCCCCGACGCGCGCCGCGCGTCCACGCTGCGCTGGCGCTTCCGGATCGACCACGAGCGCCGCGGGGGCGGCTTCGACGCCAAGATGACCCGCGACTGGGCGGTCTTCCGCGGCGACGACCTCGTGCCGGCCATCAGCGCGCGGACCACGCCGGGCGCCGATTCCTCGGCGCGCCTGTACTTCACGCTCCCGCCGGGATGGACCAACGTCGACACGCCCTACGTGCACACCCGCGACCGCAGCGGGTTCGTGGTCGTCAATCCGGAGCGGCGCTTCGATCGCCCGGTGGGCTGGATGATCGCCGGCGCGGTCGGGACGCGCCGCGAGTTCATCGATGGCTTCGAGGTCAGCATCGCCGGCCCGATGGGCTCCGACGTCCGTCGCAACGACGCGCTGGCCTTCATCAACCTCGTCGCGCCGGAAATGCGCCAGGCCTTCGGCCGCCTGCCCTCGAAGCTGCTGATCGTCAGCGCGGGCGACCCGATGTGGCGCGGCGGGCTGTCGGGCCCGCGCTCGCTGTTCCTCCACGCCGACCGCCCGCTGATCAGCGAGAACGGCACGTCGACGCTGGTGCACGAGCTGGTCCACGTCGTTACCCGCGTGCGCGGCGCCGAGGGCGACGACTGGATCGCCGAGGGCACCGCGGAGTTCTACTCGATCACCCTGCTCAACCGGGCCGGCCTGCTCAGCGACGCGCGGCGCGATCGCGCCTTCGCCTGGATGCGCAACCATGGGCGCAACGTGCGGACGCTCACCGGCGTGCGCAGCTGGGGTCCGCAGACGGCGCGCGCGGTCACGCTGCTGCGCGAGCTCGACGGGGAGATCCGGGAGCGCACCCGCGGCGAGCGCTCGCTCGACGACGCCATGCAGCAGCTCATCGCGCTGCGCGAGGTCTCGCGCGAGGACCTCGCGGCGATCGTCGAGGAACTCACCGGTCGGCCGTCCGACGTGCTCGATTCGCCCCTGCTGCGGTGATGGCGCGGCTCCCCGGCTTGCGCTGGTTCCGCCGGTCGGCGGCGACGCTGGCGACGGCGACGGCATCCGCCGCGCCGCTCGCCGTCCCCGCGGAAGCCTGGTCGGGCCGCGAGGCGTTCCTCGCCCTGCGCGATGGCCCGGGGCATGAACGCCTGAAGGCCCAATGGCAGATGGGGTCGGCCCTGCCCGCCGCGCTGGGCGATGAAGGCGCGTCCGGCTTCTGCCCGCTCTGCGGCATCCGCAGCCGGTTCGGCAATCCGGGCGATCCGGGCAGCCTCGATCTGCGCGAGGGTCTCGCCTGCCGGCGCTGCGGCATCGCCGCGCGCGTGCGGCATGCGCTGGCCCTGCTCGTCGAGGGGCTGGACCTCGCCAAGGCCCGCGTCTACCTGACCGAGCAGGCGTCGCCCGGATTCGTCTGGCTGCAGTCGCGCGCGCCGCGCGCCGAGGGCAGTGAATTCGGACTGGACGACGCGCGCCGCAGGCGTCTCCAGCGCTGGCTGGCCGCGCTCGGCGGGAGCGGGGAACTCGTCGAGGCCGACGTCACCCGGCTCGATCGGCCGTCCGCGTCGCTCGACGCGATCGGCTGCTTCGACGTCCTCGAGCACGTCCCGGATTACCGGGCGGCGCTGCGCGAGTTCGCTCGGGTACTCGTCCCCGGCGGTCGTCTCGTCGTGACCGCCCCGTTCCTCGAAACCGAGCAGGCCACGCGGGTGCGCGCGCGGCAACACCCCGATGGGCGGATCGAGCACATCGATCCGCCGGAAATCCACGGTGACCCGGTGGCCGGCGGCGTGCTGTGCTACTACCACTTCGGCTGGGACCTGCTCGACGCCGCGCGCGAGGCGGGCTTTTCCCGCGCCGAATGGGTGCGGACGTTCGCGCCCGAATCCGCGCTGTACGGCCTTTGGGCGCTGAGGGCGAGGCGCTAGGGCGCACCTCGCCGGTGGCCGCCGGCCCGCGACCGCGACGACGGCTTGCGTACGGCGCCGCCCGGCGCGACTTCAGCGCGACTTGAGCGCGTCGCGGATCTCGGTCAGCAGCTTGACCTCCTCGCTCGGTCCCGCCGGCGCAGGCGCCGGGGCCGGTTTGCGCAGCCGGTTGATGGCCTTGACCACGAGGAAGATCGCGAACGCGACGATCGTGAACTGCACGACCGCGTTGATGAACAGGCCGTACTGCAGCACCACCGGCGCGACCGCCTCGCCGGCCGCATTGGTGCTGCCCGCCTTGAGCACGATGCCGAGCTTCGAGAAGTCCACGCCGCCGATCAGCAGCCCGAGCGGCGGCATGATGACGTGGTCGACCAGGCTCGAAACGATCTTGCCGAAGGCCGCGCCGATCACCACGCCAACGGCGAGATCGACGACGTTGCCGCGGACGGCGAATTCCTTGAACTCGGACAGCATGCCCATGGGGGAGTCTCCGGAGGGAGGGAAGCGCTGCGGGTCGCAGCGCGCCGATGCTACACGCGTCCCGTACGCCGTTCGCCGGGCCGGGGTCGCCCCGCCTCAGGTGATCTCGCCGTCGAAGGCGGCGATGCCCTCGAGCGTCGCGCGGAACCGGTCGCCGCGCTGCAGCGCCGCCACGCCGGCGGGCGTCCCCATGAACACGAGGTCGCCGGCACGCAGTCGAAACAGGCCCGACAGGTGCACCAGCACCTCGTCGACGCTGAACACCATATCGGCGAGGCGCGCCGACTGCCGGCGAACGCCGTTCACTTCCAGCCACAGCAGGGCCTCGGGCGCCGGGTGGCCGGCATCGTCGACGTGGCGCAGCGGCGCCACCGGCGCCGACGCGTCGAATCCCTTGGCCACGTCCCACGGCAGCCGCTTGTCCTTGGCCACGGCCTGCAGGTCGCGGCGCGTCAGGTCGAGGCCCACGCCGTACCCGCAGACGTGGGCCAGCCCTTCGCCCGGCCGCAGCGGTTCGACCGCATCGCGGCCGATCGCCACCACCATCTCGACTTCGTGGTGGAGGTCGACGGTCCCCGACGGATAGGGCACGCGCGGATCGAGGTGCACCGCATCGGCCGGCTTCATGAAGATCACCGGCGTCCCGCGATCGATGCTCGCGCCCATTTCGCGGGCGTGGTCGGCGAAGTTCCGCCCGACGCAGTAGATGCGATGGACGGGGAAGTCGAGGTCGCGGCCGGCGAACGGCAGGCGCGGCGCGGACGGCGCCGCGAACAGGTCGGCCCTCATCGCGCCTGGCTGACGGCGCGCGGCGCGACCACCCGGTACTCCGCGTCCAGCACGCGCGCTTCCGGCGCGGGCCCGGTGCCGCGGCGGCGCAGGCGGCGGGCGGCGCTGAAGGCGAGCATGCCGAGTCCGATGAACACCCCGAAGACCAGCAGCACGGCCAGGACGACGAGGCCCACGAGCGCGAGCCCGACGCGCAGCAGCGGGTGGCGCGGGCGGGTGGGACGGAGGCGGTGCAGTCGGGCGAAGAAGCCGGGCATGTCTGGAATGCGACAATGGACGGGCGCCGAGTATGGAGGCCGCGATGGGTCCGGACGTAATCGAAGTGTTAATCGAGCCCGCGCAGGTCGACGAGGACCGCCTCGTGGCGCTGCGCCTCGGCGAGGGCGATGCGGCCATCGACGTGCTGGCGCTCCGACGCGGCGATGCGCTGCGGGTCTGGCACAACGCCTGCCCGCACGCCGGACGCCGGCTCGACTACGCGCCGGGTCGATTCCTGATGCAGGCGGGTCGGCTCGTGTGCGCCGCACACGGCGCGCAGTTCGATCTGTTGGACGGTCGCTGCGTCGACGGCCCCGGGCGCGGTGGCGCGCTGGCCGCTTTGGAGGTCAGCCGTCGCGGTCACGCCTGGCGCGTTCGCTGGGCGTCGCGATGATGCGCTCCAGCTGCCCGTGCTGCGCCAGCCAGATCAGTCCGCCGTAGAGCAGGGCGCAGGTGGTCAGCAGCACGAGCGCCGGGACCACGCCGCCGATCAGGGTGTCCATGGCCGCCTCGAGCTCAACCCGCACGAGGCCCGAGGCGAGCATCGCGGCGACGCCTGCGCTGGCGCCCAGCGAGATCGCCAGTCCCGCCCAGCGGTACCGGTGGCGCGTCGTTTCGCGCAGAAGCGCGCGGCTGAGCAGGGCCAGCACGACGAATGGGGCGAGCAGCGCGGCCTCCATCAGCAGCAGCTTGAGTCCGTAGACGAAGATCGCGAAGGCGGGCAGGGTGCCTTCGAACAGCCCGGCGAAGTCGTCGCTGGCCCCGAGCACCAGCAGCACGCTTGCCGCGAAGGCGCCCAGCGCGAGGAGCGTCGCTTCGATGCGACTGAGGCGGTCGCTGAGCATCCGCACCATGGTCCGCTCCGTGACGAGCACGTGAGTGCCGGTGGGGAACCCTAGCACGGAAAACGTGAGCCGCGTCACCCCGACAGCACGAGGTGGTCGAGCAGGTTCACGGCGAGCACGGTCACGGCGAGGAACGCGAGCATCAGCGGCAGGCCCACGCGAAGGTAGTCGCGCGGCGAATAGCCCGCCGGACCGGCCACCATCGCCAGTACCGGGTTCGACGCCGAGAGGAAATTGTTGGATGCCGAAAGCGCCGCCACCAGCGCGAAGGCCACCGGATTCGCGCCCGAGGCCAGCGCGAGGTTGATGGCCATCGGCACCATGATCACCGTCGCGCCGACGTTGCCGACCGCCAATCCGAACAGCGCCGTCAGCAGGCCGAGCGCGAGCTCGAGCGCCCAGTCCGGCGTGCCTTCGCCGAGCCGCGCGAGGGTCTGCTGCGCGATCCAGTTCGCGGCCCCGGTGGAATCCATCGCCCAGCCGAGCGGAATCAGGCAGGCCATCAGGAACACCGTTTTCCAGCTGATGGCCTGGTAGGCCTCGTCCATGTCGAGAACGCCCGTCACGAGCAGGGCCGCCGCGCCGGTCATCAGCGCCAGCGGCACCGGGACCAGGGTGCTGAAGGCGAACAGCATCGTCAGCACGAAGATGCCGACGGCCCACCACAGCTTGTGTGGACGCTGTTCGGCTTTCGGATAGTCGGTGACCACGACGAAGTCGCGCGACTCCGCGGCCTGCGCGAGGTCGGTCCAGACGCTGTGGAACACCAGCATGTCGCCCGCGCGCAGCGGCAGCCGGCGCAGGTTCTCGCGCCACACCTGGTTGTCGCGGTTGATGGCCAGCAGGCTGATCCCCGCGCTCTTGCGCAAGCGCAGCTCTTCCGGCCGCCGCCCGATGAAGCGCGACGTGGGCGGCACCACCGCTTCGGAGATGCCCGCGCGCGCGGGATTGAACAGATCGGCGAAGTGGCGCAGCCGGCTCGACACCCGCAGCAGGTTCTTCTGCGCATAGTCCTGGATCGCTTCGCGCTCTCCCATCACCCCGATGACCGTGCCCACCCACAGCCGCTCGTCGGCCGGCGGCGCCAATCGGCGGTCGCTGCCGCTGGCCAGCGCGAGGAAGATCGGCGCGTCGCGCTGCTGCTCCGCCTCCCCGACCGACATCCCGACCAGCGGGCTGTCGGCCGTCAGCGACAGTTCCCACACTTCCCCGCGGATTCCGTAAGCCTGCGCGAAATAGCTGTCGGTCCGCCCCGGGGCCACGCCCTTGGCGTCGTCCTCGGCGAGCCAGCGGCGGGCGCCGAAGTGCCAATAGGCCAGCGCCAGCGCCACCAGCGCGATGCCGATGGGCAGCGGCGCGAACATCGGGAGTGGATCGAGCGCGGCGGCGCCGGGCGGCAGGTTGCGGTTGGCGGCAGCGAGCAGGTCGTTGAGCAGGATCAGCGGCGAGCTGCCCACCATCGTCAGCGTGCCGCCCATGATCACGGCGGTCGCGATCGGCAGCAGCAGGCGCGAGAGCGCGAGCCCGGTGCGGCTCGACAGTCGCGAGGCGACGGGCAGCATCAGCGCGGTGACGGCCGGGTTCTGCATGAAGCCCGACAGCACCGCCGCGAAGCCCGAGCCGAGCAGCACCAGCCGCGACTCGGCGCCCTTCGACCAGCGCAGCAGCGCGCCGGCGACGCGGTTCAGCACGCCGGTTCGGTCAAGGCCCGCGCCGAGCAGCATCGTCGCGATCAGGCTGATCACGGCATTGCCGGCGAATCCGTCGAAGAGCCGCTCGGCCGGCACGATGCCGAACAGTCCAAGCGCCACGAGCACCACGAGCGCGGTCGCATCGGCGCGGATGCGCTCGATCATGAACATCAGCAGCGTGAACCCGACCAGCCCCAGCACGACGACCATGTCGGTGCTCAGCGCGAGATCGGGTGCGTCCATCATCCGCCGCCGTCAGCCGATGCGCTCGAAGAGCAGGTCCCACACCCCGTGCCCGAGCCGCAGGCCGCGCGCCTCGAAGTGCGTTTGTCGACGCCACTGCGGTCGTTCGATCGTGCCGCCGGCGCCCGCGGCATTCCGAAGCCGCGGCTCGGCGTCGCAGACCTCGAGCATCTGCCGCGCGTAGTCCTCCCAGTCGGTGGCGAGGTGCAGCAGGCCCCCCGGCTTCAGCTTGCGCGCGATCAGCGCGACGAAGTCCGGCTGCACGAGGCGGCGCTTGTGGTGGCGTTTCTTGTGCCACGGGTCGGGGAAATAGATGCGCACCTCGTCGAGGCTGGCGTCGGCCACCTCCTGGGCCAGCACCTCGACCGCGTCGTGGCAGTACACGCGGAGGTTCGTCGCCCTATCGCCAGTCCCGGCGATCTCCGCCGCGCCGTGCAGCAGCCGGCCGACGCCCGGTGCATGCACTTCGATCCCGACGAGGTTCTTGTGCGGCTCGTTGGCGGCGGCAAACAGCAGCTGCTCGCCGTTGCCGAAGCCGATCTCGACCACCAGCGGCGCGCTGCGTCCGAAGGCGGCGTCGAAGTCGCGGATCGTGCCGGCGTAGTCGAGGCCGAAGCGCGGCCACTGTTCGTTCAGCGCGCGCTCCTGGCCCTGCGTGAGCCGGCCCTGCCGCAGCACGAAGCTGCGCACCTGGCGCTGCCCCGGCACCTCGGTGAAGGGTTTCTTCAGCATTGCGCGGCGCGCGTGGCGAGCGCGGCGCGGGCCGAGCGGCGGGCGGCGGGGCGGCGCACGGTCAGAAGAACAGCCCGTCGGCCGGCGACGAGGCCGAGGCGTAGCGCTTGCGCGGGATGCGGCCGGCAAGGAAGGCCTCGCGGCCGGCTTCGATGGCTTTCTTCATGGCGCTCGCCATCAACACCGGGTTCCTCGCGCTGGCGATCGCGGTGTTCATCAGCACGCCGTCGCAGCCGAGCTCCATCG
>ERZ1066122.2001-NODE-2001-length-14526-cov-31.879829_pt1 | contig 14526 bp, 11 predicted proteins | sample MGYA00382769_ERZ1066122 | MGnify/ENA primary metagenome ERZ1066122 (study PRJEB33369, sample SAMEA5778352) | biofilm metagenome | biome: Industrial cooling water; feature: Water cooling tower basin; material: Biofilm | place: United Arab Emirates | collected...
GCCGAGCAAGGCGCGCACGGCGGCGCGCCGCGCGCAGGCGTCGAGCCCCGCGATCGTGCTGCGCACCCGCTTCGCGCTCCTGCGGGGCGAGGCGCTCCGCGCCCACGCGCGGGCGGTCGTCGACGAGCTCCTCGCGCTCTATCCCGACGCGCACTGCGAGCTCGACTTCCGCGACCCGTACGAGCTCACCGTCGCGACGATCCTGAGCGCGCAGTGCACCGACAAGCGCGTCAACCTCACGACGCCGGCGCTCTTCGCCGCCTATCCCGACGCGCGTGCGCTCGCCGCCGCACCGCCGGAGGACGTCGAGCGGCTCGTGAAGAGCACGGGCTTCTTCCGCGCGAAGGCGAAGAACCTGATCGGCATGGCGCAGCGCGTGGTGTCCGAGCACGGGGGCGAGATCCCGGCCGACATGGCGTCGCTCGCCGCGCTCCCGGGAGTGGGGCGCAAGACGGCCAACGTGGTCCTGGGGAACGCCTTCGGGATCGACGAGGGGATCGTCGTCGACACGCACGTCGGGCGGCTGGCGGTGCGGCTCGGGCTGACCAAGGAGACCGACCCGGTGAAGGTCGAGCGCGCGCTCATGGCGCTCGTCCCGCGCGAGCGGTGGACGATCCTGAGCCACCTGCTCATCTGGCACGGCCGGCGGCTCTGCGAGGCGCGACGCCCGCGGTGCGGCGAATGCCCGCTCCGGCCGCGCTGCCCGTCGGCGCCGCTCGAGGCGGACCCGCGGTCCTGACCGCACGGTCCGAGGGGCGACCGGACCCGGGGCATTAGATTCGCCTCCGGCGGCGCGCCACCACCCGGCTGCGCCGCCGTGACCGAGACACAGGAGATCCCGTGGCGAAGACCGCTACGTTCGAGACCAGCAAGGGCACCTTCACGGCCGAGCTCTACGCGGCCGAGGCGCCGAAGACCGTCGCCAACTTCGAGAAGCTCGCGAACGAGGGCTTCTACGACGGCGTGAAGTTCCATCGCGTGATCAAGGACTTCGTGATCCAGGGCGGCGACCCGTACAGCAAGACGGGCGCGGGCCCGGTCGGCACGGGCGGCCCCGGCTACACGATCCCCTGCGAGACGTCGGGGAACCCGCACCGCCACGCCAACGGCGCGCTCTCGATGGCGCACGCCGGCAAGAACACCGGCGGGAGCCAGTTCTTCGTCGTGCTCGACGAGCGGAACTGCCGTCACCTCGACGGGGTGCATACGGTCTTCGGCAAGGTGACGGACGGTTTCGACGTCGTGCAGCAGATCGTCGCCAACGACACCATGACGACCGTGCGCGTCGCCTGACGCGCATCGCGGGGCGCGGCGCTCCCCCGGGCGCCGCCCCCCGACCCCCCGTCTCCCCGCCCCCCCCACCGTCCCGATCCATGGCTCACGCCGCCGCCCCGCAGGGCACCGACCGCAAGGCCGCCTTCACGGGGCTGATCGTCGGCGCCGTCGTCACCGTCGCGATCCTCTACGCGACGGTGCTCTGGACCAACGCCCGCTTCGCCGGCCACGCGACCGGCTCGACGCCGGCCGCCGCCACCCACTGACCGGCGACACGATCGTGACGCGCGGGGCCCGGCGCGCCGGCAACGCCCCGTGCGGGCGCCGCGTACAGGAGGGCGAGCCCCTCCTGCCCCGTGCCGATGTCGCCCAGCGCCCTCCGCGTCCACCGTCCGTCCCGTCGCCCCGCCATGGCCGCGCCCGAGCCGGGTGAGGGGCAGGCGTCGGCGGCCGCGCCGGCGCTCCGCGGGGAGCGCGGCGGGACGTCGATCGACCGCGACGCCGAGCGCGCGCTGGTGCTCGCCGCGCAGCGCGGCGACGCGCAGTCGTTCTCGGCGCTCGTGCGGCTGCACCAGCAGCGGGCGTATGCGGTGGCCCGCGCCGTGCTCCTCACGCACGAGGACGCCGAGGACGCGGTGCAGGAGGGGTTCCTCCACGCCTACCGCGCCCTCGACCGGTTCCGCCCCGACCAGCCCTTCGGTGCGTGGCTGCACCGGATCGTGAGCAACGCCGCGCTCGACCTGGCGCGCCGCCGCAAGGTGCGCGACACCGACGAGCTGGCCGAGACGCACGCGTCGCCCTTCCGCGATCCCGGGGAGAGCGACGAGCTGCGGCGGGCGCTCGACCGGGCGCTGGCGACGCTCCCGTCACGGCAGCGCGCGGTGCTCGTCCTCCACGACGTGGAGGGGTACAAGCACGCCGAGATCGGGCAGATGCTCGGCATCCCCGAGGGGACCGCCCGCTCCGACCTCCATCACGCCCGGGCCGCGATGCGCGCGGCCCTCGCCCCCCTGCGCCCCGCCGCGTCCTGACGCGGATCCCGACCATGCGATACGACGACGATCGCGACCCGACGCTCACGCTGCAGCTCCGCGCGCACCTGCGCCCTCCCGCCGACCCGGGCTACTGGGACGGGCTCGAGGGGCGGATCATGGCGCGCGTCGCGAGCGAGGCGGGCTTCGCCCCCGCGTCCCCCCCGACCGACGCGGGGTGGTGGGAGCCGTTCGTCGAGTGGCGCCGGGCCGGGCTCGCGGCGGCGGTGGCGGCGCTGGTGATGGTCGCGGCCGGGCTCTGGCAGGCGAGCCACGTCGAGCCCGAGCTGGCGTACGACGTGGTGGTGCAGAGTCCGCCGGCCGCCTACGGCGCTCCGGATCGTCCGGCCGCGTCGCGCGGCGACCTGCTCGGCGACCTGCTGGGCTACTGACGCGATGGTGTCCTGATGGCGCGGCCCAAGGCGCAAGCCCTTCTCTTCCTCCTCGGTGCGGTGCTCATCGGGGGCGTGCTCGGCTTCACCGCCGACCGGGCCTTCGCCAACGGGCTGCGCGGCCGTCCCAACCCGCGGGTCATGCGCGAGCGGCTGCACGCCGACCTCGGGCTCACGGCGGGACAGGCGACGCTGGTCGACAGCATCCTCGACGCCCGCAACGCGCGGATGCGCGAGATCACGGCCCCGCTCCGCCCCGCGCTCGATGCGGTCCGCGACTCGGCCCGGGCGGCGATCCGCGCGCGGCTCACGCCGGAGCAGCAGCAGCGCTGGGACGCGATGCTGGAGCGTCAGGAGGCGGAGCAGCGCGCTGGCGGCGGTCGCGGCCGCGACTGGCGCTGAGCGCGCCGCGGGCCAGGCGACTGGCCCCGTCCCGGCACGACACTAGCTTGTAGAGGCCCTCGCCCCGGCGACGCAGCGTGCTGCGCCGGGGCGTCCGTTCGTCCGGACACGGGCGACGCGACGCTGCGTCCCCCCGTCCGCCCTCCGTCGCGCCGCGCCGGGCCCGCCCGGTCGTCGGCGACCCGCATGACCCAACCTTCGTCACCGACACCGGCGACGCCGAGCCCCGCCCCCGAGGGGGCGCCCGAGGGCGGCGAACCGCCGAATCCCGGGCGCCCCGCACCGGCCCGCGCCGGCGTCAGGGGCTCCGCGCGCCGCCCGAAAGCCGGGCGCCCCGTCGTCCCCGCCTACACGGGCGAGCACTCCGCACAGCCCGACGACCCGGACCACGCCCACGGCCACGAGACCCCCACGGGCCGGCGGCTCGCCGTCCTCACGCTGACGGCGCTCGGCGTCGTCTACGGCGACATCGGCACGAGCCCGCTCTACGCGCTCAAGGAGTGCTTCGGCCCGGTGCACGGCGTCGCGCCGACACCCGAGAACGTCATCGGCGTCCTCTCGCTCCTCGTCTGGTCGCTCATCCTCGTGGTGAGCGTGAAGTACATCTCCTTCATCATGCGCGCCGACAACCGCGGCGAGGGGGGGATCCTCGCGCTGGTCGCGCTGCTGCTGCAGAAGGGGGGCGGCATCTCGGTCGAGCCGCGGCAGGAGAAGGAGCTCGACGACGAGGAGCGCGCCCGGCGCGCCCGGCTCAAGTCGCTCGTCATCGCCCTGGGCCTCTTCGGCGCCGCGCTCCTCTACGGTGACGGGATCATCACGCCGGCGATCTCGGTGCTCGGCGCGGTCGAGGGGGTGTCGGTGATCGCCCCGGCGCTCGAGCGGTTCATCGTGCCGGTCACGCTCGTGATCATCCTCGGGCTCTTCATGGCCCAGCAGTTCGGCACCGACCGGGTGGGCAAGGCCTTCGGGCCGATCATGCTCACCTACTTCGTGACGATCGCCGCGCTCGGCGTCCCGAAGATCCTCGAGCGCCCCGAGGTGCTCACGGCGCTCAGCCCGGTGCACGCCGTCGCCTTCATGGCACACCACCAGTGGCACGGCTTCGTCCTGCTGGGCGCCGTGGTGCTCTCGGTCACGGGCGCCGAGGCGCTCTACGCCGACATGGGACACTTCGGGCGGAAGCCGATCCGGCTCGCCTGGTTCGCGCTCGTCTTCCCCTGCCTGCTGGTGAACTACTTCGGGCAGGGATCGCTCCTCATCGGCGACCCGTCGGCCGCGGCGAACCCGTTCTACAACCTCGCCCCGCGCCCGTTCGTCCCCGTCCTGATCGGGCTGGCCACGATGGCGGCGATCGTCGCCAGCCAGGCGCTCATCAGCGGCGCCTTCTCGCTCACGCAGCAGGCCGTGGCGCTCGGCTTCTCGCCGCGCGTGACGATCGTCCACACCTCGGCGCGCGAGGCGGGGCAGATCTACATCCCCGAGATCAACACGCTGCTCGGCATCGGCACCGCGCTCGTGGTCGTCGGCTTCGGGAGCTCGAGCGCCCTCGGCGCGGCCTACGGCATCGCGGTGACGGGGACGATGGCGATCACGACGATCCTCTTCTACCTGCTCGCCCGGCTCCGCTGGCAGTGGTCGGCCGCGCGCGCCGGCGCTCTCGCGGGGCTCTTCCTCGTCGTCGACGTCGCCTTCCTCGGGTCGAACCTCCTCAAGCTCATGCAGGGCGGCTTCGTCCCGCTCGTCGTCGCGGTGGCGATCTTCACGCTGATGACGACGTGGAAGGCGGGGCGCGAGGCGCTCACGCGCGTCATGCGGACGGGCAAGCTCCCGACCGACATCCTCCTCGACGACCTGAAGCGCAAGACCGACCTCGCGCGCGTGAAGGGGACGGCGGTCTTCATGACCTCCGACACCGAGGGGATCCCGCCGGTCCTGCTGCACCACCTGAAGCACAACCAGGTGCTGCACCAGCAGGTGGTGCTCCTGAGCGTCAAGAACTCGCCCGTCCCCTACGTCGAGAGCACGCGCCGCGCCGACGTGCAGGAGCTGGGCATGGGCTTCTGGCGCGTCACCGCGCGCTACGGCTTCATGCAGACGCCCAACGTCGACGACGTGATGCAGAGCGCCGCCCGCGCGGGGCTCGAGTGCCCGCGCGGCCTGACGAGCTACTACCTCGGCCGCGAACAGCTCATCCCGATCGGCCCGACGCGCATGGCGAAGTGGCGGAAGAAGCTGTTCATCTTCCTCATGCGCAACGCGCGCTCGGCGACGGCGTTCTTCGGCATCCCGCCCAACCGGGTGGTGGAGATGGGGACGCAGATCGAGTTCTGATCCGCTCACCGTCGAGCTCCGCGCGTCATGGAGGGCGCGGCGAACCGCGCGGAGGACGCGGCGAACCGCTTCGGATGACGCGGAGGCCGCGGCGGAAGGGCCGACGGTCGGCACCGGGGGACGGACGCGAGCATCACTTCTCCCTTCTTCATTCACGAAGGGGGCCTGAGGGGCACGACGACCACCAGCATCCGTCGTCTTCTTTCGAGGGTGTGCGGGCGTGGGCGTGCCTCCCCCGGTGCCGACCGTCGGCCGTTCCGCCGCGGCCTCCGCGTCATCCGAAGCGGTTCGCCGCGCCCTCCGCGCCGTCCTCCGCGCCACGCGGCGGGTAAGGGCCGTGAAGGGATAGATTGGGCGCCGGACCGGCACCGGCCGCACCGACACCCACGCACCTCCCCGCATGACGAGACCCGGATCGTTCACGGCGCTGGCGCTCGCCGTCGCCTCGTTCGTGGCCCCGATCGTGGCGCATGGCCAGCAGCGCGACACGCTGGTCGGGCGCGACGACCGCGCCTTCACGTTCTTCGCCGAGGGGCCGTACCGGCGCACCGTCCCCCGCCCCGACTCGGTGATCGGCGTGCCGATCGGGCAGCGGAACTGGCAGTTCCACGAGCAGGAGCAGGCGCTGCTCGCGATCGCGCGGGCGGCGGGCGACCGGGTGCGCGTCGAGGAGATCGGGCGCACGGCCGAGGGGCGGCCGATGCGGCTCTACCTCGTCTCGTCGCCGCGGAACATCGAGCGCCTCGACCGAATCCGCGCCGACCTCGCGCGGCTCGCGGATCCGCGCGGCGCGAGCGAGGCCGAGCTGGCGGCGGTCGCGGCGCGCACGCCGGCGGTGGTGTGGATCAACGAGAGCGTGCACGGCAACGAGTCGCCGGGCTTCGACGCGGCGCCTGCGACGCTCTACGAGCTCGCCGCGAGCGAGAACGCGGCCGTCACGGGCGCGCTCGCGAACGTGCTGGTGGTGCTCAACCCGAGCACCAACCCCGACGGCCACGAGCGCTTCGCCGTCTGGCACAAGTCGGTGGCGGTGGGGGACGCCGACCGCGCGGCGCTCGAGCACGACGAGCCGTGGAGCGTGCAGGGGCGCTTCAACCACTACCGCTTCGACATGAACCGCGACCTGATCGCGGGGACGCAGCTCGAGGTGCGCGCGCTGCAGGCGAAGATGCTCGAGTGGTGGCCGATGGTGAGCGTCGACCAGCACGGGCACACGGTCAACTACTTCTTCCCGCCGGCCGCGCGCCCGGTGCACCGCCTCCTCGGCACCACCGCGGCCAAGTGGCTCGAGGCGATGGGCAAGGGGAACGCCGAGGCGTTCGACCGCTACGGCTGGATGTACTTCAGCCGCGACCAGTTCGACCTCTACTACCCCGGCTACTTCGACACCTGGCCGTCGCTCCTCGGCGCGACCGGCATGACCTACGAGACCGACGGCGGCGGCTGGCGCGGGCTCGCGTGGCGTCGCGAGGACGGGACGATCGTCACGCATCGCGACGGCGTGGTGAAGCACCACGTCACCGCCCTCGCGACGATCCGCACGACCGCCGCGCGCGCGGCCGAGCGGGTGCGCGACTGGCTCGGCTTCCGGCAGGAGGCGATCGCCGAGGGGCGGAAGGGGCCGATGCGCGCCGTGGTGCTCGTGCCGGGGCGCGACACGGTGCGGGCGCTGGACCTCGTGGCGACGCTCGTGCGGCAGGGGATCGAGGTGCGGCGCGTCGCCGACTTCGCGAGCGCGCGCGCGCATCCCTACGGCGAGGGGAGCGCAGCGGCGCGCCGCTTCGCGACGGCGTGGGTCGTCGACCTCGCGCAGCCGCAGGGGCGCCTCGCGCGCGCGGTGCTCGAGCCCGACGCGACGCTCGACCCGGAGTTCGCGAAGGCGCAGCGCGAGAAGTTCTTCCGCAACCAGCGCCGCGGGAAGGCGGAGCGCGGCGAGGACTACGAGTTCTACGACATCACCGCGTGGTCGCTCCCGTACGCGTTCGGCGTCGAGGCGTGGTGGACCGAGGACGCCCCCGCGGGTGGGGAGCCCGTGCGCCTCGCGGGCGAGGTGCGCCTCGACGGCCGCACGGCCGGCTACGCGCCGCAGGGGGGCGTCGAGGGCGGTCGGCGCGCGACGAGCGCCTACCTCGTCGCGCCCGAGCGGGTGGACGCGATGCGCTACGCGCTCGCGCTCGCGAAGGCGGGCGTGGTCGCGGCAATCGCCACCGAGCCGCTCGACGCGGCCGGGCGCACGTGGCCCCGGGGGACGATCGTCGTGCGCGTCGCGCGCAACGACACGACGGTGCACCGCGCCGTGGCCGAGGCGGCGCAGGCGGCGGGCGTCGTCGCGGTGCCGGCGAACAGCGCCTTCACCTCGCAGGGCGGGCAGTTCGGCCTGGGCTCCGGGACGCTCGTGCCGTTCGTCGCGCCGAAGGTCGCGATGCTCGCCGACGAGGGGGTGAGCCAGCCGTCGTTCGGCGCGACGTGGTGGAGCTTCGAGCGCCGCTTCGGCCTCCCCTTCACCGCCGTCACCTACGAGACGCTCGGCCGCGCGCTCGCGACGGTGAACGTGCTCGTCATCCCCGACGCCTCGCCCGGCGCGCTCGCGTCACGACTCGGCAAGGGGACGACGGAGCGGCTGAAGACGTGGATGCAGCAGGGCGGGATCCTGGTCACCTTCGGCGACGCGACGGGATGGGCGCTGCAGGCCGAGCTCACGACGGCGAAGGCGCGCGACGGGAGCGAGGAGAAGGGCGACGCGAAGGGGGAGAAGAGCGCGGGCGACAGCGCGAAGGCGACGACCCGACGCGGGGCCGTCGCGGGCGCGCCGCCGGCCGACGACGCCGCGCAGGCGACGGCGGAGATGGGGCCGGCCGCGAGCCCGAGCGCGACGCCGAACGCGCCGCAGTACATCCCCGGGCTGATCGCCGACGTGGTGCTCGACCGCACGCACTGGCTCGCGACGGGGGTCGAGTCGGCGCGGCTGCCGGTGCTCTACGCCGGCGACCTGGTGCTCGCGCCCAGCCGCGAGGGGAGCAACGTGGCGACCTTCGCGCCGACGGGGACGCTGATCCGCGCCGGCTTCTCGTGGCCGGGCGTGACCGAGCGGACGCTGCGCGGCTCGACCTACCTCGTGGCCGAGTCGATGGGGCGCGGGGCGTACGTCGGCTTCCTCGGCGATCCCCTCTTCCGCGGCTGGTGGCGCTCGCTCGACCGGCTGGTGCTCAACGCGATCGTGCTCGGGCCGTCGCTCCGCTGAGCCGGTGACGACGACGCCCCGCCACGCGCGTGCGTGGCGGGGCGTCGTCGTGGTGCCCCCCGCGCTCAGAAGAGCGCGCCGATCGAGAGGCGGAACGTGGGGAGGAAGTTGACGTCGATCGTCTCGTTGCTGCCGCCGAAGAGGCGCTTGGCGCCGGCGCCGCTGGTGACGGTCATGCGGCCGCGCGCGACGCGCCAGGTGTAGTCGAACTGGAGGCCGAAGCTCCCGCGGGTGCCGCGCTCGATGCGATCGCCGAGATCGTCGGTGACGCGGACGATCCCCACCGTCGGCGCGATCGCCCACCCCTCGAAGTCGCGGTCGCCGAGCCAGAAGCGGTACTTGGCGTCGATCGAGAAGAAGGCGTTGCGGTCGTCGGCGTTCAGGTAGCCGATGCCGATGCCGGCGCTCTGGAGCGGGACGGTGCGTACCTCGACGTCGCCGAAGAACGAGAGGGCGAGCGGGGCGAACGGGTTGACGCTCGCGTGGACCGTCGGCAGGGCCGCGGCGGGTGCGGGGGCGGGCGCGGGCGCGGGGACGGTCTGCGCGGCGAGCGGGGCGGCGGCGACGAGGAGGAGGGCGCCGAGGCGGCGCATCCGGGTCGAGCGCGTCATGGGAGGGAGAATCGGGGGGAGGGGACACGGGTGGCCTGCGCCGCCCTGTGGCGAACGTGCGTAGCATACCCTGCCGGCGGCCGGAACGATCGGCCGGCGACATGGACGTCGGGACGTCAGGACGTCCGGAACACCCGGGAGCGGGCGACCGGAGCGTGCGGCTCACCGCCCCATCGCCCGCAACTCGACGAGCATGCACCGGTCCTGCACGACGTCGATCCCCGCGCGTGCGAGCGCCTCGGCCGTCGCGTCGTGGCGGATGCCGAGCTGCATCCAGACGAGTCGCGGCCGTGCGGCGAGGAGGTCGTCGAGGTGCCCCGGCACGTCGGCCGGGCGCCGGAAGAGCACCACCGTGTCGACCCCGCCCGGGATCGCGGCGACCTGCCGGTGGACCGGGGCGCCGAGGAGCTCGGTCAGCTCCGGGTAGTAGGTCGGGACGGGGACGATCTCGAGGCCCGCGCGCTGCGCGTACTCGGGGACGTAGTAGGCCGGCGCCCCCGACTCGGGGGGCTTGATCCCGACCACCGCGACGCGCCGCGCGCGCCCCAGGGCGGCGTGCACCGCGTCGTCGGTCTCGAGAAGGTGGGCTCGCCAGTCGGTGGCGGCGGCCGTGCCGGGGGCGGTGGTCTCGGAATCGGGCGTCATCGGTCTCGCGGTCGAAGGAATCACCCGCACCATTCCGCGGGAAGCGGGCCGTCGCCGCGGCCGATCGTGACGCCTCGGTAGATTGCCGGCACCCCGCCGGGCGTCGTGCCGCGCCGAGCGCGCCGTCGCCGGGCGCTCCTCCCCCGCACGTCTCCCTCCCCCACGCATGCGCTTCCTCGTGCTCGGCCGCGGCCTGCAGGGCTCGGCCTGCGCCTTCGACCTCCTGCGGCAGCCGGGCGTGACCGAGGTCCGCCTCGCCGACCTCGACGTCACCGCCCTCCCCGCCTTCCTCCCGACGGACGACGCGCGCCTCGTCCCCGTCCACCTCGACGTCCGCCAGCACGAGGCGGTGCTCCGCGAGTTCGCGCAGGTCGACGTCGTCCTCTCGGCGATCCCCTACTACTTCAACGGCCCGCTCGCCGCGCTCGCAGTGCAGGCGGGAGTCTCGTTCGCCGACCTGGGCGGCAACACCGAGATCGTCTTCGAGCAGAAGGCGCTGCACGACGCGGCGGTGGCGAAGGGGGTGACGGTCGTCCCCGACACGGGGCTCGCCCCCGGCATGGTGAACGTGCTGGCCGAGCACGGCATCGCGTCGCTCGACACCGTCGAGCGGGTGCAGCTCTTCGTGGGCGGGCTCCCGCAGCACCCCGAGCCGCCGCTCAACTACCAGATCGTCTACAGCATCGAGGGGGTGCTCGACTACTACACGACGCGCTCGTGGGTCGTGCGCGGCGGCGAGCGCGTGCAGGTCGACGCGCTGAGCGAGGTCGAGCCGGTCGTCTTCGACGCGCCGGTGGGGACGCTCGAGGCCTTCCACACCGCCGGCGGGCTCTCGACGATGGCGTGGCGCCACGCGGGGCGGATCCCGTCGATGGAGTACAAGACGCTCCGCTACCCCGGCCACGCGCGGCTGATGGCCGACATGCGCGCGCTCGGCCTCTTCGACACCGAGCCGGTGGACGTGAAGGGGGCGAGGGTCTCGCCACGCGACGCCTTCATCGCGACCGTCGGGCCGAAGCTGCGCAAGCCCGACGGCCGCGACCTGGTCGCGCTGCGCGTGCTCGTCACCGGCACGAAGGGCGGCGCCCCCGCCACGCGCCGCTACGACCTCCTCGACCGCTACGACGAGGCGCACGGCATCACCGCGATGATGCGCGTCACCGGCTACACGCTCGCCATCACCGGCCGCATGCTCGCCGAGCGCACCCTCGCCCCGGGCGTGCACACGATGGACGAGTGCGTCCCCGCCGTCCCCTACATCGCCGCCCTCGCCGAGCGCGGGATAGTCGTGCAGGTGCACTGAGCGCGCGGATCGCGCTGCCACGTCGCCTCGCTACCTGACCGCGTCAACACGGAGACACGGAGAACGGCCGGAGTCACGGATGGAGCGACCGGCGAGGTGCCGTGCACATTCGGGATCGTCTTCACCGCGGAGGCGCAGAGGAATCGGGCAGGTCCTCTGCGCCTCCGCGGTGAGATGCGATCCGAAACGGGCACGGCTCGTCGCCGGTCGCCCCGTCCGTGACTCCGGCCGTCCTCCGTGCCTCCGTGTTGACGCGGTTCCCCGGTCGACTCGAGCGAGCAGCGTCAGGCCGCGGCGGCGGGGAGCTCGGGCGGGAGGGCCCAGGCGGCTTCGACGCGGTTGCGGCCGCCGCGCTTGGCGGCGTAGAGGGCGGCGTCGGCGTCGGCGAGGAGGGCGGCGGGGTCGGCGTGCGCGGGGTCGAGGACGGCGACGCCGACGCTGGCGGTGATGCGACGCTCGAGCCCCGTCGCGGCCTCGATCGCGGCGCGCACCCGTTCGGCGACGACCAGAGCGCCGGCGCGGTCGGTCGAGGGGAGGACGAGCGCGAACTCCTCGCCGCCGTAGCGCGCCGCGAGGTCGGTGTCGCGCGCGCAGCCGCGCAGGAGCTCGGCCACGAACCGCAGCACCCGGTCGCCCGCCGGGTGGCCGAACGTGTCGTTGAACGACTTGAAGTGGTCGACGTCGACCATCACGACCGCGAGCGGGATCGCGACGCGCCGCGCGTGCGTGAACTCGGCGTCGAGGCGCGCCTGCATCGCCCCGTGGTTGCGGAGCCCGGTGAGCGAGTCGCTCTCGGCGAGCTGCTCGAGGCGCGCGTTCGCGCGCTCCAGCTCCTCCTTCTGCGCCGAGAGCTCGTAGGCGAGCCGCTTGAGCTCCGCCGTCTGCTGCCGGACGAGGCGATCGAGCTGGATGCGCTCGGTGATGTCGGTGAGGACGCCCACGACCTGGACGACCTCGCCCTCGGCGTCGCGGTGCAGCACCGACTCGCGCGCGTGGAACCAGCGCCACTCGCCGCACGCGTGCCGCAGGCGGTACTCGACCTCGAGGCAGGTGCCGTCGGGGACCGTCTCGAACTCGAGGAGGTGGCGCCAGACGTTCTCGTAGTCGTCCGGGTGGATCAGGTCCTCGAGCGTCGCGTCGCCCAGCGGCTCGCCCTCGCGGTCGGCGTGGCCGAGCTGGGCGGCGATGCTCCGGTTCTCGTAGAAGTAGCAGCCGCTCGCGCGGTCGTAGACGTAGACCGTGTGCGGCGCGACGCGGAAGACCTGCTCGACGAAGGCGCGGCTCTCCCGCAGCGCGTCGTCGGTGCGCTTCTCGTGGGTCACGTCGCGCGCGACGCCGAGGACGAGGCGCGCCCTCCCGTCGGGATCGCGGCGGCAGACGACGTCGCGCGCGTGGAACCAGCGCCACTCGCCCGACGCGTGGCGCATGCGGTAGTCGGTCTCGACGACCTCCAGGTCGCGCGCCTCCTGCAGGCGCGCGCGGCTCGCCGCCACGCGGGGCGCGTCGTCGGGGTGCACGAGCCGCGGGAAGAGCCCCTCGTCCGTCGCCGCGAGCGTGCCCGGCTCGTGGCCGAGGAGGCGCATCGCGTGCGGGCTCGCCGCGACGTTGCGCCGCTCGACGAGGTCGAAGAGATAGACCAGGTCGGGCGACGAACGGATGAAGTACTCCACCAGCGCCGACACGTCGTCGCCGGCGGCCATCGGGTGGCTGGACAGGAGCGTCGTCTGGTTCACGTACCTGAATGTCGGCTCACGATCGCCGGCACTTCATCGGACGCTCAGGTGGGCGACGTCGCCGCAAACGGATGCGCCCGCGCCACCGCGCCGGGGCCCGCGCACCGACCGGTGCCGCGGCGCGGGGGCGCTCAGCGCGCGAAGCCCGCGAGCGTCACCCCGACGGCGTCGATCGCCTCGCGCGCGCGCCAGCGATCGGTGCCGTTGTAGAGGAGCGCGAAGGCGAGGAGCTCGCCGTTGCGCGCCGTCACGTAGCCCGCGAGCGAGACGACGTCGTTGGTCGTCCCCGTCTTGGCGTGCAGGTTGGCCTGCGCCGGGGTGCCGCGCATCCGCCCCTTGAGCGTCCCGCTCTCGCCCGCGAGCGGGAGCGAGGCGTGGAAGAGGTGGCGCCAGCTCGCCCTGTCGGCCCAGGCGAGGAGCTGCACCATCGCGCGCGCCGAGATGCGGTCGAGCGTAGAGAGCCCGCTCCCGTCGCGCACCTGCACCGCGGCCGGGTTCACCCCCGCCTGGCGTGCGAGGAGCGTGCGGAGCATCCCCTCGGCCCCCAGCGCCGTGCCGACGCCCGCGCGCTCCGGGCCGCGCACCGCGGCGCGCAGCAGGTGCTCGGCGATCGGGTTCACCGACTGGCGGTTCATCACCGTCACCAGCGTCTCGACCGGCTGCGACTCGACCGCCGCGATCTGCTGCGCGCCGAGCGGCGTCGGCGCGACGGCGAAGCTGCCGCCCACCTGCACCCCCGCACGCCGCAGCGCCGCGACGAAGGCGCCGGTGGTGAAGGTCGCCGGGTCGGGGATGACGAGCCCGTAGGAGCGCAGCCCCGCGCGCGCGCCGATCGCGCCGCGCACGACGATCGTGTTGCCGACGCGGCGCACCGAGACGTTGGCCCCGCTCCCGCCGGTGACGCGCACGGCGGCCGAGACCGGGAGCGCGTCGCTCGCCGGCTCGAGCGCGACGACGGCGCGCCCGCCGACCGCGCGGACCGTGACCCAGACGAGCCCCTCGTTGACGCTGAGCGCGCTCACCTTGCCCGCGTACGAGTCCTCGAGGATGCGCGGGAGCCACCCCTCGGGCGTGGTGCGCGCCTCGAAGGCGCTCGCGTCGCCGAGCACGCGCCCCGCGACGCGCCGGATCCCGCGCCGCACGACGGCGGCGGCGATCGTGTCCATCGCGGCGTCGGGAGCGCCGGGGACGAAGCGCGTCGAGAGCGACGGGTCGCCGTCGCCGCGCAGGATCAGGTCGCCCTCGAGCACGCCGTCGCGGATCGTGCCGGTGTGCAGGAGCTCCGTGCGGAAGCGGTGGTTCGCGCCGAGGCGCTCGAGGGCGAGCGTCGCGGTGAGGAGCTTCATCGTGCTCGCGGGGAGCTGCGGCTGGTCGGCGCCGACGGCGAGGAGGGTGTCGCCGGTGGAGAGCGAGACGACCATCGCGCTCCAGCTCCCGCTGCGCGAGGCGGCGCCGATCATCGACCCGAGGTCGTTGCGGAGGGCCGCCACGCCGAACGGCGCGGTGGCGACGGGGCCGCGCACGACGGGGAGGCGCGGCGCCGCGACGGCGCGCGCGCCCCG
>ERZ1066122.2010-NODE-2010-length-14444-cov-27.649663_pt1 | contig 14444 bp, 13 predicted proteins | sample MGYA00382769_ERZ1066122 | MGnify/ENA primary metagenome ERZ1066122 (study PRJEB33369, sample SAMEA5778352) | biofilm metagenome | biome: Industrial cooling water; feature: Water cooling tower basin; material: Biofilm | place: United Arab Emirates | collected...
TCGGGATGCCGAAGGAGGCGATCAAGCTCGGCGCCGCCGTCGAGGTGCTCCCGCTCGACCGGGTGCCGGAGGCGCTCCTGCGCGCCGTCGCGGGCGATCGCCCGGGCGTCGCCGCGTGAGTCGCGCGTAGCGTCGGCATCGCTGGAACCGCGTCACCACGGAGCTGCGCGTTGCGTCGGCATCGCTAACCGCGTCACCACGGAGGCACGGAGGACCGCCGGAGGACGGAGGGTGCGCGGGGCCACCTTCGGTGCGGAGCCGAGAACAAGATCTTGGGTTGGCTCCGCGCCGGGGGCGGCCCCACGCACCGACTCCGTCCTCCGGCCGTCCTGCGTGCCTCCGTGGTGACGCGGTTGGCGATGCCGACGCGGCGCCGAGAGTGGCGAGACGCGCGCAACACCCCTTTGGCGGGCGGCTAGCATAGGGGCATGGATGCCACCCTCGAAGGCCACCTCCACCGCCGGTGCGGCGGGCACTACGCGCGGGCGTCGGAGACGGTCACGATCCGGCTGAGCGGGATGTCGGCGAAGGTCGACCGGGAGCTCTACCGGTGCGACAAGTGCGGCGACGTGCAGCACACCGTCGAGCAGCGCGAGGCGGCGGAGCGCGAGGCGGTGCTCACGATGCGGCACGAGCACGGGCTCCTCACGGGGAAGGAGATCCGCCAGTTCCGCGACGCGCTCGGGCTCTCGGCCGAACTGCTGGGCGGGCTGCTGCACGGCCTCCCGCGCGGGATCGTCGAGGGGTGGGAGAAGGGGCGCTACCTCCAGAGCCCCGCGGTCGACGCGATGATCCGCTCGCTCGCCGATCCCGTCGAGCGCGAGCGGCGCGCGGCGAGGGCGGGGCTGGTGCTCCCGCCGCTCCCGGGGAGCGAGGGCGGGGCGCCGGCGGGGGACGCGCTCCCCGCGTGGGCGAAGGCGATCGCCGCGGAGGCCGACGCGCGCCGGCAAGAGCTGGCGGCGTCCGACGCCGACGTCATGACGTCCGATTCTGGGTCGCCCGACGGCTCCGCATCGCTCGGCGATACCCCGCGTGCGCAGGAGAGTGACGTCATGACGTCTGACGTCGAGCGCGAGGACGTGCAAACCGCCTCCTGAGGCGGCCGGCTCCCATCCTCGGGAGCCGACACACCATCCCACCCGTTCAGCGGACGCATGCCTCGCTTCGTCCGCCGCTCCACCATGCCCGTCGCGGCCCCCGCGCTCTACGCGTGGCACGCCGCCCCCGGCGCCTTCGAGCGCCTCACCCCGGGGTGGAACCCGGCCCACGTCCGCGCCCGCACCGGCGGGATCGAGGCCGGGAGTCGCGTCACCCTCGAGGTCCCCGCGCTCGGCGGGCTCCTCCCGCAGCGCTGGGTCGTCGAGCACCGCGACACGATCCCGGGCGTCCGGTTCCGCGACGTGCAGCTCGAGGGGCCGTTCGCCCGCTGGGAACACCTCCACCGCTTCGAGCCCGGCGGCGACGACGCCTCCGTCCTGAGCGACGAGATCGACTGGGCGCTCCCCCTGGGCCCCCTCGGTCAGGGCGTCGCCGGGTGGTACGTCGCCGACCTCCTCGCCCGGCTCTTCACCTGGCGACACGTGCGCACCGCCCTCGACCTCCGCCGCCACGCCGCCGTCGCCGATCGCCCCCGCCTCGCCGTCGCGATCACCGGCGGCACGGGGATGATTGGCCGCGCCCTCACGCACTTCCTCACCGGCGGCGGCCACCGCGTCCGCTGGATCACCCGCCGCCCCGACGCCGCTCGCGGCGACATCGGCTGGGATCCGGCCACGGGCGCCATCGATCACGCCGCCCTCGCCGGCTGCGACGCGATCGTCCACCTCGCCGGCGCCAACGTCGGCGAGCGCTGGACCCCGACGCACAAGCGCGCGATCCGCGACAGCCGCGAGCAGGGGACGCGCACCATCGCCCGCGCGATCGCCGCAATGGCGACGAAGCCGCGCGTCCTCGTGAGCGCTTCGGCCGTGGGGCTCTACGGCGACACCGGCGACCGCGTCGTCGACGAGGCGTCGCCGCCGGGCCCGGGCTTCCTCGGCGACGTCGCGCAGGCGTGGGAGCGCGAGGTCGCCCCGGCGCGCGAGGCCGGGGTCCGCACCTGCCTCGCGCGGATCGGCGTCGTCGTCGCCAGCGAGGGTGGGGCGCTGGCGAAGATGCTCCCCGCCTTCCGGGCCGGCGCCGGCGGCCCGCTCGGCGGCGGGCGCCAGTGGATGTCGTGGATCTCGCTCGACGACGTCGTCGGCGCGCTCCACCACCTCCTCCTGCACGACGAGTGCACGGGCCCCTACAACCTCGTCGCCCCGGAGCCGGTGACGAACGCCGAGTTCGCGGCGACGCTCGGCCGCGTCCTCGGGCGCCCGGCGCTCGTGCCGGTGCCGGCCTTCGCGCTCACCGCGCTCTTCGGCGAGATGGCGCGCGAGACGATCCTCACCGGGCAGCGCGTGCGCCCGCGGCGGCTCGGCGAGGCGGGGTTCGACTTCGCGCACCCGACGCTCGAGGCGGCGCTGCGCTTCGAACTCGGCCGGCTGCGCTGAGCCGCCCGCGTCGCGGCGGTGAAACGCCCCGCGGCCGCACCTCGTCATATTGGTGCTCCCATGGGCGTCATCGTCCTCGAAGTCCTCGCGCTCCTCGCCGGCCTGACCGGCGCCGTCTTCCTCTTCCGCGCGGCCACCGGGCGCACCGGGCCGATGCTCAAGGCACGCCAGGTCGCCAACCGCCGCGCCATCGAGCGCACCGCGTCGCTGACCTGTCCCGTGCACGGGTTGCAGGACGAGGCATCGCTCGTCCGCCTCCCGGACGGCAGCACCCTCTGCGCCGCCTGCTACCGCGACGCCCACCTCGATGAGCACCTCCCTTCGTGACCTGCTGCGCGCCGGTGCCGCCTCCGCGGCCGGCGCCGGCGGAGGATCCATGCGCAAGTTCATCCTCGCGGGCGGCGCCCTGCTCGTCGCCGCCTTCACGCTCCCGTCGCTCGTCACCTACATCGAGCCGGGGCACGTCGGCATCGTCATCCGCCGCACCTCCGGCGGCGTCGATCCCACGCCCCTCGGCCCCGGGCTCCACCTGCGCAACCCGCTGACGACGGGGATCAAGGAGTACCCCACCTTCATGCAGACCATGGTGCTGACGCGCGGCGGCACCGAGGACAGCCCGGCGAACGACGAGATCAACGTCAACTCGATCGAGGGGCAGCCGCTCAGCATGGACGTCGCGCTCAGCTTCGAGCTGCGCGACGACAAGGTGCCGCAGCTCTACCAGACCTTCCGCACCGACATCGGGAGCATCCAGCGCGGCTACATCCGCCAGGCGATCCGCCAGGCGCTGCAGGAGGTCATCGGCACCGAGGAGATCGCGCAGGTGCTCGGCCCCAAGAAGGCCGAGGTGGTGACCAAGACGCAGGCGCGGCTGCAGAAGGCGCTCGACCCGTACGGGATCGAGGTCAAGCAGTTCAGCATCAACGAGACGCGCGCGCCGCAGGCGGTGATGAGCGCGATCAACGCCAAGAACGTCATGCAGCAGCAGGCGCTCACGGCGCAGAACGAGCTCCAGAAGAACACCTTCCAGGCGCAGGGCGACAGCATCAAGGCGGCGGGGCGCGCGAAGGCGATCCTCGCCGAGGCCGAGGCGCAGGCGCGCGCCAACGACCTCCTCGCCCGCTCGATCTCGCCGACGCTCGTGCAGTACGAGCTGGTGAAGAAGTGGAACGGCCAGATGCCGCAGGTCTCGGGCGGCGGGACGCCGCTCATCTCGCTCCCGTCGACGCGCCCCTGATCGCGAGGCCGGCGCCGCATCGGTGCGGCACCGGCATCGCCACCGGCACCGGCAGCGTCACCGCTGCCGGTGCCGTCGCACGTGCGCACCCGGCCTCCGCCGGGCGCCGTTAGCTTGGCCGCATGGCCTCGCAGACCGCCCTCCTCGGCACGATCTCGGCCGGCTTCGGGCTCGCCTTCGTGGCGGGGTTCGCGGCCGTGCGTCTGCGGCTGCCGCCGATCGTCGGCTATCTCCTCGCCGGCGTCGCGCTCGGCCCCGGCACGCCGGGCTTCGTCGCCGACGTCGGGCTCGCGCAGCAGCTGGCCGAGATCGGCGTCGTCCTCCTCCTCTTCGGCGTCGGGCTGCACTTCAAGCCGGGCGACCTGGCCGAGGTGCGCCGCGTGGCCGTCCCCGGCGCGCTGCTGCAGGTGGGAGCGGGGACGTTCGTCGGAACGCTGGTGGGCATGGCGCTCGGCTGGTCCGTGGGGGGCGGGATCGTCTTCGGCCTCTGCCTCTCGGTGGCGTCCACCGTCGTCGTCGTGCGCGCCTTCGAGGAACAGGACATGGCGGGGTCGCCGCCGGAGCGCGTCGCCGTCGGGTGGCTGATCATCGAGGACCTGATCATGGTCCTCGTGCTCGTGCTCCTGCCGCTGGTCGCCCCGCTCCTCGGCGCGCCGCCGGCGGCGGGGCGTCCGGTGCCGACGGCGGCCGAGGTGGCGCGCACGGCGGCGCTCACCATCGGCGCGGTCGCGACCTTCCTCGCGCTCATGCACGTCGTCGGGCGGCGCGCGCTCCCGTGGCTGCTGCAGCGCGTCGCCGGCACCGGCTCGCGCGAGCTCTTCACGCTTGCGGTCCTCGCCGTCGCCATCGGCATCGCGCTCGGCGCGGCGGCGCTGTTCAAGGTGTCGGCGGCGCTCGGCGCCTTCGTCGCCGGCGTCGTCATCGGCGAGAGCGAGCAGAGCTACCGCGCCGCGCACGACGCGCTCCCGTTTCAGGACGCCTTCGCGGTGCTTTTCTTCGTCTCGGTCGGGATGCTCTTCGACCCGGCGATCCTCGTCGAGCGCCCGCTCGCGGTGCTCGGCACCTGGGCGCTGATCGTCGCCTGCAACAGCGGCTTCGCGTGGGTGGCGCTGCGCCTCTTCCGGCACCCCGCGGGCGAGTCGCGCTACGTCGCCGCGAGCCTCGGCCAGATCGGCGAGTTCTCGTTCATCCTCGCGGGGGTGGGGGTGAGCGTCGCGCTCCTCCCAGACGAGGGGCGGCAGCTCGTGCTGGCGGGGGCGCTGCTCTCGATCGTGCTCAACCCGCTCCTCTTCCGGTGGGCGGCGCGGCGCGACCGGCGCGAGCAGGACGAGGTGACGCGCACGACGATGACGATGGAGCTCCCGGTGCCGCGGCAGGGCGACGGCGCGGGGCCGGGGCCGGTGGTGCTGGTGGGAGCGGGGCGCGTCGGCTCGACGGTGGCGGCCGCGCTGCGCACCAACGGCGGCGTGCCGCTCGTGATCGTCGAGGAGGACGAGCGCACCGCCACCGCGATCAGGGCGCGCGGCACGACGATCGTCGTCGGCGACGCGACGCACCCGCCGATCCTCGTGCGCGCGGGGATCCGGGAGGCGTCGCTGCTGGTGGTGGCGCTGCCGGACGGCTTCCAGAGCCGCCGCGTGATCGACGTCGCGCGGAGCATCGCGCCGACGGTGCCGGTGATCGTGCGGACGCACAGCGAGGCCGACTTCACCGATCTCGGCGCGCGCTCGCGCACCTCGGCCCACCTGGCGGAGCGGCAGCTGGCGCTGGCGATGGTGGCGGACGCGCTGGAGACGCTGGGGGACGACCGGGAGACGGTGGAGGCGACGCTGGATACGATCCGGCTCCCGGCGCCGCGGGCGTGAGGGGCGGGGGCGCTAGATTCCAGCGCTTCCGTCGAGCCCCGTCATCGCCATGCCCGTCGTCCCCTTCGACACCCTCCCCGACAGCGCCCGCTGCTGGGTCTTCGTCGCCGACGCCGCGATCCCCGAGTCGCGCGCGGCGACGCTCCTCGACGCCGTCGACCGCCACCTCACGGGGTGGGCCGCGCACGGCGTCCCGCTCGTCTGCGCGCGCGAGTGGCGCCACGACCGCTTCCTCGTCGTCGGCGTCGACGAGGCCGCGACCGGCGCCAGCGGCTGCTCGATCGACGCGCTCTTCCGCGTCCTCGCCGCGGCGAAGCCGCAGGTCGGCGCCGACCTCCTCGGCGGCGGCCGCGTCGCGTGGCGCGCGCAGGACAAGCAGGTCGTCGTGAGCGACCGCGACGACTTCGAGGCGCTCGCGCTGCAGGGGGCCGTCGAGCCGACGTCGCCGGTGTTCAGCACCCTGGCCGAGACCGTCGGCGAGTGGCGCCACCGCCGCGAGCGGCCGGCGGCGGAGTCGTGGGTGGCGGGGATGTTGCCCTGACGCTGCCTTTCTGAACAGAGGCGGTCCTGTTGGTCGACAGATCCTGTCGTCCGCTCGAAAGCGCTTGTCGAATCCGATGTGATGCGCTAGCATCAGATGCATGCGCACGACCTTGGACATCGACGACGATGTGCTGCTTGCTGCAAAGGAGCGTGCTCGTCGCGAGCGCAAGACGGCGGGACAGGTCCTGTCCGAGCTCGCCCGCCGCGGGCTGACCGTGCCCGTCGGCGTCGAGCGCGTTCGCGAGCCCGTGCCGGTACACGGCTTCCGACCGTTTCCCGCGGCAGGCCGTCCGGTGACGAACGAACTCGTGGACCGGCTCCGCGACGACGACGACTCCTGATGCGTGCGCTGCTCGACGTGAACGTGCTCATCGCGCTCCTCGATGCGGATCACGTCGCGCATGCGCTCGCGATCGACTGGTTCGGCCGACACGGTCGCGAGGGTTGGGCATCCTGTCCGATCACGCAGAACGGCTGCCTCCGCGTGATGGCGCATTCCTCGTACGCCACGCCTCGCCCGCTCGTCGAGATCGCCGAGCGCCTCGCCGAGGCGACGTCCGACCCGCTGCACGAGTTCTGGCCCGACGACGCGAGTGCACTCGACGGCTCGCTCATCGACCTCCGCCGCGTGCACGGCACACGGCAACTGACCGACGTCTACCTGCTCGCGCTGGCGGTCGCCCACGGCGGACGGTTCGTGACCTTCGATCGCGCCATCACGCGAAGCGCGGTGGCGGGAGCGAGTCCCGCGCACCTCGTCGTGCTCTGAGGCACGGTGGGGCCGCCTGCGTCCCGCCTCCGGTACCTGCCCCGCCCCCCGCTCACCCGTCGCTGATGTCGGTTCGCCGATTCGTCCTCGCGCCGTGAGCCGACGCGGCGCGAGGGTTGGCGCATGCCGCCCGCGCGCCCTCTCGCCCGCCCGCTCCCCGTCGCCCTCGCCGCCGCCCTCGCGGCCACGGCCGCGCCGGCGCAGCGCCCGGACACGCTCGCGCCCTCGCACCATCGCCTCGCCGGCCGCGTGACCGACGAGCGCGGCGCCCCGCGCGCCGGCGCGCTCGTCGCCCTGCTCGAGACGACCGACACCGCGCGCACCACCCGCGACGGGCGCTTCGTCCTCCGCACCACCTTCACCGGCCCCGCGACGCTCGTGGTCCGCGCGCTCGGCATGCTCCCGGCCGCGCGCGACGTCGAGCTCCCGCGCGACGCCGACTCGACGCTCGCCCTCGTGCTCCGGCGCGCGCCGGCGGCGATCGTCCCCGTGCGCGTCGTCGCGGCCGGCGAGTACACCATCGCCGAGGGGGTGACGGGGGCGCTGTCGCCGCTCGAGGTCGCGCGGACGCCGGGCACCGCGGCCACCGTCGCCCGCGCGGTGCAGACGCTCCCCGGCGTGCAGAACGTCGACGAGGGGACGGGGCTCTTCGTGCGCGGCGGCGACCTGCTCGAGACGCGCGTCCTCGTCGACGACGCGTGGCTGCCGGCCCCGTTCCGCGGCGACAACCCGGCCGGCAACGCGGGTGCGACGATCAACCCGTTCCTCCTCGAGCGCGTGACCTTCGCCGCCGGCGGCTTCGGCGCGGGGTACGGCAACGCGCTCTCGGGGCTCGTGCGCCTCGACCTCGCCGACCGCCCGGCACGACGCGGCGGCGCGCTCACCGCGACCATCGGCTCGCTCGGCGCGGCCGCGGCGCTCCCGCTCGCGCGGACCGTCGGCGTGCGCGTCGCGGCGAGCGCCAACGACCTGGCGCCGCTCTTCCGAGTGTGGGGCGAGGCGCAGCCCTTCGCCCCGGCGCCGCACGGTGGTGACGCGAGCGCCACCGTCGAGTGGGGCTACCGCCCCGGCGGCCGCGTGCGCGCCTTCGCGCTCGCGCAGCGCGGCGCCTTCGGCGTCGGTGCGCCGCAGGGCGTCGGCGTGCCGCTCTACGCGGCCGACACGCGCACGACGCTCGCCCTCGTCTCGTGGCGCGACAGTGCGGGGCCGCTGCACCCGGCGGTGACGATCGCGCACGCCGGCTACGTGCGCGACGAGGGGGCCGGCGCCTTCGCGCTCCGCAGCGACTACGACATCGCGCAGCTCGTCGCGCGACTCGGCTGGCAGGCCACGCCGACCACGCGCGTCACCGGCGGCGTGGAGGCCGAGCGGCTGGTCGCGCGCTTCGACGGACGCGTGCCGCTCTCGCCGCTCGCGCGCGACCCCGGCGCGCCCACCGCACCGGTCGCCGTGCGCGCGCCCTCGGACCGCGACGGCGTCTTCGGCGAGGTGGCGTGGCACGGGCCCGCGGGGCTCGTCGCCGTCGCCGGCGTGCGCGCCGACCGCGCGACGCTCACCGCGCGCACGACGGTCGACCCACGCCTCTCGCTCGCGTGGGTGCGCGGCGCGCTGACGCTCACGCTCGCCGCCGGCGACTACGCGCAGCTCCCCGACCCGGCGCTCCTCCGCCCCGTGCCCGGCGACGCGCCGCCGGCGCCGATGCGCGCGCGCACGCTCGTCGCCGGCGTGCAGCTCGGCGGCGACGCGCTCGCCGTGCGCGCCGAGGCGTACGCGAAGGACTACCGCGACCTCCACCTCCTCGATCGCGAGCGCCGCCCCGTCGCGGGGGGGACGGGACGCGTGCGCGGCGCCGACGTCATGGTGCGCTGGCGCCGCGGCGAGACGTGGAGCGGGCGCGTGGCGTGGAGCCTCGTCGACGCGCTGCGCACCGATCCCGACACGCGCATCGTGGCGCCCGCACCGACCGACGTCGCCTCGTCGCTCTTCGCCCTCGTCGAGCGCCGCGTGGGGACGCTGCAGTTCACCGCCGCCGTGCGCTGGGCGACGGGGCGGCCGTTCACCGACGTCGTGGGCACCGTCGCGGGCCCCGGCGGCGCGCCGCTCCCGGTCTGGGGAGCCCCCAACGCCGCGCGCTTCCCGGCGCAGCGCCGCATCGACCTCGGCGTCGACTGGTTCCGACCCATCGGCGGCCGTCGCTCGGTCGTGCTCTTCGCCCAGCTCTCGAACCTGCTCGACCGCACGAACGTCGTCGCCTGGGAGTGGCGCGACGACTGGTCGCGTCGCGAGGCGCGCCGCGCCCCCTTCAACCGCTCGCTCTTCGCGGGCGTCACGCTCAACTTCTGACCGGAGCTCCGCCGATGCGTCCCGTCCTCCTCGCCACCGCCGCCGTGCTCGCACTCGCCCTTCCCGGCACCCGCGCCGACGCCCAGCGCCCCACCCTCGACGGCGCGGCGCGCTGGGCCGACTCGGCGCGCCGCACGATCGAGGCGGCGCAGCTCGCCGGTGACAGCGCCAAGCTCGCGGCGGCGCGCGGCGTCGTCGATCGCGCGCTCACCGCGTGGCCCGACGACGGGCTCCTCCTCCACTACGCCGGCTACGCGCGCTACCGCCAGGCGATGCAGAGTCTCGACGCCCCCGACGGCGAGAAGCGCGCGCGCGCGTTGCTCGAGGAGGCGGTCGACCTGCTGCAGCGCTCGCACGCGCGGCTTCCGCTGGCCGAGACGCAGGCGCTGCTCGCGTCGAGCTACGGGACGATGATCGGCGAGAGCATGCTGAACGGGATGCGCTACGGCCCCTCGGCGTCGCGCGCGAACGAGGAGGCGGCGCGGCTCGGCCCCCGCAACCCGCGCGTGCTGCTGCTCGCGGGGATCGGCGCGTTCCACACGCCGTCGATGTGGGGGGGTGGCAAGGACAAGGCGCGCGCGCTCCTGACGCAGGCGATCGCCGCCTTCGCCGCCGACGCCCCCGCCGCGCCGCTGCCGGCGTGGGGGCACGCCGAGGCGTACCTCTGGCTCGGGCAGGTCGAGGCGGCGGCGAAGAACCGCGAGGCGGCGCGCGCGGCCTACGAGCGCGCGCTCGCGCTCGCGCCGGGCTACGCGTGGGTGCGTGACGTGCTCCTCCCGCGGCTCGCGAGCGGGCGATGAGCGGGGCGCCGGCGACGGGGCGCGCGCTCGCGGCGCTGCGCTGGCTCGGGTGGTACGCGCTCGCGTGGGCGCCGTTCGTGCCGGTGATGGCCTTCCTCATCGCCTTCGGGTCGCAGGGGGCGCTGGACGCGCGCACCGCGATCGAGGCGGGCTTCTGGAGCGTCGCGTGGGCGGCGACGCTCGGCCTGGGCGTCGTGGCGATCGTGCGCGCGGTCCCGTGGCGCGGGCGGCTCACGGCGACGTTCGCGGCCGCGCACGTCGCCGGGGCGCTCGCCTACGGCGCGTGCTGGATCGGCGGGATCTGGTTCAACCTCGCCGCGGACGGCACCGCGCCCTCGACCGACGCCTGGCGCGCGATCGTCGGCTGGCAATTCATGTACGGCGTCCTGATCTTCGTCGTCGTCGCTGCGTCCTGCCACGTGCGCGCCGGCATCGCGCAGGCGCGCGCGCTCCGCGAGCGGCTCGCGGCGACCGAGGCGCTCCGCACCCGCGCCGAGCTCGAGGCGCTGCGCGGGCGGCTCGACCCGCACTTCCTCTTCAACACGCTCCACTCGCTGCGCGCCCTCGTGCGCCGCGACGCGTCGCGCGCCGAGGAGGCGATCGACCGGCTCGCGGCGCTGCTGCGCGCGACGCTCGAAGCGCGGCGCGAGGGGGCGCGCGACGACGTGACGCTCCGCGAGGAGCTCGCCTTCGTCGACGACTACCTCGCGCTCGAGACGCTGCGCCTCGGCGACCGGCTGCGCATCGTGCGCGACGTGGACGCCGGTGCGCTCGACGCCGAGCTCCCGGCGTTCAGCATCCAGCCGCTGGTCGAGAACGCGATCGTGCACGCCATCGCGCCGCGCGGCGCCGGCGGGACGCTCGCGCTCCGCGTGGCCGCGGAGGGCGACGCGGTGCGCGTGACGGTGCGCGACGACGGCCCGGGCGCCGACCCGGCCGCGGTGGCGCGCGCGACGGGCGTGGGGCTCGACACGGTGCGCCGGCGCGTCGTCGCCGGCGCCGGGCGCCGGCTCGACGTCGAGACCGCGCCGGGCACGGGCTTCGCGGTGCACCTCGTCCTCCCGCGCACGCCATGACCGCGCGCGACGCCGGTCCGGTGACGACGCTCGTCTGCGAGGACGAGCCGCTCGCGCGCGAGCACCTGGTGTCGCTCGTCGAGGCGACGCCCGCGCTCACGCTCGTCGGCACCGCCGCCGACGGCCTCGCGGCGCGCGACGCGCTCGACGCGCTCCGCCCGCGGCTCGTCTTCATGGACGTGCAGCTGCCCGAGCTCGACGGCTTCGGCGCGCTCGCGCAGGCGTCGCACCGCGCGGCGGTGATCTTCACCACCGCGTACGACCGCTACGCCGTGCAGGCGTTCGAGCTGGGCTCGGTGGACTACCTGCTCAAGCCCTTCGGCGCCGACCGCTTCGCGACGGCGGTGCAGCGCGTCCTGCGCACGCTCGCCGCGCCCGGCGACGCCGATCCCGACGACGCCCCGGTGCGCACGCGCGAGCTCCGCCTCGACGGCCCGCTCGCGCGGATCTTCGTGCGCGAGCGCGGACGGATCGTCCCGGTGGCGGTGCGCGACATCGAGCGGCTCGAGGCCGAGGACGACCACGTGGGGCTCTGGGTGCGCGGCCGTCGCCACCTGGTGCAGGTCCCGCTGGGCGACCTCGCCGCCCGGCTCGACCCCGCGCGCTTCGTGCGCGTGCACCGCTCGCACGTCGTCAACCTCGACCACGTCGCCGCGCTCGTCCCCTACGACGCGGGGCGCCTGCAGGTCGAGCTCCGCGACGGCGCGAAGCTTGTCGCCTCGCGCGCGGGGTCGGCGCTGCTGCGGGGACTCATGCTGTAGGTCGGGTGTCCCGCATCGCCGTAAGCGCGTCACCACGGCGTTCCGTGCGGCGTCGGCATCGCTGAACCGCGTCACCACGGAGGCACGGAGGACGGCCGGAGGACGGAGGGCGCGCGGGGCCACCTTCGCTGCGGAGCCGAGAACAAGATCTTGGGGTTCGACTCCGCGCCGGCGGTGGCCCCGCATGCCCTCCGTCCTCCGGCCGTCCTCCGTGCCTCCGTGGTGACGCGGTTCAGCGGCGGTGGCAGATGGAGCGAAAGCGACGCGCGCGAACCACGCACGCCCGCGTCATCGCGCCGGGAGGAGCGCTGCCGCCGCCTCGTCGATCGCCGCCGTCGCGCGACGCACGCGGGTCACGAGGTCGTCGAGCTCCGCGCGCACGCGCGCCGCGTCGCCGGCGCGGACCGCCTCGCCGACGGAGGGAAGCGCCATCGTCGCGTAGCCGTTGTCGATGTCGGCGACGTAGGTGAGCGACCGGTACCACGGGCGCCCCACGAGCCCGTCGGGGCGCGTGAGCCGGCGCTCGACGCTGCGGAGCGCGGCGTTCGTGCGCGCGAGCGTCGCGCGCGACGGCGTGCCGGCGGCGAGCACGCTGTCGCGCACCGCGCGGAAGCGCGCCGCGCGCTCGCCCATCTCGCGCCACGCGGCGAGGAGCGCGCCCGCGTCGCCGCCGTGCCGCGCCACCTGCGGCGCGAGGCGCTCGGTCGCCTGGCCGAGCGTGCGCGCGAACTCCTCGAAGTCGAACGGGACCACGTCGGCCTCGGCGACGCGGAGCAGCCACGCCGCCGCGAGCCGCGCGGCGGCCGCGTGCGACGCGTAGTTCGTGTCGCCGAACGTCTCCTGCCACGCGGGCGTGTCGTAGGCGCTGTGGTAGTTGCCCCCCGGCCCGCCGAAGCCCCAGTCGGCGTGCGGGATGCCGAGGTGGTTGTAGAAGCCCGCGAAGTCGGAGCCGCCCCCGGGGTCGCCCATCGGCGGCTCGGCCCCCGCGGCGACGCCGCTCCGCGCGCGCCACCGCTCGTAGACGGTGCCGCGGCCGAGCGGGTCGGGGACGTGCCGCGCGACGTCGCGCGTCAGCGCGCGCAGCGAGGGCGAGCCGCCGGCGCCGAAGTCGAAGCCGCTCGCGCTCACGTCGAGGTTGAGGTAGGCGACGCCGCCGCCCATGAGCCGCAGCGAGTCGTCCTCGACGTGCTCGCTCGAGCCGACGAGCCCCCACTCCTCGGCGTCCCACGTCGCGAAGACGAGCGTCCGCGCCGGGCGCCGGCCGGCGAGCGCGCCCGTCACGGCGCGCGCCGCCTCGAGGATGCTCGTGACGCCGCTCACGTTGTCGATGCTCCCCGCGTTCCAGGCGTCGCGGTGGCCGCCGATGACGATCACCTCGTCGGGGAAGGTGGCCCCGCGGAGCGTCGCGAGCGTGTTGTGGATCGTCTTGTACGGCAGCGTGTCGAGCGTCACCTGCACGCGTGCGCGCACGGGCCCGGGGCCGGCATGATAGCGGAACGGGAGCGCTCCCTGCCACGGCTGCGGGACCTGCGCGCCGCGCACGCCGGCGAGGAGCTCCTGCGCCGTGGCGTAGCCGACGGGGACGACGGGGATGCGCGGCACCGTCATCGCCGCGACGTCGAGGCGGCGCGCCCCCGGCGTGCTCGGCCACCCCGGCGTGCTCGGGTCGCCCGCGCCGTTGTAGACCGAGCCGCGCTGCACGCCGCGCGGCGGGCGCATCGGCCCCTCGGGGTAGACGTCGCCGCGCACGTAGCCGTCGTCGGCCGGGTCGCTGTAGATGAGGAGCGCGACCGCGCCGCGCTTCTCGGCCTCGCGCGCCTTGATCCCGCGGAACGAGCGCCCGTAGCGCGCGACGACCACCCTGCCGCGCACCGAGACGCCGATGCTGTCGAGCTGCGCGTAGTCCTCGATCAGCCCGTAGTTCACGTACACGATCTCGCCCGTCACGTCGCCGGCGGCCGAGTAGCCGTTGACGGTCGGGTACTGCGGCGTCGCCGAGAGCGAGTCACCCGGCACCGGCGGCTCGCCGAGCGCGAGCTCGGTCGTGTCGCGCCCCAGGCGCCAGACGCGCACGCCGGTCGCGTGCGGCAGGTAGACCGAGTACGAGCGCGTCTCGACCGCGAGCCCGAGCCGGCGCAGCTCGGCGTTGACGACGTCGCGCGTCCGCTCCTGTCCCGGCGTGCCGGCGACGTGCACCTCGCGCGCGAGCGTGCGTGCGATCCGCCGCGCCGTGTCCGGCTGCGGGATCCCGATCGCGCGCGCCTCGACCGCACGGTGCGCCGTGTCCCGCCGCGCCGCGAACCCCGCCAGCGGCGCCTGGCCTCCGGCGTGCGCCGCCACCGCGGCGAGTAGCGCGAGCGTCCTCGTCGATGTCGTCATGCGGGCTACGTTGGCACGCCGGGCGCATCCGCGCGAGGGGCGGTGCCGGGGAGCGCGGCGACGCGTGAATCCCTCGACTCCACGTGTCGCCGCGCTCCCCGGGCTCACGTCTCGTCGAGCAGCTGGTCGTGCATGCG
>ERZ1066122.2011-NODE-2011-length-14442-cov-10.944672_pt1 | contig 14442 bp, 22 predicted proteins | sample MGYA00382769_ERZ1066122 | MGnify/ENA primary metagenome ERZ1066122 (study PRJEB33369, sample SAMEA5778352) | biofilm metagenome | biome: Industrial cooling water; feature: Water cooling tower basin; material: Biofilm | place: United Arab Emirates | collected...
CAGGTGATGATCGAAGGCCCCGGCCATGTGCCGATGCACAAGATCAAGGCCAATATGGACAAGCAGCTGGAAGCGTGCGGCGAAGCGCCGTTCTACACGCTCGGGCCGCTCACCACCGACATCGCCCCCGGCTATGACCACATCACCAGCGCGATCGGCGCGGCGATGATCGGCTGGTTCGGCACCGCGATGCTCTGTTACGTCACGCCCAAGGAGCATCTGGGGCTGCCCGACCGCGACGACGTGAAGGTGGGCGTCGTCACCTACAAGCTTGCGGCCCATGCCGCCGACCTGGCGAAGGGCCATCCGGCCGCGAAGCTGCGCGACGACGCGCTCAGCCGCGCCCGCTTCGAATTCCGCTGGCGGGACCAGTTCAACCTCTCGCTCGATCCCGACACGGCCGAGCAGTATCACGATCAGACGCTGCCGGCCGAAGGCGCCAAGACTGCCCATTTCTGCTCGATGTGCGGGCCGAAATTCTGCTCGATGAAGATCACCCAGGAGGTTCGCGACTTTGCGGCAAAGCAGAATGCGAGCGCCGAGACGTTCCTCGCCGCGGCCGATCCGGAAGCCGGGATGAAGGAAATGTCTGAACGGTTCCGGGAAAAGGGCGGCGAGATCTACCTGCCGGCGGCGGAGTGAGCCGCGCCGGGCAGCGGGCGGAGGCTGCGGCGGAAACCCCCGCTTAAGCCTTCGCCGCTACGCTTCCGCGACGAATTCCGATCGCGGAGACCGGCCATGACGTTCAGCTTCACCGATTTCGCCCACGCGGTCCGCGCCGAGCGCCGCGTCGCGCCTGAACAGGTGCTGGCCGCGCGGCGCTGGGCCTGGGCGGACGGCGTGATCTCGCCCGACGAAGCGGAGACGATCTTCGAGTTGCACCATCTGGTCGCCGAGCCAAGCAGCGACTGGACCGACTTCTTCGTCGAGGCGCTGACCGACTATGTGGTGAACGGCGTTCCGCCCCGCGGCTATGTGAGCGACGAGAATGCCGCATGGCTGATCGACCATGTCGCGCGGGACGGCCGGGTCGAGACTCATGCCGAACTGGAGCTCGTGGTGCGCGTGCTCGAGAAAGCGCTGAACGCGCCGGGATCGCTGCAGCGCTTCGCGCTTGATGCGGTGGAGCGCATCGTCCGCGAGGGCGCCGGCACGGTGCGCGGCGGCGGGAGCCTGACGCCGGGGGCGGTCGGCGAGGTGGAAGTGGCGCTGCTCCGCCGCATTCTGTTCGCCGGCGGCGGCGATGGCGCGCTGCTGGTCGGCCGCGAGGAAGCCGAGACGCTGTGGCGCCTCAAGGATGCGACGCTGGGCGCGGCGAACGCGCCCGGCTGGCCGCGCCTGTTCGCCCAGGCGATCGGCAATCACCTGACTGCCCATGCCACCTACCGGCCGCTCGCCCGCACCGAAGCGGCCCGGCTCGAGGCCTTCATGGACGATCGCACCAGCCGCGTCGGCGCCTTTCTTGGCCGCATGGGCCAGGCGCTCGCCGCCGCGCCGGTGCGCCGCGCCGCGCTCGGCCGCTCGGGCGAGCGGGACGCCGAGACGATGGCCGCGGCGGTTGCCTGGTCGGCCATGGTGACGCCCGAGGAACGCGCCTGGCTGGAGGACCGGCTGGGGGCGGATGGCGGGGTCGACCCGTGCGAGCAGGCGCTGCTCGATTTTCTCGCCGAGCCGTGATAACGACTGGTTGCGCAACGTTTCGGGCGTCCACCCGTTCGACGACCACGACCGATGGAGGAGTGGAAATGCGCGCCAGCCTGATCGTCCCTGCCACTTTGGGTCTTGCCGCATTGGCGCTTGCCGGGTGCGACAGTCCCGAGCCGGCGGCCGAAAATGCCGTCCCGCCCCAGGCCGCCGATACGCCTGCCGAAACCGATTATGCCGCTGCACTCCGCACGATGCCGGAAGGCCAGCGCAACGCCACGCTGCTGCGGGCGATCCGCGACGCGGACCGCGCCTGCCAGGACGTCTTGTCCGCCGCCGAGCGGGCGCCGATCAACGGCGCGCCCGCCTGGACGGCCACGTGCGAGAATGACGTCACCTGGACGGTGATCATCGGGGCGAGCGGGACGGCCCAGGTCACCAACGATCAGGAACTGCGCGCGGCCGGCCTGGCGAAATAGCCGGGGCCAGTGGCAGCGGCCCCCCGCCCCTGCCACAGCCGCTCGTGCACGAAGAAGACGACAGCGTTCACCAGCGGCTCGACAAGCGCGATCCCGCCCGCCACCGCAGCCGACCCGGTCAGCAGATAGGCCACCGTGAAGCCGGTGCCGAGATGGACGAGAAGATAGCTGAAGGTCTTGGCAAGATCGCGGGACATGTGGCGGTGCTCCATGTCCGTCAGTTAAGAATGGTTCGCAACTTCCGCCAGCGGATTCCCTCGCTTGCTGTGATCGCCTGCCTCCGTCAGTTGCGGTGGACCAGCCCGACGGTGCGGAGCAGCGCCCAGACGCCAGCCGAGGCGAGCAGTGCGAGGCCGACGGCGATGGCGGTGCCCGCCGGCGATCCCGCAAGGGGCAGGCCGCCGGTGTTCATCCCGAAGATCCCGGTCACCAGCGTCGCCGGCAGCAGCAGCGCCGACAGGATCGAGAGCACGTAGAGATTCTGGTTGGTGCGCTGTGCCGCCTGCAAGTCGGCTTCTTCCCGGAGCAGGCGCAACTGGCCGTGGATGGCGAGCATGTCGCTGTCGATCCCGCCCAGTTGCTGGGCCCATTTCTCGACCGTCGGCAGCAGCGCCGCCGGCAAGTCCCGGTCCCGCTCCAGCCGGGCGAACACGGCCCGCATGCCGGCGAGCAGCCGGTGGAACTGGACGACGCGGCGGCGGATCGCGATCAACCGGCGATGGTCGAAGCGTTCGGGCCCGTCGAGCAGCATGTCTTCGAACTCCTCGATCTGGGCGGCCTGATCGCGAGACACCGCGCCGATATTCTCGACGATCGACGCGATGACAAGATCGAGCGCGCCGGCCGCATCGCGCACCGCCACGCGCGCCTGCTCGAGATGGCGACGGACGATATCGGCGGACCGCAGCGGATGGTGGCGGGCGGTGATCATCAGCCGTTCGCCTAGGGCGATGCGGAGAACGCCGGTGCGCTCCGCATCCAACCGGTCGAAGTCGCGTTCCACGTCATGCAGCACGCAGCCGACATGGCCCGCCTCGACCACGGCACGCTGATGGCGTTCGGGAGACAGCAGCAGCTCCCGCAGCGGCGGCGGCAGCGCGGCCGAACGGTCGATCCACTCCCGCGTCCACTGATCGGCCAGATTCACGTGCAGCCAGCGAAAGTCGGCGGTGCCCGGCGCGCAGGCGATGGTCCCTTCCTCCGCGCATGGGGCGGCCCGGCCGTCGGTGAAATCCAGCGCCCAAACGATCGAAGGTCGCGTCAGCATCGCCCGCTCCCGGACTGGCAATGCCCTTGACCATAGCAGCTTTCGCAGCACCGCGCAGGCGGGTTGGCCGGCCGGCCTAGCCGTCGAGCGCGGCCGTGAGCGCGACGCTTGCGCTGTACAGTCGGTCGCGCGCATCGCTGCCGATCATTTCGGCGATCAGCGCGTCGAAGACGGGGCGACGGTGGCTGCGTGCCGCCTCCAGCATCACCAGCAGCGTCGCCTCGTCATGCGACAAGGTCGCGCAGCAGGGCGGCGCCACGGCAAATGGTTCCGGCCAGCAGGATCGAACGGTCTCGAGCAGCAAATGGAGCTGCCGGGCCGCCGGGACGCAGCCGAGCCGGGCGGCCGCGGCGGCCAGCGGGCATTGCCGCAGCCGGGCGGCGACCACCCAGCGGCGCAGCGCACCGGCGACCGCCGCCTGCTCCGGTGTGAGTTGGTCGAGGCGGGGAAGCGCGAGCTGGAAGCGTTGATCGAGCATGGGGGGAAGATGACATGTCGCATTATTGCGATCAAGTCTCATTAGCATAAATATCAGCCGGCCGGCTCGCCGTTCGCCGCTGTCTGCCAATAGGCGAAAGCGGCCTGCTGAAGCCGGGCAACGAGCGCGCGGGCGGCCGGCCCCTGCCATGGCCCGTCATGGCCGAGCATCAAGGCATGGCCGCCGGTCCACCAGCCCTGGCCTGGCAGCCCATCCGATTCGCGCACCACCAGCACGGCCAGTTCCGGCTCTCCCCGCACGGCCGCCTCGGCGTCGATCGCGTCAAGCGTCCGGCAAAGCGCGCGCATCTTCGGCCGCGTGAAGCGGTGGCCGAGCGCCGCGAGCAGGCCGGAATAGCTGTAGGGCGCGCCCTCGCGCGCGGCTGCGATCAGCAGGTCCCGCACGCGGGCAGTGTCGGCGATGCCGCCGGGCTGCGCACAGGCCTCGCTCATGGCTCGCCAGCATGGCGCCGGTGCGGCCGCCGCTCAAGCGCCGCGTTCAGCGCCTGATCATGTTGAAAATGCAATGTTTCATGGAAAGCCTTTGCCAGGAGATCCGCCATGACCGGCGCCCACCGTCTGATTCTGCTCCTCGCCGGCCTGGTCGGACTTGGCGGCTGCACCACGCTTGGCCCCGGCGGCTATGCCGGCGCCGACTGGGGGGGCAGCTGGGGCGGCGCCCCCTATGCCGCCGCGGGCGGCTTCTATCGCGGCCCCGTTTATCGCGGCGCCGGCTGGTTCGGAGACTGGTATTGGCCGGGGCGCGGCGCCTGGGTCTATGACCGCTGGGGCCAGCGCCGCGGCTGGTCTCCGCGCGAACAGGCGTTCTTCCGCGAGCGCCGGATCGACCGGCGGGAGTATCGCGCGGATCGCACGATCGACCGCCGCGGCTATCGGGCCGAACGCCGCGCCGACCGCCAGGCACTGCGCCAGGGCCGGATCGACCGCCCCGCCTTCCGCGCCGACCAGCGGCAGGACCGGCGCGAATACCGAGTCGAGCGCTGGCGCGACAAGGCCCAGTATCGGGCCGACCGGCAGCAGGACCGGCGCGATTTCCGCCGCGGCCGACCGATCCGCCGGAACTGAGCCTCAGCTCCGCCGCGCCTTCCAGGCCTTGACCGCGGCCATCGTGCCCTTGATGTGGCCAAGCGGCTGCGGATCCGTGAGCGCGAAAATGATGCGGCCATCGGGCGCGATCACGAACGACGTGCGGTCGGACATGCCGGGCCGGCCGGCGATTGCGACGCCATAGCGCTGGATCAGATCCGGCGTCGCGCTCGCCACCGCGAACTTGTTGCGGCACTCCTCGACCGAGAACCGCTTCAGCGTCTCGATGTCGTCGCCGGACATGCCGATGACCGTCGCGCCAAGCTTTGCGAACTCCGGCGTCGCTTCGGCAAACTCATGCGCTTCGATCGTGCAGCCGGACGTGAAGGCCTTGGGGTAGAAATAGAGCACCACCGGGCCTTTCTTCAGCGCGTCGGCAAGCGAGAAGCGGAAGGATTTGCCCGCGAGGGCGGCGGGAGCGGTGAAGCCCGGCGCCGTCGCGCCGGGCGCAAGCGCGGCAGCCAGCGGAGCAGCGATGGCGAGGCCGAAGGTCAGGCCGAGCAGCGGACGGAACATCAGACGTCTCCCGTTACGGATGGCGCCTGCCTTCTAGAGCCTGATCGGCTGAGGTGGAAGCACTCCGCGCGGCGGGCGCCGGCCCATGCCGGCCGCCCGGCCTCAGCGCGCGAGCCAGCCGGTCAACAGATAAACGAGGATCACCAGCGGGCCGAGCGCGAGCAGCGCGACGATGGCGGCGATGCGGACGAGCAGCGGATCGATGGCGACGGCATCGGCGATCCCGGCGCACACGCCCATCAGCTTGGCGCGGCGGCGATCGAGACGGAAGGCGGACATTGCGATTCCCTTCAAAAAGCGGCTCGTGGAGCCGGTCAGGCGACCAGCACCGCGCCCGGGCCGACGGCCGCGACGATGAAGAAAGCGGACACCGCGAAGGCACCGACGACGGACAGGACCGAGTGACGGACGGACGAAAGATTCGGCATTGTGGGTCTCCCTGCAAGGCCGGCGAACCCCTCGCCGGCGATGCCAGAGACTTTGCAGGGCCCGTGCCAAGTCGGCATAAGGCCTGAAATCCGCCAGATTCCGGTTGGAAGCCGGTTCAGGCTCCGGTCAGATTTCCCACTCGTCAGGGAAGAGCGCCAAGCATTGGCGATTGTCGCTAGGCAAGCAGGTCGTCAATCGCCTGCGCCATCGCCACGTCCCGCCGCGACAGGCCGCCAGCGTCGTGGGTGGTGAGAAGAATGTCGACCCGGTTCCAGACATTCGACCATTCCGGATGATGATCGGCCTTCTCCGCCACCAGCGCGACTCGCGTCATGAACGCGAACGCCTCCGAAAAATCCGCGAACAGGAAGGATCGGGTGAGCGCGTCGCGGCTCTCGTCGTAATCCCATTCGCCCAGACGGTCGAGCGCCTCCGCCCGCTCCGCCTCGCCCAGCTGCTCGACCATGGTTTCCCCTTTCGCTTTGCCCTATGTCGCGCTGATGAACCCCTGCGGTCAACGCACCTTCGCCCCGACGCCGGAGCGGATCGAGGAGATCGCCGCCGCGACGCTCGCCCGGCTGCCCGCCGCCTTCCGCGCCCATCTGGGGGACGTGGTGATCCAGGTGCACGACTATGCCGATGACGCGCTGCTGGACGCGCTCGGGATCGACGACGCGCTCGACCTGACGGGCGTCTATCAGGGCCGCCCGCTGGGCGAGAAGAGCGCATCGGATTCCGGCACCCTCCCCGATCTGATCCAGCTGTTCCGCCTGCCCATTCTCCACGAATGGGCGGCGACCGACGTCGCCCTGGAGGAGCTGGTGGCGCATGTGCTGATTCACGAGATCGGCCATCATTTCGGCCTGTCCGACGCCGACATGCACGCCCTGGAGGACGCCGCCGGGTGAATGCGCTTCGCTTCGAGGCGGTGACCGGCTGGCGCGGCGGACGGCTGCTGTTCGAAGGCGTCGGCTTCGCGCTGGGCAGCGGCCAGGCGCTGCGGCTGACAGGCCCGAACGGCACCGGCAAGTCGAGCCTGCTGCGGATCGCGGCCGGGCTGCTTGCGCCGGCGGCCGGCCGCGTGGTGCGCGAAGGCGGCGTGGCCCTGGCCGACGAGCATCCGGCACTCGACCGTGATCTGCCGCTCGCCCGGGCGCTCGGCTTCTGGGCACGGCTGGACGGTGGCGGCGAGGCCATCGAAACCGCGATGGCGGCGATCGGGATCGACGGGCTGGCGCCGGTGCCGGTGCGGATGCTCTCGACCGGCCAGCGCAAGCGCGCGACGATCGCCCGGGTGATGGCGAGCGGCGCCGGCATCTGGCTGCTGGACGAGCCGACCAACGGGCTCGACGCGGATGCCATTGCCCGTCTGGAAACGGTCTGCGCCGCCCATCTCGGCCGGGGCGGCATCGTCGTCGCGGCCACCCATCAGCCGCTCGCGCTGCCGGAATGCGCGCGCTTCGAGATGCCGGCCCCGCCGCGGAACGCGAGCGATGATTGAGCTGATCCGCCGTGATCTCGCGCTTGCCTGGCGCGCGGGGGGGCTGGTCCTGCCGGTCGCCTTCTTCCTGCTGGTCGCGACCTTGTTCGCCTTCGCGATCGGCCCGGACGGGCGGCTGCTCGCCCGGGTCGGCGGCGGCGTGCTGTGGATGGCGGCGCTGCTCGCGGCGCTGCTGCCGGTCGATCGGCTGGTCGAGCCGGATCGGCTGAACGGCGTGCTCGATCAGCTCGCGCTGCGGGGTCTGTCCGACGAAGCGGTCGCCGCGGCGAAGCTCGTCGCCCACTGGCTGAGCTTCGGTCCGCCGCTGATGCTCGCGGCGCTGCCGGCCGCGGCGCTGCTGCGGATCGACGGCGCGACCTTGCTGCGCGTCGAGGCGGGGCTGGCGATCGGGACGCCGGCGCTGGCCGCGCTCGGCCTTACCGTCGCCGCGCTGACGGCCGGCCTCCGCGGGGCGGGCGCGCTCGGCGGGCTGCTGATGCTGCCGATCGCCGTGCCGGTGCTGATCTTCGGTGCCGGCGCGATCGCCGACGGATCGGGCGCGGCGCTGAAGCTGCTCGCCGCCGTCTCGCTGCTGCTGACAGCCGGCGCGCCGTTCGCCGCCGGCGCCGCGCTCCGCGCCGCCCGGTCCTAGCTCCCGTTCGGCCGGGGGCCGGTCGGGCCGGCCGGGGCGCTCCCGCCCGTCAGGCGGGTGGATTGGCCCAGCGCGCCCAGATCGCGGTCGGCAGCAGCAGGCCGCGGGCTTCCTCCCGCACCGCCAGTTCGCCGCATTCCACGCGCCCGGGCAGATCGGCGCAGGCCTGGGCCAGCAGCTCGCCGATCGCGAGCGCCGACATGCGCACCGCATAGACGGTCAGGAACAGGAAGCGGGACCGCGCATCGAGCAGCCGCCGGCAATCGGCCACCAGCCCAGCCAGCCCGTCTTCCAGCTTCCACACCTCGCCGGCCGGGCCGCGGCCATATTTGGGGGGATCGAGAATGATCCCGTCATAGCGCCGGCCGCGCCGCACTTCGCGCGCGACGAACTTTGCCGCATCGTCGACCAGCCAGCGCACCGGCCGGTCGGCGAGCCCGGACAGCGCCGCATTGGCCCGTGCCGCCTCGACCGATTTCTTCGACGCATCGACATGCACCATTTCGGCCCCCGCCGCGGCAAGCGCGAGCGTGCCGACGCCGGTATAGCCGAACAGGTTGAGCGCGCTCGCCGGCGCCAACTCCCGCATCCAGCGCCACACCGGCGCCATGTCCGGGAAGAAGCCGAGATGCCGGAACGGCGTGCACTGGGCAGTGAAGCGGACCTCTTCCCAATCGAGCGGCCAGCCGTCCCGCGGCACCGGCCGCTCGAATTGCCAGCGGCCGCCGCCGTCCTCGTCCGATCCCGGGATGAACGCGCCGTCCGCCGCCCAGTCGGTGCCGGCCGGCTGCCACAGCGCCTGCGGTTCGGGCCGGATGAAGCGATACTGGCCGTAGCGCTCCAGCTTGCGGCCGCCGCCGCTGTCGATCAGCCCGTAATCCGGCCAGGGCTCGCCGACGAGAGTGGTAAGCTCCATCGCTCAACCACGCCGGGCCGGCGTCGCGCGTGCGCCGATATAGGCAGTGACGGCGTCGAGCGAGGCGGGCAGCATGTCAAACCGCTCCTCGCGCTCGAACAGGCTGCCGACACGCGGCGGCAGGCTTGGCCGCACGCCCGTCGCGCGCTCGACGGCGTCGCGGAATTTGGCCGGATGGGCGGTGGCGAGCGTCACCACCGGCACGTAGGCCGGCAGGGCAGCGGCGCGGGCCGCGGCCAGCCCGACCGCGCTGTGCGGATCGATGACCTGACCGGCACGGGTGCAGGCCCAGCGCATCGCCAGCGCCATATCGTCCCCGTCGATCCGTGCGCTGCCGAAAAGGGCGGCAGCGCCCGCAAGCTGCCGCTCGGTCAGGCGGAGCGTGCGGTGGGCAGCGAAGCCGGCCATCTGCTCCGGTACGGCGGCCGGGTCGAGATCGAACAGCAGCCGTTCGAAATTGGAACTGACCTGAATGTCCATCGAGGGCGTCGCCGTCGGCACCACTGGCCCCGCGGCATAGTCGCCGGTCGACAGCGCCCGGTGGAGGATGTCGTTCACATTGGTGGCGACGATCAGCCGGGCGATCGGCAGGCCCATCCGCGCCGCCGCATAGCCTGCGAGCACGTCGCCGAAATTGCCGGTCGGCACCGAGAAGGCGATCGGCCGTTCCGGCGCGCCGAGCCGGACGGCGGCGTAGAAGTAATAGACGATCTGGGCGAGCAGCCGCGCCCAGTTGATCGAGTTGACGGCGGACAAGGCGAAGCGGGCCGAGAAATCGGCGGCGCCGAACATCGCCTTCACCAGCGCCTGGGCATCGTCGAAATCGCCTTCGATCGCGATGTTGTGGACATTGGGGGCCAGCACCGTCGTCATCTGGCGGCGCTGCACTTCGGAGACGCGGCCGGCGGGGTGCAGCATGAAGATGTCGATCTTCGCGCGGCCGGCAAGCGCGTCGATCGCCGCCGACCCGGTATCGCCGGAGGTCGCGCCGATGACGGTCAGATGGGTGTCGCGGCTGCTCAGGAACCGTTCGAACAGCAGGCCGAGCAGCTGCAGCGCCACGTCCTTGAACGCGAGCGTCGGCCCGTGGAACAGCTCGAGCAGCCAATGCTGGCGGTCGAGCTGGACCAGCGGCGTCACGGCGTCATGGGCGAAGCGGCCATAAGCGGCCGTGGCGAGCGCCTTCAGCTCGTCCTCGGCAAGCGCGCCGCCGAGGAACGGCGCCATGATCCGCACGGCCGTTTCGACATAATCGAGCCCGCGCAGTGCGGCGATCTCCGCGGCGGACAGTCGCGGCCAGGCTTCCGGCATGTACAGCCCGCCATCGGCGGCGAGCCCGGCGAGCGTCACGCCTTCGAAATCGAGCCTCGGCGCTGCCCCCCGCGTGCTGACATAGTGCATGGGGGCGGGGGTGTAGCTGCCGCGGGAGACAGGGGCAAGGCGAAGACCGTGCCCGGCCCGGCGGACCGCGGGTGCGGGAGCCCGCCCCAGGCGCGTAAACCGGCGGGGCGCGCGCCGATCGCCCGGCCGGGCATCGCGGTCAGGACCCCGGCGCGCTGCCCTGCGCCCGCTTGCGCAGCGCGAGAATGTAGATGCCGGCCGCGGCGGCGGCGAAGAAGAACCACTGCGCGGCATAAGCGCGGTGGTTGTTGGGAATGTCGTCCAGCGCCGGGGGCTTCGCCGCGTCCAGTCCCGGCGCCGGCGTCGCCGCATAGAGGCGGACGACATGCGCGCGATCGGGACCGACCACGCCGGTCACCTGACCACCGCGCCAGGCGGGCGGCTCCGGTGCTTTCGACCAGCCCATCACGGCCTGGAAGCCAGGCCCTTCCGCCCCGCGGGCGCAGGACGCAATATGGATCCAGCCGGCATCACCGGCGCGGTTGCGGCCGCTCACGGCGCGCCAGTCCGTCACGCGCAGGCAGAAGGCGGACGCTGTCCGGAACAGCGGCGGGGCAGCGGGATCGGGAACGGCCGGCAGCGCGATCGGCGGCAGCGCGCGGGCGCCCGCATAGCGTTCGAGCACCGCCTCCTTCTCGCGCGCGCGGGCGAGCTGCCAGACGCCGAGGCCGATCATCGTCGCGATGGCGGCGACGACGATCAGCGTCGCCGCCATGGGCAGCCGGCGCATCATCGCGGATCGATCCGGCCCTCGCGGGCCTGGTTGCGGAACTCCAGCGCCAGCAGCGCGGCCTTGGCGAGCCGGAGGCTGCCAATGGTGAGCACAAGCGTGAGCGGCAGCCAGAGCAGCAGATGCACCCAGAGCGGCGGTTCGAACGCCAGCTCGACGGCGATCGCCAGGATCGTCACGACGGTGCCGACGATCAGGGTCAGGAACGCCGCGGGACCGTCGCCGACGTTGAAGGCGGCGAAGTCGAGCCCGCAGGCGCGGCACCGCGGCGCGAAACGCAGGAACGTCGCAAACAGCGTCGCGCTGCCGCATCGCGGACAGAGCCCCGATGCGGCAGCGCGGAGGATCGGCGGTGCCGACATCTCAGGTCCGTCCCTGTTCGCCATGGCGGCGACCGGACGGTCCCGGACGCAATTCGTTCCCCCCGGGATCAGCCGTGGATCGGCGCGCCCCAGCTGCCCCACACGTAAACGGCAACGAAGAGGAACAGCCAGACCACGTCCACGAAGTGCCAGTACCAGGCGGCCGCCTCGAAGCCGAAATGCTGGCGCGGCGTGAAATCGCCGCGATAGGCGCGGATCAGGCAGACGATGAGGAAAATGGTGCCGACCAGCACGTGGAAGCCGTGGAAGCCGGTCGCCATGTAGAAGGCGGCGCCGTAGTTCAGCCCTTTGAACGGGATCGGCGAATGGGCGTATTCATAGGCCTGGATCGCGCTGAACAGCACGCCGAGCGCGCTCGTCAGCCACAAGCCCTTCTTCAGCCCTTCCCGATCGCCGTTGATCAGCGAATGGTGGGCCCAGGTAACGGTGGTGCCGGAACAGAGCAGAATCAGCGTGTTGAGAAGCGGATAGGCGAAGGGATCGATCACCTCCAGGCCCTTGGGCGGCCACTGCGCCGCAACGTCGGCGAGCGCCGCCGTGCCGTCGCTGACTTCGATCGGCGCCGGGAACAGCGCGAAATCGAACCAGGCCCAGAACCAGCCGACGAAGAACATCACTTCGGACGCGATGAACAAGATCATGCCGTAGCGCAGATGGAGCTGCACGACCGGCGTGTGCTCGCCGCCATTGGCTTCGCGGATGACGTCCGACCACCAGCCGAACATCGTATAGAGAACGCCGAGGAGGCCGAGGCCGAACACCAGCGAGCCATAGGCCATTTCATGCATCCACATGATGCCGCCGGACGCCATCACCAGCGCCGACATCGAGCCGACGAACGGCCAGGGGCTGGGAGGCAGAATGTGGTAATCGTGGTTCTTCGCGCCGGCCATGGCTCTTTCCTGCTCTCGTTTCCCGATTGCCCTAGCTCGCCCCGCCGGTCGAATCCACCGGGTAGAAGGTGTAGCTGAGGGTGATTTGCTGAATGTCCTTCGCGTCCGGATCGGTCAGGAGCCCCGGATCGACGAAGAAGATGACCGGCATGCGCACGCGCTCACCGGGCTGGAGCGTCTGCTCGGTGAAGCAGAAGCACTCGATCTTGGCGAAATACTTGCCCGCCTGATCGGGCGAGACGTTGAAGGTCGCGCGGCCGACGACCGGGCGGTCGGAGCGGTTCTCCGCGTAATAGAAGGCCATGTCGCGCGCGCCGACGGCGATCTTCTGCACCGGCTGCTCCGGCCCGAACGACCAGGGCAGGCCGGGCGCCACATTGGCATCGAAACGCACCGAAATCTCGGCGCCGCTCGGCGCCGTCGGCAGGTCCGCCTCGCTGGCCCGCTGGGTGGTGCCGGCAAAGCCCGTCACCTGGCAGAACATTCGGTAAAGGGGGACGGCAGCAAAGCCGAGCGCGACCATGGCGACCGCAATCAGCGCCGCGATCATCGCGCTCCGGCGGTTGCGGGCGGCAAGCTCGCTCATACGCCCGGCTGCCCGATCTTGGCGAGGGTGATGAAGAAGAACAGGACGGCCAGGCCGCCCAGCACGAGCGCCATCACCACCGACCGGGCGCGCTGCCGCGCGCGATACTCGTCGTCGGGATCGGTCATGCGAGCACCAGCGCGTCCACGACCAGCGCGCCGAACAGGATGAAGAGGTAGAGGATCGAGTAGGCGAACAGCCGCTTCTCGTCCGCCATCTTGGCGGGCGGCGTCGCGCCGGGAAAGCCGACACGGGCCGCCAGGATCAGGAAGGCAAGGCTGGTGGCGAGCGCCACCGCTCCGTAGATCCAGCCGGCGAGCGCCAGCGGCCACGGCGCGACGGCGGCGGCCGCCATCGGCAGGCTGTAGAGGAAAATCTGGTGGCGCGTCGTCCGCTCGCCCGCCACCACCGGCAGCATGGGCACGCCGGCCGCAGCATAGTCCATCTTCACGAACAGCGCGAGCGCCCAGAAATGGGGCGGGGTCCACAGGAAGATGATCGCGAACAGCAGGATCGGCATGAGCGTGACGTCGCCGGTCACGGCCGCCCAGCCGATCAGGGGCGGAAAGGCGCCCGCCGCGCCGCCGATCACGATGTTCTGCGGGGTCCTGGGCTTCAGCCAGATGGTGTAGATGACCGCGTAGAAGAAGATCGAGAAGGCGAGCAGCCCGGCCGCGAACCAGTTGGTCGCAAGCCCCATCGTCACCACGGAGAAGCCGGCCAGCGCCATGCCGAAATGGAAGGCGGATTGGCGATCGACCCGGCCGGCGGGCAGCGGCCGCCGCGCGGTGCGCTTCATCTTCGCGTCGAGATCGGCTTCGTACCACTGGTTGAGCGCACCCGCGGCACCCGCCGCGACGGCGATGCACAGGATCGCGGTGAAGCCCAGCACCGGATCGATGCCGCCCGGCGCGACCAGCAGCCCGCACAGCGCCGTGAATACGACGAGCGTCATCACCCGCGGCTTGGTGAGCGCGAGAAAGTCCCGCCAGTCGGCGGGCATCGGGGCTGCGAATGTCGTCGTGGTCATGTCACTCTACTTTCTGGGCAGCCGGAGCGGGAGCCGATCCCGCGCCGCCGGTTTCCCCCGCTGGGGGAGCCCGGCCGGCTGCTGCACATGCCGCCGCCGGGCGGCAGCGGCGCGCAGGCCGAGGCGTGCGCGCCGCGCGTCCGCTCAGTCGATCTTCGGCAGCGTTTCGAACTGGTGGAACGGCGGCGGGCTGGACAGCGTCCATTCCAGCGTCGTTGCACCTTCGCCCCACGGATTGGCTTCCGCCTTGCGGCCGGCGAGCAGCGACCAGATCACGTTGACGAAGAAGATCACCATGCCGACCGCCATGATGGTGTAGCCGGTGCTCGCCAGCTGGTTCCAGGTGGCGAAGGCATCCGGATAGTCGGGATAGCGCCGCGGCATTCCCTGCATCCCGAGGAAGTGCATCGGGAAGAACAGCACGTTCACGCCGACGAAGAACACCCAGAAGT
>ERZ1066122.2012-NODE-2012-length-14439-cov-15.202378_pt1 | contig 14439 bp, 15 predicted proteins | sample MGYA00382769_ERZ1066122 | MGnify/ENA primary metagenome ERZ1066122 (study PRJEB33369, sample SAMEA5778352) | biofilm metagenome | biome: Industrial cooling water; feature: Water cooling tower basin; material: Biofilm | place: United Arab Emirates | collected...
CCTTCCACCCGTACTACACGGTGAAGGACCTGTTCGGCGCCGGCTTCTTCCTGATCCTGTTCGCCTTCATCGTGTTCTTCGCGCCGACCATGGGCGGCTGGTTCCTCGAGTGGGACAACTTCATCGAGGCCGACCCGCTGGTGACCCCGGCGCACATCAAGCCGGTGTGGTACTTCACCCCGTTCTACGCGATGCTGCGCGCGATCCCCGACAAGCTGTTCGGCGTGATCGTGATGGGCGGCGCCACCCTGATCCTGTTCGCGCTGCCGTGGCTCGACCGCTGCAAGGTCAAGTCGATCCGCTACCGCCCGATGCTGCACAAGATCCTGATCACCCTCTTCGTGGTGGCCTTCGTGGTCCTGGGCTGGCTGGGCGCGCAGACCGGCTCCGACACCCAGAAGCTGGTGGCCCAGGTCCTGACCGCCTACTACTTCGCCTTCTTCCTCCTGATGCCGATCTGGTCCGCGATGGGCCAGACCAAGGCCGTTCCCGAGCGGGTGCCCGAGCATGACTAAGCTGCGTCTCTTCGCCCTCCTGCTGGCCTTCGCGCCCGCGCTTGGCCTGGCGGCCAGCGCCGGCCCGCTGGAATCCTCGGGCACCGACCTCAGCGACCGCGCGTCGCTGCAGCGCGGCGCGGGCCTGTACATGAACTACTGCGCCGGCTGCCACGCCCTGTCCCTGCACCGCTACTCGCGGATCGCGGAAGACCTGGGCCTGAGCCCGGAGCTGGTGGAACAGCACCTGATGCCGGCCAACGCCAAGATCGGCGAGAACATCGACACCGGCATCGACGCCGGCGACGGCAACGCCTGGTTCGGCAAGGCCCCGCCCGACCTGAGCCTGACCGCCCGCGCCCGCCTCGGCGGCCCGGACTGGATCTACAGCTACCTCAAGGGCTTCTACATCGACGAAGCCCGCCCGATGGGCTGGAACAACACCGTGTTCCCCGGTGCGTCGATGCCGCACGTCCTTTGGGAGATGCAGGGCATCCAGCGCCCGGTCTACGAGCAGGGCGCCGACGGCCAGCCGCACGTCGCCCGCCTCGAGCTGGTGCAGCCGGGCCGCCTCGACGCCAAGGCCTACGACCAGGTGGCGCGCGACATCAGCGCCTTCCTGCAGTACGTGGCCGAGCCGGCCGCGCTCAAGCGCGAGTCGGTGGGCGTGTGGGTGGTGCTGTTCCTGGCCTTCTTCACCTTCATCGCGTACCTGCTGAAGGTCGAGTACTGGCGCGACGTGCACTGATCCTTGGGGTCGGCCCGTCTCCCGAAAGGCCGCCCCCGGGCGGCCTTTTGCTGTCCGGGGCCCGGGAGAACCCCGGATTTCGCGGTCGGGGACCGGCCCGCCGGACGCCCGGCACGTGACAGTCTTGCGGCGGGCGGGCCGTTTCGGGCAGGGTTAGGGCTTCCGATGACCGTTGGCAGAGGGGCCGGCGGCACCGCGAGAGGGGAACCCGATGGCTGCCAGTCCGCGCATCCGCAACGCCCTGACGCTGTTTTCAGCCCGTGACTGCGTGGTTTGCCACCGCGTCCGGCTGGTGCTGGCGGCCAAGGGCGTCACCTATGAACTGGTGCCGGTCGACCCGGGCAGCCCGCCCGAGGACCTGGTGGACCTCAATCCCTACCACTCGGTGCCGACCCTGGTGGATCGCGACCTGGTGCTCTACGCCGCCTCGGTGGTCTCGGAGTACCTGGACGAGCGCTACCCGCACCCGCCGCTGATGCCGGTGGACCCGCTTTCGCGCGCCCGCCTGCGCCTGGCCATGCTGCGGCTCGAGCACGACTGGGTGCCGCACGTGCAGGCCATCCAGAACGGCAACAAGGCCCAGGCCGACGCCGGCCGCAAGCGCCTGAAGGAACTGCTGATCGCCGCGCTGCCGCTGTTCAAGGCCTCCAAGTTCTTCCTCAACCCCGAGATGAGCCTGGCCGACTGCGCCATCGCGCCCATCATCTGGCGCCTGCCGGCGCTGGGCATCGTGCTGCCCAAGGAAGCCAAGCTGATCGAGGACTACGGCATGCGGATCTTCCGAAACCCGGCCTACCTGCGCAGCCTGACCCCCGAGGAGAAATCCCTGCGCGAGCTGCCTCAATGACCGAGGGCGCCAAGCCGATGGGTTCCAACCGCCCGTACCTGCTGCGGGCGTTGAACGAGTGGATCTGCGACAACGGGATGACGCCCTACCTGCTGGTGGACGCGACGCGCGAGGGCGTGCAGGTGCCGGCCTCGGTGGTGAAGGACGGGCGCGTGGTGCTCAACATCGCGCCGCGCGCGGTGGCGCACCTGGTCATCGACAACCGCGAGGTGCGCTTCATGGCCCGCTTCGGCGGCGTCAGCCAGTCGGTGCTGGTGCCGGTGGGCGCGGTGCTGGCGATCTACGCGCAGGAGACGGGGCAGGGGATGATGCTGCCCGAGGACGGCGCGATGCTGCCCGACGATTCCCCCGAGCCGCCGGCCGGCCCGGACGCGGGCGGCGACGCACCGCGCCGCAGCCATCTTCGCGTCGTCAAGTAAGGCCGGCTTGCGGCGGCATCGGACCCACGAGGGAGCGCAGGCGACGCCCGTGCAGCACGATGCGGCCGGCGTGGCGGTCGTCGCCGTGGATCGAGTATTCGAAGCCGTACTGGCGCTCCATGCCGATCCAGCCGTCGCCGCCGCGGCGCGGCCGCATCGACAGCAGGTGCACGCTCTGGTCGAGCCAGACCACGCCCGCCCGCTGGCAGGCCTGCCGGCCATAAAAGGTGGCGGTTTCAGCGGCCGCGCGCCCGGCGAACCAGAACGCAAGCAGCGCTATCGCGAGAAGCATCATTATCAGCGTGCCGAGCATGGCAGCAGTGTGGGGACGGTCACGCTCCGCCGCAAGCGGACCCCCTGCCTTGTTGGCCCGGGCATGGCTAAGATACCCACGGACGCCGCCCCCCCCGGGCCATCGCCGATTCGCAGGAGAGCGAAGATGAAGCTGGTGTTTCCCAATGGCGAACATGGCCAGGTGCTGCTCAGCGCCGGCGTGAACAAGATCGGTTCGGCGCCGGAAGGCGCGGTCGTGCTGGCCGAGGAGGGCATCCAGCCGCTGCACTGCGAGATCCACGTCACCGGCACCGGTGCGAACCTGCAGGTGCCCCACGGCGGCGGCCCGGTGTCGGTGAACGGCAAGCCCGTGGCCGACATCATGGCGCTGCGCGGCGGCGACCAGATCGGCATCGGCGGCATCGTCGCCAAGTTCGCCATCGTCGAGGCGGCGCGCAGCGCGCCGGCCCCGGGCGTGGTGCCCGGTTCCGACGAGGACAGCGGCGCCACCCGCGTGCGCATGGCCGTGCCCAAGTACGTGCTGCGCGGCGTGTCCGGCGCGGTGTTCAGCAAGGTGTTCCCGGTGTCCGGCCCGGTGGTGATCGGCCGCGCGCCCGAGTGCGACATCTCGGTGTCGGCCGAGGAGATCTCGCGCCGGCACGCGCTGGTCAAGCCGGTGGGCGATGGCCTGTCGGTCGAGGACCTGGGCTCGTCCAACGGCACCTACATCAACAACCGCCGCGTGCAGCAGGGCTTCCTGAACCCGGGCGACGAGCTGCGCCTGGACGCGGTGCGCTTCATCGTGGTCGCGCCGGGCATGGAAATGGCCCAGCAGACCAGCCGCCTGCAGCACACCGATCCGGTGCCGCCGCCGGCGCCGGCGGCGGTCAGCAAGTGGGTGCCGATCATGCTCACCGCCGCGGCGGTGCTGGTGATCGTGGCCCTGGTGCTCGGCCGCGGTTGAGCCGCGGCGCCGGCCTCAGGCCGGCGGGTCGCCCAGGCGCAGGGACAGGTCCAGCGCCTGCACGTGCTTGGTCAGCGCGCCCACCGAGACGAAATCCACGCCCGTGGCGGCGATCGCCCGCAGGCGCTCCCCGGTGACCCCGCCCGAGACTTCCAGCGGCGTGCGGCCCGCCGCGCGGGCCACCGCCTCGCGCAGGTCGGCCTCGCTGAACTCGTCCACCAGGATGCGGTCGCAGCCGCTGGCCAGGGCCTGGTCGAGTTCGTCGAGCGTTTCCACCTCGATGATCAGCGGCAGCGCCGGATGCTTCGCCCGCGCGGCCGCGGCCGCGGCGGCGATCGAGCCGGCGGCGTGGATGTGGTTCTCCTTCAGCATCACCGCGTCGAACAGGCCGATGCGGTGGTTCATGCCGCCGCCGGCGCGCACCGCGTACTTCTGCGCCAGCCGCAGGCCCGGCAGGGTCTTGCGGGTGTCGAGGATCCGGGTGCGGGTGCCGGCGACCTCGGCCACGTAGCGGGCCGTGGTGGTGGCGGTGGCGCTGAGCGTCTGCAGGAAGTTCAGCGCGGGCCGCTCGGCGCTGACCAGGGCGCGCGTGCGGGCGTGGATGCGCACCAGCACGGTACCCGCCGCGACGGCGTCGCCCTCGGCCACCCGCCATTCGAGCGAGGCCTCCGGGTCGAGCGCGCGGAAGCAGGCGTCGAACCAGGGCCGGCCGGCGATGACGCCGGCTTCCTTGGCGATGACGTAGGCACTGGCTGGCACGTCCGGCAGCAGGTCGGCGGTGGCATCGCCCGGCCCGATGTCCTCGGCCAGGGCGCGGGCCACGTCGGCAGCGACCACGTCGGCCGGCGGCGGCGTCGGCAGGGTGGCCATCAGCGCGGGAAGTCGGCGACCTGGGCGGTGGCCAGGGCTTCGTCGGCCAGCAGCACCGGGATGCCGTCCTCGACCCGGTACACCTGCTTGCGGTCGCGGGTGACCAGGCCCTCGGCCAGCGCTTCGGACTGCGGGCTGCCGTCGGCCCGGACCACGCCGCCGGCGGCGATCGCGGCGTTGAGGGCGGCCAGCTCGGCGCTGCCCAGCAGGGCCAGCGGCTGTTTGCTGGCGGGGCAGCAGAGGATGTCGAGGAGCTTGCGGTCCATGGGGCGGCTGTGTCCGTCGGAGGCTTGGGTCTAGAATAGCGTTTTGCCGAAGCGGCCTGCCATGAACGAAGCCAACGTTGCCCCGCGCGTCGGGGTCGTGATGGGGTCCCGGTCAGACTGGGACACGATGCAGCACGCGGTCGCGCGGCTCGAGCAGCTGGGCGTGCCGCACGAGGTGCGCGTGGTGTCGGCGCACCGCACGCCCGACCTCCTGGTCGAGTACGCCAAGTCGGCCGCGGCCCGCGGCCTGCGCGCGATCATCGCCGGCGCCGGCGGCGCGGCCCACCTGCCGGGCATGCTGGCGTCGATGACGCCGGTGCCGGTGCTGGGCGTGCCGGTGCAGAGCAAGGCGCTCAACGGCCTCGATTCGCTGCTGTCGATCGTGCAGATGCCGGCCGGCGTGCCGGTGGCCACCTTCGCCATCGGCGCCGCGGGCGCGGCCAATGCCGGCCTGTTCGCCGCGGCCATGCTGGCGCCCGACCACGCCGAAGTGCGCGCCGCGCTCGACGCCTTCCGCGCCAGGCAGACGAGCGACGTGCTCGACCACCCGGACCCGCGGCAGCCGTGACCACCGTCGGCATCCTCGGCGGCGGGCAGCTGGCCCGCATGCTGGCCCTGGCGGGCGCGCCGCTGGGCCTGCGCTTCCTGGTGCTCGATTCCGCGCCCGATGCCTGCGCGGCGCAGTTCGCGCCGATGCTGCAGGCCGACTACCGCGACCAGGCCGCGCTGGCCTCGTTCGCCGACCAGGTCGACGTCGCCACCTTCGATTTCGAGAACGTGCCCGCCGAGAGCGCGGAGTGGCTGGCCACCCGCGTGCCGGTGTTCCCGAGCCCGCGCGCGCTGGCGGTGGCCCAGGACCGCATGGCGGAGAAGTCCCTGTTCCGCGAGCTCGGCATCCCGGTGCCGGCGTTCGCCGCGGTCGATTCGCGCGCCGGGCTCGATGCCGCGCTGGCGCAGGTCGGCACGCCCTGCATCCTCAAGACCCGCCGGCTCGGTTACGACGGCAAGGGCCAGTTCCGCATCAAGGCGCCGGCCGACGCCGATGCCGCCTGGGACGCGCTGGGCGCGCAGGCGGGCACCGTCGGCCTGATCCTCGAAGGCTTCGTCGCCTTCCAGCGCGAACTGTCGGTGGTGGCGGTGCGCGGCCGCGACGGCGAGCTGCGCACCTGGCCGCTGACCGAGAACTGGCACGAGTCCGGCATCCTCGCCGCCAGCCTCGCGCCGGCGACGGTGGACGAGGCCCTGCAGGTGCAGGCGCTGGCCGCCGCGCGCAAGGTGGCCGAGGCGCTCGATTACGTCGGCGTGTTCGCGCTCGAACTGTTCCTGCGCGACGGCGTGCTGCTCGCCAACGAGATGGCGCCGCGCGTGCACAACTCCGGCCACTGGACCATCGAGGGCGCCGAAACCTCGCAGTTCGAGAACCACCTGCGCGCCGTGCTCGGCCTGCCGCTGGGCAGCCCCCGCGCCGTCGGCCACAGCGTCATGCTGAACTGGATCGGCGCGATGCCGGCCGCGCTGCCCGTGCTGTCGGAGGCCGGCGGCCACTGGCACGACTACGGCAAGTCCTCGCGCGAAGGCCGCAAGGTCGGCCACGCCACGCTGCGTGCCGACACGACCGCTGAGCTGGCGGATGCGCTCGAGCGCGTCGGCCGCGCCCTCGGCCGCGAGGCGCAGGTCGCGCCCGTCCTCGCCCGCCTGCGCTGACGCACGCCTCTGTGGGAGGGACTTCAGTCCCGATGCTTTAGGCGGAAAAGCATCGGGACTGAAGTCCCTCCCACAGGGGGGGCGGATCAATCGGCGGCGGGGAAGACGACGACGTGGGCGAGGTCGGGCTTCACCCGCACCCGCTGGCCGGGCTCGCGCTGCTGGTGGCTCGGGAACAGGGCGGTGAGCGCGGTGCCGTCGCCCAGCACCAGGGTGTGCAGCGACTCGGCACCGCGGAAGGCGACGGCCCGCACTTCGCATTCGATGCCCTCGTCGTCGCTGGGCATCAGGTCGTCGGGCCGCAGCAGTACGCGCACGGGGCTGCCGACGGCGTAGGGCAGGGCGGCGGCCACCGGCAGGTCGCCCAGCGCGGTGGCGACGCGGTTGCCGTCCAGCACCCGCGCCTCGAGGAAACGGCCTTCGCCCACGAACGAGGCGACGAAGGGCGTGGCCGGCCGGTGGTAGAGCTCGAAGCCCGGCGCCCACTGCAGCAGCACGCCGGCCTGCATCACGCCCACGGTGTCGGCGAAGGCGAAGGCTTCTTCCTGGTCATGCGTCACCAGCAGCGCGGCGATGCCAAGCCGCTTGAGCACCGCGCGCAGGTCGTCGCGCAGGCGGCCGCGCAGGTCGGCATCGAGGCTGGAGAAGGGTTCGTCGAGCAGCAGCAGGTCGGGGCGCGGCGCCAGCGAGCGGGCCAGGGCCACGCGCTGCTGCTGGCCGCCGGAGAGTTCGTGCGGATAGCGATCGGCGAGGCCGTCCAGGCCGATCAGTGAAAGCGTCTCCAGCACCCGAGCGCGGCGCAGGTCGCGCGCCAGGCCGTGCAGTCCGAAGGCGACGTTGTCGGCGACGGTGAGGTGGGGAAACAGCGCAAGGTCCTGGAACACGAAGCCCAGGCCCCGCTTTTCGGGCGGCAGCGCCCGCGCATCCTTGCCGCGCAGCGACAGCCTGCCCCCGTCCGGCGCGTGGAAACCCGCGATGGCGCGCAGCAGGGTGGTCTTGCCGCAGCCGCTGGGCCCGAGCAGGCAGCCCAGTTCGCCGGGCTGCAGCGACAGCCCCAGCCCGCGCACGGCGGGCTGCCCTGCATGGCTGCAGGACAACCCTTCGATGGCGAGCAGGGGCGTGCCCGTCATCAGGCCAGGTTGCCCGCGACGAAGTCCCAGTTCACCAGGTTCCAGAACGCCTCGACGTACTTCGGGCGGGCGTTGCGGTAGTCCACGTAGTAGGCGTGCTCCCAGACGTCGCAGGTGAGCAGGGCGGTGTCGGTGCCGGTGAGCGGGGTGGCCGCGTTCGGCGTGCTGACCAGGGCCAGGGAACCGTCCGGGCGCTGCACCAGCCAGGCCCAGCCGGAGCCGAAGGTGGTCAGCGCGGTCTGGGTGAACTGTTCCTTGAAGGCCGCGAACGAACCGAAGGACTTGTTGATCGCCTCGGCCAGCTTGCCGGTCGGCTCGCCGCCGCCGTTGGGCTTGAGGCAGTTCCAGTAGAAGGTGTGGTTCCAGACCTGGGCGGCGTTGTTGAACATGCCGCCCTGCGCCTTGCGGATGATGGCCTCGAGGTCCATGTCCTCGAACTCGGTGCCCTTGATCTGGTTGTTGAGGTTGGTCACGTAGGCCTGGTGGTGCTTGCCGTAGTGGAAGTCGATCGTCTCGCCCGAGATGTGCGGCTCGAGGGCGGTGCGGTCGTAGGGCAGGGCGGGCAGTTCGATGGCCATGGGGGTACTCCGTTCTTGTGGGCGGGGCGCCGGCGGGCGGCGCGTTGGCCGTATAATTCTAGCCCTTCGCGCGCCCGTCCCGGGCCCGCCGATGGAATGGAGCTTCACATGAGCGTCATGGACCGTATCAAGGCCGAGGTCGAAGGCCACCCGATCGTGCTCTTCATGAAGGGCACGCCGCAGTTCCCGATGTGCGGCTTCTCCAGCCGTTCGGTGCAGGCGCTGAAGAACGCCGGCGCCGCGCGCTTCCACAGCATCAACGTGCTCGAAGACCCGGAGATCCGCGCCAACCTGCCGCGCTACTCCGACTGGCCGACCTTCCCGCAGCTCTTCATCAACGGCGAGCTGATCGGCGGCTGCGACATCACCGTCGAACTGCTCGAGAGCGGCGAGCTGGCGCGCATGGTCGCCGAGGCCCAGAAGCCGGCATGAGCCCGGCCGCGCCGTCGATCCCGGCCGTGGCCGCCGACGCCCTGGCCGGCCGCATCGTGCTGGTCACCGGTGCCCACGGCGGCCTGGGCGCCGAGGCCGCGAAGGCCTGCGCCCGCGCCGGCGCCACGGTGGTGCTGCTGGGCCGCAAGGTGCCCAAGCTCAACCGGGTCTACGACGCGGTGAAAGCGCTCGGCCCCGAGCCGGCGCTGTATCCGGTTGACCTGGCCGGCGCCGACCCGGCCGATTACGCCGAACTCGCCGAGCGCATCGCCGGCGAACTCGGTGGCCTGCACGGCCTGCTGCACTGCGCCGCCGAGTTCAAGGGGCTGGCCCCGCTGGAGGCCACCCCGCCGGAGGACTTCGTCCGCGCCCTGCACGTCAACCTGACCGCGCCCTGGCTGCTGACCCAGGCCTGCCTGCCCTGGCTTCGCAAGGCCGACGACAGCGCCGTGGTCTTCGTCACCGACGACCCGGCCCGGGTCGGCAAGGCCTACTGGGGGCCGTACGGGCTGGCCAAGCAAGGCCTGGTGGCCCTGGTCCGCCAGCTCAGCGCGGAGACCGACGCCACCCCGGTGCGGGTCAGCGCCCTCGAGCCCGGCCCCATGCGCACCGACCTGCGGGCCCGCGCCTACGCCGACGCGGCCCAGCTGCGGGTCCCGGCCCCGGCCGCCTACGCCCCGGCCTGCGTCCACCTGCTGTCCGCCGCCGGTGCCCCCTGGCGCGGCCAGGTCTTCGCCCCGCGGGCCGCCGGATGACCACCCTCTCGGCCGCCCTGCTGCTGTTCCTGATCCTGGACCCGCTGGGCAACATCCCGGTGTTCCTGGGCCTGCTCAAGCCCCTGCCGGCCCACCGGCGGCGGTGGGTGCTGGCCCGCGAGCTGCTGATCGCCCTGGCGGTACTGTTCATCTTCCTCTGGGGCGGCCAGTACCTGCTGGAGCTGATGCACCTGCGCCAGGAGTCGGTTTCCATCGCCGGCGGCATCGTCCTGTTCCTGATCGGCCTGAAGATGATCTTCCCCAGCGCCGAGGGCATGTTCGGCGAGGTCCCGGACGGCGAGCCCTTCATCGTGCCCATGGCCATCCCCCTGGTCGCCGGCCCCTCGGGCATGGCCGCCGTGATGCTGCTGGCGGCCCAGGAGCCCGGCCGGATGGGCGACTGGAGCCTGGCCCTGGTCCTGGCCTGGCTCGGGACGGCGGTCCTGCTGTTCTCGGCCACCTACCTTTACAAGGTGCTGGGCATGCGGGTCCTGATGGCGGTGGAGCGCCTGATGGGCATGCTGCTGGTGGCCCTGTCGGTGCAGATGCTGCTCGACGGGGTGGCCGCCTACCTGCGGGCCGCCGGGGCCCCGTGACCGGGTGAGCGATTCTGTCACCTGAATGACATCTGACCCGGGTACCGTGTTAAACTCTTGTTATTGCCCGGGTCCGCAGGGGACACCCAACCTGGCAAGCGATTTCAAGGAATACAGGCACCTGGCCCGTCAGGTGCCGCGGCGGGATGCCGCGACTCCCACTTAGCCACTCATAAACTCAGGGTTGAAAACCATGACCAATCGCAACCGGGTACGGCTGTCGAAGCTCTCCCTCGGCCTGGCCATCGCGCTCGCTGCCGCGCCCGCCTTCGCCCAGAACACCACCGCCGCCGTCGGTGGCCGCATCGTCGCCGCTGACTCGCAGCCGGTGGCCGGCGCCCAGGTGACCATCCTGCACGTGCCCTCGGGCACCGTCAGCACCGCCACCACCTCGGCCGACGGCCGCTACGCCGCGCGCGGCCTGCGCGTCGGTGGCCCGTACACCATCACCATCGTCAAGGATGGCGTGACCGAGGTCCGCGAGGGCGTCTACCTGCAGCTGGCCGACACCACCTCGGTCGACGCGACCCTGGGCCAGGGTGCCGCCACCCTCGCCACCGTCGAGGTCACCGGCACCGCCGTGACCAACGAAGTGTTCAGCGCCGAGAAGATGGGCACGGGCACCAACGTCAACCGCGACCAGCTCGAGGCCCTGCCCTCGATCGAGCGCAACCTGCAGGATTACGCCCGCATCGATCCCCGCGTCGTGCAGACCGACAAGTCGCGCAACGAGATCTCCGTCGGCGGCCAGAACCCGCGCTACAACGTCATCCGCATCGACGGCATCAGCACCAACGACAGCTTCGGCCTCGAGTCGAACAGCCTGCCGACCCCGAAGCAGCCGTTCTCGATGGACGTGATCGACGAGATCGCCGTCTCGGTCGCCAACTACGACGTCACCATCTCCGGCGGCACCGGCGGCGTCATCAACGCCGTGACCAAGTCCGGCACCAACGACTTCTCGGGCACCGTCTACGGCCTGTACCGCGACAACTCGATGGTCCGCGAGAACGAGAACGGCACCGACTTCAGCGGCTTCGAGGACGAGACCACCTACGGCATGACTTTCGGTGGCCCGCTGGTCAAGGACCGCCTGTTCTTCTTCCTGAACTACGAGAAGTACGAGCAGGGCGCCCCGGGCCCGAGCTTCGGCCCGGTCGGCTCCGGCGCCTCCAACATCGTCAACGTGACCCAGCCGCAGATCGACCAGATCCGCCAGATCGCGCAGGGCTACGGTTTCGACGCGGGCCAGTACGGCGTCAGCGGCGCCGACACGACCAGCGAAGAATACGGCCTGAAGATCGACTGGAACATCACCGACACCCAGCGCGCCAACTTCCGCGTCGGCACCTCGGACCAGAGCGTGGCCAACTACCCGGGCTTCGGCAACAACGCCATCGCCCTGAGCACCTACGCCTTCCAGCGCGACTTCACCTTCGACACCTACACCGCGCAGCTGTTCAGCGACTGGACCGACAGCTTCTCGACCGAGGCCAAGGTGTCCTACCGCGACTACTCGGCGGTCCGCACCCCGGTGGCCAACCTGCCGGCGATCGCCGTGCGCGTCGGCAATGCCACGGTGAACCTGGGCACCGAGGAGAACACCCACGCCAACATCCTCGAGACCGAGACCTGGAACGCCTACTTCGCGGGCAACCTGTTCGCCGGTGACCACGCCATCAAGTTCGGCGTGGACTACGAGAACAACGACATCTACAACCTGTTCGGCCGCCGCAGCAACGGCGTGTACACCTTCAACAGCATCGCCGACTTCCAGGCCGGCCGCCCGAGCCGCTTCCAGTACTTCTACCCGGCCGGCGGCGACCGCGACAACACCGCGGCCATCTGGGGCATCGAGAACCTCGGCCTGTTCGTGCAGGACACCTGGGCGGTCAACTACAACCTGACCCTGACCTTCGGCCTGCGCTACGACGAGCCGATGATCGACGAGGCGCCGACCTACAACGCCGCCGCCCAGGCCGCGTTCGGCTTCGACAACAGCGCCACCATCGACGGCAACGGCCTGCTGCAGCCGCGCTTCGGCTTTAACTACACCTTCGACGCCGAGCGCCCGACCCAGCTGCGCGGTGGCTTCGGCCTGTTCCAGGGCTCGGCCGCCAACGTCTGGCTGTCGAACCCGTTCACCAACACCGGCTTCGGCTACATCGACTACCTGTTCTCGGGTGGCCTGACCCCGCCGTGCAACACCAGTGACGGCCGCTGCTTCGTCGCCGACCCGAACGGCCAGCTGGTCCTGGTCCCGACCGGCGCCCGCCAGGGCACCCAGTCCATCGACTTCGTCGATCCGGACCTGGGCCAGCCGTCGGTGTGGAAGGCCAACCTGGCGTTCGACCACGAGCTGCCCTGGTCGGGCATCGTGATGTCGGCCGAGGTGGTCCTGGCCAACGTCAAGGAAGCGATCTTCTACCAGCAGCTCAACCTCGGTGCGCCGACCGCCATCGGCCAGGACGGCCGTCAGATCTACTGGAACGCCACCGGCCTGAATCCGGCCACCTGGAACCAGTCCGGCAACGCGTCCTCGGGCACCCGCACCCGCTTCAACGCCAACCGGAACTTCACCGACGCGATCATCGCCCGCCCGACCGGCAAGGGTGAGTCGCAGCAGCTGACGCTGTCCTTCAGCAAGCCGAAGGGCGAGTGGGGCTTCTCCTGGACCGCGGCCTACACCTTCACCAACGCCGAGGAAGTCAGCCCGCTGACCAGCTCCACCTCCGGCTCGCAGTGGGGCAACATCAACACGTTCAACCCGAACGAAGAGGTCTCGGCGACTTCGGCCTACGAGATCAAGAACCGCTTCTCGGCCAGCATCAACTGGGAGCGCGCCTTCTTCGGTGACTACGACACCCGCGTCTCGATGTTCGCCGAGAGCCGTTCGGGCCGTCCGTTCAGCTACGTGTTCGACAACGACGCCAACGGCGACGGCCGCTTCGGCAACGACCTGCTGTACGTGCCGACCGGCCCGGGCGACGTGCTGTTCGGCAGCGCCGCCGAGGAAGCCGCGTTCTGGGCCTTCGTTGCCAACGACGGCTACCTCAACGCCAACCGTGGCCGCGTCGTCGGCCGCAACGAGGCCAACAACCCCTGGGTCAACCAGTTCGACGTGCGCATCACCCAGGAACTGCCGGGCTTCTTCAAGGACCACCGCTCCGAGATCTGGCTCGACATCCTCAACATCGGCAACCTGATCAACAAGGATTGGGGGCGGATCGAGGAAATCGGCTTCCCGGGCAGCCGCGGCGTGGTCGAGTACGGCGGCATCGACGCCGCGACCGGCAAGTACGTGTATCGCTTCAACACGCCGGACCAGGCCCGCATCTACGACGACCGCGCCATCTCGCGCTGGTCGGTGCAGGTGGGCTTCCGCTACAAGTTCTAAGCCATACCCACGCCCCAAGGCGTGACAGGAACGGCCGGCGGGAAACCGCCGGCCGTTTCCTTTTGCGCGGTTTGTAGGAGGGACTTCAGTCCCGAAGCTTTTCGGCGAAAAGCTTCGGGACTGAAGGCCCTCCTACATTGAAACGGGCCGGCCGGTGGTAGAGTCGGGGGTCCAAAAACGACGAATGAACCGAAGAAGCCCCATGACCGAGCAACACGACCTCCCCGCCACCGTCAATACCCGCATTTCCCCGCGCGGCGGCCTGGACATCCTTTCCCGCGACGAAGTAGCCCGCCTCGCCGATGCCTCCACCGGCGGCCTGCGCGAGCTGCTGCGCCGCTGCGCGCTGGCGGTGCTGACCACCGACAGCGATTCCGACGACCCGCGCGCCGCCTCGCTGCGCTACCCCGACTTCGACATCGAGGTGCAGCAGCAGGACCGCGGCATCAAGATCGAGCTAAAGGCCGCGCCGGCCAGCGCCTTCGTGGACGGCGAGATCATCCGCGGCATCGCCGAGAACCTGTTCGCCGTCGTGCGCGACATCGCCTACAACGCGATCGAAGTGAGCGGCAGCACCAAGTTCGACCTCGACACCGGCCCGGGCATGACCAGCGCCGTGTTCGAGATCCTGCGCAACGCGCGCGTGATGCGTTCGTACCAGAACCCGAGCCTGGTGGTGTGCTGGGGCGGCCACTCGATCGGCCGCGACGAATACCTCTACACCAAGCGCGTGGGCTACCAGCTGGGCCTGCGCGGCCTGGACATCTGCACCGGCTGCGGCCCGGGCGCGATGAAGGGCCCGATGAAGGGCGCCACCATCGCCCACGCCAAGCAGCGCCAGAGCCGCCCGCGCTACATCGGCATCACCGAGCCGGGCATCATCGCCGCCGAGTCGCCGAACCCGATCGTGAACCACCTGGTGATCATGCCGGACATCGAGAAGCGCCTCGAAGCCTTCGTGCGCCT
>ERZ1066122.2013-NODE-2013-length-14429-cov-33.697370_pt1 | contig 14429 bp, 15 predicted proteins | sample MGYA00382769_ERZ1066122 | MGnify/ENA primary metagenome ERZ1066122 (study PRJEB33369, sample SAMEA5778352) | biofilm metagenome | biome: Industrial cooling water; feature: Water cooling tower basin; material: Biofilm | place: United Arab Emirates | collected...
CCGCTAGACTAACCGCCGCGTTCGCGCGCGGCCTGCAGCCGCGCCAGCTCCGCGCGGATGAGCGCCTCGCTCGGCGTGATCCCCAGCTCCCAGAGCGCGTCCTCGGCCTGGCGCCGCAGCGCGGCCTCGGCGGCGTCGCGCGGCGGCGACGGGGCCGGCGCCAGCGGCGTGGGGGGCTGCTGCAGCGCCGCGGGGCGTGCGCGCGCCAGCTCCACGCGAAAGGCGCCGCCCGCGGCGACGAGCGTGGCGTGCTCGACGACGCCCTCGCGCCGCAGCGCGCCGAGCAGCGCCTCGATCTCGGGGCGCAGCACGGGCCCGGCGGGCGAACGACGGCCGCGGCCGGTGACGAGCTGCACCACCGGCTCGCCGTCGCGCTGGCAGGCGCGCAGCCAGCGCTCGGCGCGGCGCCGCGCGCTCTCGGCGGTCTCGCCGTGCAGGTCCAGGGTGGGGTAGAGCCGGTCGTGCGCTCCGGCGTGGTGGTGGAGCGGCTCGGCGGGGCGGCGCTTACGGCGGCGAGGCATGCGGCGACGCGCGGAGAGCCACGACGCAGGCGTCGTGGCTCTCCCTGCGGAAGCGAGACGCGCGGCTCAGCCGCCGATGTAGTCGCGCAGCCCCTTGCCCGCGCGGAACCCGGCATTCACCGACGGGCCGATCTCGATCTCCTTGCCCGTGCGCGGGTTGCGACCCGTGCGAGCGTCGCGGCGCCGCGCCTCGAAGCTGCCGAACCCGGTGATCTGCACCTTTTCGCCGCCCTTCAGCGCCTCCGCGATGATGCCGTTCTCCGCGCCGAACAGCGCATCGACGGCTCGGGAAGCCTCGGACCGCGACAGCTCGGTCCGTTCCACCAGCTTCTGGATGAGGTCTGACTTGTTCACCGAGGAGCTCCTGGTGAGGGGTGAATGATGGGACCCGCGGAGCGGCGGCGTCGCCGCGCGCCCGTAGAGTAGAACCGGCCTTCTCAAACGTCAAGAGAGCGTTTCCTTGAATTCGCAAGCGTTTTCCGCCCCTCTCGGCCCTTCGCCCTCGCTGCGTGAGCTGCAGGTGGCGCGCGAGATCGCCGGCGCCTTCCTCACCGCCACGCGCCCCTCGGAGGTCTATCGCCTGGCGCTGCAGCAGCTTGCGCCGCTGGTGGGCGCGGCGTTCGCCTGCGTCTTCCTGCGCGAGCCGGAGGAGGAACTGCTGCGCGTGGTCGCCGCGCACAACTGGCCCGCGCGCTACGCCGCGTTCCTGGGCGCGCTGCGGGTGCGCGTCGGCAACGGCCCCACCGGCCAGGCGGTCGCGGAGAACCGCATGGTCGAGGCGACCGACGTCTTCAGCGACCCGCTGCTCGCCGACTGGCGCGAGGTCGCCAGCGAGCTGGGCTTCAAGGCCTCGGTCTCGCTGCCGCTCGCCTTTGGCGGCCGGCCCGCCGGCGCGCTGACCTTCTACTTCCGCGAGCCCGCCGCGGTGCGCGAGGCGGACCGCTCGCTGCTGCGCCTCGTCGCCGATCAGCTCGCGGCGACCGCCGAGAAGGCGCACCTCATCGAGGACCTGCAGCGCGCCAACCTGCGCCTGCGCGAGCAGAACGTGGAGCTGGAGGCGCGCTACCGCCAGGCGGAGGAGGCGCGGCGGCTCAAGAACGAGTTCCTCGCCAACGTCTCACACGAGCTGCGCACCCCGCTCACGGCCGTGCTCGGCTACACCTACCTGCTGCGCGAGGGGCTGCCGGGCGCGCTCTCGGCCGAGCAGGCGGAGTCGGTCGAGCGGATCGAGGCGGCGGCCTCCACCCTGCTGCGCCTCATCAACGACCTGCTCGACCTGACGCACCTGACGCTCGGCCGCACCACGGTGGAGCCGGAGCCGTGCGACGCGGCCGCGCTCGCGCGCGCCGCGCTGGCCGCCGTGCACCCGCCGGAGAGCGGCGTCACCGTCGAGACGCGCCTGCCCGCCGGGCCGGTGCCGGTCGCCACCGACCCGACGCACGTGCTGCGCATCCTGCAGAACCTGCTCTCCAACGCCTTCAAGTTCACGGAGTCGGGCACGGTCACGCTGGCGGTGCGCGCCGCGGGCGAGGCGCCGCCGCTGGAGGGGCCGGCCGCGGCGCCCGCGGTACGCGGGCCGGTGGTGATCTGGGAGGTCGAAGACACGGGCATCGGCATCGCGCCGGAGAACCAGGAGGTGGTCTTCGACGAGTTCCGCCAGGTCGACGGCTCGCCGACGCGGCGCTTCGGCGGCACCGGCATGGGGCTGGCGCTGGCGCGCGGCATCGCGCGGCGGCTCGGCGGCGACATCCGGCTGCGCTCCGTGCTCGGCGCGGGCAGCAGCTTCAGCCTGATCCTGCCCGCGGCGCTGGCCGCTGGCGCGGAGCCGCCGCGCTTCGAGTTCGGCGACGCCGCCGAGGCCGGCGAGTGAGCCGGCTGCCGCGCGACCAGGTCGCGCAGAACACGCATCCCCTCAACCTGCGCGAGCCTCCCGACGCCGCCGGCTTCGTCGTCGAGCGCATCCCGCTCTACGAGGTCTACATGCGCATGGCCGAGGAGCTGGCGAAGCGCTCCACCTGCGCGCGCCTGCAGGTCGGCACCGTCATCACCGACGCGCTGCTGCAGAACGTGCTCGGCATCGGCTACAACGGCAACGCGCGCGGCTTCCCCAACCGCTGCGACTCGGACGAGCCCGGCCGCTGCGGCTGCATCCACTCGGAGGCCAACGCGCTGATCAAGGCGCCGGGCAGCGTGGCGGAGAAGGTCGTCTTCGTCACCGCCAGCCCCTGCCCGATGTGCGCGAAGCTGATCGTGCAGAGCGGCGTCAGCCACGTCTTCTACCGGGAGGCGTACCGCGACCCCGCGGGGCTGGACGTGCTGCGGCGCGGCGGCGTGGTGCCCGTGCTCTACGAGCGCTGGCGCGATGCCTGGCGCTGAGCGCGGCGCCGGCTTCGCGAGCGTCGTCTTCGACTGCGACTCCACGCTCGTCGCCGTCGAGGGCATCGACGAGCTGGCCGGCCCGCACGCCGCCGAGGTCCGCGCGCTGACCGAGGCCGCGATGGCCGGCGTGGTGCCGCTGGAGGAGGTCTACGGCCGCCGTCTGGAGCTCATCCGCCCGACGCGCCGCGCCGTGGCGGCGGTCGGCCGCGCCTACGTCGCGGCGCTGGTCGAGGACGCGCGCGAGACGGCGGCCGCGCTGCGCTGGCTGGGGCGCGAGGTGCGCATCGTCTCCGGTGGGCTGGCGCCGGCGGTGCAGGCGGTGGCGCAGGTGCTGGGCCTCTCGCCGGAAGCCGTCGCCGCCGTCAGCGTGGAGTTCGACGCGGCCGGCCGCTACGCGGGCTTCGACGCCGCCTCGCCGCTGGCGCGCGCGGGCGGCAAGGCCGAGCTGCTCGCCGGCTGGCGGCTGCCGCGCCCGGCGCTGCTCGTCGGCGACGGCGCCACCGACCTGGAGGCGCGGCCCGCCGTGGATGCCTTCGCGGCCTACATGGGGGTCGTCTTCCGGCCCGCCGTGGCGGCGGGCGCGGACTACGTGCTCCGCTCACCCAGCCTCGCTCCCGTGCTCGCGCTCGCCGCCGACCCGGCCGGGCGCCGCCGGCTGCGGGGCTCCCCGTGGGCCGCGCTGCTGCACAAGGGCGAGGCGCTGCTCGCCTCCGCCCGGACCTGACCCCTGCCGATCTCGACGCTCGCTGCCATGGCCTTTGGACGCTTCTTCCTGCCCGGCCCCACCGAGGTGCGGCCGGAGATCCTCGCCGCGCTGGCGCAGCCAGTGATCGGCCACCGCGGCGCCGGCATGACCGCGCTGTTGCGCGAGGCCGACCCGCGCCTGCGCGCGCTCTTCGGCACCGAGCGCCCGGTGTACGTCTCCACCTCGTCCGCGACCGGGATGATGGAGGCGTCGGTACGCGGCGGTGTGCGGCGACACGCGCTCTGCCTGGTGAACGGCGCCTTCAGCGCCCGCTACCGCGACCTGGTGCGCGACTGCGGCCGCCAGGCGGGCGAGTACGCCGTCGCCTGGGGCGAAGCGCACGACCCGGCCGAAGTCGAGCGGCGGCTGCGTGCCGGCGACCACGACGCCGTGACGGTGGTCCACTCCGAGACCTCGACCGGCGTGCTGAACCCGCTGCCGCAGATCGGCGCCGCCGTGCGCGCGGCGGAGCGTGCGACCGGCCGCGAGATCCTGCTGCTCGTCGACGGCGTCACCAGCGTCGGCGGCATGGTCGTCGCGCCGGAGGAATGGGGCGTGGACTGCCTGCTGACCGGCTCGCAGAAGGCGATGGCGCTGCCGCCCGGCCTGGCCTTCGCCACCGCGTCGGAGCGGCTGCTGCAGCGCGCCGCCACGCTGCCGGGCCGCGGCCACTACCTGGACCTGGTCGAGTTCGACCGCCACTGGCGTGAGCACCAGACGCCTCACACTCCCGCCGTGCACCTCGTCTTCGCGCTCGCGCGCCAGCTCGCCGACGTCGAGGCCGAAACGGTCTCGGGCCGAGCTGCGCGCCACCACGCGCTGCGGGAGCGCTGCTGCGCCTGGGCCGAGGAGCGCGGCGCGCGCTGGGGCCTGTCGCTCTTCGCGCCGGGCGGCTTCCGCTCGCCGACCGTCACCACGCTCGCGCTGCCGGCGCAGTGGCGCGGGCCGGAGCTGGTGGCGGCGTTGAAGCAGCGCGGCTACACCGTGGGCGCCGGCTACGGCAGGCTGAAGGACACGACGATCCGCATCGGCCACATGGGCGATCACACGCTCGCGGGGCTGGACGCGCTGCTGGCCACCTTCGAGGAGGTGCTGGACCGATGATGCTGCCGCGCTTTCGCGTGCTGGTCACCGACGAGGTCGACCCCGAGGGCGTGGCGCTGCTGCGCGCGCACCCGGCGCTGGAGGTGGTGGAGCGCCCCACCCGCCCGCTGCCCGAGCTGCTGGAGGAGATCGACGCCTACGATGCCTTCATCGGCCGCAGCGCGACCCGCATCTCCGCCGAGCTGCTGGAGCGCGGCTCGCGGCTGAGGGTCGTCGGCCGCGCGGGCGTGGGGGTGGACAACGTCGACCTCGACACCGCCACCCGCCTCGGCATCGCGGTCATCAACGCGCCGGGCGGCAACACCACCTCGGTGGCGGAGCTGACGTTCGGCGTGCTGCTGGCGCTGGCGCGGCACGTCGTCACGGCGGCGCAGACGATGCGCGAGGGGCTGTGGCGCCGCTCGCAGCTCGGTGGCATCGAGCTGCGCGGGCGGACGCTGGCGGTGGTGGGCCTGGGGCGGATCGGTAGCGAGGTCGCGCGGCGCGGCCGCGCGTTCGGCATGCAGGTGCTCGCCAACGACCCCTACGTCGCCGCCACGCGCTTCGAGGAGCTGGGCGTCGAGGCGGTGCCGCGGCTCAACGACCTGCTGGAGCGCGCCGACGTGCTCTCGCTGCACGTCCCCCTGACGGCCGAGACGCACGGCATGATCGGCGCCGCCGAGCTGGCGCGGCTCAGCCCGCGCGCGCTGGTGCTCAACCTCGCACGCGGCGGGGTCGTCGCCGAGGATGCGCTGGTGGAGGCGCTGCGCGCCGGGCGCATCGCCGGCGCGGCGCTCGACGTCTTCGCGCGCGAGCCGCTGCCGGCCGACGACCCGCTGCGCTCGGCGCCCAACCTCCTGCTCACGCCGCACCTCGGCGCCTCCACCGCCGAGGCGCAGCGCAGCGTCGCCGTCGAGGCCTGCGCCGCAGTCCGCGATGCGCTGCTCAGCGGCGACCTCGGCGCCGCACTCAACGCCGCGGGTGTGGGCGGCGGCACCTGGGCCGAGCTGCGCGCGCTGCTCGACCTCGCCGAGCGGCTCGGCCGGCTCGGCGCCGCGCTGCTGCCCGCGCCGCTCTCCGCCGTCGAGCTGCGCTACGCCGGTCCGCGCGCCGACGCGCCGCGCCCGCTGCTGCTCGCCGCGCTGCAGGGCGCACTGCGCGACGTGGTGGACCGCCGCGCCATCAACCTCGTCAACGCGCAGCACGTCGCCGGCGAGCGGGGCATCGAGACGGCTTGGACGCTGGTCGGCGGCGGCGGCGAGATGGGCGAGGAGATCGAGCTGCGCCTGGAGGCCGGCGAGCGCGCGCTGCGCATCCGCGGCGCGCTGCTCGGTGAGGTGCACGGCCGCATCATCCGCATCGGCGCCTTCCGGGTGGACGTCGCGCCGCGCGGCACGCTCGTCGTGCTGCGCAACCGCGACGTGCCCGGCGTCATCGGGCGGGTCGGCACGCTGCTCGGCGAGGCCGGCGTCAACATCGCCGAGTACCACCAGGCGCGGCTGCAGGCGGGCGGCGAGGCGCTGGCCGCCATCTCCGTAGACGGTCGGCTTCCAGCGCACGCGCTGGAGCGGCTGGCTGAGCTGCCCGAGGTGCTGGAGGTCCGTCAGGTGGAGATGGAATAGTCCCTGCAACGCGGCCGGCGCCGGGTTCCCTCCCGGATTCGGCGGCGCCGGCCGGCCCGCCTTCCCCTTGGCTTCGGTGCGCGCTATGGGTCTCAGGCAATGGGTCAAGCAGCAGCTCGGCGACGAGACGCCGACCGGCGCGAGGCCGCCCGGCGCACTGGGCGAGTTCACCGCTGCGACCTATCCGCAGCAGCTCGCCGAGCTGCTGCAGCGCCGCCAGACGGTCGCCGAAGAGATCCTGCGCATCGACGTCGCCGACGCGCAGGCGCGCATGGCCGCGATCCCGCGCCTGCGCGAGCTGCTCCGCACCTATCCGCACCCGCTCGTCTACGAGCTGCTCGTGCACGCCTACGCGGACGCCGGGCGCTTCGACGAGGCGAAGGGCATCGCCTTCGCCGCGCGCGAGCGCCGCGCCGAGTGCGAGCGCTCGCCCTATCCCGAGATCCGCTCCGAGACCGAGCACCTGCACGCCTGGACCTCGGAGGAGGTCGACGCCATGCGCGCGGAGCGGCAGCGCTGAAGCGCGCCGGGCACTGGCCGGTGCGCACGGGGCCGCCTCGCCCAGAGCGAGGCGGCCCCGCGTGCACCGGTTCCGTTCTGTTCTCCGGTCGGGCCGCGGGGGGCGGCAGCGTCCGCGAAAACCATCGTGTAGAAGAGGCGGGATGAACGACGCGAGATGGACTGCGGATCGGATCGGGTACTGCCGGGACGGGCGGCCGCTGTCCCCCCAAGAGGCCCTGCTCGCGAGCGTCGCCGCCACGGCGGCTGTTCCCACGCGCTGCGACTTCGTGCAATCCCGAGGCCACCCGCAAACGGATGTGTATGCCCTTGCGGCGCCGATACTTGGCCCATCGGCCCGGCCGGCGGCGGCGCGCGCGCATGGGACGCCCTGGCGACAGATGGGGCACGAACGCCGCACAGGGCTGTGGCTGCGCCGGCTCGCTCGCGTCGCGCTGGGCGCGCTGCTGATGCTGGGTGGCTGCGACTGGTGGCCCGGGCTGGACGACGAAGAGGCGGAGGTCGCCGCGGACGCGCGCGTCGCCGGGCCCGCCGCCGAGGTGCTGGTGCGCGAGAGCCGCGGAGCGGGTACCATCTGCCGGCGCTTCGCGCGTGAGGTGGCGCAGGCCGCCGTGGACCACCCGTCGGACGCGGAGGCGTTCCTGCGCTCGCTGCAGCAGGAGTTCACCGCCGGCGCCGGCGACCCGCTCGCACTCAAGGAGGGGCTGGAGCAGGGGCGCTGGAACCAGGCCTTCTTCTACGGCGGGCACGGCGGCTTCCGCGCGCCGTTCGACGACGACCGCGCCGCGTACCGCGACGGCGGCAACCACCAGCCGGGCCACTTCGTCTCGGTTCTCTCCGTCGCCACGCGGTTGGGCGCGGACCAGGCGCGGCTCGCCCTCGCCGTGGCGGGCGACTACGACCCCGAACAGGTCGACGACCTGCGGCTCAGCGAGGTCGCGATCCGGCTCGGCGCGGGCCTGGCGGACTCCACCTTCGTGCCCGCGGACGTCGCCCGCGCGACACGGCGACTCTGCCGCTGAGCGCCGGCGCGGGCGCTCAGTCCGCGGGCGTCGGGAACGGCAGCGGTACGACTTCGGCCGCGGCGCCCTCGGCCGTCTCCAGGCGGAGCACGCGGCCCGGCGCGACTTCGCGCCGTACGAACGCCAGCGCCACGTTCTCCCGCAGCCGCGGCGAGAACACCGCGCTCGCCGTCCACCCCACGGCCTTGCCGGACTCGGCGTCGACGAGCGGCGTCCGCAGCGCCGGGAGCGCCGCCGAGCCGAGCCGCAGGCCGCGCAGGTAGCGGTTCACGTGGCCGCGGTGCGCGATGCGGACGATCACCTCCTGGCCGGTATAGCAGCCCTTGGTGAACGACACCGTGCGCGGCATCATCCCGATCGGCTCGTACGCCTCCGTCGGGATCGTCTCTTCGCCGAGGTCGGGCCCGTAGCGCGGCACGCCGGCCTCCACGCGCAGCGTCTCCAGCGCCGCGAACCCCACCGGCCGCGCCGCGTGCGCCCGGCCCGCGTCGAGCAGCGCCGCCAGCACAGCGGGCGCCGCGCCGGCGGGGGTCAGCAGCTCGGCGCCCGGCTCGCCGCCGGCCGCGCGAGAGCCGAGCGCGACCAGCTCCGCGCCGGCCACGTCGCCGGCCCACAGCTCGTCTTCTCCGGGCAGCTCCGCGGCGGGTCCCGCCGCCGCGCGGAGGAGCTCACCGGCCCGCCGCCCGTAGATGCCGAGCACGCTCCACTCCGCGGATGCGTCTGCCCAGCGCGCGAACAGCGGCGGCACGTACCGGCGCAGGTGCTCGCGCACTCCGGCCAGCGCCTCGCGCGGCAGCAGCAGCAGCACCTCCTCGCCCGCGGCGCCCGCACGCCGCAGCGCCCGTAGCTCGGCGATCATCCGGCCCTTGGGCGTGAGCATCGCCGCGAAGACGGCTCGCCCGGCCGGCGCGCCCAGCAGGTCGTTGGTGATCAGCCCGTGGACCATGCGCGCCGGGTCGCGGCCCCAGAGCCGCACTACCGCCAGGTCCGCGCGCTCCGCCACTCCCGCGGCCTCGCGCACCGCGCCGTACTCGGCGGCGGCGTCGCCGTAGTGCAGCGCCACCGCGGCGCCCCCGATCTCGCCCCATGCGGCCGCGCCCGCAGCGCCGGGCGCCGGGGCGTCAGCGCGCGGCGCCACGGCAGAGCTCGCGCAGCCGCTCGTCCGCTCCCATCAGCTCCCCGACCAGCCGCCGCACCTCGGCGGTGGACGCGGCGTTCGGCAGGTCCACGTTCACCTCGGCGCCGCTCGCGCGCGGCAGGAAGACGAGCGTGACCTTCCAGCCCTCCACGCCCGTCGCCTTGCGCGCGATCAGGTCCACGCTGTATTCCGCCCCGTCGCACTCCAGCCGGTTCGCGAGGCGGTGCTCCTTCCACGAAGAACTGCGCGACATCGCCATAGCTTCGCTCCGCTCGTCTGTGCCTGCCTGCGCTGCCGGCCGGGAGTTGCCGGAGGCGGCGATCTGCTGCAATTTCAGAGTCGTTCGTCCGCCCTGCGTGTTCCCGCCGTCGGGCCGCGCTGCCCGATCCCTACGAACATAGCAGTCCGTCTCCAAGCGGAGCAACGGAAAAGCGGCGCCGCTGCGGCGTCGCGCCAGACCCTCTCCACCGTCGCCGTCTTCGTCTATGCCTTCGCACATGCCGCTCTGGATCCAGCGCCTGTCGCCGGAGCTTCGCCGCCGCCTCGAACTCGCCGAAGCGAGCGCGCGCGAGGCGCACTCGGACACGCATGCCGCGCAGGCGCTGGAGCTGGTGGCCATCCTCGCGCCGCGCATGCCCTTCGACGAGGCGGTCGACCGCTACGTGGAGATCATGGACCTCGGCGGCGAGGAGGCGGAGCTGGTGCGCAACCGCACGCTGGTGGCGCTGAGCGACTCGGAGGTCGGGCAGGAGCTGGCGCGCGAGCGGCACCGCACGGGGCTGGGGCTGAACTGGCGCTATGCCACGCCGCTCGGCGCCGTCCGCTTCGTTCGCCGCCAGATGCGTCGCAGCGCCGAGGAAGACCTGTGGATGGAGCTGACCGCCGCGCGTGCCGAGGAAGCGCTGATCCTGACGCACGTGCGCCACGCGCTCAACTTCGCGCATGTCCTCGAGGACGAGGCGCCGCCGCCGCGCGCCGTCACTTTCTACCTGGAGCGGCTCGAAGTCCCCACCGGCCGGGCCCGCTCGGTCTACCAGCGGACGGTGGCGGAGGTGGCGCGCGTCCAGCTCCCGCGGCTGGTGGACCCCGAGGCGAAGGGGATCCTCGCTCGGATGCCGGACCTCGTCGGCCGCGGTGCGCTCAACCGCGGCTAAGCACAGGTCTTGCTCCCGCGGTCGGCTGGACGTCGGCCGTCGACCCTGTAACCGAAGGACTTGCTGAGTGATGTCGAAGGAACCCGTAATGAGGACTCCGTCGCGTGCTTGCCGCGCGCGTGGGCTGGCGCTCGCCGCGCTACTGTCGGCGCTCGCCGCCTGCGGCACGGAGGACGCACAGTCCGCCGCCGTCGTCGACAGCGCGGCCACCGCACCCCGGGACAGCGTCACGGAGGCCGCGGCGCCGGAGACGCCGGCCGCACCCGCCGCTCCCACCGGTCCGGCCGCGGAGCTGCCGCCCAACGAGCTGGGCCGGATCATGGTGCTGGAATACCACCGGCTCGGCGACAACGAGGGCGAGTTCGTGCGCAAGGCCGAGAACTTCCGCAAGGACCTGCAGGCGCTCTACGAGCGTGGGTATCGCCCGGTGACTATGCGCCAGGTGCTGGACGGCGACCTCGACCTGCCGGCCGGCACCACGCCGGTCGTCTTCACCATCGACGACTCCTCGCTCGGCCAGTTCTACTATCTGCCCGACGGGCGCCTCGACCCGAACACCATGGTCGGGATGTGGGCGGCATTCCAGACGGCGAACCCCGCCTGGAAGAGCGGCGCCGTCTGGTGCGTGCTGCCTGCGGCGCAGCACCCGTCGAACTTCTTCAGCGAGAAGCCGGATCGCGAGTTCGCCTCGCGCGAGGAGCGCGAGGCCAACATCCGCAAGAAGGTCACGTACCTGGTGGAGAACGGCCACGAGCTCTGCAACCACACGCTCTACCACGCGCGCCTGGACAAGGGCACCGACGCGCAGGTGCAGGAGTGGCTGGGTCGCGGGGAGGACTCGATCCAGGTCTATCTGCCCGAGGGGTACGACATCGTGACGATGGCGCTGCCGCTCGGCATGTGGCCCAAGAACCGTGCGCTCGCCTGGGAGGGCAGTTGGAAGGGCAGGCCCTACGAGTACCGGGCGGTGCTCGAGGTCTCCGGCGGGCCCAACGTCTCGCCCTTCGACCGGGGCTTCAACCCCCGCTCCGTCAATCGCTTCATCGTCGCGCCCGGCGCGCTGGAGCGGCAGTTGGAGCGCTGGGAGAAGGACCCGTCGAACCGCTACGTCTCCGACGGGGACGCCAGCACCATCACCGTGCCGCAGCGCCTCGCCGCCTCGGTGGACCGCGGCCGCTGGACTCAGAAGCAGGTGAAGGTACTGCCCGACGCGGAGCCGGCGGTGGCGGGGCAGGGTGCGTCGCCCGCTACGGCCGCTGCGCCCTGAGGCCCGGCGCCGGCGCCTGCGCAGATACAACGCAGCGGGGCTCGCGACCAGCTTGGTCGCGAGCCCCGCTCGTCATCGTACCCGCTACGCCGGTTACACCGGGGTCTTCGTCGTCGTCTCTTCCGCCGTCGGCGCGATCTGCTGCGAGCCGCTGATGGGCGGCGGGGTGATCTGGTTGTTCGCCGGCGGCTCTTCGAGCCCGTTGAGCGAGCGCTTGAAGTCACGGATGCCCCTGCCCATGCCGCTGGCGATCTCGGGCAGCCGCTTCGCGCCGAAGAAGAGCAGCAACACGGCAAAGATGAGGATCATCTCGCCGAAGCCGAGTCCAGGAATCATGGGGCCTCCTATCCGTGGTTGGGTCGCCGCGACACACCCGAAGCACCTGCCGTTCTCACCCTTCTCGTGCCCCAGCAGGGCATGCACGGGTGCTTCGGTCGCATACAGAGTGAAAAGTAACGGTCCCGGTCCGCGGCGACAATGCCGAGGCCGCCCACGCGTGCGTCGGATGAATCCCGTATCTGCTTGGCTGGGCAGCGGCTAGCGCGGGGGCTCAGTCGTCGTCTGTGGGCGCGCCTGGCTGCTCTTCGTGCCGCGCGTCCTCCCGCAGCCCCCGAAGCCTCGCCGCCACGCGCGCCAGGCGGCTGCCCAGGTTGCGGGCGGTCACCAGCTCGGCGCCCGTCGGCTGCCGCGAGCCGTCGCCGCCGGCGAGCGTGCCGGGTCCGTAGGGCGACCCACCGATGCCGTCGATCGTCAGGATCTGCGGGTTCTGGCCGTAGGGCGTGCCCACGAAGATCATCCCCAGGTGCAGCAGCGGCACCAGGCTGGTGAGCACCGTGGACTCCTGCCCGCCGTGAACCGTCGCGGTGCTGGTAAAGATTCCGGTGGCCTTGTCCTCCAGCTCGCCCCTCGCCCACAGCGCGCCCGTGGTGTCGATGAACTGCTTGACCTGGGCCGGCATGTTGCCGTAGCGCGTCGGGATGCCCCAGGCGATGCCGTCCGCCCAGCGCAGGTCGTCGTGCGTGGCCTCCGCGACGTCCGCCTGCTGATCCTGCGCCTGCACGTAGGTCGGCTGGGTGGAGAGCGCACGCCGGGCCTCTTCCAGCTCGGGGATGCGGCGCAGCCGGACCTCCGCGCCGCGCACGGAGAGCGCACCTTCCATCACCGCCTGCGCGAGCTGGTAGGTGTGTCCGTAGCTGCTGTAGTAGACGACCAGGATCGAGGTCTCCACGCTCTCCTCCGCCACGACACGTTCGACGCAGGCTACCTCGCGAGCCCGGGCAGGCCAGCAAAGATGATGCCCCCGCCGGCAGCGGCAGGCAGGGGCGGAACGGCGCGTCGGCGCGCGATCAGCCGCCGGCTGCGGAGCGGAGCGCGGCGGCCGCCGCCGCGCCGCGGCCCGCCGCGCGGCCGGTCGCCCACGCCCAGGCGAAGTTGTACCCGCCGATCGGCCCGAAGCTGTCGAGCAGCTCGCCACACAGGAAGAGCCCCGGGTGTGAACGACACTCCAGCGTCGCCGGCACGATCTCCGACAGCGCCACGCCGCCGCCGGTAACCTCGGCTTTCTTGTAGCCCTCGTCGCCCGTCCAGGGCAGCGGATAGCGCGCGAGCAGTTCCACCAGCCCCATGCGCTCCGCACGACGCAGTTGCGCGACCGCGCGGTCGGCGGGAACCCCGGCCTCGCTCAGCAGGGTGTCGGCAAGGCGGTGCGGGAGATGGCGGCGCAAGACCGTGGCGACCTGGCCGCCGTCCGGCGTCTGCAGGCGTGCCTCCCAGACGGCGGCGTCCTCTCCACTCCACTGCGCCAGGATGCGCTGACGCTCGCCGCCGTCGCGGCCGGAGCGCACCGCGAGGTGCGCGATGTTCAGTACGGCGGGACCGCTATAGCCGCGATGGGTGAAGAGGAATCCGCCGCTGCTCTCGAAACGCCCAACGGCCGTCGGCGCTTCGAGGCGCACGTTCAGCGAAACTCCGGCGAGATGCGCGTGCGTGCCGCTGGCGTCGGTGAGCGGCGTCAGCGCGGGGTACAGCTCATGGACGCGCAGGCCGAGACCCGCCGCGATGCGCAGGCCCGTGCCGTCGCTGCCCGTGCTCGGCACCGAGAGGCCGCCCGTGGCGAGCACGACGGAACCGGCCTGGATCTCGCCTGCTCCGTCTGTGCGCACCCGCCAGGTTCCGCCTGCGCTCGGCGCGACGTCGGTGACCGTCACCCCGAAGCGCGTCTCGACGCCGTGCCGCGCCGCCATGGCCACCAGGCCGTCGCGTACGTCGCGGGCTCGGCCCGAGCGCGGGAACAGCTTGCCGCTCTCTTCTTCCAGCGCGAGCGGTATCCCCGCCTCCTCCTCGAAGAAGCGGCGCTGCTCGGGTAGCGGCCACGAGCGCAGGATCTTGGCGAGCGTGTTCCGCGATGATGCGGTGACGTAGCTCGCCTCCCGGCCGACCGACGGGAGCACGTTGCAGCGACCACCTCCGCTGATCAGGATCTTGCGGCCGCCGTCGCGCGTGCGCTCCAGAAGCAACGTGCGTCGCCCGCCTGCCGCGGCAAACACCGCCGCCACCAGGCCGGCGGCGCCGGCGCCGATGACCACGATCGGCGGGCTCGTCCCGGGGTCGCGGATTCGTCGGCTCATTCCTAGCTTCGTTCTCGGTTCTTTGCGGATGCCGTCCAGGAACGGCAGAAATCGCCAGGCGCTCGCTGGCGCCAGGCGTCTCCGGTACCAACCGATTGCGCCCGGGATCCGGGGGTTCCGACCTCCTTGACGACGCGGGGGGCGCTCCCTATATTGGTTTCCCCGCGTGACACCGGGCAACCGGTCGCGACAGGGGAGACGGTACGACACCCCGGCCCTAAACATCTGGAACCTCGCCGCTGTAGGCGGGGTGCAACGGGGGCTCTGGGGAAGAGGTTCGCCCTCCTCGCCGAGCTGGGGGGGAGGGAGCCGCAGGCCGGGTGAGACCGGGGTGGGGCTGTAGGGATAGAGG
>ERZ1066122.2015-NODE-2015-length-14421-cov-28.076918_pt1 | contig 14421 bp, 12 predicted proteins | sample MGYA00382769_ERZ1066122 | MGnify/ENA primary metagenome ERZ1066122 (study PRJEB33369, sample SAMEA5778352) | biofilm metagenome | biome: Industrial cooling water; feature: Water cooling tower basin; material: Biofilm | place: United Arab Emirates | collected...
CCGTCGTGGCGCCCGGTCGCGTGGCTCGCGGCGGCGGGGATCGCGCTCGTCACCGGTGTGCGCGTGCGTGGCGGCGCGACGAGCGACGACGGGCCGCCGGCGATCGCCGCGACGTCGGTGCCGGCGGAGGCTCCGATGGTGGCCCCGGCGGGAGCGGCGCGCGCCGCGGCCGAGTCGCCGACCGCGCTCCTCGGCGCACGCAGCGTGCGCCTGGCCCTCGAGCTCCCCGAGGCGCGCGCCGTCCACGTCGTCGGCGACTTCAACCTCTGGCGGCGCGAGGCGACGCCGCTGGTGCGCGACCCGGCGACCGGGCGGTGGACGGTGCTGCTGCAGCTCCCGCCGGGACGCTACCGCTACGCCTTCCTCGTCGACGGCCGCACCTGGCGCGCCGACGCGGCACACGAGCGCGTGCGCGACGACGACTTCGGCGTGCCGACGTCGGAGCTGGTGGTGGAGGCGTCGCCGTGAGCGCCGTGACGTGGCGTGCGTCGCTCGCCGCGTGCGCACTGGCGCTCGTCGCGCACGTGGGTGCGCTCGGCGCGCAGGCGCCGGCGACGCGCGCGTCGGCGACGGCGACGCTCGCCCCCGACGAGCGGCTGCAGCTCGTGCTGCGCGACCACGCCGCGCGCGGGCTCCCGGTCGCCCCGCTCGTCGCCAAGGCGGCCGAGGGGCGCGCGAAGGGGGCGAGCGAGGAGCGCGTGGTGCAGGCCGTGGTGACGCTCGCCGCGCGCATCGACAGCGCCGCGCGCGCGCTCGCGCCGGCGGTGAGCGACGCCGAACTGCGCGAGGGGGCCGAGGCGCTCGCGGCCTCGGCGCCCCCGGCGACGCTCACGCGGCTCCGTGCGGCGGCGGGGCGCCAGTCGCTCGAGCCGGCGCTCGTCGTCCTCACGCGGCTCCTCCGGCGTGGCGTGCCGGTATCGTCGGCGGAGCGCGCGGTGACGGGGATGCTGCGCAAGCGCCTCGCCCCCGCGGTCATGTTCGCGACCGCCGACGCGATCGTGCAGGACCTCGCCGCCGGCGCCGCGCTCGACGACGTCCTCGACGTGCGCGTGGGGCGCGGCAAGCTCCCCGGCGCCGGCGGGCCGTTCACGCTCCCGGGGGCGGTCGAGAGCCTGGGCGGGTCTCCCGGTCAGGGCGTCCCAGCGAGCGCGCCGCCGCGCCCGCGCGGCCCCTGAGGGCCGACGCCCGTCGCGCCGCGCCGCGCGCGGGGTGATCATCCCCCGCATGCGCCGCCACGCCGCGCTCGCGGCCGTCGTCACCACGTTTACCTTCGCCCACGCCGCGCGCGCGCAGCCGGTGCCGTGGCGCCCCGCCGCGTCGCTCGAGCTGAGCGCGGGCGAGGGCGCTCCCGCGCTCGGCACGCGCGACCTGCTCTCGGTGGCGAACGTCGACCTGCGTGTGCAGGGACCGGTCGCGGGCGGGGTGCGCGGCACGGCGCTGCTCGCGCGCGAACAGGGACGCGCCGCGCTCGCGACCGCGTGGGGAGCGATCCCGCTCGGCCGCGGCGTCGGGCTCTCGGGGGTCGGCTCGTTCCTCGGCGCGACGAACGCGCCGCGCACCTGGCGCGCCGACGTCGGCGTCGACGCGTCGTGGCGTCCGTGGGCGCGGGGCGACGTCACGCTGCGGCTCTTCGGCGCGCGCACGCGGCACGCCGGTGTCGACGGCGACGACGCGGGGCTCGACGTCGTGACCGGGGTGTCGGCGACGCGCGCGCTCCGCCTCGCGCTCGTGGCACGCGGCACCGTCGCGACGCGCGACATGCGCGCGCTCGAGGCGATCGGCGTCCCGGTGCCCGTGCCCGCGGAGATCGGGCTCCCGGTGGCGATGCGGCTCCGCCGCCACGCGCTCGACCTCTCTCCCACGGTGCGCTGGTCGCACGCGCGCGGCTCGGCCGAGCTCTCGCTCACGGTGCGCGCGGGCGACGCGGCGCCGACCGACCGTCGGCCGGGGTGGGCCGCGGGGGGCGAGGTCGCCCTCGGCGGGCCGTGGCGCCTCGTGCTCGGGGCGGGGCGGCAGCTCCCCGACCTCCGCCTCATGATCGGCGCGGTGCGCTGGGCGAGCCTCGGCGTGCGCGTCGCGTGGGACGCCGGCGCCCGCCGCGCGGTGCGCACCGGCGACGCCGCGACGCGCATCGACGTCGAGGCGGGGCGCGTCGTCGTGCGCGTGGCGGTGACGGCGGCCGCGGTCGCGCTGCGCGGCGACTTCACGGGCTTCGCCGCGCGCGCGTGCACGCGCCGCGCGCCGGGGCGCTTCGACTGCGGCGAGGCGCCGCCGCCCGGCGCGCACCGCGTCGCGATCGCCGTCGACGGGGCGCCGTGGCGTGCGCCCGGCAATCTCCCCGCCGTCGGCGACGACTTCGGCGCGGACGAGGGCGACTGGCTGGTGCCGGCGCGCTGAGCCGTCGGCAGGCACCGGCGTGCTACGGCGCCGGCGCCGAGGTCGGCGACGCGATCGCGCCGAGGAAGAGAATCGTTCCCGACAGCCGTTCGCGGATCGCGAAGACGAACGGGCGGTCGACGCGCACGAATGGCGGGGCGTTGACTGGAACGAGCATGGCGACGCCCGTGGACGCCGCCGCGGTCGTTCCCGTCTCGTCGACCTCCACGAAGGTGCGGTGCAGCACCGTGCCGACGTAGAGATCGTGGCCGAGCGGCGACATCCTGGTGAAGTCGGCGGCGCACGGCGTGAAGGCGCGTGCCATGCCCATCCCCCGGAGCGCACTGTCGAGCCGGATCGGCTGCGGCATCTCGCTGCGGAATCGTGGCAGCGCGACGCCCCCGGCGCCGGCGTCGAAGAGGACCGTCGCCGTATCGGTGAAGCGGCGCCACCGCGACTCGTCGAGCGAGGCGACCAGCGCGCGCAGCCCGCCCGGCGGCGGGACGAGGATCGTCATCACCCACGAGTCGTTGCCGTAGGGGAGTTCGACGACCCTCGTCCCCTCGACCGCGCCCATCCTGAGGCCGCCGCTGCGCACCATCATGCGCACCGGAAGCGTGGTTCCGGGCACGACGCGGAAGCTGTCGGTGACGGTCGCCGCCGGGTCGAAGCGCATGCGCCAGTCACCCTTGAAGGCGATCGCGTTGGCGAGGAAGAGGCGATCGCGGGGCCCGAAGCCATCGACCATCGTGGGGATGCGCCCGCGCGTCCGGTCACGCACCCAGCCGTTCACCTCGGCTGCGGTCGCCGGGTCGAACAGGTCACGCGTGCGCGCCTCGGCACCGAAGCCCTGCTGCATCGCCGTCACGAAGCCGGCGTCGACGGGAAAGGCGTCATGGGTCCAGATCGCGTTCGCCAACGTGTACTCCACCCGAGGATCGAGCGAGGCGAGCATCGGCAGCAGCGCGCGGTAGGCAGCGAGGAGTGCGTCGCGGTCGACGCCATCCGCGAAGCCGAGCGTCGCACGCATGTCGGCGAAGGTCGAGTCGCGCGCTCCCACCGTCGCCATCGCGAGCGACGTCGAGACCGACAGCGGCGAGATGACGAGGTTCTCGGCTTCGCCGCGCCCCTCCGCCAGGCGGCGGAAGAGCGCAAGGCCGAACCGCGTGTTGGCGTCGATCGCGGTGCGCTCGATCGGGGTGAGCGGGCGCGGGAGCGCGACGAGGCGCGCGGAGGCCGGGGCGGTCGCTTCGCCGCACGCCGCGAACGCGAGTACGGCGGCAAGCGGGGCGAGGACGGACGGACGCAAGGGACGCACGAGGACTCCGGAACGGTGACACCACGGGTACGCCCGGTCGCTGCCGGCGGTCACATCGCACCTCGCGCGTCACGGAGACCCGGCGCGGCAAAGTCGCAGCCTTCAGCGCGGGCGGAGCACGTTTGGCGACTCGCGCCCCGCCGCGATGTCGTCGAGGTTGCCGATCGTCGCCGCCGCGATCTGCGTCATCGCCTCGTGCGTGAAGAAGGCCTGGTGGCTCGTCAGCAGGACGTTCGGGAACGAGAGGAGCCGCGCGAGCACCTCGTCGGGCATCGGCGCGTCGGAGAGGTCGCGGAAGAACTTCCCCTCCTCCTCCTCGTAGACGTCGAGCGCCACGGCGCCGACGTGCCCCGACTCGATCGCCGCGACGAGAGCCGCCGTGTCCACCAGCCCGCCGCGGCTAGTGTTCACGATCGTGACACCGGGCTTCATCGTCGCGAGCGTGGCCGCGTTCACGAGGTGGCGCGTGGCGTCGAGGAGCGGGACGTGGAGCGTGATCACGTCGCTCTCGCGCAGGAGGACGTCGAGCGGGACGTAGCGGGCGCCGAGCGCCACCACCTCCGGCTGCTCGCGGACGTCGTGCGCGAGCACCGTGCAGCCGTAGCCGGTCATGATCCGGGCGACGATCGCGCCGATCTTCCCCGTGCCGACGACGCCGACGACCTGCCCGTGGAGGTCGCGGCCGAGGAGCCCGGCGAGGCGGAAGTTGAACTCGCGGGTGCGGTTCCAGGCGCGGTGGATGCGCCGGTTGAGCGTCTGCAGGAGCGCGACGGCGAACTCGGCGACGGCGTACGGCGAGTAGTGCGAGACGCGCCGGCAGTCGATGCCGTGCGCGGCGGCGGCGTCGAGGTCGAGGTTGTTGTAGCCGGTCGAGCGCTGCACGATGGCGCGCACGCCCCCCGCGGCGAGGCGCGCCATCACGGCGTCGTCGGCGCGGTCGTTCACGAACAGGCAGGCGGCGTCGAAGCCGTGCGCGAGCGCGGCCGTCTGCGCGTCGAGCTGCGCGGTCGTGTACTCGAGCGCGTGGCGGCCGTCGTTGGCGGCGTCGAGGAAGGTGCGGTCGTAGGAGTGGGTGTCGTAGACGAGGACGCGCATCGGCGGCGGGGCGGGGCGTGGCGGGAGACGTCGCACGCTCGCCGCCAGCGCGCCGCGGCGCCAGCGCGCGGGGTGGCCCCGCGCTTGCACCCCGGCGGGCGCATGTCTCCTGCATCGTCGGCGCGGCCGCGAGGTCGCGCGCGGGCGTGGCCGTCGGTCGCGATCCTCGTCGCCATCGCCGTGCTCGCCTGGTTCTTCCTCGTGCGCCGGGGGGTGCTCCCGAGCCCGGGAGCGCCGCTCGTCGCGCCGACGACGCCCAACACGACGCCACCGGCGGCCGCGCCCTGAGCGGGACGCCCTCGCCCCGTCGCACGCATGGCCTCCTCCACGACCGTCCCCATGGGCCGCCCGTCGGGCGTGACGCTCGCGCTCCTCGCGCTGGCGACGCTCGCCGTCCTCTGGGTCGCCCTCCTCGACTGGCGCGGCGGCGCGTCGCCCGGCGTCCCGTTCGTGCGCAGCGCGGTTGACGACGTGCCGCCCGCCGGCGCGCCGATGCCCGCCGGTGCGCGCACGGAGCGCGGCGGCACGCCCTCGGAGCTCGGGCGATGAGCGACGGCGCGACGCCGCTCTCGCGCGCCGAGCGCGCGCTCGTGGACGCGGTGCGCACCGCCCTCGGCGACCAGGCGGGGGTGCGTGCCGCCGCCGACGGCGAGCACCGCATCGTGCTGCACGAGGAGCGGCTCCTCGTGGGGCGGCGCACGGTGCCCGACGGCGAGGTCACGATCCGCAAGGTGGTCGACGTCGTCCCCGTGACGACGCCGCTCGAGCTCGGGCACGAGGAGGTCGTCATCGAGCGGCTCCCCGGCACCGACGACTCGCCGCGCGAGACGGTCGTGACGGACGGCGAGATCCGCATCCCGATCCTCGAGGAGCGGCTCGTGGTCGAGAAGCGGCTCGTCGTGCGCGAGGTCGTGGTGGTGCGTCGCGAGCGCGTCGTGCGCACCGAGGCGGTGCACGAGACCGTGCGCCGCGAGCGGCTCGTCGTCGAGGGCGAGGAGGTCGCCGACGACGGCACGGCCCCTGCCATGCCTGACGACCCGGCCGTGCGCCCGGCGCCGCATCGCGACACGCGGCGCTGAACCGCGACACGGCACCATCACCGTGCGTGCGAGGGCACGCGGGCGCGACCGCGCCCGTGCCACGCGCACGCGACCGACGGAGGACCCATGGACCGCCATCACGACGAGTCGCTCGGCGAGAAGATGAAGCGCTTCTTCTTCGGCGAGGACGCCGCGCTCTCGCGCGACGACGAGTACTACCGCGCGCATCACGCGCGCCGCGCCACGGGCGACACGAACGCGTTCGACGACGTGCGCCCCGCCTACCGCTTCGGCCATCACGCCGGGCTCGACGACCGCTTCGCCGGCCGGAGCTTCGACGAGGTCGAGCCCGACCTGCGCACGCAGTGGGACGGCGCGCGCGGCGAGCACGTGCGCCACGACTGGGACACGGTGCGCCCCTACGCCCGCGACGCCTACGCCCGCGGGCAGGAGCAGCGCGTCGTGCTGAACGAGGAGCGGCTCGCCGTCGGCACGCGCGAGGTGCAGGCCGGCGAGGTGACGCTGCGCAAGGGCGTGGAGTCGGAGGTCGTGCGCGAGCGCGTCGACCTGGCGCACGACGAGGTGACGATCGAGCGGCGCGCGATCTCGCCGGCCGACGTCACGCTCACGGGCGACGCGGCGACGATCGGCGAGGGCGAGACGATCCGCGTCCCGCTGATGGCCGAGGAAGCGGTGGTCGAGAAGCGCGTCGTGCCGACCGAGGAGGTCGTGCTGCGCACGCAGTCGGTGGTCGAGGAGGAGGTGATCGAGGACACCGTCCGCCGCGAGACGCTCGAGACGACCGGCGTCGACGAGACGACGGGGCGGGGGATCCGCGCCCGCGACCGCGAGGTGCCGCTCGACGGTCGCACGCGCGCCGACGACGACACGCTCGGGAACGCCGACCGGGCGAGCCGCCGGCTCGAGACGACGCGCGACCGGATCGACGACCTGCGCACCTGAGCGCCCGGCGACGGGCGGCGGTACCACGGACGGCCCGGCGGGGAGCTCCTCGCCGGGCCGTCGCGCGTCGAGCCACCGGAGGGCCGGGGGCTGACTTCCGGGGTACAGCGTGGCAACGTCATGCGTCCCGGCCGCGTCCGGGGGCCCCGTTCCCGCCTGCCCGCCATCGCCGTGCTCCGTCGTCTCGCCCGCCCGCTCGCCGTCCTCGCGCTCGTCGTCCCCGCGCTCGCCGCCGCCCAGGAGACCACCACCCCGGCGCCGTCGGACCCCGCGGCGTTCGAGCGGCTCTGGCGCGCGCGCCTCGACAGCATGAAGCTCCGCGTCAGCCCGGCCGACGTGAAGTTCATGACCGACATGATCCATCACCACGCGCAGGCGGTGACCATGTCGAACATGGCGCCGGCCAACGGCGCGAGCCCCGCGGTGCGGACGCTCGCGGCGCGGATCATCAACGCGCAGCGCGACGAGATCGAGATCATGCGCCGCTGGCTCGGCGACCGGAAGCAGCCGGTGCCGATGCTGCACGAGATGGACGGCGCGCTGATGGTGCACCTCCCGGGCGCCGCGATGGACCACGGCGCCGGGCACGGCGGCCACGGGGCGATGGCGGGGATGCTCACCGACGCCGAGCTGGCCACGCTGCGGGCGGCGAAGGGGGCGGCGTTCGACCGCCTCTTCCTCGCCTCGATGATCCGCCACCACCAGGGGGCGGTGACGATGGTCGAGCAGCTCTTCGCCACCGACGGCGCGGGGCTCGACGAGCAGGTGTTCAAGTTCGCCTCCGACGTGCAGGTCGACCAGCGCACCGAGGTCCAGCGGATGCAGGGCATGCTCGCCGCGATGGGGCCGGCCCCCGCGCGGTGAGCCACGGGGCGCCCCCCGCCGGCTGACACCGGTGCGGGGCGCCGCGCGTAGGCAGTCAGGTCGTCCCGGGATGCGCGTGCCGCTGCGCGTCCCGTCCCCCCGCCGGCGAGCGCCGGCGCCGTTCTCCCACGAGGAGCGCAGTCCATGACCGATCGTCCCGTCCCGCGTCGCGCCGTCGCGCGCCGCTCCCTCGCCACCGCCGTCCGCGTGTCGGCCGCCGTGGCGTTCGCCGCCGGCGCCGCCGGGGCGCAGGCGAACACGGCGTCGCCGCCGTCGCCCGACCCGCGCGTCGGCCTCAAGGCGGGGCTCGCGGACGCCGGCGAGGCGGCGTGGAACCTCTCCCGCATCGCCACCGTCGCGCCGCCCGAGAAGTTCGTCGGCTCGACGAACTCCGACCTCGCCTTCATCGGCAACTACGCCATCCAGGGCAACTACAACGGCTGGCAGATCTGGGACCTCGCCACGCCGGCGAAGCCGACGCTCGTCACCGCCTACTACTGCCCGGCCTCGCAGAGCGACGTCTCGGTCTACCGCAACCTCCTCTTCGTCTCGGGCGAGGGGCTCGAGGGGCGGCTCGACTGCGGCGACAAGCCCGAGCGGACGCGCGTCAGCAAGGACCGCCTGCGCGGGGTCCGCATCTTCGACATCAGCGACATCCGCAACCCGCGCAACGTCGGCAACGTGCAGACCTGCCGCGGGTCGCACACGCACACGGTGCTGGTCGACCCGAAGGACAAGGCGAACGTCTACGTCTACGTCTCGGGCTCGGCCGGCGTGCGCCCGGCCGAGGAGCTCCCGGGGTGTTCGGACAAGCAGCCCGAGGACGACCCCAACTCGGCGCTCTTCCGCATCGAGGTGATCAAGGTCCCGCTGGCCGACCCGTCGAAGGCGGCGATCGTCTCGTCGCCGCGGATCTTCAACGACCTCGTCGCCCCGCCGCGCCACGGCCTCTCGCCGGCCGACCGGGCCGAGATCGAGAAGGCGAAGGCGGCGGGCAAGTTCGTCTTCGAGATCGCGGCGATCGGCGAGTCGTTCGTGATGCCCGACGACCAGGCGAAGGAGGCGCTCGACCAGATCGTGAAGGCGCGCGGCGGCACCGGCGCCCCGACGGCCCAGGACAGCGCGACCTTCCGCGGCTTCGTCGAGCGGCAGATCGCCTCGATGGGCGGGGCCACGAGCAAGAAGGGCCCCACGCAGTGCCACGACATCACCGTCTACCCGGCGATCGGGCTGGCCGGCGGCGCGTGCGAGGGCTACGGGCTCCTGCTCGACATCAGCGACCCGGCGAACCCGAAGCGGGTGGCGGCCGTCGCCGACAGCAACTTCAGCTACTGGCACTCGGCGACCTTCAGCAACGACGGCTCGAAGGTGCTGTTCAGCGACGAGTGGGGCGGCGGCGGCGGCCCGAAGTGCCGCGCGACCGACCCGATGCAGTGGGGCGCCAACGCGATCTTCACGGTCGACAAGGCGCGCCAGATGCAGTTCACGGGCTACTACAAGATGCCCGCGGCGCAGACGTCGCAGGAGAACTGCGTCGCGCACAACGGCTCGCTGATCCCGGTGCCCGGGCGCGACATCATGGTGCAGTCGTGGTACCAGGGCGGGATCTCGGTCTTCGACTGGACCGATCCCGCGAAGCCGGTGGAGATCGCCTTCCACGATCGCGGCCCGACCGACGCGACCCGCATGGGGAACGGCGGCTCGTGGAGCGTCTACTGGTACAACGGCGTCATCGTGAACTCCGAGATCGCGCGCGGCCTCGACGTCTTCGAGCTGCAGCCGAGCGCGTGGCTGAGCGCCAACGAGATCGCGGCGGCGAAGACGGTGAAGCTCGACTACCTGAACGCGCAGGGGCAGCCGCAGTTCACCTGGCCGCCGAGCTTCGCGAAGGCGCGTGCCTTCGTCGACCAGCTCGAGCGCTCGCAGGGGCTCACCGCCACGCGCCTCGCGGCGGTGCGCAACTCGCTCGACGTGGCCGAGAAGCAGCGCGGCAGCGCGCGCGCGAACGTGCTCCGCGCGATCGGCCGGTCGCTGCAGAACGACCAGGCCGGCTCGGGCGACGCGGCCAAGGTGCAGGCGCTCCGTGACGCCGTGACCGAGCTCGCGTCGGTGCGCTGAGCCCTCGCCTCGGCGACGAGTCTCCCGCACGGGCGGGCGATCCTCCGGGGTCGCCCGCCCGTGTCGTGTCTTCGTCCTCGGACGTCGTGTTCTGTCGGCAACGCTGAACCCCTCGGAACTGCGAGGGAACGGCAGGAACGGCAGGGAACGGCAGGAAGGGCAGACGACGGTGGGCACCTGCGCGCGGAGCCACCACCGGCACGGGATCAGACAAGAAGATCACGGGTCTGGAATGACACCGCGCGTGACCCCGGCGCGCCGATGCCGACCGTCGACTGCCCTTCCTGCCGTTCCCTGCTCTTCCTGCCGTCCCCTCGCAGTTCCGAGCGGTTCAGCGATGCCCACCTCGCGCAGCCGCCCTCAGGACGTGCGAAGGCGTGCGGACGAAAGGGCAAGGGGGGCCACCCGCCCGGTCCCGCGCGCAACGTGGGCGGGCGCGGGCGCGTAGCGGCGGGAGAGGCGTCGCGATGCGGCGCGATCGACCGTCCCCCACGAGGAGCCCCATGGTCCGACCCGTCCGTCCTTCGGGCCGCCGCGCAGCGTGGCGCGGCGTGCTGCGCGCGGCGCTGCCGCTTCCGCTCATGGCCCTCGCCCTCGGCGCGCAGGGCGGCATGGCGCCGCCGTCGCCCGATCCGCGCGTGGGGCTCAAGCCGGGGCTCATGGACGCCGGCGAGGCGGCGTGGAACCTCCGCCTCGTCGGGCGCGGCACGCCCCCCGAGAAGTTCGTCGGGTCGACCAACTCCGACCTCGCCTTCACCGGCAGCTACGCCATCCAGGGCAACTACAACGGCTGGCAGATCTGGGACCTCGCGCAGCCGTCGTCGCCGACGCTCGTCACCGCGTACTACTGCCCCGCCTCGCAGAGCGACGTCTCGGTCTACCGCAACCTGCTGTTCATCTCGGGCGAGGGGCTCACGGGGCGCCTCGACTGCGGCGGGCAGGGGGTGCCGACGGCGGTGAGCCGCGACCGGCTGCGCGGGCTCCGCATCTTCGACATCAGCGACATCCGCAACCCGCGCAACGTCGGCAACGTGCAGACCTGCCGCGGGTCGCACACGCACACCGTCCTCGTCGACCCGAAGGACAGCGCGCACGTCTACGTCTACATCTCGGGCTCCGCGAGCGTCCGCCCCGCCGACGAGCTCCCCGGCTGCTCGGCGGCCACGCCGGACCGCGACCCCAACTCGGCGCTCTTCCGCATCGAGGTGATCAAGGTCCCCGTCGCCGACCCGGCGAAGGCGGCGATCGTCTCGTCGCCGCGCATCTTCAACGACCTCGTCGCCCCGCCGCAGCACGGCCTGTCGCCGGCCGACCTCGAGGAGATCGAGGCGGCGCGCCGCCGCGGCGCCTTCGTGATCGAGCTGAACGGCGTGCCGCGCCTCCTCCCCGACCGCATGGTGCGCCCCGCGCTCGACAGCGTCGCGAAGGCCGGCGGCCGCACCGCGCCCAACGGCGCCGACAGCGCCGCCGTCAAGGCGATGCTCACCGAGCAGATGACGCGCCGGCGCAACGCCGGGGCGACCGCCGGCGGGCCGCGCCCCGGGCCGACGCAGTGCCACGACATCACCGTCTACCCGGCGATCGGGCTCGCCGGCGGCGCGTGCGAGGGGTACGGGCTCCTGCTCGACATCAGCGACCCGGCGAACCCGAAGCGCGTCGCCGCGGTCGCCGACAGCAACTTCAGCTACTGGCACTCCGCGACCTTCAGCAACGACGGCTCGAAGGTCCTCTTCACCGACGAGTGGGGGGGCGGCTCGCAGCCCAAGTGCCGCGCGAGCGACCCGAAGGAGTGGGGGGCGAACGCGATCTTCACCATCGGCCGCGATCGCGCGATGACCTTCCGGTCGTACTACAAGCTTCCCGCACCCCAGACCTCGCTCGAGAACTGCGTCGCGCACAACGGCTCGCTGATCCCGGTGCCGGGGCGCGACATCATGGTGCAGTCGTGGTACCAGGGCGGGATCTCGGTCTTCGACTGGACCGATCCCGCGAAGCCGGTGGAGATCGCCTTCCACGATCGCGGCCCGACCGACGCGACCCGCATGGGGAACGGCGGCTCGTGGAGCGTCTACTGGTACAACGGCGTCATCGTGAACTCCGAGATCGCGCGCGGCCTCGACGTCTTCGAGCTGCAGCCGAGCGCGTGGCTGAGCGCCAACGAGATCGCGGCGGCGAAGACGGTCAAGCTCGACTACCTGAACGCGCAGGGGCAGCCGCAGTTCACGTGGCCGCCGAGCTTCGCGAAGGCGCGCGCCCTCGCCGACCAGCTCGAGCGCTCGCAGGGGCTCACCGAGCCGCAGCTCCGCGCCGTGCGGGCCGCGCTCGACCGGGCCGAGGCGGCGAGCGGGGCACGCCGCACCGCCGCGCTCCGCGCCACGAGCCAGACGCTCGCCGCCGACGAGCGCGGGTCGGGCGACGCGGCGAAGGTGCGCATGCTCCGCGACGCGGTGCTGGAGCTCGCCGGGCGCCGCTGACGGGCGCGCGGGGAGCTCCGTGCGGCGGTCGGTGCCGCGATCGCGCGCCGCGGCGTGACGATCACGGCACCAGTCGCCGGACGAGCGAGTCGGCGGTGGCCGGCGTGAACTCGCCCACGAGGCGCGCGCGCACGGTGCCCACGGTGTGCCAGAGCGGCCCGCGCTCCGCCGCGCCGCCCGCGCGCTGCATCGCCACGCTCACGAGGCGCCCCGCAGGCTCGCGCCAGCGCGCGAGCACGAGTGGCCGGTCGACGAGCGCGCCGGGGAACGGGCGCGCGTCGGCGGTGTCGAGGGCGAGGCGCACCGCGTCGCGCAGCGCGAGCGGCGGGGCGCCGAGGAGCGTGCGTGCCGTCTCGTCGTCGATGCCGTCCGCATCGGCGATCGCGCTGCGCGCGCGTCGCCCGCTCGGCCACCGCGGGCGGCGCCGGCGCCGCGGCGGCCACGGCACCGGCGGCGCCCTGCGCGACGGCCTTCGTGCGCTCGACGTCACGTCGCGCGCCCTCGGCCGGCGCGCGCATCGCCGACGCCTCGGCGGCAGCGGTCGACGCCGCGTCGGCACGTGCGGCGTCGGCACGTGCGGCGTCGGGAGGCGCGGCGTCGGCCGCCGCCGCCGCCGCCGCGGCGACGACCGCCTCCGCAGCGCTGGGACGCGCCTCGCGAGCGGGCCCACGCGCCGCAGCGGTGTCACGCGTCTCCGGCGCGACCGCCGCGACGACGTCGCCCGTCGGCGTCGCGCGGTCCGTGGGCGTGGGCGCGGGCGTGGACACGGTCGCCTGACGAGTCGATGGCGCGGTGTCCACCGCGTCGGACCGCGCGAGCGACGTCGGCGCGTCCCGTCGTCCGAGGACGAGGCCCGCCCCCGCCACGATCACGAGCCCGGCGGCCGCGGCGACGGAGAACCAGGTGCGCGGAGGCGCGCCCGCGCGGTGCCGCCGCGCGCGCGCGAGGTCGTCGTTGCCGCGCGACGGTGCCCCCTCCGCGGGCGGCGTCGGCGCCGCGTCGGCGCGCAGGCGCGCGCGCACCGCGGCGAGGTCGCCGGTCGTGCCGCGCCCCTGCGGGAGCGCGAGCTGCTCGAGCAGCGCGTCGGCGCGCGCCCGCGTGCGCCGTCCGGCCTCGACCCGCGCCGCGAACGCCGGGTCGCCCGCGATGCGGCGCGCCACCGCGTCGCGCGTCGCCGCGTCGAGGGCGCCGTCGAGCCAGGCGGCGATCGTCGCGTCGTCGTCGTCCGGCATCCGCCCCGTCTCAGGCGACATCGCCCACCTCCTCGCCATCGTAGGCCGCCACGAAGCGCCTGCGCGCCCGCGACAGCGTGGTGCCGACCGCGCCGCGGGCGAGCCCGGTCGCGTCGGCGATCTCGTCGTAGTCGAGCCCCTCGGCCCGCAGCAGCAGCACCTCGCGGTCGCGCGGCGTGAGCCGGTCGAGCGCGGCGCGCACGCGCGCCTCGCGTTCCTCCTGCTCGATCGCCGCATCGGCCGCGTGCGGCACCGCGTCGTCGTCGCCCTTCACGAGCACGAGTCGCCGCTCCCGGCGCGCGTCGCGACGCGCCTCGTCGCGCAGGAGGTTGAGCGCCACGGCGTAGAGCCACGAGCGCGCGCTCGCGATCGGGCGCTGCGCCGCGCGCACGAAGGTCTCCTGCGCGATGTCCTCGGCGCGGTCGACGTCGCCCGTGCGGCGGTAGAGCATCCGCACGAGCCCCGTGTAGTGCTCCGCGAAGAGGGCGGCGAGGAACTCGGTCATGCGCGCGGTCCCGGACGCGCTACGCGCCGCGGAAGGCGCGCGCGAGCTGCGCGACGCGCGCCGGCGCCAGCGCCGTGACCCCGCCGGCCGCGACGCGGAGCGCGGTCGCGCGCCCGGCGACGAGCACCGTCTCGCCCACGCCCAGGCATCGCGCGAACTCGGGGAGCGCGCGGGCGAGGGCGAAGTACGCGGGCGACCACGGGGCGACGGTCACGACCGGCACGCTAGTGCGGTGCGCCGCGTCCGTCCACGTCTCGCCGCTCCGCACGAAGACCCGCCCGCCGGCGCGCCGCACCGCCGACCGCGCCTGCGGCGCCGCGGCGATCGCCTCGTCGAGCCGCGCCTCGGCGGCCCGCTCCGCGGCGGCGACGGTCGTCGCCTTCGCCGCCTCCGCGCTCGCCTGCGCGCGCCGCACCGCGACCGCCCCGACCTGCGC
>ERZ1066122.2016-NODE-2016-length-14410-cov-6.004249_pt1 | contig 14410 bp, 11 predicted proteins | sample MGYA00382769_ERZ1066122 | MGnify/ENA primary metagenome ERZ1066122 (study PRJEB33369, sample SAMEA5778352) | biofilm metagenome | biome: Industrial cooling water; feature: Water cooling tower basin; material: Biofilm | place: United Arab Emirates | collected...
ATCGAGAAAGCGATGCGGCCATTATAGCTGGGGGTGGCGATAAACAGCCCCATATTGTTGGCGAGCGGCGCCATGCCATATTGCTGGATCAGCTTCGCCCCCGCCATATAGAGCGGCACCTGCGCCCCCGGCACATTCGAGATAAACAAATTGGTCGAGCGCACCGCAAAGCGTTCGTTGGTCAGAATGCGCGCGACGGCCGCCATCGTCGCGCCGGGAATATGTTGCGACAGGTCGGTCATCACCCGCGCGCTGCTGCCGGTCTTGGCCTCCTTGGCCTCGACCGTGTAATCGCGCACGGCAGCCAGCCGCTCAAGCGGGTCGGCAATGTCGGTGCGAATGGGCACGCTCATCGCCGATACCTGATTGCCCGGCGTCGATGCCTTGCCCGCGCCGCTTTCCTTGCCGCGCCGGTTAATGGGCGCAACCGCGACCAGACTGTCCTTTGGCAGTTCCTTGTGATGGTCGAGATATTTGCGCAGCGCGCCGCCACAGGTCGCCAGCACGACATCGTTGACGGTCGCCCCTTCGACCTTTTTGCGGATGAGCGAGCAATCGGCGAGCGACACGCTGGTCGCGTCAAACATTTTGTGCGGACCCACCGGCACGTTGAAGCGCGTTTCGGGCACCCCCGCGGTCATAGTGCCGTCGGTCATGGTCTTGCGCGCCGCCTGCAAAATGGCGGGCGACATTTTCATCAGCGCGTTCATGAATTTGACCGGCGACTGCATCGATGCCGACCAGGCCCGCGTCAGCACCTCGGCCGGAGTGGGGGCGCGGCCCAGCTCAAACTCGGGTGGCGGCGCATCGATGGCCGGGGTGCCATTGGGATCGATATCGCTCATCGCGATAAAGGCGTGCGCGCCCGACGCGCCATCAACCGCCGCGTGGTGGACGCGGTGCAGCATCGCAAAACTGCCCGGCGGCACGCCGGTTATGCGGTCCAGCCCCTCGATGACATAAATGTCCCACAGCGGGCGGTTCATATCCATGGGTTTGGAAAAATAGCGCGCCACCGCGATACAGAATTGGCGCCAGTCACCCGGTTCGGGCAGGCGCGCGTGGCTCATATGCGCCTCGATATCGAAATGTTCGTCCTCGACCCAATAGGGATGGTCGATATCGCCGGGCAAGCGATAGAGGCGGCGTTTGAACAGCGGCGAGGTGTGGACGCGGCTTTCGACGTGGCGGATGATGTCCTTGAAGCGCACCTTGCCGCCCGGGGCGGTGGCGGGGTCATAGATATAGACTCCCATGATGTGCGTGAGGTTGTTCGCCGTTTCCAGATAGAGGAATTGAGCGTCCTGCGCGCTTAACTGCTGCACCATCGTCATTCCCTTTCGCCCGCCATCGTATCCGCTAGTTCCACCGTCGCCAAGCGCATCGCTTCCATCCGCGCCGCGAGCGCGCGTAGCTCGCGCAGCATCGCCTTGCGCGCCGCGCGCGCCGCGGGATCGGTGACGCCCGTCAAACCCATGTGCCGCGCCAGAGCAAAGCCATTGGCGAACAGCAATTTGCCGATCGCCGCTTCGCTGCTGATCCGGCGGAGCAGATAGGCCTGTCGCCCTTCCATCAATGCCGCCTCACAAATGGCTTTTTCGTCAGGCAATATGCCGTCCTCAAGCCGGGCAAGCAGGTCGAACACCACCGAATAGGCCTCGGCAAATTGCAGCAGCGCTGCATGGCCGACCAGTGGCTGGCAGCGGCGGATCATCTGGTGGATGCCGCGCGCCCCACTTTCCAGCCGCGCGTCCCATTTGGCGTCGATGCGCGCCAGTTCAGCGGCGATGGCGGCGCGGTGGGCGTCGCGCGGCGGATAGAAAAATTCGAATTTGAACAGGTCACGCAGCCGGTCAATCTCTGCCCAGAAGGCGGCAGCCGGTTCGGCATCTTCACCATCGCGCAAGCCGAACAGCGCGACCTCGATCATCGCCCGGTCCAGGAAATGGTGGACAATCGTATTGCGGTAATAGCTCGCCATCGCATGTTTGGCGGGGTCGATCGAATAGATGCGCTCGCTGCCCTGCTCGAAGCGCAACAGCAGCCCCGAGGCGACCAGCGTGTCAACCGTGTCGCTGAGCCCGCCCGCATCGCCCATTTCCAGTTCCTGCGCCAGCCGGATGCCGCGCGCGCGGGCCCAATCGGTGATGAAGCCGATGGTGACGAGCAGTTCGGGCACGGTCGCCCCGCGCGGTGCGGTGCCGAGCAGGATCAGGCACATCACGCCGGTGACGGTCAGCGGGGTCACACGATTGGCCTCGACCGCCACCGCAAAGGCCAGCCGTTCCAGCGCGCGCTTGTCGTCGGGGTCGGTTACCTCCGGGATGACGATAGGCTGGCCAATGTCGATGCGCACGCGCCCCATGGGTTCGCGGAGCGACCGCATATAGCCGATGAACCAGCCCAGGCTTTCGGGCTTTTTGACGCGCCCCGTCTGTTCCTCGGCATATTCCTCGACGTCGCGGATCAGATCGAAACTGGTGACAAAGGGGATGAAATGCACATCGCGCGTCGCGGTCGCATGCGCCGCGTCCATGACATATTTCATCAGCCCATAGCGCGGCGGCATGAGTTTACCGAGGCGCGAGCGCGTGCCTTCGAACGCCCAGCTCAATGGAAAACGCTTGTCGAGCAGCCAGCCGATATAGTGCCGCAGGACCAGCTTATAGACGGGCAGATCCTGAAAACTGCGCCGGATATAGATCATGCCTGAGCGGCGGAAAAAACCGCCGATGGGGAAGAAATCGAGGTTGGCCCCGCCAAAGCTGTGCAGCATGGGCAGATCCTGTTCATAGGCCAGCCGGCTGGGCGTCGCGCCGTCGATATAGGTTTTGTGCGTGAACAGGATGCAGGTCGGATATTGGCGCAGCGTCGCGCGCAGCCGCTCTACCTCGGCCTGATCAACCAGCATGGTGTCGCCATAGCCGGAGCCGAACATGAATCGGTCGAACCGCGCGCGCAGGTCAAGGAACAGCGCCGAGGGGCGCGCGATCAGCTCGCGCATATAGCCCGATGCTTCCTTTTGCAGCGCCGCCAGCGCCTGTCCTCCGGCTTCGGCCTGCGCCGCCAGCGCAGCGCGGAAGCGCGGGCTGGTGCGCAGACCCGCAGCAACGAAGCGCGGGACTTTATATCGGCTGCCGCGCACGCCGCGTTCGGCAATGTCGAGCGCGAGCCCGGCCTGCCGTGCGACGAAGCCGGCAAAGGCGCCGTCGGCGTCGCCCTCGCCGCGCGCTTCGGGCGCAATCAGGCCGAAGCGTGCGGCCAGATCGGCGACGGTGGCGGCTTCGCCCATCAAAATCTGGGCGCGCCGCCGGTCGCGCGCCAAGATCAGTCGCGCGCGGATCGGCCCCGGCATGCGCGGGTCGCCAAAGAACAGCTGGCGCAGGCCCAGCAATTTTTGCGTTTCGAAATTGGGAATCCGCCAGGCAACGCGCAGCGGCACCACCAGCCGCGCCGGATCACCCTCCAAAGCCGCCGCGAGCGGGCCCAGTGGCAGCTGGTCATCGCCATCGGCAATGGGCAGGCTGACCCAGCGCACCGACCCGCCCGCCGCTTCGGCCCCCGCCTGTTCGCCAAAGGTCGCATGGACCCAGTCGGTCAGTATTTTGCGGTCAACGCTATGCCGCGCGTCGAGGATGAACAGGCGCGCGCCCGCGATGCTGTCCCCCGCCACCGGCAGGACCGCCGCGGGGGGCATGGGCGCGTTCAGCCTGCCTTGCCTTTGCGTTTGGGCGCTGCCTTGGTCCCGGCCCTTGTTTTGGCCGCTGGTTTCGTCTTGGCGGCAGGCTTGGCTGCTTTGGGCGGCTCTTTTGCCTTGGGCTTGGGCTTGGTCGACGCCTTCGCCTTCGGCTCGGCCTTGCCCTTTTTGGCGATGGACTGCTCGACGCTTTCCTCGGGCTGGCCCAGCGTGCGCAGCATGGCGTTGCGCACATCGGTGATATGCTGGCCGAGGCCCGCCATCGTCCAACCGCTGGTATCGACGGGTGACAGCACCGTCACCTTCACCGTCGCGGGGCGCATTACAAATTCATTCTTGGGCGCGACATCGGTCGCATTGTGGATGACGATGGGGACGATGGGCACCCCCGCCTGCATCGCCAGATGGAAAGCACCCTTTTTGAACGGCAGGATTTTGGGGGTCAGCGAGCGGGTGCCTTCGGGCGCGATGACGATGGATTTGCCTTCCACTTGGATCGCCTCGACCAGCGGCTCCATCGCCTTGATCGCGCTTTGCCCGTCGGCACGGTCGACGAACACCGTGCCGCCCCATTCCATCAGCTTGCCCAGCACCGGGATGTCCCGGATTTCCTTCTTCCCCACCCCGCCCATGTCGCGGCGGATCAGCTTGGCCATGATCATCACATCGGCCTTGCTCTGATGGTTGAAGATGAACACGCAGGGGCGCGAGACCCACAGATTCTTCTCGCCCTCCACCTCCAGCTCGACGCCGGTGATGGCGGTGGCAAAATCGCCGAACAGGCCGATGGAGAAGTTCGCCGCCTCTCGCTGCGAGCGGGTCAGCGCCCAGATGGGCAGGCCCGCCGCGAACGCACCGACCAGACTGCCGGTGGCATAAAGCGTGCGCGTGTAATCGACCCAGGTCGGCGTGCCGCGGCTGGCAAAGCGCTGCACCGGCCAGCCATTTTCCTCGGCAATGGCTTTCAGCTTCAAATTGGGGTTGAGCGGGCGCGGCTTGCCGACGCGTTCGAGCAGTTCGAGGTCGTCGTCGCTGTCGGTGTAAAAAAAACTCTGGTCCAGATCGAAACCAAGTTCGTCGGCGAGCTCCTCCGCCGCGATCACCTTGCCCTCGCCGAAGCACAAGGGGCGGATGATCTCGCCGGTAAATTCGCCGTCCTCGTCAATTTCATAGGCCGAACATTTGATGTGGCGGATGCCGAGGTCGCGCGCAGTGGGCTTGATCTGATAGATGGTCGCCGACGATATGATCGCGACGGTGTGACCTTTCGCCTGGTGCGCCTCGATAATCGCGCGCGTTTCGGGATAGATTTTGCGCGCGATATGCTTTTCGTAAAGTTCCTCGCCAAATTGCTCGAAGCTCGCCTCGTCGACCCCCTTCATGAAACCCGCGGCGGCGGTCATCAATCCCGAAAAGCCGATATTGCCCAGACTGTGCTGCGCAATAACATTGGCAGTCTGGACCACTTCCTCGACCGACATCTCGCGCCGCTGGAATTTCTCGCGCAGCATCGCAGTGGCCGAATAGCCCGCGATGATGGTGCCGTCGAAATCGAACAACGCGGCGATATGCGCGCCGGGCTCTGACTTCAGCACTTCGTCCAGATGCTTTTGCGACCCCGCCATCGGGCCTTTCTCCCCACGTCTTTATCTTTTGCGGACAGTGGCAAGAAATGCTTGGGTTGGGAAGGGGGCTGGTGAGGTGCCAATTTATTTCACGCGAAGGTCGCGAAGGGGCGAAGTTTCGCGAAGGGTGAGTGCGCGCCAAGTTTGTGCTGAAATGGGTTCACACGAAGGCACAAAGGCACAAAGAGAATTGCGCCATCCCGCGAAGCGGTCTTCAATCTCAAGATTGATTTGTGGGGCGGCTTCGCCGCAATCACTTACTTCTTCGTGACTTTGTGTCTTCGTGTGAAACATTGAAGCAGCGCCACCCTCGCGGGCGTCTACCCTTCGCGTCCCTTCGCCCCTTCGCGCTCTTCGCGTGAAATCAATCCGCAAGTGCAGCCATATGCCATCCTGTCAGACGCGAAGTGCGGCGGCCTCGCGCGCCAGTTTCTCGATAGCGACGGCATCAACCGGCCCCGCTGGCACCACCCAGCTGCCGCCGACGCACAGCACCGACGGGTGCGCGAGCCATTCGGGCGCAGTGGCCAGGCTGATGCCGCCGGTCGGGCAGAAGCGGGCATCGCCGAACGGCGCGGCGAGCGCTTTGAGCGCGGGCAGCCCGCCCGCCGCCATCGCGGGGAAGAATTTGAAGCGGCTGAGGCCCATGTCCATCCCGCGCATGATGTCGCCCGCATTGGCGGTGCCGGGCAGGAAAGGGATGCCGCTGGCGATGGCGGCTTTGCCGAGCGGCTCGGTGAGGCCGGGCGAGACGATGAATTCGGCCCCCGCTGCCTCAGCCTCGGACAGCATCGCAGGGTTCAGCACCGTGCCCGCGCCAACAATCGCACCCGAAACCGACTTCATCGCGCGGATCGCTTCGAGCGCCACAGGGGTGCGCAGCGTGACTTCAAGCACGCGCAGCCCGCCCGCGACCAAGGCTTCGGCCATCGGCACGGCGTCTTCCACCCGGTCGATGACGATCACCGGGATGACCGGCGCGGTGCGCATGATTTGATCAATTACCGTCAATGCAAAACTCCGCCTGTCCTGAGCTTGTCGAAGGACCGTCCTTTTCTTCTTCTGTCAGTCAAGAGGAAGAACAGCCCTTCGACAAGCTCAGGGCGGACGGGGTAAAATTAGACGACGCTCTCCATCGCCGCCAGCATCGCGCTCCCGCCTTTCTCCGCCTCATCGGCATGCAGGCGGAACAGCGCGAACAATTCGCGGCCCACGCCCAATGCAGGCGGCGGAGCCTCTGCAGGCGCGCGCGCGGCCCAGACCGCCGCATCGACCAGCGCGGTCACTGCGCCGTCGCGCGCGCAAATCCGCACCACATCGCCGTCCATCAAGCGCGCCAGCGGGCCGCCGCCCAGTGCTTCGGGCGACAGATGGATGGCGGCGGGCACCTTGCCGCTCGCCCCCGACATGCGCCCGTCGGTCAGCATCGCGACCTTGAAGCCCTTGTCCTGCAGCACGCCCAGCGCCGGGGTGAGTTTGTGCAGTTCGGGCATGCCGTTGGCGCGCGGCCCCTGAAAGCGGATGACGACCACGACGTCGCGTTCGAGCTCGCCCGCTTTGAAAGCCGCCAGTGCGTCATTCTGGTCGCTGAAAATGCGGGCGGGCGCCTCGATGGTCCAGCGGTCTTCGGTGACGGCGCTGACCTTGATGACGGCGCGGCCCAGATTGCCGGTCAGGAGGCGCATCCCGCCGTCGGGGCTGAAAGGCGCGGCGACGGGGCGCAGCATTGTCTCGTCGCGGCTGGCCGCGGGTGCTGGTTGCCACGCGAGTGCGTCGCCATCCATCACCGGCTCGCTCGCATAGTCCGCCAGCGTCCCGCCAACGGTCATGATGTCGCCGTGGAGCAGCCCCGCTCCGAGCAACTCGCGGATGACATAGCCGACACCGCCAGCGGCGTGGAAATGGTTCACATCGCCCGACCCGTTGGGATAAACGCGCGCGAGCAGTGGCACCGCCGAGGACAATCGGTCCATATCCTCCCAGTCGATGATAATCCCGGCCGCGCGCGCGATCGCGGGGATATGGATCGCGTGATTGGTCGACCCCCCGGTCGCGAGCAGGCCGATGGTCGCATTGACGATCGCCTTTTCATCGATACAGTGCGCGAGCGGGCGATAATCATCGCCGTCCCAGCCGATGGCCGCGACGCGGTGAACGGCGGCGCGGGTCAGTTCCTGCCGCAGTTTGTTGCCCGGATTGACGAAGGCGCTGGCGGGGATGTGCAGCCCCATCATCTCCATCATCATCTGGTTCGAATTGGCGGTGCCGTAAAAGGTGCAGGTGCCCGCGCCATGATAGGATGCGGCCTCCGCCTCCAGCAATTCGTCGCGCGTCGCGAGGCCTTGCGCATAGCGCTGGCGCACCGCAACCTTTTCCTTGTTGGCCAGCCCCGAGGGCATCGGCCCTGCCGGGACCAAAATCGTCGGCACATGGCCAAAGCGCAGCGCGCCGATCAGCAGCCCGGGGACAATCTTGTCGCAAATGCCCAGCAGCAGCGCGCCTTCGAACATCGCATGGCTCAGCGCGATGGCGGTCCCTTGCGCGATATTGTCGCGGCTGAACAGCGACAGGTCCATCCCCGCCTGCCCCTGCGTCACCCCGTCGCACATGGCGGGGACGCCGCCCGCGACCTGCGCCGTCGCGCCCACCTCGCGCGCCCACAGCTTAATCTGCTCGGGATAACGGCCATAGGGCTGATGCGCCGACAGCATGTCATTATAGGCGGTGACGATGCCGATGTTCATCGCGCCGCCGCTGCGGATCACGGGCTTGTCCTCGCCTGACGCGGCAAAGGCGTGCGCGAGATTGCCGCAGCTGAGGTTCCCGCGATTCGTGCCAGACCCTCGCTGCGCGTCCATCAGGTCGAGGTAGCGCTGGCGCGATGCGGCGCTGCGCTGGACAATCCGCTCGGTAACGGCGGCGATGGTGGGGTGGAGGGTGGTCATTCTGCTCTATCCTTCCCCTCTCCCGTTGGGAGAGGGTTGCGAAAACTTGGCAACTTGTTGCCTAGTTGTAGCTGGGTGAGGGGCTGGATGTTTGCTGGTCACGCTGGCGGCGAACCCCCTCATCCAACTTCGCCTAGGCGCTGCGCGCCAAGGCTGCGTACCCTTCTCCCCGCCGGGGAGAAGGTTTGATTGCCTCTCAATCATGCCAGCTCGCCCCGTCACGTTCGATCAGCGCAACCGCCGCCGATGGTCCCCAGCTGCCTGCGGTATAGGCTTGCGGCACCATTTCCACCGCGGCCCAGGCGTCACGGATCGAATCGATCCACTGCCACTGCGCCTCCACCTCGTCGCGCCGAACGAACAGCGTCTGGTCGCCTTCGATAAAGTCCAGCAGCAACCGTTCATAGGCGATGCGCCGCCGCCCGCTGTCGAGACTGTCGGACAGCGAAACGTTGAGCGGTACTTCCTTAAGCCGCACGCCGTCGCGGTCGAGCCCAGGTTGTTTGGCCATGACGGTGACGCGGATATTTTCCTCGGGCTGCAAATTGATGATCATGCGGTTCGCGTCGAGCCTTCCTGCGCCCACGCGCGCGAAGATATTATGCGGCACGGGTTTGAACTGGATCAACACTTCGGAGCGGCGCTGCGGCATGCGTTTGCCGGTGCGCAGGTAAAAGGGCACGCCCTTCCAACGCCAATTGTCGATAAAGGCCTTGATGGCGACAAAGGTTTCGGTCTTCGACGCCGCGCCCAGTTCGTCGGCATAACCCGCCACCGCCGCGCCATTGACCGCGCCGCTGCCATATTGGCCCTTCACACTATGCGCCTGGACATCGGCGGCGGTCAGCTTGCGCAAAGAGCGCAGCAATTTGACCTTTTCATCGCGCACTGCGGTTGCCGACACGCTCGACGGCGGCTCCATCGCGATAATCGCCAGCAATTGTAGCATATGGTTCTGGACCATATCCTTGAGCGCGCCGACCCCGTCATAATAGGACACGCGTCCCTCGAGCCCGACCGTTTCGGCCACGGTAATCTGGACATGCTCGATGGCATTGGCATTCCACAACGGCTCGAACAGCGCATTGGCAAAGCGCAGCGCGAGCAGATTCTGCACCGTTTCCTTGCCCAGATAATGGTCGATACGGAACACGCGGTCTTCGGCGAACACCGCCGCGACTTCGGCATTCACCTGGCGCGAGGAGGCAAGGTCGGTGCCGATGGGCTTTTCCATCGCGATGCGGCATTCATCGCAGGCGATACCAACACGGCCCAGTGCAGTGGCGATGGGGCCGAACAGCGACGGCGGGGTTGACAGATAGACGCCAACGGGTCGTCCGCGCCGATCCCCCAATTGTTCGGCCAGCGCCTCGAACCCCGTGCCCGCGCCGACATCGACCGCGCAATATTCGACGCGTGCGAGGAAGCCTGCCAGCAGCTCATCGGTCACGCGCTCGCTGGGCAGATGGTCGTGCAGCGCCTGGCGCACCTGCCCGCGAAAGGCATCGCTGTCCATCGCCGAGCGGCCCGACCCAACAATGGTGAGCGCGTCAGCCAGCAGTCCGTCGCTGTGCAGATTATAGAGCGACGGGAACAGCATCCGCTGCGCCAGATCGCCGGTTGCGCCGAACAAGATGATGGTTTCGGTCGCCGCTGCCAATGCCCGCTCCTTTGTGGCTGCAATCGCAAGCGCAGTGGCGCAAGGCGGGCAGCATTGCAACGCGCATACGTATTGCGCGGCGCGATTTCCGCTGCGGCACCCATCGCGTGCGTCATAAAATTACAGCAGCGCGTCGAGCAATCCCAGCAGCGGGCGGTCTGCGGGCGGCATGTCCAACGCAAACATCTGCGCCGGGCGCAGCCATTGCAGCGCGCTGGCGTGGCGCGGCGCAGGGGTGCCCGCCCATTTGCGGCAGACATAAAGCAGCAGGACAAGGTGGCGGTCGCCGAGCGGGTCGGATGCGAAACAGGCCGGCGCCAGGCACGACGCTTCGACAGCGATGCCCAGCTCCTCCTCCAGTTCGCGGATCAGCGCGGTCTCTGGCGTTTCGCCACTTTCCACCTTGCCGCCGGGAAATTCCCACAGGCCCGCCATCGCCGCGCCCGGCGGGCGTTGTTGCACCAACACACGGCCATCGCCGTCGACCAATGCAGCCGCGACAACCGTCAACCACTCAACCGGTAAATTCACGCTATCCTCAGCGGGCAAATTCTTAACCTTTTATGACTTAGACTCGCGGGCAGTCGCAACTCTCGCTTGGACCAGGGCGGAATGATGAAGAAATTGCAAGACCTTCGCGGCTGTCGCCGCGCCGCAACTGCCGTTGAATATGGGCTCATCCTTGCGCTCATCTTCCTCGCTATGGCGGGCAGCCTGACCCAGGTGTCAGAAAGCTCAAATAATATGTGGAACAATGTTTCCACCAAATCGGGCGCTGTCCTGTAACGGGACAGCAAGCCAACAAATCCCGACTGCCGCTGTTAAGAATTTCAAAACCAATGCGGCCTAGGGTGGGGAAAGTTGAAACTGACCAGTGTTTCAACCGGGTAAGTGAAGTGACATTTTCAGGAGACCAGTCATGAAGTTCATCAAAAAGTTCGTCCGCGACAACAAGGCCGCCACCGCCATTGAATATGGTCTGATCGCTGCTCTGATCGCCGTTGCCGGCATCACCGCGATGGGCGCCGTTGGTACCGGCATCCAGAACACGTTCAACAACGTGAAGAACAAGCTCTAATCAGAGCGCCAGTTCGGGTGCGACAGGCCTTTGCGGTCTGTCGCACCTGACGTGTTTTCCCTACTCTGGGTTACCGAGTAAAAGACAGGACCAGACCGGGACACCCACGCATTTTAGCCAAGGAGACCTAGTCATGAAGTTCATCAAGAAATTTGTTCGCGACACCAAAGCCGCGACCGCCATTGAATATGGCCTGATCGCCGCGCTGATCGCCGTTGCCGGCATCACCGCCATGGGTGCGGTGGGCGATGGCATCCAGACCTTCAACAATGTGAAGAACAAGCTGTAACAGCAGTTCGCACCGGCTTGGATGATCGCTCGTCCAACGCCATTCAAAAACGGGCGCCGGAACGATCCGGCGCCCCTTTTGCTTTGCGCTCAGCGCGCGCCATAGACGATGATTTTGACCTTCTGCCCCGGCGTCAGCACGGCATTGGCGGGCAGGCCGTTGAGCACCTGAAACCGTTCGGCCTGATAGGTGGTATAGGCCATGCGCTGCGCCAGGCTGGCCATGCTATCGCCGCGCCCCACGGTGATGACATCCAGCCGCCGGGGCCGGACCCCGCGCGCTTCACCATCGGTCATCCGCCGCACGCTGGCAAACATGGGGTCAAAGCCGCGCAGCTGGCCTGCAGGGGCCAGCGCCACAAAATGATAAGCCCGGTCGCGTGCAAATTCATAGGCAAAAACAGCGATATCGATTTGACCCGACTGGGTGTTGACGCGCGCGTTGGCAAAGGCCGCAGGCAGCCCGTTGATCGTCGTGCGCCGCACCTCGCCATAGGGGATGCGCGTTTGGCCGCCCAGTTTCCTGAAGGCCGCATCGACATAAGCGTTCATGTCGCCCGCATAAGGGGCGAGGGTGAATTGCGCCTGCCCGTTGGAACCGGCGATAGTCACTGCCGTCGCGCCATTCTGCATTCCGAAGCCCGCCGGCACGGCAAAGCGCAGTTTGAGGTCAGGGTGGAGAAACTCGTTGCCCTCAATCACCCCCTGTTCGGGATCATCGCCGTAAAGCGTGCCATCGATGGCCGCCAGAAAGGCCGCAGCATTGCGGTTGCCGCCGCGCGTGCCGTTGATCTGCCGCGCCACCGCCGCCGCGCGCTGGACGCGCGACGCCGGGTCAGGGTGGGTACTGGCCCAGGCCGGCAACGACCGCGAATCGCGCCCCGCCACGCGCGCGTCGAGCGCGGTCTGGTTGGCAAGGCTGGCGAGCATCGAGGCAAGCGCGGCAGGATCATAGCCCGCCTTGACCAGATATTGCGCGCCGAGCTGGTCAGCCTCCAACTCCTGCCCGCGCGAAAAGCCGAGGGTTGCGGCTTGGGCAATCTGCATCGAGCTGTTTTCGAGCAATCCCCCCAAGCCGCCGAGCAGCCCGCCGCTGTCGCCAATCGCCCCGCCCAGCACGGTGCCGAGGACGCCCAATATTGTGTTGCGCGTCGCCGCATCCTGCCGCCGCTTGCTGTGCCGCGCGGCGACATGGCCGACCTCATGCCCCAGCACGCCCGCCAATTCGGCTTCGTCATTCATCAATCCCAGCAGTTGGCGGGTCACATAAACATAGCCGCCGGGGATGGCGAAGGCATTGTTAACAGGGGAGTTTAGCAGCGTAACGGTAAAGTCGCTGCGCGCGCCGGACAAGCCCGATTGCACCGCAATCCCCTGCCCCACCCGCGTTACATAGTTGGCTTGCGGGCCGGTGTAGGCGCCGCCGAATTCAGCCATCAGCTGCGGATGATATTGGTCGCCTTGCTGGCGTTCCTGCGGCGAAATCGAGGTCGCGGTCCTGATTTTCTTGAGCTTGACCGACTGGGCGGCGGCTGGCTGTGACGGCGCGACGGTGAAGGCCATGGCCGTCAGCACGCCCATGGCGGTCACAGCGGCCAGGGTGTTGCGCAGGGTGATGGTCATCGCGGTTCCTCCCTCATGCAAAGCGGCAACATTGTGCCACGCGGTCGGCGCACAAGCCATGGAAATCATGAACAGCGGATGATGAATGCGGACGTCACCACGATGTTTCGTCGTCCCGGACTTGATCCGGGACAACAAACTGAGTTTGGCCTGTTGTCCCGGATCAAGTCCGGGACGACGAGAGAGAATCAGAGCCGGCCCATCGCCAGAAACTTTTCCTCGCGCGTGGTGCGCAGCGCGTCAGCGCTCAATCCGGCCAGACCGGCAAGTTCGCGCTCGATCGCATCGCCCAGCGTGCGGATCGCAGCGTCAGGCGCCCGGTGGGCACCGCCAACGGGTTCGGGCACGATATGGTCGATGATCTTGAGTTCGAGCAAATCAGCCGAGGTCACCTTCATCGCGGTCGCAGCGTCGGCTGCCTTGTCCGCCGTGCGCCACAGGATCGAGGCGCAGCCTTCGGGCGAGATGACCGAATAGACCGCATGTTCGAACATCAGCACGCGGTTGGCGGCCGCGAGCGCGATTGCGCCGCCCGATCCGCCTTCACCGACGATGGCGGCGACCATCGGCACACCCAGCGCCAGACATTGTTCAGTCGAGCGGGCGATGGCCTCGGCCTGTCCGCGCTCTTCGGCCTGCACGCCGGGAAACGCGCCCGAGGTATCGACGAGCGTCACGACCGGCAGGCCAAAACGGTCAGCCAGTTGCATCAGGCGGATGGCCTTGCGATAGCCTTCGGGTTTGCCCATGCCGAAATTATGCTTGAGGCGGCTGGCGGTGTCGTCGCCCTTTTCATGGCCAAGAACCATCACGCGGCGCCCGCGAAAGCGCGCGAGCCCGCCCAAAATCGCCTGATCATCGCCAAAATTTCGGTCTCCGGCCAGCGGCATCCAGTCGTCGAACAGCCCGGCCACATAATGTTTGAAATGCGGCCGTTCGGGGTGGCGCGCGACCTGCGCCTTTTGCCAGGGCGTCAGGCGGGCATAGATGTCGGTGAGCAATTTGGCCGATTTGGCCTCCAGCCGGGCGATTTCGCCCGTGATGTCGAGCGCATTGTCACCGCCCATTTCGCGCAGTTCGGCGATCTGCGTGTCAAGCGCCGCCACCTGTTTTTCAAAATCGAGAAAGCCCACCATCGTGCGATGGCGGTTAGGGCTTGGTGGCCCCTGCGTCAATCGGCGCGGGGCCGACCGGCAGATGCGCCAACGGGTGGCGGCGGTTGACCAGTTCGACCAGTCGCGCGCTGTCGACATGGGTGTAAATCTCGGTCGTGGCGATATCGGCATGGCCCAGCAGCAATTGCAGCGCGCGCAGATCGGCCCCGCCCTCCAGCAGGTGCGTGGCAAAGGCGTGGCGCAGCACGTGCGGGCTGATCGCGGTGGGATCGAGCCCAGCCTCGGCGGCCAGCGCGCGCAGCAACTGGAACAATCGGACGCGGCTGAGGTGCGCCTTGCCCGAGGGAAACAGCCAGGGCGAGGCATCGGGCACATGGAC
>ERZ1066122.2017-NODE-2017-length-14401-cov-8.112296_pt1 | contig 14401 bp, 9 predicted proteins | sample MGYA00382769_ERZ1066122 | MGnify/ENA primary metagenome ERZ1066122 (study PRJEB33369, sample SAMEA5778352) | biofilm metagenome | biome: Industrial cooling water; feature: Water cooling tower basin; material: Biofilm | place: United Arab Emirates | collected...
CCAGAGCCTGAAAAGACAAAAGTAGCTAACTTTCAGCCAATAGCAACTCTATTAATAACCCGCTAGGTAGCCCTTATAGTACCAACCCTGCTATTTATCCATTACCCGCCAAAGGCGGCTACGCTGGCTTGATGGCTACTACAGGATTGGTAGGTCTGAATGGGCAGCAGTTTTCGACCAACGGTTGGGCTGGCGGCTATACGCAACAATTTGGAGGTAATGGCATCGCGCGGCGACTGTTCGGATATGAATTCGCGCACTGTCTCTACTCGGCTCCTCATCATAATGGGGCAAATGGTGTCAGTGGTCCGCACTTACATAGCTCTTTCGGGTGGGGACTGATGGATGGTAGCTTCAACACATGCACGAATCCGTGGGAGAACTGGTACTTAGGATGGAGTACACAGACTACTGGTCCGGCTGGCGACCTTGCCCACATCAATGGGCCCTCAGATTTGACTCCTAATGGCGAATACACTTTACGTGACTTCGCACTGACCGGTGATGCACTCCGCATCAAGATCCCACATTCTGATCAATACTTGTGGCTCTCCAATAATACAAAAAACAGTATTTTCAACAATCGTTACGATTATGGTGCTGGTGGCTGGGGACAACCAATGCCACAACCTGATAGAGGATTATTGGCGCTGGTGGAAGATTTTCATACACCTGATCACAGTGCTATCGTGGGCGCTTACGACAAAAGCCGGGTGGGTGGGTTGAAATACTTAGGCTCAAAGGGTAATTATGATTACGAGCCAAATGGGGCTCTGTCAACTCATAATTATTACATCTACGGGAGCCAATTCTACGATTTGAATCAAATCGATGACAACGCATTGGGCGGCCAAGGGGACGCGGAGAATTTTAGATGGGATACGAACGGCGACAACATCATCTACTACGACGATTTTCACGGCAATTTCGATAAAAATACCGGCAATGAGATGGTGCTGAATGGAAGTATTAATGGACAACTAGGGCCGTACTACCTCGGCACTAGGCACGCCTTTCTGCCCAATCAAAAGCTGGGAATGATGACTAATCCTGGCTTGATACCGCATTTGGTATACGATAAAATCAACGCGCGTAACTCCGTAATCAATACTCATGGCCTTTCAGTGCAGGTAGTGCAGATGCTGGCTGGGGATGTGTTGGTAGTGCGTGTGAGCTTTGACGATACGGAAATGCTCACCGACCAGCGATGGACCGGCGATATCGCGCTGCAAGATGTGCCCAACGCCCCCAATGGCGTCGATCTACTGATTCCCGCCTCCCGCACCCTGACCATCGACAAATCCGGCACCGTCAACCGACACACGTTGAGCTCGGTCACCAACGACTTCATCAATCTGACCACGATGACGTGCCGGCCCGGCACCTTGCTGGAAGTGGCGCCAGGCGGCACCTTGCTCGTCAAAAACAGCAGCACGATGACGCTGATGGGCGCGTCCCGAGTCGATGTCGGGAGCGGGGCCCTGCTTCGGGTCGAATCCGGCTCCACCCTCATCATCGAAAACAACGCCGAGCTGGTGGCCGCTGCCGGTGCCCGCATCGAGGTAGGGCAGGATGCCAAACTCATCATCCGCAGTGCGGTAGCTGGCAACGGGCTGCGTGTGCTCAACGGCGCCGATCTGAAAGTGACCGGCAACGGGCAATTGATCGTGGAAACCGGCGCCCGGCTCGATTGGCTGAGCGGCCCTACGTCGGCCGGGGCGCCCCGCCTGGTGCTGCAACACGCAGCGTCGGAAATCGTCACGCACGGCCTGCTGACCACAGCCGCCAACGTGCCGTTCACGTTCGGCGGGCAGGGACTGATTACGTTCGACGGCGCGGGCGCGGCCCTGAATCTGGGCGCCAACAGTGCGTGGGTGCAGAGCGGGCCGGGGCGCCCCAACGTGCTCTACCGCTTCCGCAACGGGGCCATCATCAGCGTACAGACGCCGCTGCTGCAACTCGAGAAAGGCAAGCTGGCCTACGACAACGGCGGCAGTCTGGAAGTAAACCTCAACGGCGGGTACGCCTCGCTCAACCTGATCGATTTGGCGAGCGACGCGGCGGCGCCGGGCTACCACGGACTGGTATGCCGCAACCTGTCGGATCTGAGCATTTCCACCTCTCTGATTCACGATTTCGGCTTGGTCGGCCTGGCCGTCGAAAATTGTGGATTGACGCTCATCAACTCGTCGTACGTACGCGGTACGCAGGAAGGGCCGGGGATGCGGTTTACCCAGTGCCCGAAAGTGGTTTGTGATCGGGGTTACACGAAAGAATGCCACCGGGGCGTTGAGTTGGTCGATGCGTCGCTGTTTCTGCGGAATCGTTACATCATCTCCGACAATGTGTTGATGGGCATCGAAACGTCCGCGCCCGGCGGCCTGCCGAACGTCATCACGGTGGGCGACGAGGGATGCGCCTGGATCATCAACAACGGCGGCGGCATTGTGGGGCAGGATACGTGGCTCGACATCGATGCCTTCAACCACCAGACTGGCAGCGACCCGCAGATCAACCGCTTCGACGGCAATACCGCTACCGGCGGGTTCATTTTCGACATCTGCTACACTGACCCGAACCTGATTCCGCCGACCAGCGGCGGTCGCTACGAGGTGGCGCGCGGCAACTATTGGGGCACAGGCGCCGCTACGAGCCACGAGCCGGTGTTCGGCGTCGATTATCAACTGGTGGAGTGCGGGTCGCTGAGCCAGGTGAATCCGTTGAATGCCCATCCGGCCGTGGATTGCGAACCGCTCAACTGCGCCGGCTGCGAAGAGGGCGATGACGACGAGGAGCCAGGCGAGGAGCGAATTGCACAATCGCCCCCGCAGCCAGTGCCCGGGATTGAACTTTCCATCACGCTCGCGCCCAACCCGGCCCACGGCCTCACCACGCTGGGTGTGGCACAGAGCGGCAACTACCACTACCGCGTGGTGACCAGCCGGGGCGAAACCGTGGCCACGGGCGCCTTCACGGGGCAGCAGCTCAGTCTGCCCACGGCGTGGCCAACGGGCGCCTACCGCGTAGTGGTGTGGCGCACCGAGGGAGCACCCGCGCGGGCTTCCCGTACGCTGGTGGTTGAATAAGAGTGCGCTCCATCAGCACACAATCGCCCGCCCGGCACACGCCAGACGCGCGATTGCGTGTTGATGGAACGCCCGATGCTCCAACGCCAACTCTCAACCTCTACTCCCGCAACAGCCGTCGCACCGCTGCGCCGCGCGCCGTCTGCACCCGCACGGCGTACACCCCGCGCGGCAGGCCCGCGAGGGGCAGGCGCGTTTCGCCGCCGGGTGCATCAGCCGCGAACACCACGCGCCCCACCGCATCGAGCACCGCCACGCGGGCGGCGCCGGGCAGCACGAGGGTGGCGTCGGCGGTGGTCGGGTTGGGGTAGAGGGTAGCCTCGATGGTTGCGGCAGCCTCCGCAAGGCCCGTGATGACGACGCTGACCGCGTTGGACGTATCCGACACGCACCCTTCCACGGATACCACCGTCGCCGTGTACACGCCGTTTTGGGCGGCCGTGGTGAGCAGCAGCGAATCGGTGGGCGCCAGCGGCAAGGCCGTGCCGTTGAGGTAAAACTGCGCCACCGCGCCGCCCGTGGTGAGCAGCACCGTGCCCGTAGGTTGTGGCGTGGCCGTGAGCACGGGCGTGGCCGGAATGGTATCCACCACGACCACCACCGGGGTGCGCGGTACGCTCTCGCGGCCCACGGTGGTGCGGGCAGCCACGTAGAACGTATCGGTGGCGGCCACCGTCACGGGCAGGGTGGGGGTGGCGGCGAGGGGCGCGCCGCCCGTGGCCTGCGCGTACCAGCGGTAGGTGGTGCGCGGCGGCGCGTTGGTGGCCGTGAGCGTAGCGGCGCCCGGCCCGCACCGGCTCGCGCCGATGCCCACGGGCGCGGCGGGCGCCAGCGTAGCGTCGAAAAGTGCCTGGATGGAATCGGCAGCGGTCGTGAGGTCGGCGGCCGAGCCGGTGGCGAGCACCGCGAACGCCACGCGCGCCGTGTCGCCGGGGGCCAGCGGCGGCAGGGCGGCGCGCACGAGGTGCGCCACGTCGGAGCCGAGCGAGGTGGTGCCGGCCGTGGTGGGCGCGCCGGCAGCGGCTTGCAGCGCGGCCCATTTCTCGGCGGCCGTCAGGCCGTCGGCGGCATTGACGGGGCCGGGCGCGGCGGCGTTGAGGTTGTCGAAGGCATAGACGGCGCCCGGCTGGGCAGTAAGCAGCTTGATGCCCGCCCACGCGCTAGTAGGCGCTGGTGACGCGGCCAATGTGGTAAAGGCAGCGGCAAGGCGACGGGCGCCGTCCCAGGTGGTGCGGTTGTGCTGGGCCTGCCCGATGTCCCAATCGGCGTACAGGCCCGCGTAGAGGGTGCGGAGCGTGTCGGCGGTTTGGTTGATGATGGCGTACTCCATCACCACCGCTTCCGTGCAGCCCGGCAGCGGGCTGTTCCAGGCGCGCTGGAGGACGCGCACCCCGGCCTGCGCCGGGCCGGCCGAGTCGGCGAAGATGCTCGAGGCGGCCTGCGCCTCCCACGGCCGCGCGGCGCTGAAACGGATGGATTGCTCAACCGAGAAATCGTCGTCGAACTGCCCGGTGCCGGTGCCGTGCAGGCGGTCCGACACGCGCCCCGAATCGGCGCTCACCAGCAGGCCGCCTTCCACGAGCAGCCGGTCGCCGTCGGGTTGGCGGGCCACGGAAAAGCCGTAGCGCGGGTCGGTGCGGACGTAGCCGAGGTCGCCGGCCGCCGTCACGGTGGCGCGGATGGCGGTGGAATCGAGGGTGACGAAATTCGGCTCGAGCGTGAGCGTCACGTACTGAAAGTCGCGGTAGCCGCCGGCTGCGTCGGCAAACCCAAAGCGCAGGGCTACGGGCGTGTTGGGCGCCGCGCCCGTGGGCAGTACCACCCGAAACGCCTGCCCTGCGGGCAGCGCCACCGAGTCGAGCGTCCCGAGCGGGCCGAGGCTCACCGGCCCGCCCGCCAGCACCTGCACCCCCGCCGTGGGCGATGACAGCGACACCACCAGCCCCGCCACCGGCGCCAGCACGTTGCGGAACGTGGCCCGAACGGTGAGCGTGTCGCCGCCGTAGCGCGGCGCCACCGCGCTCAGGGTGGTGCGTACCAGCCGGACGCTTCGGAGCGTGGTGTCGGCCAGCGCCCGATGCACGTTGAGGCGCCCGCGCCCAAGGCGCTCGCGGAAGGCGGCGTTGCCGGGCAGCGCGTAGATGCTCGTGTCGGCCGCCACCCGCACCCGCTCGGCGGCCTGCGCGGCCGTGAGCGTGGGAAAGCGGGCGCGCACCAGCGCCACCGCCCCCGCCACCTGCGGCGCCGCCACCGACGACCCGACCGGGCGCGAAGTGTAGTCGGCATCGTTGATGTAATCGGTGGTGATGATGCTCACGCCGGGCGCCGAGAGGTCGATGCGGTGCGCGTACGTGGCGCGTACGGCCTTTACGTCGTTGCGGTCAACGAAGCCGACGGACAGGGCGCCCTCGTACGCGGCCGGATAAAACGTCAGGTCGGCGTTGGTGTTGCCGGCGGCCACTACCACCACAGCATCGCGGTTGCGGGTGGCGTAGGTGATGCAATCCTGCTCGTACTGCGACCAGTAGCCTACCCGCCCCCACGAGCAGTTGATGACCCGGCACCCGTGGTCGGCCGCGTACACGATGCCTTCAAACCCCGCGAAGCCCCCGGCCGGGGTGGACGAATAAATCTTGATGGGCAGGAACCGGCATTTGTAGCCCACGCCCGCCACGCCGACGCCGTTGTTCACCGCCCCCGACGACACCCCGGCCACGCGCGTACCGTGGTAAAACGGATCGGTCGGCGGGTTGGTGGTGGCGTCCATCGCGGGGTCGTTGTCGTCGTCGGCCAGGTCCCAGCCCAGGTGGTTGTCCACGTAGCCGTCGTTGTCGTCGTCGAGGCCGTTGGGCGGGTCGGCGTAGTTGCGCGCGATTTGGCTCGCCAGGTCTTCGTGCGTCATCCGGGCGCCGGTGTCGGTGATGCCGATGACTACGGCCGTATCGCCGTCTTCCACGTCCCACGCGCGGTAGGCGCGGATTTGTTTGAGGTAATATTGATTGCGGGTGAGGGTGGAGTCGGCGAACGGGTCGTTGGGCTGAAACAGCGGCCCGGCGGCGTAGTGCGGCTCCACCCACGCCACGGCGCCCGTGGCGAGCAGGCGGCGGCGCACCGCGTCAAAATCAGCGGCAACCGGCACCCGCGCGCGGTAGGTCAGCGTGAGGTCGATGCCGCCGGGGTGCTTGGGGTCGGGCGGCACGGCGCGCGGAAACGGCTGCCGCACGGCCTGTGCGCCCACGGCCGCCAGCGCGGCCCGCACGGCGGGGTGCTCGACGGCGGTCGGCCGGGCAAACGGTTTGAGGGCCGGTTTCAGACGAAACACGATTTCGCCCGGCTCAGCCACGGCGGTAGGCGCGGCGGCGGAAGCGGGGGCGGCGGACGTGCGGCGCGCTTGCGCCGCGCCCGGCAGGGCGGCGGCCGGCGCCAGCAGCAGGCCCGCCAGCAGCGGGAACAGAGGAGCGATTCGCATCATTTCAGAGGAGCAACAAGCACCCGGCGCGGCGGTACGCCCGCTACCTTTGTCGAGCGCCCGCGCCGGTCACGGCTAAGTTACGACGCCGCGACGGCGGTTCCGAGCGAAGCGACAGTTTCGCGGCCGATTCGGGCACTCGCATTCGTCCTCCCACTTCACTCTTTCCGATGTCGCTTTATTCCCGCCACGGCGCCACCATCGACCGCGCCGTGCAGGCGCTCCACGAGCGCACGTACTTCGCGCAGTACCCCGAAAACCCCTCGCCCGACGTCTATGGCGCCGACGCCGACGCCACCGGCCGCGCCGCCTATGAGGCGCAGCTCGGCAAGCCCTTCGAGCAGCTCCGCCAGCCCGACCCGCTCGGCTGGACCGGCCAGGAAGACTCGCCCTACACCGGGCAGCCGCTCGGCATCACGTACCCGCACTTCGCGCCCGCCACGCTGGTGGCCCGCGCGCAGGAAGCCGCCCCGGCGTGGCGCAACACGTCGCCCGCCGACCGCGCCGCGCTGCTGGTCGAAGCCCTCGAAGCCGTCAAAACGCGCTTCTTCGACATTGCCTACGCCACGATGCACACCACCGGGCAGGCGTATATGATGTCGTTTCAGGCCAGCGGCCCCCACGCCGCCGACCGCGCCCTCGAAGCCGTGGCGGCCGGGTATCAGGAGATGACCCGCTTCCCGCAGGAAACCACCTGGGAGAAGCCGATGGGCAAATACGCCATCAAGCTCCGCAAGGAGTGGCGGGCCGTGCCCAAAGGCGTGGCGCTCGCCATCGGCTGCTCCACCTTCCCCACCTGGAACACGGTGCCGGGGATGTTCGCCTCGCTCGTCACGGGCAACCCCGTCATCGTGAAGCCGCACCCGAAGGCGGTACTGCCCATCGCCATCGTGGTAGCCGAAGTGCAGCGGGTGCTCGAAGCCAACGGCCTGCCCGCCGCCGTGTGCCAGTTGGCCGTCGATGCGCCCGACCACCTCATCACGCAGGAGCTGGCCGAGCACCCGGCCGTCAAAATCATCGACTACACCGGCGGCTCGGCCTTCGGCGAGTACGTCGAGAGCCTCTCAGCGAAAGGCAAAATCACGTTTACGGAGAAAACCGGCGTCAATTCGGTTATCCTCGATTCGTGCGCCGACTTGGATAAGGTAATGCAGAACCTCGCGTTCTCGCTCTCGCTCTACTCGGGGCAGATGTGTACGGCGCCGCAAAACTTCTTCATCCCGGAAACCGGTGTGCGGGTGGGCGATACCGTAGTGCCCTACGCCGACGTGGTGCAGCGCCTGACGGCCGCCATCACGGGGCTGGCCACCAACCCCAAAGCCGCGCCCCACGTCTTCGGCGCCATTCAGAACCCCGCCACCCAGGCCCGCGTGCGCGGAATGGCCGACTCGGGCCTGACGAGTGTACTGGCGGCCGGAGCCGTCGAGAATCCGCAATTCAGCGCCGCCCGCACCTGCTCGCCGACGGTACTCGAAGTCTCTGCCGACCGCGAAGACCAGTTCAGCCAGGAACTGTTCGGCCCCATCGCGCTCGTCATCAAAACCCGCGACTCGCACCAGTCCGTAGAGCTGGCGGCGCGGCTGGCGGCGCAGCACGGCGCCATCTCGTGCGCGGCCTACACCACCGACGCGGCCCTCAAAGCCGAGATTATGGAGCGGATGAGTCTGGCGGGCACCCCCGTGAGCTTCAACCTGACGGGCAACATCTACGTCAACCAAAACGCCGCTTTCTCCGATTTCCACGTCACGGGCGGCAATCCGGCCGGTAACGCCTCCTTCACCAACCCCGAGTTCGTGTTGAAGCGGTTTACGTGGGTGGGCTTCCGCGAGCCGGTGGAGTAGGGGGAGAGTGACGAGTGACTAGTGATGAATAGCTGGTTGTGAGTAACCAAGAGCCAAACTAAACCGCCCCGGCCGCGCAACGTGCGTGGTCGGGGCGGTTTGCTTGGTAATGACGGGTGTAGCCGTGCGCCTTACTCAATCAGCACCCGCCGATGCGCGGCGCCCATGCGCACTACGTACAACCCGGCGGCTCGGCCGTGTAGCGGGAGCGTAACCTCGGTTTGGCCCGCCGGTAGCAGGGTGCGGCTTACCACGCGGCCCAGCGCGTCCCACAGCTCCACCGTCCGCGCCGTGGGGGCGGGAGCGGCCGGAGCTACACGCACCTGCGTAGGCGTGGCCGGGTTGGGCCACACGCGGAGGCCGCTCGCCACGCCACCAGTTGGTTCCGCCACGCCCACCGGCAGCGTAGCCAGCCGCGCGGCGTACGCCGACTGATAGGCGCCGGGGCTGGAAACGGGCCACACCGCGAAAACCAGCGGCTGTTGCCCTTCTACTTGTCCCCCGATAACCACCTGCTGGTTGGCCCCGGCCGCGATGCAGCTTACCCGCCCGTTGGTGCCATTAGGACGCCACGCTTGCCGCCACCGGCCCGTAGCAGCTTCGGCTACGGCCACGAATACGGGGGTAATGTTAGGCAATATGATGCTGTCCAGATACACCGAATTAATGGTTGAACCCCATTTGCCGCAGATATACACGGCCCCGGCTGAGTCGGTAGCGATATCATCTGGAACCGGACCGGATAACCCACGGCGGTTGGTTTGCCTAGCCCACAGCCATTGACCGGTTGTATGGTCCAGTTTAGCTACCATTCCGCCTCCCTGAGGAACAGTCACAATTGAAATAGTATCCAGTAAAAGCGGACTTCCTCCATAACTTACTGCTATGAGTGGGTCTTGGCTTAAAAAATCGAGTGCGATCCCATAGCCTTCAGATTCACCTAAGGTGCCCCATTGCCTTGCCCATCGCCAACCAGTAGTCGCTGAAATTCCTGCCACAAAACCGCATTTAGGGCGGTTGAAGGAGCGTGGAGGGGTGACGAGAGTCACGGGACCGAATTGTACAGTCTCCGCGAACCTGCCCGTGATATACACATTGTCGCTCGTATCAGCGGCAATTGCATTCACTCTCAACGACGCAGACGACGTTTGCGTGGTGGTGCCCCAAGCCTGCTGCCATTGGCCGCTTGGCGAGAGTTGCGCCACGAAACCATCGGGTCGGCCCGGCACACCACCTACCAAGTGGCTGGCGCCCACTGTCAGCGAGTCTGAAAACTCGCCAGCCACCCAGATGCTGGTTGCCGTGGCGGTCAAAGCGGTTGCCCTGGCATACGCGCGGCCTAAGCCTCTGGCCCACAACCATTGTCCTGAGGGGCTGATGCAGGCTACGTACGAAGCGAAGCCTGCTACCACAGTGGAGCCGAATTGGGCCGAATCCATCAACCACCCTGCTACTACGACGGTGCCGTTTGGGCCAATGGACAGTCCTTCACCGAAAGTAACGTGACGCCCGCCTACCGACACCGCCCATTGCCACTGGCCCAATGCGTTGAGCTTCGCCAGATAAGTAGAACCGCCCACCAAGTGGGTGGTATCAATATAGGCATTCTCGGCGTATTCACCCATCAGATACACATTGCCTGCGCCATCCATCGCGGTTTTTGTGGCAGTCGTACCGTCTGCGGCCTGTATGGCCGTGGCCCATTGCCAATCTTGGGGTTGCGCCGTGGCGGGCAGATTGCCCATCCACAGCAAATAACTGAGTGCGCTCACCAGAGCACTCAGCAATCGCGTTACCGGTTGCATCGCAATTCACTGCTAAGAAGGGTTGCAAGCCCGCCTCAGCGCGGCTGATAGCTGAACCGTACTACCTCCGTGCCGTGCGCGGTTCGCACTCGCAGCGCGTACAGCCCCGGTTGCGCGTGGCGTAGCCATTGCCCAACCGGCCACGACAACTCATCGCCCTGCCGTTCGCGTTGCGCCAGCCAGTCCGGTGAAACTGAGACACGTCGGCCGGTAGTGGCTTCCACTATCTCCAGACTCAGTATTGGGCCAGATACGGCATCAATTACTAATTTGCTCGTGGCATCAACCGGATTAGGAGCCAATGTTACCAATGAGGAGAGTGGCGGGCTGGCCGCTCGGAATTGCGTGGTTATGGTGAGTGCGTCCTTAATGCGAATTGTACCAGATGTGCAGGATATTTGGAGTGGTAGAGTTTGAATTAGCATTGGCATAGGAAAAGGAGCCGTGTCCTCCAGCTACCGATGGTGCCCGCTGTATGCCCTGAACGTCCTTATTTACTTGCAGAATAAGATTTGTAGTTGCACTAGGATATACCACGCCATCCGATGTTAACCGTTGCGACAGTATTTCATAGCCGTTCATACCAGGGGTGCCGCTACCGTGTTGCGCGCACGGGGTACCGGAACGATTGGCGTAGGTCCAGTCGCAGATGATGTGTGGGTCGGTACTGACCGAATTTATTGGATCGCGCCACATCGCCACAACCGGTTCTTCGTTGCGGCAAAGAATCGTGTTCCGTCCGCCTGTGCGGTAATTAATGTGGTTCAGGCCGGTCGGCGTCACGTTGCCCTGCCGGGCGTAGGAGTAGATATTTTCCTCAACACCAACGGGGTTTCCCGTCGTCACTTGTCTTTCGCGGAATACTATCGCGTAATCGTATGGATCAGTGGTGAGATCAGCGCCGTACATACTCGTGATGCGGGGGTACGTCACCTGAGCCGTCACGCCGTCGCTCGGCGAGTGGATTCTGAGATACGCCTGGCGGATGTCGCTGCACGCCACGTTGCCACCCGGCCAGTTGATGGCAGTGCCTATGTACTCGCTTTGCACCAGTACCCGCTGCAATACCTGATCGCTGATGATGACGGCCGGGTCGGGCTTGGTGGTCAGGATGTAGGTATAATGCACCATCGATGTCGTGCTCGCCGGATCAGTGGACTCCCAGACACTCACGTCGGGATGTGTAAACTGATGCTCTGTTTCATCACTGCCCCAGCACGGCCGGGGGTTTACCGGCGTCACCTGATGCAGTGGTTGAGCCGGCTCTGTGGGCCGCACATCGCCCGATGGAAACAGGATGCGGGCGCGCGCGTAAACAGTACCTTTGCTTTCAAAGACGAATACCGCGTTGCCGTATTGCCCCTGATCCACGTTGGGCGTCGCGCAGGGCATATTCAGCTCCGATACCAACTGCGGATACTGCACCGACAGGTTGTACGGGTCGAATACGCGCTTCAGCGTCTTGGCCTGCGGGTTAAAGGAATAAATGCTGTACAGTGCCGTGGGAACGCCGTTGATTTCCTGCAAGAACGTGACCGTTACGAACCACGAATGCCCGTGCAGGTGGGTAGGCTTCGGCACTCGTTTCTGCCACACCACGATGTCGGGGTCGTCGGCAAGCTGCGTTGCGGAGTTTACGCCGCCCGGATGGTCGATGAACCAGTTACGTGCGCCATTCGGCACTAAGTCAAGCGGAATGTCGCCTTGCAGCGTGTTGCCGGTAGCGTCGGTAAATACCCAGCCGATGCCGGGGGTGGTGCCGTCCCAGCAGGCCACGCGCAGGCGCTCGCCATCGACCGACTCCCAATAATCGGCACCCGTATGCGTCACGTTACTCACGTTGTCGGCCAGAACAAGGTCATTTTCATTCGCGTGATTAACCGTAATCGGCGTACCGCCGCCGGGTTGAGCCGAGGCCGTGAAGCTTTGCAGTATCAATGACATACATAGCGCCGTTACTGCCAACAGCAGTTTAGCAGATGGGATGTTCCCTGCACGAGTAGTGGTGGGGGGGTAAAACTCTCATATTCAGTTGGTTGCAGAAAAGCGTGTCGCGGTGTTGCGGCAGGCGACAGCAATATACTGAAATAGGGCAAATTTTTTCGAAGCCGAGCTATGTGCAGTAACATAGCGTCTGAGTGCAGCAAGCAAAACCGCCCCGGCCGCGCAACGTGCGTGGCCGGGGCGGTTTGCTTGCTACGAAAAAAACGAGACGAGCAATCCAGCCAGTAGCTCTAATCCACCGGATACTGGCTTCGCGAGCTAGGGTCGTAGGCGAGCCAGTGCTGGCGCCGGTCGGGCGCGGGCAGCCCGGCCGTGGCGGTTGGCGCGGCGGCGGCGGGCGGGGCAGCAGGCGGCGGCCACGCGCTCGGCACGGCATCGGCGGTGGTCGTGAACGGAGAGAGACGGCGCCCCTCGGCGGGGTGCGGCGGATAGGTGGTAAGCAAGGTCATAAGGGGCGTGGTATCGGGGTGAGAGAAGCGAGGGCGGGGCGGGGCCGAAGTGGCCAATCGGGCACTATGCTACGCGGTTTGCGGGCGCGGGTTAGGGGTTTTCGCGCCGCCGATGCGATTATTTTTCGGCGCTCGCGGCGCCACGCCCGTAGTACCGTACTTCGCACGTGGGGCGCACTTCCGCGCCCCGCTTTCTGCCCGTCTCGATGCAGGTTCACCACTCCACCGCCGACCAATCGTTTACCGTTTCCGTCGAAGACCACGACGGCGAGCTGACGTATGCCCGGCCCGCGCCCGGCGTCGTCGATTTTCAGCATACCTGGGTCGATGAAGCCCTGCGCGGGCGCCGTGTGGGCGACGCGCTTGCCGAAGCCGCGCTGGCGTGGGCCGAAACCGAAGGGCTGCGGATTCGGACCACCTGCTCGTTTATGCGGACGTACGTGCAACGCCACCCGCAGTGGGAAAAGCTGCGCGACGAAGCCGCGTAGCGCGCCGCCTCACGGCAGCCGCAGCACCACGGGCGCGCGGCCCGGCGCGGGTTCCAACTCGATGGTGAGCGGAAAAACGTCGGCCGGAATCGTGGTTGGAAACCACGCGCGGCCCGGCGGCACCACGATCAGCAGCCCGTCGTCGGTGCCGAACACCACGAAGCGCTCGGTGGGCGGCTGCCGCGCGAACGTCGGCAAACCAATTTCTGCTTGAAGCCGGGCGACGATGGCCGGCAGGTTGGGCGCCACGACGCCGATTTCGCTCAACCCCCGAACCTGCGCCGCCCCGAACGGCGCGGCTACGGCTTCTGTGCCCGGAGGCCGCCGCCCGATCAGCTCGAGGATGTTGCCGGCCGGGTCGAGGGCGTAGGTGCTGCGCGCCTGCCAGTTCGGAAACTCGGCGATGCGCGCGCCGTCGCTCATCGGCAGCAGGGGCGCGGCGGCGGCCAGCCAGTCGGCGGCGGCGTCCAGGGCCGAAGCGGGCACGTCGAACGCCAGATGGTAAAAGGGCGCGGTGCCCGCCGGAGCGGCCTCAAACGTAAGGCAGTCGGCGCCCACGGCCAGCGTCAGGCGCTCGGCCGAGGCGGCCGTAATGGGCAGGCCCAGCCGCTCGCCGTAGAAAGCGGTGAGGGCGGGCACGTCGGCGGTGAGCAGCGTGAGACGGCGGAGGCGCACGGCCGCAAAGCTACCGGCGCGGGCGCGGGGCGCTACTTAATCGAGCAGCCGCTTCAAATTTCACCTGCATGGCCTTCCAAGGCCGTGCTCACAAAGCGTTGCTCAGTCGAGCAGCCGCTTCAAATCCTGTCGCAGCGTATCGATGCCGCTCTTCAGATCAGCCCACACCGAATCGCCTTCGCCCGACTTTTCCGTGTCGGCGCGGGTGAGGAGGGCGGTGAGCAACTCGCGCTTGCGCTCGAGGCTCGCCACGTGCTCGTGGTAGGTGTGGATGGGCGCCGAGTCGGCGGCCGTGGCGTGGGCACGGCGGCGGAGGGTGTCGAGCTTGGCGTCAAGCTCGGTGAGCGCCTCGCGCACTTGCGCGGCCGTGAGGTGGCGCGGCGCCCGCTGATGGTCGGGAGAAGGAATATCCATAGCGCCTCTTACCCGCGCGGGCCGAAAAAAGATGCAGCCGGTTCATCCAGGGGCATCTTTCGGCTTCCGGGCAATGTGGCGAGCGCCGTCTCGGTGGTTTATTCGGCGTTAGCTAAGAAGCTGTCAGGCAAAAGCTTGCCGGTTTTCGATTGGTTGTCAATGATTAAAAG
>ERZ1066122.2019-NODE-2019-length-14400-cov-5.821819_pt1 | contig 14400 bp, 11 predicted proteins | sample MGYA00382769_ERZ1066122 | MGnify/ENA primary metagenome ERZ1066122 (study PRJEB33369, sample SAMEA5778352) | biofilm metagenome | biome: Industrial cooling water; feature: Water cooling tower basin; material: Biofilm | place: United Arab Emirates | collected...
ATATAAGGTATCCTTTCTTGAGAGCTTCTAAAAATTAAATTCCTGTTCTATAGGATTCCTGTTTGATTTTTGAATACCACGTAAGTTCGTCACTGACGACCAATATCTCGATATCCCGAAAACATATGGTGGGCAGTGCCCACCTTACAGATACTTAGATTTTTTCAAAAATAATTTAGGATTTCTATAATTGACAATATGTGGCATTAATGCTTCAATACTCTCATTCCCTGAACTTAATAATAATTTATTTAAGAAATTTACTCAAGTATATGAAAATTAGCTATTCAATTTCTGATGTTAACGAACTGTTGACGACAATTGGACAACAATCAAATGCTGCTATTACTTCTACGCAAAATGAAGAAATTATTAAGTTTCCTTCTAGAATATGCGACGGTTGGATGCAGCGTGTCAGCTTGCGTTCGGGTATTGAGTTAATTACACAAAGTTTAGAGTTTTCTGAGAATACAATTATTGAAGCTGAGTATAAGCAACGGTGTTTAGCTTTTGGGTTAAGTTTTTGCCTTTCTGGCAGCGCGCGCGGAAGAATGACTGGTATTAAGGAAGATTTGCTATATACTTCCGACCAAGGTAGTTTAGGTTTTGCTTTAGAGCATAAGGGAAGTTTAGAATATGCTGTGGGGGAAAGAATTAATTTTGTACATATAGTGATGGAACCTGAGAATTTTCGCTCTTTTATGGATGAAGAATATCACAGAATTCCTACACAGCTACAACAAATTATAGAAGGCGCCGATACTTCATTATATATAGATAATTATATAATTACACCAGCGATGCGAATGGCAGCACAGCAAATTCTTAATTGTCCTTACCAAGGGTTGACGAAAAGATTATTTTTTGAAAGTAAGGCAATAGAGTTAATTGCTTATTATGTTAATGAAATTACTCAGAAATCTGAAAAAACTACAAAAAATTATACAAAACTAAAAGACGACGATATCGCGCGCGTTCAAGTCGCCAAACAAATTTTACTAAATAATTATCAAAACCCACCTTCGTTATTAAATTTAGCAAAATCTGTTGGTCTCAATGACTACAAATTAAAAATTGGATTTCGTCAATGCTTTAATACAACAGTTTTTGGTTGTTTGCATGACTACAGAATGCAACAAGCAACAGAACTTTTAAAAATCAATACCTTAAACGTAACTGAAGTCGCACGTGCGGTTGGTTATGCAAGCGAAACATCCTTCAGTGCAGCTTTTCGCAAAAAGTTTGGTATACCTCCTAGCATTTACAAAGCTTGTAACTAAAATATAGATGCACCCCAATGAGCAGAGATTACCCGTTTATTAGTAATCCCCGCAAAGAAGTAAGTGTGAGTATGATGACACTCAGGATTATATAGTTATTGCTAATCTATTGCAAGATATTTAAATAACCAAAAGTTAATAAAGAGTTAAATTACACATCTCTTGTCTCTTGTGGAACAGGCATCCCAGGCTGTCTATTCTTTGCAAAATCCCTACAGAATAGGAAAAAATCCGTCTGAAATAGCAAATTCACCATACATAAGTATTGAATAGCACTTCCTTAACAAGGTATATTGGCATGATAATAATTCCAATTCCTAATAAGTCTATACATCTATTAAACGCAAATATAAGTGAGGAGTGTGCTAAATATGTTACTAAGATTACTTAACTTGCTATTGAAAGCAGGCGCCATTTCACTACCATTTATATTTTTCTCAACATTCGTCACACCTGCGCTTGCACAAACCAGTCAACCAGGCGCCGAAATACTTTCACAAACAACAGTTATTGAAATTACTGGAGTAAAAGTCAACCCAAAAGATGACGGAGTGGAAATAATTCTACAAACATCCAAAGGGGACGAATTGAAAGTTGAAAATCTTAGTACGGGAAATAGCTTTATTGCCGATATACCCGGCGCCAGATTACGTGTAGCTGGTGATACATTCCGCCAAGATAAACCCATAGCTGGAATTACAGAAATCACCGTCATAAATCAAGCGAATAATACCATCCGAGTCACAGTAGTAGGTGAAACGAGTTTACCGAAAGTTGAATTATTTGACGATACCGAAGGTTTAATTTTTACAGCTACCCCTCAACAACAAACATCTCAAACACCTCAACCAGAAGCATCAACACAAGACAATGAACCAATAGAACTGGTAGTTACGGCACAGAAAACAGAAGAAAACCTTCAGGATGTACCCGTTAGTGTTACTGCTATCGGAGCGAGAGAAATTGAAGACGCTGGAATTACAAATATTCAAGGTATTGCAAATAATACACCCAACTTCACTGTATTATCATCCGCAGGTGGTCGCTTTAACACTTTTTACAGTTTACGAGGGTTGAGCAACAGTAATTTTCTATCTCGTAGCGACACTGTTAGTTTTTATATAGATGATATTCCCTTAGAAGGTGGGTTGAACATCGACCAAGAATTAATAGACTTGGAACGAATAGAAGTGCTGCGCGGTCCACAAAGTACACTTTATGGTAGAAACGCTCAAGCTGGTGTAGTCAATATTATCTCCAGAAAACCAACTAACAAACCAGAGGTTAGAGCATCTGCTGGATACGGTAGCTACAACGCGCGCGATTTACAATTATCTTTGAGTGATGCAATTGTTCCCGATAAATTCTTCTTTCGTTTGTCGGGTGGATATAAAGCGCGCGATGGTTTGGGAAAGAACACCTTGACTAATGAAAGTTTGGGTGAGCAATCTTCGCTTTCAGGACGTGGACAATTATTATGGACTCCTTCACCAGAATGGACTGTTTCTTTCAACGCAGCAACCAATTATAATAATGATGGTGGTTATGCCTATGCTTCCACTACATCGAAGAATCGTTATGACGCAGCTTTGAACGAAAGCGGTAATATTCAACTTACCGATAACTCCCAAGCGCTGAAAGTTACCTATGATAATGCTAATTTTCGTTTCACTTCCATAACCGCACACCGCAATTCAAATCAAGATAGTATAGGTGATGGTGATGTTTCACCAACAGACTTTTTCCGCAACGAAAATAATTTTAGTACAAATATTTGGAGTCAAGAAGTTCGCTTACAGTCACCCAGCGAGGCAAACCAATTTAGATGGTTAGTAGGCGGTTATTATGAGTCTAAAGATGTAAACTATCTGGAACTCTATAAATTTACGCCAATATCTCAAGCCTTTTTTGGAGCATTTGACACAAGACGTATAGCAGCAGAATCCAGTGGAAACATCTACGCAGCATTTGCACAAGTTGATTATAAACCGATTCAGCCATTAACCTTGACTGCAGGTTTACGATATGAATCTGCCAATACAACTTTGTCTCGCAGTAATAATTTTGAAGTTGGTGGAGTTGCAGTTGCTCCTGCGGGACAAACTTTTGTTGATGCGGAAACATCTAGTAGTGAGTTACTACCAAAAATTGGGCTTGAATATCGCTTTAATCCTAATTTAATGGCATATGCGAGTATTACTAGAGGATATAAACCAGGTGGTTTAAATTATCGTGCTGATGTGCCTGGTTCATTAAAGTTTGCTCCTGAAAAATCTTGGAATTACGAAGCTGGTTTGAAGTCTTCTTGGTTCGATGATAAATTAATTGCTAATTTAGCAGTATTTAGTAACCAGTTAGATAATTATCAAGCTGCATTACCCGACCCAGTAACAGGTTTATTTAGCAGTATCACAAATGCAGGCGCCAGTATTAATGGTACTGAATTTGAACTAAGAGCAAGACCTGTTACAGGGCTAGAATTAAGTGCTGGGTTTGGTTACACTAATGCCAAATATAATAACTATAGTAACCCGCTCACAGGAATTAGCTATAACGGTAATCGTTTGCCATACTCACCAGAATATACGTTTAACTTAGCAGCACAATACCGTACTGCGATAGGTTTATTAGGTCGTTTAGAATTACAGGGTTTTGGAAGTTATCTATTAGACGATGCGAATAATATCAAGCAAGACCCATTTGTTTTAGTTAACGCGCGTGTTGGATATGAGAAAGATAATTATGGTATATATCTATATGCTAATAATATCTTTGATGCTCGCTATATTACATCAGGGTTTGAATTCCCACCACCAAATGTAATTGCAACTTTTGGGGCGCCTACTATTGTGGGTGTGCAGGTTAGAGCTAATTTTTAACAGAATCCCCCCTAACCCCCCTTAATAAGGGGGGAACAAGAGTAGAGTCAAAGCCTCCTTATTAAGCAAGAACAAAAGCAACTCTTAGCCCCCCTTATTAAGGGGGGTTGGGGGGATTAATTCTCATATTTAACCTAAATACATAATGAAATATCAAAAATTTAGTAAATTCATTTTACTTGGTAGCCTTTACACATCACAATACATTCCTGTAATGTTTTTATATCAAGCATTACCTGTGTTTCTACGACAGCAAGGCGCCTCATTAGAGTCAATATCATTAATAAATCTGATAGCACTGCCATTAATGTTCAAATTTGTATTGGCGCCGTTTATCGATAGTTTCAGCATTGCCAGGTGGGGACATTATCGGTTTTGGATAATTAGTTTACAAATAACAGTAGCTATGCTTACAGCTATTTGTGCATTTTTAGATATAACCAATAATATTACACTCACAATAGTTGTATTATTTGGAATGATATTATTTAGCTCTACACAAGATATTGCTACCGATGCACTTGCTGTGAATTTGTTGAAACCCGAAGAACGCGGTTTAGGAAATGCAATACAAACAGGTGGAAATTATTTAGGAGCAATTATTGGTGGCGGTGGAATTTTAATATTACTTGGGAAGTTTGGATGGCGTGCGAGTTTATTTTTCATGTCAGTGGTGATGCTAGTATCACTTATTCCTATTTTAGGATACCGAGAAAAGGAAAAAGTCAATACTATTACTTTCCGTTCCCCTGTTACCTACCTGCAAACCTTTGTCAAATTTTGTCGGCGCCCAGGTATTGGTGCTTGGCTATTAATCATAATCTTATCTAATGCAGGCGCCGGAATGGCAAACACAATGTTTCAACCTTTACTTGTCGATGCTGGACTTTCATTAAATGAAATAGCATTACTTAGAGGAGTTGTTTCTTATAGCCTTAGTATTGTGGGCGCCTTAATAGCTGGTTTATTAATTACACGCTGGGGAAGAAAGAAATCATTGATTTTCTTTACTATTCTAAATACAATTGTGACTGCTGGATTTATTTTACCAGGAATTGGGTTTAGAAACTTAACAACCTTGTATATTGTATCCATTGGCTTTAGCTTAGTATTTACTATGTTAACAACTTGCATTTATGCCATTATGATGGATAAAACAACCGAAGCCTTTGCAGCAACTGAATATAGCTTCCAAATTTCTGTGTTATATATTGGTGGTATTATACCTGGACTTTTTAGCGGTGTTATTGTTAACGCGATAGGTTACGCTGCATTATTTGCTATTGCTGCCATAATTTGCTTGCTACCACTACCTATAATTCTCCAACAAGACGCATCATGAACGAACGAACGTGCAAATTTTGCATAGTACTCATGTATGTTATTGAGATAATATCCGTTTGAAATTGAATAAAATCCTTTTGGAATAGGCGCCTATTAAGTAATATCCGCTATGATGTACCTAGACTACTTGCAATAAATTCCTAATAAAGGTAATGGCTATGGATACATTGACTTTGAAAGTTGTTTATGTTGCAGGCATTGTAGCTTATTTTATTATCCGGTCTCCTCATCAGCAGCGAAATAAGAAAAATCAAATTACTGACGATAGAAAGACTTTTTTGGAAAAGCTGTTACTAATTTTTGTTTTTCTGGGAATGTTGGTTATACCTAATGTCTATGTTTTTAGCCCTTTGTTGAGTTTTGCTGACTATAAATTACCTGTTTGGGTAAATGTTCTTGGTGTTTGTGTGTACACAGTATCAATGTACTTGTTTTGGAGGTCTCACCATGACTTAGGTCAAAATTGGTCGCCAACTTTGGAGGTGAGAGCGGAGCATACTTTGATTACTAATGGTATTTATCAAAGTGTTCGCCATCCTATGTATAGTTCTGTTTGGTTATGGTGTTTGGCGCAAGCTTTGTTATTACCTAATTATATTGCTGGGTTTTCTGGGTTGATTTCTTTTGGCGCGTTGTATTTTCTCAGGGTTGGGAATGAGGAGAAAATGATGCTTGACCAGTTTGGTGATGAGTATCAAGGTTATATGCAGCGTACTGGTAGGGTTTTGCCTAAATTATTCTAATCATTTCTCTGCGCTCTCTGTGTCTCTGTGGTGAAGAAAAAAGGGTTTTTTACCACAGAGACACTGAGTACACAGAGGTAAGAGGTTTAAGAGAGAGAAATTATGAATAACGCAAATTCTGATATAAGTCTTTGGGAAATAGTTAAGCCGATAAGGGGCTATATTATTACTGCGATGTTTCTTTCTGGTTTAAATGCTGTTTTTGCTCTGGCTTCATTGTTAACTATTCCTTTTATCGCGCGCGAGTTGTTATCGGAGAGTGTTAATTGGCAGTATGTTGGGATTTTAGTTGGGTTATCTGCTATTGCTGTTGTTATTAGCTTTTTTTCCCGAACTTGGGCTTTTCGTGTTTCTCATGTCGGCGCCTTTAAGTTAGAGGAGTTACTCCGAGTTGAAATTGCTGAACATTTGGGACGTTTACCACTAGGTTACGTTGTTACTACTGGTTCTGGTGCCATTAAGAAAATTGTTCAGGATGACGTTAAGTCACTACATGCCTTTGTTGCTGATAGTACTCCGTTCGTTGCCCGCGCTTATACGTCACCTTTTATTACGTTAGTAATTTTGTTTGTGGTAGATTGGCGGATGGCTTTGGCGACTTTGGCGACGGCGCCTGTTGGTATGATATTTATGAGTTTGGCTATGCGCGATTATGAAAATGAGCGCGAAGCGTATGATGCAGCGAATGAACAAATTAATGGGACGGTTATTGAATTTGTTCAGGGTATGCAAGTTGTCCGTACTTTTGATGATGGTACAAGTTCTTTTGTTAGATATCGTGATTCTTTGAATGAGTTTACTAACCGTACCAAAGCATGGACTGAAAGAACTCAGTTTGGTGGCAGGGTAGGTACTTTAGTTATGGCATCTCTACCAACTCTACTAATTGTAATAACGGTAGGGGTATGGTTGATGTTGCAAGGAAAATTAGATTTTCCTGTTTTCATCTTATTTTTATTACTTTCTTCTGGAGTAATGGAAGCTCTGTTACCAATAATGTGGTTATCGTCGTTTATCAATAAATCTGCTGCTGCTGCGAAACGTATCGGTAAGCTCCTCGCTCAACCTCCACTACCAGAACCAAAAGACCCTCAACAACCTCTCGATACTTCTATACGTTTTCGCAACGTCACGTTTTCCTACGGATATGAAAACCGCAAAGCATTAAAAGGAGTAAATATTGATATACCCGCAGGTACAGTGACAGCTTTAGTAGGAACTTCCGGAGCAGGTAAAAGTACAGTTGCCAAACTAATTCCCCGCTTTTGGGATGTGAATGAAGGTAGTGTAGAAATTGGCGCCGTTGATGTTAGAAATATGACAACAGAAACGCTCATGTCTCAAGTATCTTTCGTTTTTCAAGATACATTTTTGCTCTACGATACTATACGCGAAAACATTCGTTTAGGTCGTCCCAATGCCACAGATACAGAAATCGAAGCTGCAGCACAAGCCGCACAAGCCCATGACTTTATAATGGAATTGCCCAACGGTTACGACACAATTGTTGGTGAACGGGGTAGTCTATTATCCGGTGGACAAAGACAACGTATTACCATCGCGCGCGCGATATTACAAGACAACCCAATAGTAGTACTCGATGAAGCAACAGCATTTGCCGACCCAGAAAATGAAGCATTAATTCAAGAAGCAATAGCATCCCTCACTACAGGTAAAACCCTCATAGTAGTAGCTCACCGTCTCTCAACAATTATGAATGCCGACCAAATAATCGTACTAGATAACGGAGAAGTAGCTGAAATTGGCGCCCATCAAGAACTAGTCGCAGCAAATAAACTTTACGCGCGTCTTTGGGAAAACCATCAGCGTGCGCTTTCTTGGGGACTGAAAAACAAACCCTCCCTAACCCTCTCTTAATACTCTCTTCTCTCTGTGTCCTCTGTGTCTCTGTGGTAAAAAAAATAAATCACTTATGCTAAAAAGCTTTCGTCAAATGATATCAGCTTCAGGTTCCTACGCACCTGAACTAAAATTTTCTCTCACTCTCTCAATTATTGCCTCAACAATTCAAGGAATAGTATTTGCCCTATTCTTCCCCTTATTCTCTGCCTTACTAACATCTCCTATCGACACCCAACGAGTTTGGACACTAGTCGCACTAATAGCTTTTCTAGTCGTCATCGAATTTCTTATCCGTTGGCGCGAACTTGAATTTGGTTGGATAATCACAATTGATGCAGCCAGCGAAATGCGGCTGAAATTAGGCGAACAGTTACGAAAAATGCCATTAGAAGAACTGAGTCGGCGCCGTTCGGGAGAACTCAACGTTATATTAAGCGGTAATGTGACAGATTCTCTACACGCTATTGGCAACCTTTCGTCAATTATTATCAAAACAATCATAGTTCCAACAATCGTCATTATAGTTACACTATTCATCGACTGGCGCCTAGCAATTGCCATGTTGATAACATTTCCCCTAGCCATTCCCATTTATCGCTGGCAAAAATCTGTGGTAGCAAAGGGAACACGCGACGTAGCCATAGCAGATGCAAACACAGCATCCCGCATAATTGAATATGCTCAAGGTATTCCAGTGTTACGCGCGACTCAACAAGTAGGCAAACAATCACAACGTTTACGCCAAGCTATTAATACACAGCGACAAATTCAAACTGAAGCAACAAGTCTAGGTACGGCGCCTGCAATACTCATGTCTAGTATTGTAGAAATAGGAATTGTTATCATCATCGCTCTGAGTACATTATTTTTCTTACAAGGCAGTATTTCTGTAGCACAAGTATTTGCTTTAGCAGTTGTTGCCACACGTTTTAGCGAACCAATTGCAGTTTTTGGCGAACTTACCGGTATCTTTAACTTAATGGAAGCAGCTTTAGAACGAATCGAAGCATTAATGGTAATTGAACCATTACCCATCAAAAACCCACCTACAACACTTAATAAATTTGATATCACTTTTGAAGATGTCACCTTTGCTTATGCAGACCAAAACCAAAGCGTATTAAATGGTGTTTCCTTTTATCTACCAGAGCGAAGCTTAACTGCATTAGTAGGTAGTTCTGGAAGTGGCAAAACAACAATTACACGCCTTATCAGTAGATATGCTGATGTACAAAGCGGCGCCGTGAAAATAGGTGGCGCCGATGTGCGTTGTGTAGAGCCAGCAGAATTAATGAAGCATATCTCTGTAGTTTTTCAAGATGTATATCTATTTGACGACACAATTCTTAATAACATTCGTCTTGCGAAACCAGGAGCAACCGACGCAGAAGTAGAAACAGCAGCAACAGCAGCTAACTGTCACGAATTTATTTCCCGCTTACCTCATGGTTATGATACCAAAGTCGGTGAAATTGGCGGCGCCTTATCAGGTGGAGAAAGACAGCGTATATCGATTGCACGAGCGATTCTCAAAGATGCACCTATTGTACTCCTCGATGAACCAACTTCAGCACTAGATACCGAAAGTGAAGTTGCCGTACAAGCAGCAATAGATAAACTTGTTGAAAATAAAACCGTTGTAGTCATAGCACATCGACTATCAACAGTAATTGGCGCCGATAAAATTCTAGTATTAGAAGCAGGACAAATTGTTGAAAGCGGCGCCCATACAGAACTTTTATCGCAAAATGGACGCTACGCGCTCATTTGGGAAGCACAGCAACAGTCTCGTAAATGGAAAATTGCAGCTTGAGTTCCCATTTTTGTGCGCCAATGGCGCACAAATTCATTAGTACTTTAACAATTAGTATCGTTCTTAAAAATATTAGTATAAACCAATACTCTTTGCAGCTATCAAACTATTATAACTAAGAGAGTTCCAAAACTTGATTATCTCTTTTCCTACGGTTTCTGAGTAAAAGTGATGGAAGAAATGACCACCTTGGGGACACTGCCATAAGCGGAATTTTGACTGTAATTCTGGGGTTGTATTTTGTGTAAAAAATTCTTGCCATGCCTGTATTTGTCTTGAGTCTACAATTGTATCGTCCTGACAACCACAAACAAACAAAGGTACTGATACATGGATTGGTGAGATACTAACATGTTTATATAGAGAGTGAGGAGATGCGGAGTTATCTAAATCTTTTTCCAACATCGCTATTAATTTTCTACGAGTGCATTCTGGTTGGTGCCCAAATAATGTATACACCATTTGGCTTAATAGCATTTGGCGCCTTATTGGTAATAATTTACGTTGAGCGTAATAATGCGAATGCCAATCAATACCTGGGTTAACACCCACAGATAGTAAAGTTAATGATTTTACTCTTTCTTTGTGTTCGCGCGCGTATAATAAGCCTAATAAACCACCAGTACTGTGACCAATTAAGTGAACTGGTTTACTACGAGATTTTAAATAGTCATGTAATAATGTTACGGCAATTTCTAATGATGATGGCTCATCTAGGCTTTGATGATATTCCCACTGTGCTATCGATGTTTGACGAGATAGATTACGTAATAATGAGTTATTGAAAAGTTTAAGTTCTGGACTTGTAGTTAGCCACAAAGTATCTGGTGTTGTCATTTTAATTTTTATGTTGTTAAGCTTATAATTAAGGTTTGGTGCGTGACACTACCAGTTAGTGGCACCACGCACTCTACTACTATACTCCAAACTCTTTCTTAAGTTGAGTTACCCATTGCTGAATACGACTATCGGTCATGTCAGATTGATTGTCTTCGTCAAGAGCTAAACCTACAAATTTATCGTCTCTTAATGCTTTTGATTCGTTAAAATCATAACCATCTCTAGACCAGTAACCAACTGTTTGTCCACCTTGAGCAGAGATTTTTTCTTCTATAATACCGATTGCATCTTGGAAGTTATCGGCATAGCCTATTTGGTCGCCTGTTCCAAAATAAGCTACTTTTTTACCGCTAAAATCAAGGTCGTCTATTTCGTTATAAACTCCATCCCAGTCGCTTTGCAATTCACCAATGTTCCAAGTCGGACAGCCGACAATTATATTGTCATATTCTAACAAGTCGCTAATGTCTACATCGGCAATATTATGCAAAGCAACAACGCTATCACCACCAAATTCTTTTTGAATTATTTCTGCTACATACTCGGTTTTTCCTGTTTGGGTTCCGAAATATAAACCAATCTTAGACATAATTCACTCCTGGTTTGTGTATTGTAATTGACTAAAACTTTCTTTAACGTGGCTGATATATCATCGGCGCCTGAACCATGTCGCCGTTTCTAAAATCAAATCCTGAGTCACTCAAACGCGCACGGATAGCGTGCCAAATATGACCGACAAGAAACAAAGCTGCGAAAACGAAATGGAAAGTAGCTAACCATCCGCGAGACGACACACCCGCTACTGTTTCAATTACACCGACTGGGCCATAAAAAACTTCAGGGTATACGGTGTTATTGACGCTGACAAAATAACCAGCCAAGAAACCCATATAGCTTAAAGCAGCCAAGCTATATGACAAATATGCTTCTCCCGACCAGACCAAAATATTCTTTGTCCAAGCAAATGGACTGCTATTGATATGCCAGATACCACCACCTATACACATCAAACCAACCCAAATATGACCTCCTACTACATCTTCCAAATTATCTACTGCTGCCATTCCTGCGGCGCCGTGAGTCGGAAACAAGTAGCTAAATATTCTGATTGGATTAAGTGTTGGATTAGCAATTACTCTGACATCTCCAACAGAACCTGTCCAAGGGTCGAACAGTCCACCCCAGAACATTGCTTTTGCAACCAATAACCAGGCGCCTACACCTAAAAGAATCAAGTGAATGCCAAGAATAGTGGTCATCTTACCCAAGTCTTTCCAGTCGTAGCCAAAAAAGCCCGAAAAACTAGAATTCTGCGATAACACTTCTTGACCCATCAGTGAATGAAACAGACCGCCTGCTCCCAACACTGCTGAGGAGATTAAGTGTATAACCCCAATGACAAAATATGGATATGTATCTACTACGGCGCCACCCTTTCCAACTCCGATGCCAAGAGTCGCTAGATGTGGCAGCAATATTAACCCTTGCTCATGCATTGGTTGATTTGGGTTAAAGTGCGACAGTTCGAACAGCGTCATTCCACCTGCCCACAAAACTATTAAACCAGCATGAGCAACGTGGGCGCCGAGTAGTTTTCCTGATAAATTCACCAAACGCGCGTTACCAGACCACCATCCTGTTTCCGGAACTAATGTACTGTTAAGAGATGTTGTCGTCATATTTATTTGTATTGTCAATCGGCATTTATTGCAAAAATTCGTCAACTAGTTTGAGATTACACCAAAAATAGAATTATTGCAAAACATTTGCAGTTTTTTGAATTGAAATCATTAAAAAATTTTTACCATCTTACGGCGATGGCTTTGGCAAGCATTACAGGTAGCTGTCTTATACTCAAAGTCACAATAACCAATAGCTTCTTCGGTACAAGCTAGTTGCGGGTTAATTGTACACTTGAGGCGATAGCAAAATTAATCCTTGCTCTCCCATTGGTATTTCTGGGTTGTAGCGAGATAATTCAAACAGTGTAAAGGCGCCTGCCCATAATGTCGTTAGTGCTGCTTGGACAACATTACGTTGGGATTATCCTTATTCATTGCAGCACTATCAATATAAACTGCACCCGTTTGTGGTTTAAGCAAACGTGCTAACCCTCGCAGTAATGTAGATTTGCCACAACCATTGGCGCCGACTAAAGCTGTAATTTTTCCACCGGGAATTGCTAAAGTCAGGTCATGAATTTGCGGTTTGGTATGAGGTTTGATTTTTTTGGTCTGTACCACCACATAATCAACCCTGTCACAGATAATATTAACGGTGCCAGTCCGATAAATACATAAAAAATTCTCGTTGTCAACCCTCCAAACGTACCGTAGTGCATGGGGGTAAACGAATCTAAAACCTTTTCGCCTAAAGGAAGATTGCGCTCATCTCGAATGCGTAAGACTTGACCTGTATATTGGTCTATATAAACTCGACTGCGCCCAAAATCTTCTTTTTCTTGTGGAAACTTTTTGTTAACCCGAAACACTCCTTCCGGTTTAGTTGGTATAGATATATAAGTTGTAGCGGCGCCATTTAAAGCAGCATCAGCAATTTGCATCGCTTGAGTAACTGATATACTTTGCTTACCAGCTACTACTTGAGATACAAGTTCAGGTGGTTTGGGAGTACGAGTAACAGCATAAATAACAGGATACGTAAAACCGTTGAAGTTCCAGCAAAAACCTGTAAAAGCAATCATTGCTAAGAAAACAACAGAAATTATGCCCACAACTTTGTGAATATCAAAATTTAACCGTTTGATATGCGCTTTTAATTTGATTTTGAAACCAGCAACTAATTTTAACCAACCAGGCCACAAAATAAAACCTGTTATTGAAAGAATTAACAAAAATAAAGCCGCAATGCCAACGATAATCGTTCCAGTTTCACCTGCAAGTAATTGGTAGTGGAGTTGAAAAGTCACACCTAAGATAGTTTTTTCCCATTCGCGCGTACCCAAAATTGCTGCGGTGTATGGGTGAATAAACACTTCTGTCCATTTATCGTTTCTCGAAAACCACACTTGGTAAGGGTCATTCGCTAACTTGGGAATATCAATAGACTCTACTTTTATATCTGGCTGACTACTATAAGCACTTTTTATCTTATTCAGAACAACCTCTACTGGTACACGTTCCCTACTTGGAACAATATTACCAACTTGACGATGTACTAAAAAATGGTCAATTTCTCTTTGAAATACCAAGATACTACCTGTTAAACCCACGATAACAAGAATCAATGCGACTATTAACCCCAAATAGCGGTGGATAAAAAAGTTAATATCGCGTAATTGTTTTTTATTCATAGTTGGTGGTAAAAGATGTTTTATTAAGAACGAATCACTGTGACATTCGTTTAATTTTGTGAACACAGAGATTTTCTCTATAGCTAATTAGAATTCGGATTGAATGACATAGTAACTACTAAAATGTTCAGTGTCAAGAAAAATGCATAACAGTATTTAATGCTAATTACTAAATATCATATTTATATAATATCTGAAAATGGGATACAGTTGAATTAACTGTATCCCTGAAATAGTTACATATACAATCACAATTTACTTTTGAGAGCGTTGGTTAAGAAACACCCGTGAAAATCGAGCGATAAGAAAGCTTTTAATTAGTTGC
>ERZ1066122.2021-NODE-2021-length-14397-cov-7.034793_pt1 | contig 14397 bp, 13 predicted proteins | sample MGYA00382769_ERZ1066122 | MGnify/ENA primary metagenome ERZ1066122 (study PRJEB33369, sample SAMEA5778352) | biofilm metagenome | biome: Industrial cooling water; feature: Water cooling tower basin; material: Biofilm | place: United Arab Emirates | collected...
CCGAGTGCGACCCGGATGGCCAAGCTGCGCTACCTCCTGGCCAAACCGGCGAACGGGTTGAACGCCGCGGCCGGGGCCCTCAAGAGGCGGCGCGCCGCGCATTCGCTGCCCGAACTGCTTGGCGCCGCCTGCGATGTCGACCCGGCGCTGGTGCGCGCCGAAACCCATCTCGTCGAACATCATGTCGCGCATATTGCCAGCGCCTATTACTGTTCGCCCTTCGAACGGGTCACCGCGGGCTTTTCCATCGACGGGTCGGGCGATTTCGTCTCCGGCATGGCGGCGCGCTGCGAAGGCACGCGCATCACTGTGCTCGACCGGATCGGGCTGCCGGCCAGCCTCGGCCATTTCTACACCGCGCTGTGCCAGTTCATCGGCTTCGACCTGTTCGGCGAGGAATACAAGGTGATGGGCCTCGCCCCCTATGGCGAGGACCGCTACGCGTCCGAAATGGCGCGGATCGTCCGGCTCGGTGGCACCGGCTGGTACCGGGTCGACGCGCGCTATCTCGATGTCTGGAACGGGTTGGCCGCCTCGAGGGTCAACGCCGAGGGCCAGCTGCGCCTCGGCACGATCTATTCCGCCGCGCTCGAAGCGCTGTTCGGCCCGCCGCGGCGGCGCGAGGACCCGGTGACCCAGCGCGAGATGGACCTGGCCCGCTCCACCCAGGCGATGTTCGAGCGTGCCGTGGGGCAGTGCCTGACGACGCTCGGCAAGTCGGTTGCACTCGACCGGCTGGCGATGGCCGGTGGCTGCGCGCTCAACGGAGTGATGAACGCGCGCGCCCTGCGCGACTTTCCCATCGACGGCGCCTATCTCCATGCCGCCGCCAGCGACGACGGGACCGCGGTCGGCGCCGCCTTCCATTGCTGGCACCAGCGGCTGGGGCGCAGCGAACGCTTCCACATGCGCCACGCCTACTGGGGGCCGGAGCATGGCGATGCCGCCATCGCCGCCGCGCTCGACGGCTGTCCCTTCCCGGTGCGCGAATGTGCGAGCCCGCAAGCGGCGGTGGGCGTGGCCGCCGACCTCATCGCGGCGGGCGCGGTGACCGGCTGGTACCAGGGCCGCAGCGAGTGGGGGCCGCGGGCGCTCGGCAATCGCTCGATCCTCGCCAATCCGGCAATCCCCGACATGAAGGAGCGGATCAACCGCAAGATCAAGCGCCGCGAGAGTTTCCGTCCCTTTGCCCCATCGGTCCTGCGCCGCGCGGTGGGACGCTATTTCGAACAGGACATCGCCAGCCCCTTCATGATGCACGTGGTCCGGTTCCGCTCCGAATGGCGCGACAGCTTTCCCGCCGTGACCCATGTCGATGGCACCGGTCGCCTGCAGAGCGTCGAAGAAGCCGAGAACCCGCTCTACTTCGCGCTGCTCGGGGCGATGGAGGCGCGCACCGGCCATCCCATGCTGCTCAACACCAGCTTCAACGAGAACGAGCCGGTGGTCGACACGCCGGGCCAGGCGCTCGACTGCTTCCTGCGCACCGACATGGATGCGCTGGTCATGGGGCGCTACGTGATCGAAAAGCCAGCTGCCGCAGGGTGAGCCCGGTCAACGGATCGCGCCAGCGCGGGGCGATAGCGGCGGTGGGCGCGAGGACGAATGGGCGCTCGCGGAACAGCGGGTGGGGCACGGTCAGTCCCTCGCTCATCCACGGCCCGCCACTCCATAGCACGATATCGAGATCGAGAGTGCGGGCACGCCAGCGTTGCCCCCTCCGGCTGCGGCCGAATTCCGCTTCGACCGCCTGCAGCAAGGCCAGCGCCGCCGGCGGCGAGTACGGGCCGGCCAGCAACACCGCGCCATTGGCGTAGCACCGCTGCGACGCGCCGACCGGCGCGCTACTGGTGACCGGCGCGACCGCTTCGATCTGCCAGTCCTGTGACAGCCGCCCGGTCGCCGCGCTCAGCACGCGGCCCGGGCTGCCATGGCGGGGATGACGCTGGTTGGACCCGAGCGCCACGAGATAGCGGTCATGGGTCACGCGAAAATCTCGTTGCCGACGTGCCGCCAGCGCGGCCGCCCCATGGTGACACGGCGCTGGCGGCGCAGCAGGCCGCGCGTCACCAGGCCATAGGGCGTCGCGATGTCGGCGGCGTGGCCGGGGGCGCGCAGGCGGATTTCGATCCGCCGTTCTTCGCGATGGTGGATGGCGATGGCGGCCCCCAGGATCGCCGCTTCGACGGCACGCTGGCGCAGCAGCTCGCAGAGCCGGTCGAGCACCGCGTCATGCCCGGCGATGCTGCCGGGGTCGAGCACCGCAACGGCCTGCACCGCGCCGCCCGGGCGCACTTCGAACAGCAGCGGCTGGAACGTGCCGTCCTTTTCGATCCGGGCGATCGCAGCCTCCATGGCAACGCTGTAGAGGCGATCGAGCGTAGCGCGGTCGATCCCCTTCGGGTCCAAGCCTCAGATATCCTCGGCGATGCGGCCGTACAGCTGCGGACGGCGATCGCGGAAAAAGCCCATCCCCGCGCGGTGCCTTGCCGCCCGGTCGAGATCGAGCCGTGCCACCAGCACGCCGCTGTCGGTGGCGCCGTATTCCGCCAGCAAGTCGCCCCATTCGTCGCTGATGAAGCTGTGGCCGTAGAAGCGCTGTACGCGGTCTTCCGGCCCTTCGTGGCCGATGCGGTTGGCAGCGCAGACCGGCATGCAGTTCGACACCGCGTGCCCGATCATCGCCCGCCTCCACATCCGGCTGGTGTCGAGATCGGCGTCATAGGGTTCCGACCCGATGGCGGTCGGATAAAGCAGCACTTCCGCCCCCATCAGCGCCATCACCCGGGCGCATTCGGGATACCACTGATCCCAGCAGATGCCGACGCCGATGCGGGCGCCGAAGACGTCCCACACCTTGAAGCCGTCATTGCCGGGGCGGAAATAGTATTTTTCCTCGTAGCCCGGCCCATCGGGAATGTGGCTCTTGCGATAGGTGCCCATGACCTCGCCGTCCGGGCCGATCATGGCGAGGGTGTTGTAGTAATGATGGCCGTCGCGCTCGAAGAAGCTGGTCGGGATGGCGATGCCGTGCGCCTTGGCCAGGCGGCGCATCTCGATCACCGACGCGCTTTCGGCCAGCGGCTTGGCGAGCGCGAAGAGTGCCTCGTCTTCCTCGCGGCAGAAATACTCGCCCGCAAACAGTTCGGGCGGCAGTACCACCTGCGCGCCCGCGCGCGCCGCCTCCTCCACCAGCGCGGTGACCGCGGCGATGTTCCCCCGCTCGGCCGGATCGGCGCGCGGTAGCTGGTGGGCGGCGGCGGCCAGTTCGCGCATCGGGGCTCAGCGCTTCCGGAACAGCAGCGTCATGCGGTCGCTTTCGCCCGCGTTTTCCAGTTCGGCGCGCTTGGTGCTCCAGGTCGGCTTCATTTCCCAGACGCCCCCGGCATGGTTGGCGGGATCCTTCGGATTGGCATTCACCTCGCTCATGCCGACGAGTTCGAATCCCATCGCCTCGACGAAGCCGATCACGTCGTCCTGGCGCAGATAGCCCTTGGTGCCGTTGGCATAATCGGCCGGCGCATCCGCCCGCGCGCGGTGCTGGACCACGCCCAGCATCCCGCCGGGCTTGAGCAGGTCGCGCATCGCCTTGATCTCTGTGTCGGCAAAGCCCCAGCGCATCATGTTGTGCATCATGCGAACGACGATGATGCGGTCGAAGGTGCCCTTGTCGGCATCGCTGACCGCGTCGAGGGCGAGGCCCTGCGTTCCAGCAGCGGGGCGGCCGGTCCACTCCTGGACCTTGGCGGGGAAGCCTGCCGCCGCCTCGCGGATTCCTGCGCGCGCCTTTTCGTCGAACACGCCGTCCTCGGGAGTGAAATACAGGCCCACCAGCCTGCCCTCGGGCGCCATGTAATTGCCGAGCAGGCGCGAATACCAGCCGCCGCCGGGCGCATATTCGCCGACCTTCATGTCGGGCTTGATGCCGAAGAACTCGATCGTCTGGACCGGGTGACGGTGAACGTCGCGCGCCGCATCGGCCTTGCGATTGGGATTGGCGGCGGCGGCCATCAGCCGGTGATGCGCGGCCATCTCGGGAGTCTCGGCGCCGGCATGGTGGCCGGCGTGATGCCCGGCAGGGTCCTGCGCCAGAGCAGGCGTTGCGAAGGGAAGGGTGATGGCGACGGCGACGGCAAGCGGACGGATCATGGCTCTCTCCTGCAAAAGGGCATTCGCCGCGTGATGGCCGCGCCGCGCGGCGATGACAAGCGCGCTCTCGCTTCCTACATGGCCTCGCAACAAGGAGATCAAGGCAATGGCGAATGCGCAGGCGATCGTGGCGGGCGGGTGCTTCTGGTGCACCGAGGCGGTGATGAAGGACGTCATCGGCGTGACCGGGGTCGAGAGCGGCTACATCGGCGGGACCAAGGCCGACCCGACCTACAAGGAAGTCTGCAGCGGCACCACCGGCCATGCCGAAGCGGTGCGGGTGACCTACGATCCGGCCACCATCAGCCAGGCCGATCTTCTCGACGTGTTCATGGGCACGCACGATCCCAGCCAGCTCAACCGCCAGGGCAACGACGTCGGCACCCAGTATCGCAGCGCGATCTTCATCACCGGCGAAGGCGACCGCGCCGAGGCCGAGGCGGCCATCGCACGCTGGAACGCCGACCATCCGGGCCAGAGCGCGTTGACCACCATCGAAGGGCCCGCCACCTGGTACCCGGCCGAGGACTATCATCAGGAGTACTGGCAGGGCGAAGGCCAGCGCAATCCCTACTGCCTCGCCGTCATCCCGCCCAAGCTGATGAAGCTGAGGAAGAGCTTCCAGAAATACCTCAAGGCCGAGGCCTGAGCGAAGGCCCGCGCCTCAGCGTACCAGCGTGATCGCGGTCTGCCGGCCGTCGATGAAGCGCACCATGCGCCCGTCGAAGAAGGCGTCCTCCTCGGTGCGGAAATCGACCTTCTGCCCGCCCCATTCGGGCACCGCGGCATAGCTCGTCAGCTCGATCGACCAGGCGGTATCGGGGTTGACCGCGCCTGCCCCGCTGGGACTGCCGTTCTGGTTGTCCCAATAGCCGATCGAAGGTCCCGCGCCGTGGCCGTGAAAGCCGATGGGGTGGGTATAGATCGAGGGGTCCAGCCCCTCCCCGATCGCCTTGGCGCGCGCTGCGGCGAGGATCGCATTGCCCGAACGGCCCGTGCGGAATTCCTCCCGCAGCAGGTCCTGCACCCGGTTCGAATTCCTGAGGCCCGCGGCGAGCCCTTCGGGCACCGCGCTTTCGCCCGGCTTTGGCACGTAGGCGAGGTGCTGGGTATCGGTGTTGAGCCGCAGATAGGTGATGCCGAAATCGGTCCACAGCAGGTCGCCCGGCGCGATCACCGTGTCGCCGTGCAGCATGCCCGCCGCACCCTGCCGCTGGATTCCGACCGAGGGATGGAACCATGGCTTGAGCCCCAGTTCGGACAAGCGCTGGCGATACCACCATTCGACATCGCCGGCGGTGGTCGTGCCGGGGGTGATGACGCGCGTCGACATCGCTTCGGCAATGAGGGCGTGGGCGCTGCGCACAACCAGCGGATACAGCGCCATCTCGGACGGGGTGCGGGTTTCCAGCCAGCGCATCGCGAGCGGTTCGGCCGAAACGACGCGCGTGCGCAGGGCCTCGGGCAACGCGGCCAGGAAGGCGGTGTATTCGCTGGCGGTCATGCCGTCGGCAAAGGCGTGGAGCGGCGAGGTGTTGATGCCGATCCGCTGCGGATCGCGCGCCGCGATGGCATCGGCGAGCGCGCGCCACTGGTCGGGCTGCGCCCCCGGGTCCCAGGCAGGGGCGAACAGGCCGCCGAGGCCGTAGCGGCTGATCGTCAGCCGCTCGATCGGCTTGCCTTCGCCGGGGTCGTGGAACACGAGGATGGTCCGGCGCCGCGCGTGGAGGCTTTCCGCATCGAGCATGCTGGCAGTGACGGGATCCTCGAAATACTCCCGCGCGCTGACGACCCACAGGTCGATGCCCGTCTCGCGCATCAGGCGCGGAACCAGCGTGTCGAGCCGTTCGCGCAGCAGCGCATCCATCAGCCGCGCCTGTTCGCGCAGCGGCAGCACCGGCGGCATTTCGGGGTCGGCGGTCTCGATCTCGCTCAGCGGCGGCAGGTCCGGCGGGAGCGGCCCGGCCTCCCGCGCTGCAAGCGGCTGCGCGGCGCACCCCAGTGCGATTGCCGCGATCAGTTGCTTGCCGAGCCTCGTCATCCGCGTCCCTCCCCGAAGGCCGCGACCATCGGCAAGCCGGCAGGCGAAGTCAATCCGGCGTCAGCCGGGCGCGCGCCAGCGGGCGATGAAGAAGCCGTCGAGCCCCCCCGCCTCGGCCAGCATACCCGGATCGGTGCGGACCCATCCTTCGGGGGTCGCTTCCAATCCTGCGGGCAGTTCTTCTTGCGCGACCGGGGCCGGCGTCAGCGCGACCTTCGCCGCCTGATCTTCTCCCTCCTCGCGCTCGAGCGAGCAGGTCGCATAGACCAGCGTCCCGCCCGGCTTGAGCCAGTCCTGCGCCCGCGCCAGCAGCGCGGCCTGCAGCTCCGCCATCTCCGCGATCTGGCGCGCGCCGATGCGGTGGAGCACGTCGGGATGGCGCCGGGCGGTCCCCGTCGCGGTGCAGGGCGCATCGAGCAGGATCGCATCGAAGCGGTGCTTCGGCTGCCATTCGAGCGCGTCGGCGCGCACGATCCCGGCGGCAAGGCCGGTGCGCTTCAAATTGTCGCGCAGGAGGTCGAGGCGGCGCTTCGAGACGTCGAGAGCGGTCACCTGCCAGCCCGCCGCCGCCAGTTGCAGCGTCTTGCCGCCCGGCGCAGCGCACAGGTCGAGGACATGGCGCCCCTCGCCTGCGCCCAGCAGCCGTGCGGGCAGCGAGGCGGCAAGGTCCTGCACCCACCAGGCCCCCTCGGCAAAGCCGGCCAGTTTCTCGACAGCGGCGCCGCGCGGCAGGCGCAGATGACCAGGCATGATGCTGTCGGCGGCAAGCCGGCTCGCCCAGAGCGGCGTCTCGCCCGGAGCGCGCAGCGCGAGGTCGAGCGGCGGCGGTTCGGCAAGGCCGCCTGCAATCGCCGCCGCCCGCGCGCCCCAGCGCGCGGCGACCTCGGCAGGCAGCGTCGGGACGGGAGGCAGGGCCGCGCCGCGCTTGGTCAGCGTGCCGAAGACGCCATGCGCCAGCCGCCGCGGTCCGCCCGCGAGCAGGTCGAGCCCGGTTGCCACCACGGCATGCGGCGGAGTGTCGAGGCGGAGCCATTGCGCGACCATCATGCGCAGCACCATGCGCGGCTTGGCATCGCCGGGCAGCGGCCGCGCGGTCGCGCCGTCGATCAGCGCGTCGAGGTCGGGCAGCCAGCGCAGCACCTCGGCGGCGATCGCGCGGGCCAGCGCCTTGTCCTCGAAACGGCGCACGTCCCTGGTCGCCGGGGCATAGGCCATGTCCAGCGTCTCGCCCCGGCGCAGTACGGCATCGAGCAGGCGAAGCGCGGCGCGGCGCGCGTGGATACCGGAAGGCTGGGCCATGCGAGGGCCCCTAGCGGCCCTTGCCAAAGCGCGCCAGCGCGCTCATCTTCACGCCATGACCGAGCGTGCCACCAAGCGCCCCGAGGGGTTCCGCAAACCCGCCCGCTGGACCAGCGAGCCCGCGCCCGCGCCCGCCGCGCCGAAGGACGAGGAAGAGCTCAGCCCGACCCGCTATGGCGACTGGGTGAAGGACGGGATCGCGATCGATTTCTAAAAGCCCGCGCGCCGATCCGCTGGACGGGACCGAACCGCCGCGCGACCTGCCGGCGATAGCGATGCTGCTGGGGGGAATGCTGCTGAGCGCGCTTGGCGCGCTTATCCTGTGGCGGGTCGTCGGCGGGGAACACTTCACCGGCAACGTCGGCCGGACGATGGACTTTACCGAGCGGCTGGCCTTCGCCTGTGCGATCCTTGCAGCGGGCCTTGCCCTGATCGCGCTGGCAAGGCGCAGCGCCAACCGGCTCGCCGCGCGCGTCAGGAAATCGGGTCGAAGCGCACCCTGAGACCGTCCCTGGGCTTGGGGATCGGCCAGGCCTGCCATTCGGGATCGCCTGCGGTCAGCTCGATCCGGTAGCGCGGCAGCAGCTGCGCCATCAGGATCTTGACCTGCATATAGGCGAAGTGAAGACCGAGGCACATGTGCGCGCCGCCGCCGAAGGGCACCCAGGCATATTTGTGACGCGCCTTTTCCGCCTCGCGAGTGAAGCGCATGGGATCGAATGTCTCCGGCTCGGGCCAGTGCTGGGGATCGTGGTGGACGTAATGGACATTGACCCCGACCGCGGTCCCCGCGGGAATGCGATAGCCGGCATATTCGAAATCGCGCAGCGCCCGCCGCGGGATCGACGGCACCGGGGGCACGAAGCGCAGCGATTCCTTGAACGCCATCTCGGTGAGGTCGAGCTTGCCGAGATCGTCCCAGGCGAGATCGCGCGGATTGCCCTCGGCATCGGTGCCGCCGGTGGCGGCCAGAATCTCGCCGCGCAGGCGGTCCTGCCATTCGGGATGCTTGGCCAGCAGCCAGACCAGCGTGGTCGCGCTGCTGGTGATGGTGTCGTGCGCGGCCATCATCAGGAAGTTCATGTGATCGACCACCTCGTCGACCGCCATCAGGCTGCCGTCCTCGTGAGTGGCGGTGGCGAACTGGCTGAACATGTCCTGCCCGCCGCCTTCGGCCCGGCGGCGATGCGTCTCGCGGGTGAAGTATTCGACCAGGTACTTGCGCCCGTCGACGCCCTTTTTCATCTGGGTGAAGGGCAACGGCGTCCTGACCGGGGCGACGCTCGCCTGGACCATGTCGACGAAAGCCTGGTTGATGCGGTTCGCTTCCGGACCCCAGGGAATGCCGATGAAGCTGTCGGCGGCAAGGTCCAGCGTCAGTGCCTTGATCGCGGGATAGAAGCGCATGTCGCGCCCGGCCCACGGCTGCACCTGGCGGGCGATGCCGCGATTGAGCGATGTCGCATAATGCCGCATCGGTTCGGGCTTGAAGGCGATCGAAAGCGCGCGGCGGTCGAGGCGGTGATGGTCGAAATCCATCAGCATCAGCCCGCGCGGGAACAGTTGGTCGAGGATCGGACCCCAGCCCTGCTCGCTGGAAAAGATCTTCTCGCGGTCGAACAGCACCAGCTCGTTGGCGTCCGCGCCGATCAGCGCGACCTGCCAGCCGCCGAAGGCGAAACCCTTGTAGACCTGCCCGTATTTGGCCGTCATCCGCCGCGTGAACCCGTGCGGGTCGGCCAGCATCCGGAAGGTGTTGCCGACGAATGGCAGGCCCTTTTCGCCGGGAATATGGTCGAGGGCACCCTCGGCCTGGGGATCGCTCCAGTGACGGAATTGCCTGGTTTGCGGGACAGCGATCGTGGCCATAGGTAGCTCCTTGAAACCGAGTTCTATGGGGCCGGTCCGTAAGCGTCAATCCAGCCCGACAGTTCGCGACGCAGCAGGGCCTCCAGCATCGCGAGACCCGCGGGCGAGGTGTTGAGGCACGACAGCGCCGCGAACCGCTCGCCCCCGGCTTCCTCGAACTGTTCGCGGCCCTGCATCGCCAGTTCCTCGAGCGTTTCGAGACAGTCGGCGGAAAATCCCGGCGCGGCGATGGCGAGGCGGCGGGTGCCCCCGGCGGCTTCCTGCGCCAGCACCGCGTCGGTCGCCGGCTCCAGCCACTTGGCGTTGCCGAAACGGCTCTGGAAACTGGTGACGATGCGCATGTCGGGCCGGGCCAGCGCGGCTTCGAGCAGGCGCGCGGTCTTGCGGCAGTGGCAATGATAGGGATCGCCGAGATGCAGCGTGCGCTCGGGCATGCCGTGGAACGACAGCACCAGCACTTCCGGAACGAAGTCTAGCGCGGCGATCTGGCGCGACAGGTCCGCGGCCAGCGCGCCGATGTAGAGCGGATCGTCGTGATAAGGGGGCAGGGTCCGCAAGGACGGCTGCCAACGCATCGTCCGCAGGGTTTCCGCAGCCTTGTCCACAACCGTCGCCGTCGTCGCGGCGCAATATTGCGGGTAAAGCGGGGCCAGCAGGATGCGCTCGCACCCCGCTTCGAACAGCGCGGTCAGCCGCTCGGGGATCGACGGCTTGCCATATCGCATCGCCCAGTCGACGCGTACGCCGTCGCCCAGCCTGGTCTGCATCGCGTCCGCCTGCGCCCTGGTAATCGCGGCAAGCGGGCTGCCGTCCTCGGTCCAGACCTGGCTGTAGGCGTGGGCGCTCTTCTTGGGCCGCGTGTTGAGGATGATGCCGCGCAGGATCGGCTGCCACAACAGGGCCGGGATTTCGACGACCCGGCGGTCGGACAGGAACTCGGCGAGATAGCGCTTGACCGAGGGCGCATCGGGCGCGTCCGGCGTGCCGAGATTGACCAGCAGCACGCCGATCGCACCGCTCCTGACGGGCGGATGGTCGGCGGGGAGAATCTGCGGCTGCCAGGTCATGTTCCGCCCCCTAGCAGCGGCAGGCTGCGAAAGCGCGTGCCCGTTGCGCTGTGCAGTGCATTGGCGATCGCCGCCGGCGCCACCAGCACGCCCAGTTCGCCCGGATCGGCGGGCTCGGCGTCGGACGGCAGGATCTCGACCGCGATCTCGGGACACTGCGCCAGCGCGGGCAGCGCCATCTGCCGAAGCGAGCGTTCGACCGGCTTGCCCTGCTCGAAATGCAGCGCCCCGCCCATCGCCATGGCCATGCCGAACACCAGCCCGCCCTCGATCTGCTGGCGGGCAATGTCGAGGTTGACTATCCGCCCCAGTTCCACGGCCACGGTGAGCTTGGCAACTGTCACTCGCCCGCCGGAAAGCGAGGCCCTGGCGACACAGGCGATCCGTCCGCCATCGCCCGTCTGGGCCATCGCGAGGCCCTGGCCCGTCCCGCGCCCGCCGCCGTCCCAGCCGGCGAGGCGCGTCGCCTGGCGCAGGACCTCGGCCATGCGCGGCGCCTGGCCGAGCAGGCCCATGCGATAGAGGAAGGGATCGCGCCCGGCCTTCTGCGCCAGCTCGTCTAGGAAGCATTCGGAAATGAAGCTGGTCAGCGCAGGGGCATTGCCGCGCAGCCGCGCGCTCGGCAGGGCGGTGGTCACGGGAATGTGTTCGACGAGGACGTGCGGAACCGCATAGACTGGCGCCGCGCCTGCGACCGCCAGGGCGTCGACCTTGCCTTCGCTATGGGCAAGCGCCGCCCGTTCGGTGAGATTGCCGAACAGCCGGGCGCCGAATTCGCGCCCGCTCGGCGGACACGCGATGCGCGCCCGCCACGCCTCGATCTGGCCGCCGCTGCCGGGAAGAAAGCTCGCCTCGAGCCGGGCCAGCATCGGCGCGCGCGGCGGCAGGCCCTGCAACTCGCCGATGCGCGGCCAGGTCAGCTGGACCGGCCTGCCGACCGCCTTCGCGATCTGTGCCGCCTGGATGGCATGCCGAACCTCGAGCCGCGCATCGAAGCTGCCCCCGGCGCCGAGCGGGTACAGCACGACATCGCCTGCGGACAGGCCGACCGCCTTGGCGGCGGCACGGCGCGCGCGGGCAGGCGCCTGCGAGGCGATCCACAGTTCCAGCCGGCCATCGGCGAACCGCGCGGTGGCGCTGGCCGTCTCGATCCCCGCATGGGCGGCCGGCGCGATGCGATAGGTCGCCGACAGGTCGGGCCGGGACAGCCGTGCCGCGGCATCGCCGATCTCGATCACCGCAGCGCCCTCGCCCTCCTTCAGCGCCCGGTCGAGCGCGGCGTTGAGGCCCGCGCTGTCCGGTCCGCGCGGCCCGGCGAAGACCGGCTTCATCGCCGCCAGCGCGCGGTCCGCGCGCCACCAGCTGTCCGCGACTGCCGCCAGCCAGCGTTTCGAACGCACCAGGGCGATCAGGCCGCCCGCCGCCGTCTCGTCGAAGCGAACCAGTTCGTAATCGCCATGCGGGGCCATGCGGATCGAGGCGAAGACCATGCCGGGAAGCCGGATGTCGCCGGCAAAGGGGAAACTGCCATCGACCTTGGCCGGCAGGTCGAGCCGCGGCAGGCTGTCGCCCGCCTCGCCCTCGCCCGGCATGACCCGTTCGGCGGCGGGGGCGGGCCGCAGCGGAGGCGGCTCGGGGGGGGTCAGGCCGGCGGCTTCGGCCACCAGCGCGCCGAAACCCGCGCGTTTGGGTCCGTAAGTGACCAGCCCGTTCGCGACCGCGCATTGCTCGGGCGCGACACCCCAGCGCTCGGCCGCAGCCATCGCAAGCAGGCTGCGCGCCGCTGCCGCCGCTTCGCGGATGGGCCGTTCGAAGGCGGCGAGGCTGGTGCCCTCGGCGGTGGCGCCGAATTCCTCCCCGCGCGCGAAATCCGCGACGGAACGGTCGCCGGCTGCCGCATCCGCGTCGCCGCCCCAGAGCGGTGCCCAGCGCGCGGCGAGCGGCAGATTGGCGTAGAGCTGCGCCGGCGGGGCCATCTCCACCCCCATCTGCCGCCAGTCGGCGCCCAGCTCGGTCGCGGCGACCTGCGCCAGGACGGTGGCAACCCCCTGCCCCATCTCGAGCTGCGGCACGGCCAGGGTGACCACGCCGTCGCGCCCGATCTTGAGCCAGCCGCCGAAGCCCTCTTCGCCTTCGGCCAGTTGCAGCGGGTCGGGCCAGCGGCGCGGCCACAGCCACCAGGCCACCAGCAGCCCGCCGCCCGCGGCAGCCCCGGTCAGCACGCGCCGCCGGGTGGCCGAGACGGATTTCACCCTTGCGCGGATATCCACGCGGCGAGCTTTCCGGCAATCTCGTGGAAGGGCGCGGCCTCGGCTCCGTCGCCGGCAGCAGGCGGAATCCCCGCATCGCTGGCGCTGCGGATCGCCATGGCGAGCGGCACCCGGCCGAGAAAGGGAATGGCGAGCCGTTCGGCCGCCGCTTCCGCGCCGCCGCTGCCGAAGGGGTCGGACACTCCGCCGCAATGCGGGCAGGCATATCCGGCCATGTTCTCGACGAGGCCGATGATCGGCACGCCCGCCTGCTCGAACAGGTGCCCGGCGCGCGCCGCGTCGATGAGGGCAAGGTCCTGCGGGGTCGACACCAGCACCGCGCCGGCGGGCTTGAACTTCTGCAGCATGGTCAGCTGGACGTCGCCGGTGCCCGGCGGCAGGTCGACCAGCAGCAGCTCGGCATCGCCCCAGTCGGCGTCGATCAGCTGGCCGAGTGCGCCCCCGGTCATCGGCCCGCGCCAAGCGATCGCCTGCCCCGGCTTGACCAGGTGGCCCATCGACAGGACCGAGACGCCATGCGCGCTCGGCAGGGCGATCAGCTTCTTGTCCGCGCCGGCTTCGGGCCGGGCATCGGCATTGCCCAGCAGCAGCGGCTGCGAAGGTCCATAGATATCGGCATCGACGAGCCCGACCCTGCGCCCAATCCGCGCCAGCGCGACGGCGAGATTGGCGGTCAGCGTCGATTTGCCGACCCCGCCCTTGCCCGATCCGACCGCGATGATCGGGCGGCTGCGCCGTTCGGCGGTCTGGACGACATGGATGGCCTCGATCCCCGGTTCGGCCGCCAGCGCGCCGCGCACCGCCGCCTCCGCCTCGCTGCGTTCGGTAGCGGTCATACCGGCGACGTCGAGGACCGCCAGCGCCCGCCCCTCGCGGATCGTGAGCGAGGCGATCCTCCCCTCCAGCGATGCGGGCAGGCGCGCGGCAAGGTCGGACGGCGTCATCGGCGGCGGCGATGGCGCATCAAAAAGCACCGTTCAACCCTGTTTTTCCTGCGCGGCGTTCCTATAAGACGTGACATGAGAGCATTGGACGGGATCGGCCGACGCATCGGCCTCGCGATGGCCGGCAAGAAGAACCCCTGGGGAGGCGGCAGCGGCGACGCGCCGGGCAGCAACGAGGGCAGCGCCGGCGGCGGTCCGGGCGGAGGGGAAGACGTCCCGCCGGCGGCCAAGCCGCGCGGCCCGCGCAATCCCTGGCTCCCGCCTGCCGACGGCGAAGGCGGTTCGCGCCGGCCCAGCCTCGACGACCTGTTCAAGAGCCGCGGCCCCGAAGGACCGCGCCGGTCCGGTGGCGGGGGCCTGGGTGGCGGCGGCTTCCGCCTGCCCGAACGGGCCGACGGCAAGAGCTGGTTTCCCCTCGCCATCATGGCCATTGCCGGCCTGTGGCTGGTCGTCACCTCGACCCACCAGATCCAGCCCAAGGAACAGGGCATCGTCACATGGATGGGGGGGAAATATTCGCGCAAGCTCGAAAGCGGCCTCAAGTTCACCCTGCCCTGGCCGATCCAGAGCGTGACAGTCGAAAACGTGAGCGAGATCCGTCCGCTGCGCATCGGCACCGAGGGTGAGAAGCTGATCCTGACCGGCGACCAGAACCTGGTCGACCTGTCCTACCTGGTGCGCTGGCGGATCAACGATCTTGCGCTCTACACCTTCCAGCTCGACAGTCCGGAGCAGACCCTGGGCGAAGTCGCCGAGGC
>ERZ1066122.2023-NODE-2023-length-14383-cov-16.500907_pt1 | contig 14383 bp, 12 predicted proteins | sample MGYA00382769_ERZ1066122 | MGnify/ENA primary metagenome ERZ1066122 (study PRJEB33369, sample SAMEA5778352) | biofilm metagenome | biome: Industrial cooling water; feature: Water cooling tower basin; material: Biofilm | place: United Arab Emirates | collected...
CGCTGGCGGTGGTCGCGCTGCTCATGCTGGCGTCCCTGTTCTTCCTCGGCACGCGGGGCTTCAACTACGCGCTCGACTTCACCGGCGGCACCGCCACCGAGATCGAGTTCGCCCAGCCGGTGGACGTCGAGCAGGTGCGGCAGCAGCTCGAGGCCGCCGGCTACACGGGCGCCGTGGTGCAGACCTTCGGTGCCGGCAACGACATCGTGATCCGCCTGCAGCCGCAGGAGGCGGAGGAGGGCGGCGCCGCGGCGCAGCGCGAGTACAGCGGCGCGGCGATCCTCGCCGCGGCCCAGCCCGAGGGCAACCCGGGCCGGGTGATCCGCAGCGACTTCGTCGGCCCGCAGATCGGCAACGAGCTCGCGCTCAACGGCGTGTACGCGGCGATCTTCGTGGTGCTGGGCTTCCTGGCCTACATCTGGGCGCGGTTCGAGCTCAAGTTCGCCATCGCCGCCATCCTGACCACGCTGGTCGACCTGCTGGTGGTCTGCGGCTGGTTCGCGCTCACGCAGCACGAGTTCGACCTGACGGTGCTGGCCGGCATCCTGTCGGTGATGGGTTTCTCGATCAACGACACGATCGTGGTGTTCGACCGCGTGCGCGAGAACTTCCGCAGCCTGAAGCTCGAGCCGAGGGAAATCCTCAACAAGTCGGTCAACCAGACGCTGTCGCGCACGATCATCACGTCGTTCGTGGCGTTCCTGACGATCCTGGCGCTCTATCTCTACGGCGGCCAGTCGCTCAAGGGCATGGCGGAGTCGCAGATGATCGGCATCGTGTTCGGCACGCTGTCCTCGATCTTCGTGGCCTGCCCGCTGCTGCTGCTGATGGGCGTCACCAAGCAGGACCTGATGCCGCGCGCCAAGGACGACATCGAAGCCGAGCTCGCCCGCCGGCCGTAACACCCGCATTCGCGGGTGTTACCCCACGATCCGCTTCGCAGATCGCGGGCCCCGGGCTCATCACTTCCGATCCCCCGCGCCTTCGGCGCGCCCCCCTTACCAAGGGGGGCTATGCAAGAACGAGAAAGGCCCGCTTTGGCGGGCCTTTTTTTTGGACTTTTGACGCGGATGAACGCGGATCGACGCGGATGGAACAGGAGCGAACCGGGCTGGCTTCTCACCATCAATGGCAGTGCGCCGAGCCCAAACCAAGCTTCGCTCTATCCGCGTTCATCCGCGCAAATCCGCGTCAAAGAACGCTTTCTCCCGAATCAGACGGAGAAGGCGGCGGCGTAGTTGGTGTTCACGATGGCCTTTTGCAGGTGCTCGGTGATCTTGAGGTTGCCGGCGATGATCTGGCCGGACATCAGCAGCTTGTCGCCGCCGCCCCGGAAGTCGCAGACCCGGCCACCGGCCTCGCGGACCAACAGCAGGCCGGCCGCGATGTCCCAGGGCTTCACCCCGGCCTCGAAGTACGCATCGGCCCGCCCGCAGGCCACGTAGGCCAGGTCCAGCGCCGCCGAACCCGTGCGGCGGAGGTCCTCGGCCTCGCCCAGCACCGACTCGATCGCCGCCAGGTGCGGCGCCAGCCGCTTGCGCTCGCGCGGCGGGAAACCCGTGACCAGCATGGCGCCCGAGAGGTCCTTGCGCTCCCCGATCCGGATCTTCTTGTCGTTGAGCACCGCGCCCGCGCCGCGCGAGGCGGTGAAGAGCTCGTTGCGCAGCGGATCGAAGATCACCCCGTGCACCGGCTCGCCGCCCTCGCACAGGGCGATGGACACGCAGAAGTGCGGGAAGCCGCGCAGGAAGTTCGAGGTGCCGTCCAGCGGATCGATGACGAAGGTGTGGCGCCCGGAGCCCATCGCGCCCGATTCCTCCGCCAGGATGGCGTAGTCCGGGAACGCGCGGCGCAGCTCGCGTATGATCTCCGCCTCGGCCTGGGCGTCGACTTCGCTCGCGTAGTCCTGCTTCGACTTCTCGAAGACGCTCAGGCTGTCGAGCTTGCTCATGTGGCGCAGGATCAAGTTGCCGGCCGAACGGGCCGCCTTGACCATGACGTTGACGACAGGTTTCTGCATATGCCCGTCCAAAGGTCCGCTGGATTGTGAAGAGAACAAGGGGCCGGTCGAGCCGGCGCGGCGCAAAGGATAACAGGTTGCCCTGAACGGGGCCTCTAAAACCATGATCGAAGGCCTTCCCAACCTCCGCATCGTGCTGGTGGGCACCCAGCACCCCGGCAACATCGGCTCGGCCGCGCGCGCCATGAAGACCATGGGCCTGTCGGCCCTGCACCTGGTGGCGCCCGAGCGCTTCCCCGACCCCGAGGCCAACACCCTGGCCGCCGGCGCCGACGACCTGCTGGCGGCGGCCCCGGTGCATGCCGACCTCGACGGCGCCCTGGCCGGCTGCCACCTGGTGGTGGGCACCAGCGCCCGGCGCCGCCACGTGCCCCTGCCGGCGCTGGACCCGCGCCAGGCGGCCGAAACGCTGGTCGAGGCCGTGGGCCGGGGCCCGGTGGCCCTGCTGTTCGGCCGCGAGCGCACCGGGCTGGAGAACGCCGAGCTGCAGCGCTGCCACTACACCGTGGGCATTCCCACCGACCCTGGCTTCAGCTCGCTCAACCTCGCGGCCGCCGTGCAGGTGCTGTCCTACGAGCTCCGGCTGGCCGTGCTGGCCCGGGCCGGCGACGCCCTGGCCTCGGGCCGGCCGATGCCGCCGCCGGACGTCGAGCCGCCGGCCACCGCCGACGAACTCGAGGGCTATTTCCGCCACCTCGACCAGGCCTTGCACGACATCGACTTCCACAAGGGCAAGCCGCCCGAGATGGTGATGTCCCGCCTGCGCCGCCTGTACCTTCGGGCGGGGCTGGATGCGCGCGAGGTCAAGATCCTGCGCGGCATCCTGGCCGAGGCCCAGCGCATGGCCCGGCTGGCCCGGGGTGGCCGCGCCTAGCGCGTCCGCCGCGGGGCGAATAGAGTAGGGCCCCAGTAGTCCCGCTGCCCCCGAGCCCCTCGTGACGCCAAAGCCCCCCCGCCCATCCTCCGGCCCCTGGCGTCTGATCCTTTCCCTGTTGCTGCTGCTGGCCGGCGGCGCCGGCGCGTCCGACGGCGTCTTGGTGCTTGGCCGCATCAGCGACGACCCGCGCCGCCACCACGAGCAGCTCAAGCCGCTGCTCGACTACGTGGTGCCGCGCATGCGCACGGTCGGCATCACCGAGGGGCGCGTGCTGATGGCGCGCGACCCCCAGCAGATGATGAGCTACCTGCGCCGCGGCAAGGTCGACTGGGTCACCGAGACCCCGGGCACCGGCCTGCTGCTGGCCGACCGCGCCGGCGCCCGCCCGCTGCTGCTGACCGAACGCAGCGGCGCCCGCGAATACCGCAGCGTGGTGTTCGTGCGCCGCGACAGCGGCATCACCGAGCTCGACCAGCTGCTGGGCAAGACCATCGCCTTCCAGTCGCCGTCGTCCACCAGCGCCTACCTGGTGCCGGCCCTGGCCCTGCGCGAGCGCCGGCTGCCGATGGGCCTGATGGTGTCGCCGCTCGAGGGCCGCGAGCCCGGCAGCGTCGGCTACGTGTTCGCCAACACCGACGCCAACCTGGCGGCCTGGGTGCACAAGCGCCTGGTGGACGCCGGCGGCTTCAGCGACCAGGACTGGGACCAGCTGCAGCGCGTGTCCGAGGCCTTCCGCCGCGACCTGGTGGTGATCCACACCACCGACCCGGTGCCGCGCGCCATGGAGCTGGTCAACGGCAACATGGCCCCGGCGGTCGAGGCCCGGCTCAAGGAAGTCCTGCTCGGCGCCAGCACCGACCCGCAGGCGCGCGACGCGTTGCGCCAGTTCTTCCGCACCACCGGTTTCTACGAGGCCGACGCCGACACCCAGGCCCGGCTCGACAAGCTGCGCCGCGGCGCCCGCGAGATCCGCGAGGCGCTGGAATGAGGCTGCCCGTGAAGCTCGGCCTGCGCGGTGAACTGCTGCTGGTGATGTGCGGCGTGATGCTGGTCGTGGCCGCGCTGGTGGCGGCGCTGTGGCTGCACGAGAAGTCCAGCAGCCGCGACGCCCGCGAGCTCAGCGCCAGCGCCATGCGCGAACTCGCCCGCGAGGGCCTGCTGGGCCGCGGCCAGACGCTCTCGAGCCAGCTGGCCGACGCCGCCACCAACCCGCTGTACTACCTCGACCTGGCCAAGCTGGGTGAACTGGCCCGCGCCACCCTGCGCCAGCCCGACGTGGTGTACGTGGTCATCCACGACGCCGAGGGCCAGGTGGTGCACGACGGCTCCGGCGACATCCCGGCCTTCGGCCAGCCGATGTCCGACCCGATGGCCTACGAGGCGCTCAACGCCGAGGGCGTGCACGGCCAGTGGAGCGACAAGCTGCTCGACGTCGCCAGCCCGATCCGCATCGGTGGCGAACGCATCGGCGGCGTGCGCGTCGGGCTGTCGCGCGAGAGCGCCAACCGCCGCGAGCAGGAGATGCTCGAGCCCTTGGCCGAGCGCCTGCAGGCTGCCAGCAACGAACACCTGGGCTGGATCCTGGCGCTGATGGCGGCGCTGGCGGCCATGGGCGTCGGCGCGATGGGCCTGCTGCAGCGGCGCATCGTGGCCCCGATCAGCGGCCTGGCCGAAGCCGCCGCGCGCATCGAACAGGGACGCTACGCCGACGTCAAGGTTTCCTCCGACCGCCAGGACGAGATCGGCGAGCTGGTGCGCGCCTTCGCGCGCATGAGCGAGTCGGTGGCGCGCCACGACCGCGACATCCGCCGCATGGCCTACACCGACTCGCTGACCGGCCTGTCGAACCGGCTGGCCTTCCGCGAGGCGCTGGACGACCGCCTGCTGACGCTGCAGGCCAGCAGCGGCGAGCTGGCCCTGCTGTTCGTCGACCTCGACGATTTCAAGCGCGTCAACGACACCCTCGGCCACGAGGCCGGCGACGAGGTGCTGGGCCAGCTGTCGATGCGCATCCGCATGGCGGTCGAGCGCCTGGGCGGCGTGGGCGCCGAGATCGCCCGCTTCGGCGGCGACGAGTTCATCGTGCTGTTCATGGCCGAGGACATCCGCGCCAGCTCGGGCCACCTGGCCGAGTCGCTGATCGAGGAGATCCAGCGGCCGCTGGTGCTGCGCGGGCGCCAGGTGTTCCTGGGTGCGTCGGTGGGCATCACGCTCTTCCCCTTCGACGCGTCCAGCGCCGGGCAGTTGCTCAAGAACGCCGACATCGCCATGTACCAGGCCAAGGTCGCGGGCAAGGGCTGCTACCGGTTCTATTCCAAGGCCATGGACCAGGCGGTCGAGCGCCGCGTGCAGCTGGAGGAAGAGCTGCGCGGCGCCTGGGACCGCGGCGAGCTGAGCCTGGCCTACCAGCCCATCTACCGCCTGGCCGATCGCCGCCTGATGGGCGCCGAGGCGCTGTGCCGCTGGCAGCATCCGCGCCTGGGCGTGGTGCCGCCCTCGGTCTTCATCGAAGTGGCCGAGCAGAGCGGCCTGATCGAATCGCTGGGCCGCCACGTGCTGGTGCAGGCTTGCCAGGACGCGGCCGCGTGGGCGCAGCCGGGCATGGAGGCGCCGTTCGTGTCGGTGAACATCTCGCCGCGCCAGCTGCGCACCGGCGACCTGCCCGACGTGGTTGCCAGTGCGCTGGCGGCCACCGGCGTCATGCCGCGCCAGCTGCACCTCGAACTCACCGAGACCGCCGTGCTGGGCGACGAGGTGCAGGCCAGCGCGCTGCTCTCGCGCCTGCGCGCCACCGGCGTGAAAGTGTGGCTGGACGACTTCGGCACCGGTTTCTCGGGCCTGAGCCACCTGCGCCGGGTGCCGGTGGACGGCGTCAAGATCGACCGCAGCTTCGTCGCCGACGTGCTGCGTGACCCCGACGACCTGGCGCTCACCTCGGCCATCATCGCGATGGCGCACTCGCTGGGCATCACCGTGGTCGCCGAGGGCATCGAGGCCGAGGGCCAGTACGAAGTGCTGCGCGAGCGCGGCTGCGACCAGGGCCAGGGCTTCTGGCTGGGCCGGCCGATGTCGGCGGCCGAGATCCAGCGCCGCTTCCGGGAGTGATCAGCGGAACAGGTCGCCCAGCCACACGGCGATCTGGCCCGAGAACAGGCCCACCACCACCAGCTCGGCCAGGCCCAGGGCCCAGGCCGCCAGCATCAGCCGCCCGTCGCGCTCTATCAGGGCGATCGCGTACGCCAGCAGGATCAGGCCGAAGGGATAGTTGGTGGCCGGCAGCGGCAGCGCCAGCAGGAAGCCCAGCAGCACCAGCAGCAGCCCGGTGAAGGTGCGCGCCGCCGGGTGGTCGATCACCGCCTCGGCGCGCGGGCGGCTGAGCTTCTCCAGCCAGCCCAGCAGGCGCGAGGTGCGGTTGCGGAACTTCTCCACGCCCTCGCGCGAAAGCTCGCGCCGCGACAGGAAGCCGGGAACCCAGGGATGGGCCAGCTGGAACATCAGCTGCAGGCCGATCAGCGACACCAGCGGCCCGCTGATGGCGCCGGCGCCGATCGGCAGCGGCACGAAGGCCGGCAGCACCGCGATCAGCAGGAAGACGCCGAAGGCCCGGGCCCGGAACTGGTCCAGCAGGTCGCCCAGGCTCAGCGAATGCCCGGCGCGGCCCTCGGCGAGGGCATGGAGCAGGGCACGCGTGCTGATTTCTGGGCTCATTGGGCCGGAGTCTGTGGGGGGCCGGCTTTATCGGCCCTAAATTACCGGGGAATCCTCGGGGTCGGGCAGCCTGTTGATCAGCAGCTTGTCGATGCGGGCGCCGTCGAGGTCGACCACTTCGAAGCGCCAGCCCTCCCAGTCGAACCACTCGCCGGCGTGGGGGATGCGCCCGAAGCGCGCGATCACCATGCCAGCGACGGTGTGATAGTCGTGTTCTTCCTCGCCCGGCAGGGCGTTCACCGACAGCAGCTCGCGCAGTTCCTCGGTCGACAGGCGGCCATCGACCAGCAGCGAGCCGTCGGCGCGGGTGACCACCAGGGCCTCGTCGTCCTCGGTCTCGGTGGCCTGCACCCGGCCGAGCACGGCGCCCAGCAGGTCGTTGGCCGAGACCATGCCCTGGATGTCGCCGTACTCGTCGACCACCAGGGCCATCGTCTGCTGTTCCTCGCGGAAGATCTCCAGCAGCTTCAGGGCGTGGGTGGACTCGGACACGAACAGCGCCGGCCGCAGCTCGCGGAACAGGTCGGGCGTGGTGGAGGCGCCGGCGCCCAGCAGGCCGGTCAGCGACTTCACCTCCAGGATGCCCAGCACGTCGGCGTCGTTGCCGCGGTACACCGGGTAGCGGGCGAAGGGCGTCTCGCGCATCGTCGCCAGGTTCTCCTCGACGCTGGCGGCGGCGTCCAGCCAGACGATGCGGGTGCGCGGCGTCATCAGCCCGGCGCTGCTGCGGTCGCCCAGCCGCAGCACGCGGTTGATCATGTTGCGCTCGTCGGCGTCGATCACGCCCTGCTCGTGGCTCTCGGCCACCAGCAGGCGGATTTCCTCTTCCGTCACCTGGTTGTCGTTGCCGGTGTCCAGGCGCAGCAGGCGCAGGATCGCGCGGGTGCTCAGCGACAGCAGCCAGACGAAGGGCATGGCGATCTTCGAGACCCAGGACATCGGCAGCGACACGCCGCTGGCGAACTTCTCCGGCGCCAGCAGGGCGATGCGCTTGGGCACCAGTTCGCCGAGGATGATCGAGACGTAGGTGATCAGGACGACGGCCAGCGCGGTGCCGATGGCCTGGTTGACGTCGAGGTCCATGCCCAGCCAGGCCAGCACCGGCCCCAGCCAGCCGCCGATGGCGGGCTCCAGGCCCAGCGGCGTGATGGCCGCGGCGATGCCGTCGCCCAGGGCGTCGCCGCCGAACATGCCGGTGAGGATGCCGATCGAGGTGATGCCCACCTGGACGGTGGAGAGGAAGCGCTCGGGATGCTCGGCCAGGGCCAGGGCGGCCCCGGCCCGGCGGCTGTCCTGCGCCATCTGGCGCAGCTTGGGCTTGCGGGAGGCGACTACGGACATCTCCGAGAGGGCGAAGAAGCCGTTGCAGATGACCAGGAACAGGACGATGGCTAGGGCAAGGGTCATGGGCTGCCGGGACGGGCCGGCGCGGGATTCCGTTCAGGAGGGGGCGGGCGGAGGCCGAACTATGCCACACGACCCCGGTCCTGTCGGTGGCCGGGGGCCCGAGCGCCCGGACCAGGCACCGGCCGCCGGGCGTGAAGGCGTTGTAAAATTTCCGTCACCTTCACCCTCCACGGCCGGGTCCGCCACCATGTTTTCCCTCCAGACCATCTTCGGCAAAGGCGACAAGTTCTACGGCCTGCTCGAGGCCAGCGCCGCCGCCGCGCGCGAAAGCGCCCGCGCCCTGGGCGAACTGCTCGCCACCCCGCCGGCCCAGCGTTCGCTCGAGAAGTTCAAGCTGGCGCGCCAGCGCGAGAAGGACCTGGCCGCCCAGATCAGCCGGGAGCTGGTGAACACCTTCGTCACCGCGCTCGAGCGCGAGGACATCGAGGCGCTGAGCAACGTGCTCTACAAGATCCCGAAGGTGGTCGAGAAGTTCGCCGAGCGCTACATGCTGGCGGCCGAGCGGATCGGCGACGTGGATTTCGTGTCGCGCGCCGCCATGCTCGAGCGCGCCTGCGGGGTGCTCGAGGAAATGGTCGGGCTGCTGCGCAAGGGCATGGCGCTCGAGACCACCAAGGACCTCAACGACAAGCTGCAGGCGATCGAGGCCGAGGCCGACCGCCTGATCCTCGAGCTCTACCGCGACACCTACACCAACGAATCCGACCCGATGCGCTACCTGATCCTCAAGGACCTGTTCGAGATCCTGGAGAAGGCCATCGACCGCTGCCGCGATGCCGGCAACGTCATCTACGGCGTCGTCCTCAAGAACGCCTGAACCATGACCGCCGCGCTCATCCTGGTGCTGGCCGTCATCCTGACGGCCCTGGTGTTCGAGTACATCAACGGTTTCCACGACACCGCCAATTCCATCGCCACCGTGGTGGCCACCAAGGTCCTGAACCCGACCCAGGCCGTGGCGCTGGCGGCGTTCATGAACCTCATCGGCGCGCTCGCCGGCACGGCGGTGGCCAAGACCATTTCCTCCGGCCTGATCGACGACCAGGTGGTGGTGGTGACCTCCCAGCTGATCATCTGCGCGCTGGCGGGCGGCATCGTCTGGAACCTGATCACCTGGTGGTTCGGCCTGCCGTCCTCGTCCAGCCATGCGCTGATCGGCGGCCTGTGCGGCGCGGCGCTCGCCGCGTCCGGCGGTGACTTCGACGCGCTGATCTGGGCCCGCGAGGCCGAGCACTGGACCAAGAACCAGGGCATCTTCTGGAAGGTGGTCGTGCCGATGATCAGCTCGCCGCTCGCGGGCTTCACGCTCGGCCTGGTGATGATGGGCGCGCTGATGGCGATCATCAGCGCCATGAACGGCGCCGGCGGCTGGCTGGCTCGGATCTCGCGCCCGCGCTGGATCAATGCGGTGTTCGGCAAGTCGCAGATCGTGTCGGCGGCCTACATGGGCTTCGCCCACGGCACCAATGACGCGCAGAAGACCATGGGCATCATCGCGCTGGCGCTGATCGGCGCCGAGGCGGCGGGCACGCTGGACAACCTGCCGGGCTGGCTGGCCTTCATGCACCCGGGCGACGGCGAGGGCATCGAGACCTGGATCATCGTCACCTGCGCGGTGGTGATGGCGGCGGGCACCGCGGCCGGCGGCTGGCGCATCATCAAGACGCTGGGCCACAAGATGGTGAAGCTGCATCCCATCCATGGCTTCGCGGCGGAAACCAGCTCGGCGACGATCCTGACCCTGGCGGCCCACTTCGGCATGCCGGTGTCCACGACCCACAGCATCTCGACCGCGATCATGGGCGTGGGCGTGGCCAAGAACCCGCGCGCCCTGCAGTGGACCGTGATCCAGAAGATCATCTGGGCCTGGATCCTCACCATCCCCGCCTCCGGCGGCCTCGCCTGGCTGCTGTTCGAGGGCGTGGTGGCGTTCGGGTGGGTTTGAACCTGGGTCGAAAGAGCGTTTTCTGCCGCTGATAAACACGGATGAACACGGATAAAGCACAGGCGAATTCGTTGGTCGTCGTGGAGAATCGCTGACGCCCGCCGACTATTCGTCGTCTGCTCTATCCGTGTTCATCTGTGTCCATCGGTGGCCAAAAACGCTGTTACAGAAGATCACCACCGGCGGAAAGCATGCGTTCCATCTGGTCGCCCAGGCCGCCGATTTCCAGCACCAGGCGGTCGATCTCGGCCGCGGTGAGGGTGTCGTAGGGGCGGTTCTCGCACAGCTGCAGGTAGGGCACCGAGTCGAGTTCGCCGATGGCGAGGTAGCCCACGCGGCTCTGCCAGTTGAACTGCAGCATGCGGCGGGCGTCGATGCCGGTCATCGGCGCGATCACGGTGCTGACCCGCAGGTAGGGGCGCTCGTCCTCGCCGACCATCTCCGACAGGAAGATGCTCTGGTGGCGCTTGCCCTTGTCGAGCGAGAGTTGCACGCAGGCCAGGTAGGGCTCGCTGGCGGTGAGCTTGTACTTGCCCTGGAGGTGGCTGCGGATCTTTTCGAAGTTCTGCATGGCGGCGTGGAAATCTGCGGGAGGGGTATCCTAAACCCCCATGGCCCCAAAGCCCAACGCCAGCGACTCGCCCGCCGCCGCCCGCCAGCGCATCCTCGCGGCGGTGCGCGCCATTCCCGCGGGCGACGTGGCGGGGTACGGCGAGGTGGCGCGCCGCGCCGGCCTGCCGGGCCGGGCGCGGCTGGTGGCGCGCATCCTGTCGGCCGGCGACGAGCCGGGGCTGCCCTGGCACCGCGTGCTGCGTTCGGACGGGCGCGTTGCCTTTCCGGCGGGCTCCGAGGGCTTCGACGAACAGGTGCAGCGGCTGCGCGCCGAGGGCGTGCGGGTCGAGGCGGGGCGGGTGCGTGGCCAGCGGGCGGCGCCGACGCTGGACGAGATGCTGTGGGCGCCGCCGCCGGCGCGGCCCAAGCCTTGAAGCCACCGCTCGGGTGGGCGACCACGCCGCGCGCGGGTCGGCGGCGGGTCGCCGGGCGCGCGTGAAGGACGCGCCCCGTGCGCCCGGGCTCAGGTGCGCGGGCGCTGCCGGAACCAGGCCGCGACGCTGTAGCGCGGCTGTGTCGCCGGCAGCACCTCGTGGTCCACGTCGGCGCTGAGGAAGATCGCCACCGTGCCCAGCCGCGGCGCGACGTCCACCGGGCCCTCGGGCAGGTGCAGGCGCAACTGGCCCCCGGCGTCGTCGGGCCAGTCGGGATTGAGGTAGAGCACCAGCGACAGCACGCGCGCGTCGTCGCTGCGGAAGCGATCGCGATGGCGTGCGTAGCCGGTGCCGGGCGGGTAGTGGGCGAAGTGCGCCTCGACGTCGTCCAGGCCCAGCAGCAGCCGGCGATTCAGTCCACTGCGCAGCGCATCGAGCGCGGCCAGCAGTTCGCGCGCGGCCGGGCCGCAGGCGGGGTCGTCCAGCCACAGCGTGGCATCGCCGCGCAGCCCGGCGAACTGGCGACCCCCGGCGCGGCCGGTGGCGGCCGGCACGAGGCGGCCGGCGCTGGCGTGTGCGCGGGCCTCCGCGGCGGCGGCCTGCAGGCGGGCGTCGGCGGGATCGAGCGACAGCACCGCCCAGTCGCGGGTGCGCAGCACGCCGGCCAGCGCGTCGAGCGCATCATCACCAGGGATCAACGAAAGGGGCGGGGCCATGCCGCTATGATACGGGCTGGCTCCCCACCGGCACTTCACCATGCGACTGCCCCCGGCCACCGCCGGCCTGCTCTGGGCCCTCGGCATCGGCTTCCTGCTGCAGAACTTCCTGCCCGAGCCCCTGTTGATGTACTTCGCGCTCTGGCCGCTGGGCGAGTATTCCGCCGGCTTCGCGGCCGACGGCTCGCCGATCACCGTGGGCTTCCTGCCCTGGCAGGTCCTCAGTTACGGCTTCCTGCATGGCGGCTTCGGGCACGTGTTCTTCAACGGGCTGGCGCTGTACATGTTCGGCAGCTCGCTGGAGCAGACCTGGGGCACGCGGCGCTTCCTCGCCTACTTCTTCATCTGCGTCGCCGGCGCCGGCCTGATCCAGCTGGCGGTGGTGACCTCGGGCATCACCGGCCAGGGCATCTATCCCACCATCGGCGCCTCGGGCGGCGTGTATGGGCTGCTGCTGGCCTACGGCATGCTGTTCCCGAACCGCCAGGTGATGCTGCTGATCCCGCCGATCCCGATGAAGGCGCGCACCTTCGTCATCGTGTTCGGCGCGATCGAGCTGGGCATGGGCGTGTTCGCCAGCAACTCCGGCATCGCCCACTTCGCGCACCTGGGCGGCATGCTGTTCGGCTGGCTGGTGATCCGCTACTGGCGCGGCCAGCCGCCGTTCCGGCCCCGCGGCCCCCGCTTGGTCCGCTGAAGCTGAAAAAAAGGGGTCAGAGTAATTATTTGTTTCAAACAAATAATTACTCTGACCCTTTTTTGCTCAGCGGCGGAGCTGGAGGAAGTCGGTGCTGGCGACCAGGCGGAGGCTGTCGAGGCGGGGGCGGGCGGTGGGGAGGAGGGCGAGCAGCTGCTCGCGCTCCTGCTCCAGCGCGGTGATTTCCTCGGGGCGCACGGCCGGGTTGACCCTGGCCAGCGCCTTGAGCCGGGCGATCTCGCCGCCCAGCAGGGCATCGGCCTTCGCCACCGCTTCGGCCACGCGCTCCTGCGCGCGCGCCAGGGCCTCCTCGCGGGCGCGCTCGAGCATCGGCGGCACCAGCGCGGCCAGCACCTTGCGCTGGGGCGAGAGGTCGAACACGCGGTCGCCGGCGCGCAGGCGGGCGCGCTCGCCCGGGGCGAAATCGGCGCGCACCTGAAGGCGGGTGTCGACCGCGACGCTGAGCGGCGCCGGCGGCAGGTAGCGTTCGACGTCGAGGCCGCGCGGGGCGACGCACTCGATCACGTTCACCGCTTCCATCACCACCGTGCGCGGCGGCAGGCTGTCGTCGACCAGGAAGGCGGCGTTGCCGGTTTCGCCCGACACCAGCAGTTCGTTGGCCGAGAGCAGCAGCGGGTGGTCGTCGCGCAGGTACAGCAGGTCGTCGCGGCCCAGCGCGGTGGCGCGGTCGAAGGTGACGGCGCGCGGGCCCTGCTTGAACTCCTCGAAGCCGTCCACCGTGAGGTGCTCGGGGTCGAGCAGCCACTGGTTCGGGCCCAGCGGCTCGTTGTGCACGCCGAAGGCCTCGAGCAGGCGCAGCGCGTGGTCGTCCATCGCGGCGTGCTGGTCGTCGCCGTGCAGCGCGGCCAGCAGCTCGCCGCCGTCGGTGCCGCGGCTGCCGAGCTCGAGCAGGCGGTCGCGGCCCTCGGCGATGATGCGCGCCAGTTCGGCGTGCTTCTCGCGGCTGCGGGCGATGAGTTCGGTGAGCGCGGGTTCGCGCGCGTCGGCGTCCTGTTCCGCCAGCTGCAACAGTTCGGCGCCGAAGCTGCGCAGCAGCTCGCGGCCATCGGCCAGCACGCCGCGGAAGGCGTCCAGGCCCTCGTGCACCCAGCGCAGCAGCACTTCCTGCGCGCTGCCGGAAACCGCCGCCGCATGGATGTTGACGTCGCCCTTCTGGCCGATGCGGTCGAGGCGGCCGATGCGCTGCTCGAGCATGTCCGGATGCAGCGGCAGGTCCCACAGCACCAGGTGCTGGGCGAACTGGAAGTTGCGGCCCTCGGCGCCGATCTCGCTGGCGATCAGCAGGCGCGCGCCCTCGGGGTCGGCGAAGAAGGCGGCGTTGCGGTCGCGCTGCAGGAGGTTCATGTCCTCGTGGAAGCGCGCGACCTGCAGGCCGGTGCGCAGGCGCAGCGCTTCCTCGAGCGCCTGCACCTTGGCGCGCGAGCGGCAGAGCAGCAGCACCTTGGCCGGTGCGACCTGCTCGAGGATGCCGAGCAGCCAGTCGGTGCGCGGGTCCCGGGCGTAGTCGTGCTCGGGCTCGTCGTCACTGTCGCCGACGTCATGCGCGAACTCGGCGCGCAGTCGGCCGAGCACGGTGGGGTCTTCCGGCGCCTCGAGCGTGCTGACCCAGGGCAGGCGGGTGGGGAAGCCACCCACGGCGGCGCGGCGGTTGCGCACCATGGCGCGCCCGGTGCCGTGGCGGTCGACCAGGTCGGCCAGCAGCGCGTCGCGCTCGGCGGCGTCGCCGGCGGCGATGCGGCCCAGGCGCGCGACCAGCGCGGCTTCATCGCCCGGGAACAGGCCCGACAGCGTGGCCATGTCCTCGGTGGTCAGCGACTGGCCTTCGAGCAGGCGCTCGGCCAGCGCGGAGAGTTCCAGGTAGCGGCGCGACTCGGCGCGGAAGGCGTCCAGGTCGGTGTAGCGCGCGGGGTCGAGCAGGCGCAGGCGCGCGAAGTGCCCGCCCAGCCCCAGCTGCTCCGGCGTGGCGGTGAGCAGCAGCAGGCCCGGCGTGCGCGCCGACAGCGCCT
>ERZ1066122.2025-NODE-2025-length-14379-cov-11.400517_pt1 | contig 14379 bp, 18 predicted proteins | sample MGYA00382769_ERZ1066122 | MGnify/ENA primary metagenome ERZ1066122 (study PRJEB33369, sample SAMEA5778352) | biofilm metagenome | biome: Industrial cooling water; feature: Water cooling tower basin; material: Biofilm | place: United Arab Emirates | collected...
CGACCGTGCTGGCCGGGTGGCACTGGGTCGCGTTCACCGGCCTGATGCTCACCCGGGTCGTGGAGTTGGCCCAGGAACCACTGGACCCAGGTTCATAACAGGCTCTAGCCGAATTGTTACCGCCCGACGACCCGCCTGACCCGGAAGCGGCGTTGCGGAAGCGGGCCAGGCAGCTTGCCGCCGAGGTGATCGACACGGCCAAGCTGTCGGGTCCGATCAAGTTCGGCGCCACGGTGGCGCTGGTGGACGAGGAGACCGAGGAGGAGCGCACCTACCGGCTCGTGGGGGAATATGAGGCCGACATCGAGAACGGCCTCCTGAACATCAAGAGCCCGCTGGCGCGCGCCCTGATCGGCAAGGGGGTGGGGGACTCGGTGGAGGTGAGGACGCCGGGGGGGGAGCGGAGCTACGAGGTGGTGGGGGTGAGTTATGGGTGAGCCGCCAAAGAGTGCCGTTGGGCGCGACCAAGATTGGGATGGCCGTCGCGACCAGCCATTCGCTGGGGCGGACCGTGAGCCGCATATCCTCCATCTCGCGGACGAGGTCCGTCAGGGAGCTGAGGCATTGGCCCCACTTCCCCTATGTATCGGCATCGCCGGAGACGATTTCATCGTCCTTGCCAATGCCGCGTCCCACTTGACCGGTTGATGTGCCGACGAGATCGCCGGATCGGTAGATCGACCGATAACCCGTGGCACGCCGTGGCTTGGCACGAGACTCCATCGAGTCCTCTTCGATGATCTGCCCGGCGAACCCCATCATCATCTTGGGCCGATCGGCAAACCACGGCTACTTCGCAGCAACTCTCCTCAGCCGTGCGCGGCAGGGCCGGAACCAGGAGAGGAAAGTTCTTCTTGAGGTCCTTGCACTCCACCGCGATCTGCACGTGAGACCGCCTCTGCACCACACGGCAACGGATGTCGAACTCGCGGGACTTCTGGGTGAGAGGGTCGGAACAGTGCCCGCCCTGCTCGCAGGACAGGCCCTGGTCTCGCATCAGCTTCGGTATCTTGAGCTCGAAGTGCAAGTCTGAATGCTTCTCGACATACTCCACGAGAGCATCTTTGCCGATCCCGTCGTTCTTGGGTCGCCTCGCTATCGAGCAATCGCCTCGGCCCTGCGGGATGTCCGCTGCTCTTGGAATGTGCGTCAAGGGTCGCCCCTCACACCCGCAGCACCATGGTCGTCGCCGCCCGGAACCCGAACACCCACCTGAGCGGCCCCAAGGAGTGCCGCGCCACCGCCCGGTACCCCAGCCTCTCGTAGAGCGCCCGCGCCCGCGGGTTCTCGTCCACCACGTCGAGCCTGACCTCCCGGAACCCCCGCGCGCGCGCCTCCTCGGCGACGGCCGCGAGCAGCGCCGTCCCCACGCCCCTCCCCCGCGCGCCCTCCGCCACCGCCAGCCCGTCCATCAGGAACCGCGCGTTGTCCGTGTCCCGCGTCAGCAGCGCCAGCAGCCCGAGCCGCCACAGCGCGCCCCCCACCCCGTAGACCCGCGCCATGTCCCCCCAGCCGCCCCCCACGAGCGCCCCCTCGCGCGTCTTGAACCCCGCCACCCCGATCAGCCGCCCCCCCTCGTCCCAGGCGCAGAGCGCGTGCCCGGGCGAGGCCACCGAGGCCACGAAGCGCAGGCCCTTCGCGCGCGGGCCCAGGGCCACGCCCAGCTTGTCCCCGAACGCCTCCCAGTAGAGGGCGGCCAGGGCCGGGCGGTCGGCGTCCCTGAACCCCCGCGACACGCGCACGGCCCCCGTCATCCCCCGGGCCCCCCCGCCAGCGCGGCCCGCGCGCGCCCCACGTCCCCGGGCGTGTTGAGGTTGAGAAACGGGTCCGCCTCGCCCACCGCCCACTCCACGGCCCGCGCCCCCCCGGCCGCCGCGAAGGCCCCCGCCCGCCCCCCCCCCCCCCCCGGCACCCCCCGCACGACGCCCGCCAGCGCCACCGGCCAGAGCCCCACCACGGGATGAGCCCGCCCCCCCGAGGCCGCGACGCAGGGCGCCCCCGCCGCGCGCAGCCTATCCACGAGGTCCGGGGGCAGGAAGGGCGCGTCCCCGGGCACCGTGAGCACCGCCCCCTCCGCCCACTCCATGGCCGCCAGCATCCCCGCCAGCGGCCCCAGACGCCCGGGGATGGCGTCCGGCAGGCTCAGGAGCCCCGGAAAGGCCGCCCCCGCCACGGCCACGGGGCGCCCGACCACGTCCAGCGTCCGCTCCAGCACCGTGCGGCCGCCGATCTCGATGAGGGGCTTGACCACCCCGCCCATGCGGCGCCCGAGGCCTCCGGCCAGGATCACGGAAGGCTGGGGGACCATGTGGCCCCCCAGGCCCCCCCCCGGCGGTTGCCAATCGCCAGGCGCCTCGCTACCGGCCACCCATGACCCCGCTGAGACAGGGCCTGCGCGACGGCCTGCCCTTCGCCATCGCCCTCGTGCCCTTCGGGCTGCTCTTCGGCGCGGCCTCGGCGGCCGCCGGGCTCTCCGTCCTCCAGGCCACGTCCTTCTCGGTCGCCGTCATCGCCGGCGCCTCCCAGTTCACGGCCCTCGCGCTCATGAAGGACGGGGCGCCTGCCCTCATCGTGCTGGCCACGGCCCTCGCGGTCAACCTGCGCATGGCCATGTACTCGGCGGCCCTGGCCCCCCACCTCGGCACGGCCCCCCTCTGGCAGAGGGCGCTGGCCGCCTACGGCCTCGTGGACGCCACCTTCGCCTGCGCCGACGCCGCCTTCCGCCGCCACGCCGCGTGGTCCGTCCCCGACCGCATGGCCTACCTGGGCGGCGTCGCCATCCCCGTCTGCCTGCCCTGGTTCGCCCTGACGATCCTGGGGGCCCTCGTCGGCGCGGGCCTGCCCGCCGCCCTGCCGCTCGACATGGCCGTGCCGCTCTGCTTCATCGCCATGGTGGCGCCGGGCCTGCGCACGCTGCCCCAGGCCGTGGCGGCCCTGACCTCCGTGGCCGGCGCCCTGCTCCTCGCCTTCATGCCCTACGGCACGGGCCTCCTGGTGGCGGCCCTCCTGGCCATCCTCGCGGGCGCCGAAACCGAGCGCCGCTGGGGCCGCCCGGCATGAGCGGCGCCCCCTTCTGGCTCGTGGTCCTGGGCCTGGGCCTGGGCACCTTCCTGATCCGCTTCAGCTTCCTGGGCGGCCTGGGCGCCCGCAGGCTGCCCCCTTGGGCCCTGCGCCACCTGCGCTACACGGGCCCCGCCGTCCTGCCGGGCCTCGTCGCCCCCCTGGCGCTCTGGCCCGCCGCCACGGGGGGCCAGACGGACCCCTGGCGGCTGGGCGCGGCGCTGCTCGCGGTCGCCGCCGGGCTGTGGACGCGCTCGGTCCTCTGGTCGCTGGGCGCGGGGGCGGCCGCGCTCGCCCTGGGCGCCCTGCTGGGTTGAGGCCCCGCGCCTCAGGCCGGCGTCCCGCGCACCTCGGTCCCCACGACGCCGGCGACGCGCCCGAAGCGCGCCTCCAGGGACCGCGGCAGCCACACCCGCCCGATCCCCTCGAAGCCCGGCTGCCCCTCCAGCAGCCCGCACACCGAGATCGCGCAGCGCCCCTGCGCCACCGGCCCCGCCACCTTGGCCCGCTGCAGCACCGTCTCGGCCAGGGCGTCGGCGACCTCCACCTTCTGGAGCGTGTAGAAGTAGCCGTCCTCCGCCTGGTAGGCGAGGTAGCGCGCCTGCGCCTCCGGCCCGAAGCCGTGGAGCACGTCGTTGCGCTCGGCCACCCGGCCCACCGTGGCCCGGTCCACCCAGCCCCCGAAGGGGTCGAAGAGCACCGTCTCCGAGGCCTGGATCATCAGCGCCGAATGCACCCCGTCGCCCGTCTCCTCCGTCTTGACGGTCACCAGCCCCAGGAAGGCCGGCCCCGGCCCGCGCAGGCGCACCCGCTCCACCTCCGCGTCGGACGCCCACTTGGCCACGCCCGGCGCGCAGGCCGCCAGCGGCAGCGCCAGGGCCCCCAGGACGAACGCGCGGCGCCCCACCACCGGCCCGCTCATGCGTTGACCAGCGCCAGGAACAGCAGCAGCAGCACGATGACGATCACCGTGCGGCGCACGAAGGTGATGAAGGCGTCGTAGGTGCGCTGGTGGTCGGCGATGTCCATGCTCCCGGGCACGTAGGCCCCGGGGGCGCCCCCGGGGGCCACGGCCCGCCCATGCGCGTCCGCCCCGTGCCCCTCGTGCCCCGCCTGCCCCGCCTGCTCCGCCATGCCGCCCCTCCGCCCTGCCCCCCGGCCCTAGCGCATCGGGGCCGCCCTGTCACCCCTGCCCGGCGCCGCGGGCTCAGGCCGCGAGGTCGCCGGGCGACACCGCCATGACCGCCCCCGCCCCGTCGCGCGCCTCCCCCAGCAGCCCCGCGTGCTCGGGCAGCAGGCGGCGCACGTAGAAGGCCGCCAGCCTCTCGCGCCCCGTCCCCGGGGCCGCCCCTGCCGCCCTCAGGTGCGCCCGCGCCCCCAGCACCCGCGCGAAGGCCCCCAAGTAGGCCGTCGCCCCCGCCGCCCGGTCGGGCGCGCCGGCCCCCGCCATCCACTCGGTCGCCTCGCGCAAGCCCTCCACCGCCTGCCACACCGGCTCGGCCAGCGCCGAGCCCCGCATCCCCTCGCAGTCCTCCGCCACCTCGTCGAGCAGCCGCGAGGCCGCCTCGCCCCCGTCCGCGAGCTTGCGCGAGACCAGGTCCAGCGCCTGGATGCCGTTGGTGCCCTCGTAGATCTGCGTGACCCGCACGTCTCGGGCGAGCCGCGCCGCGCCCGTCTCCTCGACGTAGCCCATGCCCCCGTGCACCTGGATGCCCGCCTGGGCCACGCGATGGCCCACGTCCGTCCCGAAGGCCTTGGCGATGGGCGTCAGCAGCGCCGCGCGCGCGGCCCAGGCCGGCTCCCCCGTCGCCTCCGCCATGTCGAGAGCCACCGCGCAGTCCAGGCAGATGGCGCGGGCCGCGAAGGTCTCCGCCCGCATCCCCGCCAGCATCCGCCGCACGTCCGGGTGCCCGACGATGCGCCCCGTGCCGTCCTCGGTCCGCCCCTGCACGCGCGCCTCGGCCCAGGCCAGCGCGGCCTGGGTGGCCGCCTCCGCCACCCCCACCCCCTGCGCGCCCACGCCCAGGCGCGCGGCGTTCATCATGGTGAACATGGCCGCGAGGCCCCCCCCGGGCGCCCCCACGATGGAGCCCCGCGCCCCCTCGAAGGCCACCGCCGCCGTGGGCGAGCCGTGCAGCCCCAGCTTGTCCTCCAGCTTCAGCACCCGCACGGCGTTGCGCGCCCCCGGCTCGCCCCTCGCGTCGGGGATCAGCTTGGGCACCAGGAACAGCGAGACGCCCCTGGACCCCGGGGCCGCCCCGGGCAGCCGCGCCAGCACCAGGTGGCAGACGTTGGCGGAGAAGTCGTTGTCCGCCCAGGTGATGAACTGCTTCTCGCCGGTCACGGCGAAGGCCCCGTCCCCCCCCGGCTCCGCGCGGGTCCGCAGCGCCCCCACGTCCGACCCGGCGGCGGGCTCGGTCAGGTTCATGGTCCCCGTCCACTCCCCCGACACCAGCCGGGGCAGGTAGAGCCGCTGGAGGCCCGGGCTCGCGTGGGCCGCCAGCGCCTCGATCTGCCCCTGGCTCATCAGGGGGTTGAGCTGGAGCGCCAGGCAGGCCCCCGACATCATGTCGTTGACGGCCGTGGCCAGCGCCCGCGGCAGGCCCTGCCCGCCCCATTCGGGGGGCGCCGCGAGCCCGATCCACCCCCCCTCGGCGATGGCCCGGTAGCCCTCCGCGAAGCCCGGCGGGGTCCGCACCACCCCGTCCTCCAGCCGCGCCGGATGGCGGTCCCCCACGGCGTCGAGCGGCGCCAGCACCCCGTCGCAGAGCCGCGCCGCCTCCGAGAGCACCGCGTCCACCACGTCCGGCGCGGCCTGCGCGAACCTGTCCTGGGCCGCCACGCGCGCGAAGCCCGCCACGTGGTCGAGCTGGAAGCGCAGGTCGGCGAGGGGCGAGCGGAAGGGCATCTTGCGGGCACCGGATGGGGCGTCCACAACACCCGAGGCCAAGCCCGCAAGGCCGTCCAGGGAAACGCCACGTCATGACGCGCCTGCTGCCCCCCGACGCCGCCGGCCTCGCCGAGGCCGCCCGCCTCCTGCGCGCGGGCCGCCTCGTCGCCTTCCCCACCGAGACCGTCTACGGCCTGGGCGCCGACGCCACCGACGCCCGGGCCGTGTCCGCCATCTACCGCGCCAAGGGCCGCCCCGCCGCCAACCCCCTCATCCTCCACGTGGAGGACGAGGGCGCCGCCGCCCGCCTCGCCCACCTCTCGGAGGACGCCCGCGCCCTCATGGCGGCCTTCTGGCCCGGCCCCCTGACGCTGGTGCTCGCGGCCCGCGACGGCGCCGCCCCGGCCGCCCGCGCGGGCCTGCCCACGCTGGCGCTGCGCAGCCCCGCCCACCCCCTCGCCCGCGCCCTCCTCCTGGCCACCGGCCGCCCCATAGCGGCCCCCTCCGCCAACCCCTCGGGCCGCGTGTCCCCCACCACCGCCGCCCACGTCCTGGCGGGCCTCTCGGGCCGCCCCGGGAACCTCCTGGACGCCGTGCTCGACGGCGGCCCCTGCCCCGTGGGGGTCGAAAGCACCATCCTCGCGTTGGACCCCGCTCCCCGCCTCCTGCGCGAGGGGGGCCTGCCGCGCGAGGCCCTGGAGGCCCTCCTGGGCCCCCTCGCGGCCCCCGCCCCCCACGGCCCGCTCCTCGCGCCCGGGATGCTCCCCTCCCACTACGCCCCCCGCGCCGCCCTGCGCCTGGACGCCCCCGAGGCGCGCCCCGGCGAGGCCCACCTGGGCTTCGGCCCCGTCAGGGGCGACCTCTCGCTGTCGCCCGGGGGCGATCTCGCCGAGGCCGCCGCCAACCTCTTCGCCGCCCTCCACGCCCTGGATGCCACCGCCACGGCCATCGCGGTCGCCCCCATCCCGGAGGAGGGCCTGGGGCGGGCCATCAACGACCGCCTGCGCCGCGCCGCCGCGCCCCGCCCCTGACCGCCCCCTCGCGGCTTTCCGCCGCCTCGCGGCCCCCTCACGCCCGCGTCGGTTGCGCCCCCGGGGGGGCCTGCCTAACCATGCGCCCGACCCATGCCGCCTGGACGCCCATGCCCCTGCCCCCCCTGCGAGGCCCCCTCCTCGCCGCCCCCGCCGCCCTCCCCGCCCAGGAGGCCGGCCCCTACCTCGCCGCCCAGGCCGCCGTGGCCGCCCGCGACTTCGCGGCCGCCGCCCCCCTCCTGGACCAGGCGCTCGCCGCCAGCCCCGACAACCGCGCGCTCCTGGAGCCGGCGCTCGCCGGCGCCCTCGCGCTGGGCGACGGCGCCGCCGCCGCCGCCTACGCCGACCGCCTCGCGGCCGGGGGCCAGCCCTCGGCACTCGCGGGGCTCGCCCGCCTCCTCGCCCGCGCCGACGCCGGCGACTGGACGGGCGTGCTGGCGCTCCTGGACGCCAAGGAGGGCGCGGGCCCGCTCGTGGACGGCCTCGCGCGCGGCTGGGCCGCCTGGGGCGCGGGCGACGCCGAAGGGGCGCTCGCGGCCTTCCGCGACCTCGGGGGCAGCCCCGGCCTCCAGGCCTTCGGCCTGCTGCACGAAGCCCTCGCTCTGGCGCTCGCCGGCGACGGCGAGGGCGCGCTCGCCGCCCTCGCCCGCCCCGAGGCCTCGGGCATCGCCGCCTCGCTCCCCGCGCTGCGCCTGCGCGCCCAGGTGCTGGGCCAGCTCGGCCGCCTCCCCGAGGCGCGCGCGCTCCTGGACGAGGCCGCCCCCAACGAGCCCCAGCTCGCCGCCCTGCGCGCCGCCCTGGAGGCGGGCCCCGTCCCCTTCGACGTGGTGCGCGGCCCCGAGGGCGGCCTGGCGCTGGCCCTGACCCAGATCGGCGCCGCCCTCGGCCCCGACGCCGACCCCCTCACCGCCCTCCTCTACGCCCGCGCCGCCCTCCTCCTCGACCCCGCCCGCGCCGACGCCGCCGTCATGGCCGCCGAGACCCTGGAGGCGCTCGGCGCCCCCGACCTCGCCCGCGCCGCCTTCGCGCTGGTGCCGGCCGGCGACCCCCTCTTCCCCCGGGCCGAGATCGGCCGCGCCCGCGTGCTCGCCGCCGGAGGCGAGGGCGAGGCCGCCGCCGAGGCCCTCCTGGCCCTCGCCCGAGCCCGCCCCGGCCTCCCCGAGGTGGAGTCCGCGCTCGCCGACCAGCTGCGCCTGCTCGACCGACTCCCCGAGGCCGAGGCCGCATACGGCCGCGCCCTCGACCTCCTGGGCGGCGGCAGCTGGCGCCTGCTCTTCCGCCGCGCCCTGGTGCGCCAGGAGGCGGGCGACTGGCCCGGGGCGGAGGCCGACCTGCGCGCCGCGCTCCTCCTCGCCCCCGACGAGCCGCGCCTGCTCAACCACCTGGGCTACTCCCTCGTGGAGCGGCGCGAGAAGCTCCCCGAGGCCCTGGCCATGATCGAGCGCGCCGTCGCGGCCGAGCCCACGAGCGGCGCCATCGTGGACTCGCTGGGCTGGGCCTACTGGCGCCTCGGCCGCTTCGAGGAGGCCGTGGCCGAGCTCGAGCGCGCCGCCGCGCTCGAGCCCACCGACCCCGTCATCAACGACCACCTGGGGGACGCCTACTGGAGCGTGGGCCGCACCCGCGAGGCGCGCTTCCAGTGGACCCGCGCCCTGTCGCTCGACCCCGAGGAGGCCGACGCCGCCCGCATCCGCGACAAGCTCGCCCGGGGCCTCGACGCCGTGCTCGCCGAGGAGGCCGAGGCCCCCCCCGAGACCCCCCTCACCGCCGCCGGCCAGGGAGGCCCGGGGGGTGGATAGGGGCTTCGCCCCCGCCAAGGTCAACCTCGCGCTCCACGTCACGGGCCGCGCGGCCGACGGCTACCACCAGCTCGACAGCCTCGTGGTCTTCGCCGGCGTGGGCGACCAGCTCTCGGCCACGCCCTCCGCCGACCTCTCGCTCGCCGTGGACGGCCCCTTCGCCGAAGGGGTGCCCCGGGGCGACGCCAACCTCGTCCTGCGCGCCGCCCGCGCGCTCCGGGAGGCGCGCGGCGTCCGGCGCGGCGCCGCCTTGCGCCTGACCAAGTCGCTCCCCCACGCCGCCGGCCTCGGCTCGGCCTCCGCCGACGCCGCCGCCACGCTGCGCCTGCTGGCCCATCTCTGGGAGGTGGAGCCCCTCCCCCCCACGGCCCCCGAGGTGCTGGCCTTGGGCTCGGACGTGCCCGCCTGCCTGCTCGCCCCCGCGCCGCTGCGCCTGCGCGGGCGCGGCGAGCGCCTCGACCCGCTGCCCCCCCTGCCGCCCTGCGGCCTCGTGCTCGTCAACCCGCGCGTCGCGCTGCCCACGGCGTCCGTCTTCGCCGCCCTCGCGGCCCGCGACAACCCGCCCCTGCCCGGGCCCCCGCCCCCCGGCCCGGCCGAGGCCCTGGCCGCCTGGCTGCTCATGCAGCGCAACGACCTCCAGGCCGCCGCCGAGGCGCTGGCCCCCCCCGTGGGGGAGGCCCTCGCGCTGCTGCGCCGCACGCCGGGCGTGCTCGCGGCCACCATGTCCGGCTCGGGCGCCACCTGCGTGGGGCTCGCGCGCGACATGGGCGCCGCCCGCGCCGCCGCCCGCGCCATCCAGCTCGCCTCGCGCAACTGGTGGGTGGCCCCCGCCCCGCTCCTCGCGCCCGAGCCCGTCCCCGCCTGAGCCCTCAGAGCAGCAGGAGGTCGCCCTCGGCCAGGGCCGTGCCCGCGCCCAGCCGCGCCACCAGCACGGCCGCCCCGGCGCCGCTGCCGTCCGCGTCCCACCACAGCCGCCCCGTGGCCGCGTCATGGACCAGCCGGTCGTCCCCGTCCAAGGCCCGCGTGCCCCGCGCCAGCTGCCCCGGGTCCGGCGCCCCGCCCGGGTCCCCCAGGAGCCCCGCGAAGGCGGCCGCGTCGAGGACCACCCGGTCCAGGCCCGACACGAAGTCGGCGAAGCGGTCGGCCGCGCCGTCGGGCGCCGACAGCACGAAGCCGTCCGCCCCCGCCCCCCCTCGCAGCATGTCCCCCCCCTCGCCCCCGTCCAGGAGGTCGTCGCCCTCCCCGCCCCCGAGAGCCGGTCCGCCCCCCCGAGCCCGAGCAAGGTGTTGGCGATGGCGCTGCCGCCCAGGGCGTCGTCGCCGGAGCCGCCCGTGCCGGTCACGGCCGCCCCGCGCAGGTCCAGCCGCTCGACGCCCTCGACGAGCCCGAAGTCCACGAAGGCCAGGATGCGGTCCGACCCGCCCGCGTCCAGGCCGGGATCGCCCCGCTCGCTCACCTGGTCCCCGGCCGAGTCCACCACGTAGGCGTCGTCCCCCGCCCCGCCCCAGAGGGCGTCGTCGCCCAGGCCCCCGTCCAGCCGGTCGTCGCCCGCCCCGCCCCAGAGCCTGTCGTCGCCGCGCGCCCCGTTGATCGCGTCGTCACCCCCCAGCCCCCCGATCGCGTCGTCCCCGAAGGTGGCGAAGTCCCCCCCCGGCCCCGGGTCGAAGGGGCCGATGCGGTCGTCGCCCGCCGTGCCGTCGAAGGTGAGCCCCGGCCGGAACGACAGCTGGTCCGCGCCGAAGTCGGCCCGCGAGATCGTGACGCCGATGGGCCCCGGCACCCTGATGAAGCCCAGCACCGTCTCCACGTCCAGCGCGTGCAGGACCTGCCCGTCCGGCCCCACGGCCGTGAAGGCCTCCGCGCCCCCGTAGAAGGTCCAGTCGCCGATGAGGCCCGCGCGCAGGTTGAGGTCGTCGCTGCCCGCCCCCCCGAAGAAGGCGCTGGCGCCGCCCCCCGGCGAGAGCCGCCCCGCGAAGGCGTCGTCGCCGTCGCCCCCGTAGGCCAGGACGCGCCCCCCCACCGCCCCGGTGGCGTCGATGCTGTCCGAGCCCCCGCCGCCGAACGCCGTGGACCCGGCCCCGAGGTTCAGGATCAGGTCGCCGGCCTCCCCCGCCTCGATGCGGTCGGCCCCGCCCGACCCCGACACCGTGTCGGCCCCGTCCCCGCCCGTGAAGGTGACGGCCCCGCCCGTGAAGCTGACGTTGAGCCGGGTCGGCCCCGCCGGGTTCACCTGGTCGGTGAAGGCCACCTCGTCGCGCAGGTCCAGCGTGCCCCCGTCCGTGACCACCAGCACCACGGCCAGAGCGTTGACCGTGGGGGCGAGCCGGATGGCGTCGAAGTCCTCGAAGAAGGCGATCGTGTCCGTGACCACGTCGCCGCCGGTGTAGAGCGTCCTCGCCATGCCGGTGTCCTCCCCCCGCCCGCCCCTGGCTAGCGCGGCCGGCCCCCCCGTGCCAACGGCCCGCCCCTCACGGCGCCGGGAGCCTCAGGCCCGCCGCGCCACCACGTAGGCGGCGAGGTCCCGGAGCACGTCGCGGATGGGATGCGCCGGCAGCCCCTCCAGCGCCGCCCGGGCGCGCCCGGCCCAGCCCTCCGCCTCCCGGCGGGCGGACTCGATGGCCCCGTGGCCGCGCATGATCGCCACGGCCCGCTCCACGTCGCCCGTCCCCACCTCGCCGCGCCCCACCACGCGCGCCCAGAAGGCCCGCTCCTCGGGGCTCGCGCAGGCCAGCGCCCGGATGACGGGAAGGGTCATCTTGCCTTCCCGCAGGTCGTCGCCCCGGTCCTTGCCGATCTCCGCGCCCCCCTCCAGGTCCAGGAGGTCGTCGGCGATCTGGAACGCCACCCCCAAGGCGTCCCCGTAGTCGCGCAAGGCCCGCGCCGCCCCCGCCTCCGCCCCCGCGATCACCGCCCCCGCCTCGGTGGCGGCCGCGAACAGCGCCGCCGTCTTGCCGCGCGCCACCCGCAGGTAGGTCTCCTCCGTGGCCGAGAGGTCGCGCGCCGCCACCAGCTGGAGCACCTCGCCCTCGGCGATGGTGGCGGCGGCCGTGGCCAGCACGTCCAGCACCCGCAGGCTGCCCGCCTCCACCATCAGCTGGAACGCGCGGGCGAACAGGAAGTCCCCCACCAGCACGCTCGACGTGTTGTCCCAGAGCAGGTTGGCCGTGGGCCGCCCGCGCCTCTGGCGGCTCTCGTCCACCACGTCGTCGTGCAGCAGCGTGGCCGAGTGGATGAACTCCACCACGGCCGCGAGGTGGACGTGGTGCGGCCCCCCGTAGCCCAGCATCCGCGCGCTGGCCAGCACCAGCATGGGCCGCAGCCGCTTGCCCCCCGCCCCGATCAGGTGCCCGGCGAGCTGGGGGATGCGCGGGGCGGCCTCGGACCGCATCCTGGCGGCGATCACCGCCTCCACGGCGCGCAGGTCGTCGGCCAGGAGCCGGGCCAGCGCGTCGTGCGGCCGCGCCGCCTGCGGCGCGCGCGGGGCCTCGAGGGGAGGGATCACGGTCATCGCGGGGCCTCGGGCTCGACAAGGGCGGGCGGCGCGGGCTACCTCCGCCCCATGAGGGAGCTCCTGCGCACCAACGACCCGACGACCGTCGCCTTCGCCACCGCGCTCCTTGGCGGCGAGGGTATAGACTGCTTCCCCGTGGACCTCAACATGAGCGTCCTGGAGGGATCCTTGGGCATCCTGCCCCAGCGCATCCTGGTCCACGACGACGACCTGGAGGACGCCCGCGAGGTGATGCGCGACAACGGCATCGAGGTGTCCCCCGATCCCTGACCCCGCCCCTCCCGAGGACGCCCCCGAGGACGACCCCGGCGACGGCCCCGGCGACGTCACGGACGACCTCCTCCTGGGCGGCCGCCTGCGCCTGCTCCAGCCCCGGCGCGGCTTCCGCGCCGGCCACGAGAGCCTGCTCCTGGCCGCCGCCGTCCCCGCCCGCCCCGGCGAGTTGGCCCTGGAGCTCGGCGCCGGCCCCGGCGCCGCCCTCCTCGCCCTCGGCGCCCGCGTCCGCCCCCTCCGCCTCGCCGCCCTGGAGATCCAGCCCGCCTACGCCGCCCTCCTGCGCCGCAACGCCGCCCGCAACGCCCAGGCCGTCGAGGTGGTCGAGGGCGACGTGGCCGCCCCGCCCCCCGCCCTGCGCGGCGCCTTCGACCACGTCCTCCTCAACCCCCCCTTCTTCGACCGCCGCCGCTCCACCCGCAGCCCCGACCCCGGCCGCGACGTCGCCCACGGGGGCGCGCGGGAGGACGACGACCCGCTCGCCCCCTGGCTCCGGCTCGCCGCGCGCCGCCTCCGCCCCGGCGGCACGCTCACCGCCATCGCCCGCGCGGCCCTGCTCCCCGCCCTCCTGCGCCTCCCCCCCGGCCTCGGCTCCCCCGACCTGCTGCCCCTCTCCCCCCGCGCCGGCGAGCCGCCCCTCACGGTCCTGCTGCGCGCCCGCAAGGGCGGCCGCGCCCCCCTCCTCCTGCGCCACCCCCTGGCGCTGCACGCCCCGGGCGGCGCCCCCCTCCCCTGGGTGGAGGCGGTCCTGCGCGACGCCGCGCCGCTGCCCTGGGAGGCCCCGCCCCCACCGTCCCCGTCTCAGGGACGAACTGTCGCAAGCGCCGGGCCCAAGCCCTTAACCTCTCGTTAAATCCCCTCGGCAAAGGATCGCCGATGCCGGCCGGGGCGCCGACGGGCCATGACGGTTCGGTGACAGGCGCCCCTATCTGTGCTTGGCTGGGGGCCGACGCCCCCGCGTCGTCAGGAGGGAACCCATGAGCCTGAGCACCCATCTCGTCGAGCTGCGCAAGAAGCACCAGTCCCTGTCCGACGCCGTGGAGGCGGCGCAGCGCAGCCCCGGGATAGACGGGCTCGAGATCGCCCGGCTCAAGAAGCAGAAGCTCCAGATCAAGGAGGAGATCGCGCGCCTCCAGCCCCACTAGGGCCGGGCGCGGCCCGCGCGTGGTCCCGGGGCCGCCGCCGACGGCGGCTCCGGGCTCCGCCGCGAGGCCCGGGCCGCCACCCCCGCGCCCCCCGCGATGAGGATCGCCGCCAGCCCCAGCCGCCAGGACGCCTCCGCCGCCCCCGAGGCCACCAGCAGCCCCGTGCTGAGCAGGGGCGCCGCATAGGCCAGCACCCCCAGGAGCTGGACGTCCCCCCGCTTCATGCCGACGTCCCACAGCAGGAACGCGAGCCCCACCGGCCCCAGCCCCAGCAGCAGCAGCGACACCCAGCCCCGCGCCCCCGCCGGCCAGGCCGCCTCCTCCAGCCCCAGATGCGCGAGCCCCGCCAGCCCCGCCACCAGCAGGCAGGCCGGCGCCACCGATTCGCTCGGCACCGCGCCGAGGCGCCTGGACCCCACCGAGTAGCCCGCCCAGGTGATCGCGCCGAGCAGCGCCAGCCCGAGCCCCGCCCCCGCCCCCTCGCCCCCCGCCCCCAAGCCCCCCGAGGCCAGCGCCGCCACCCCCGCGAAGGCCAGCGCCGCCCCGGCCAGGTGCCCCCACCGCAGCTTCTCGCCGGGCAGCGTCCCGGCGAGCAGCACGATCAGCAAGGGCCACAGGTAGGCCACCAGCCCCGCCTCGGCCGCGGGCGCGAGCCTCAGCGCCCAGAAGT